>OLQP01000020.1_pt1 | contig 165117 bp, 135 predicted proteins | sample 1643181 | NCBI WGS metagenome assembly OLQP01 (sample SAMEA3136710, study PRJEB25190) | human gut metagenome | biome: human gut; feature: human-associated habitat; material: faeces | place: Austria | collected 2013 | reverse complement strand
TCCTAATAAATATGCGAGAATCAAAGCCGCCGTTCTTTAACGGCGGCTTTTCTTGTGCCTGGCGTATAGCTCTGTGCCGGTAAGTGCGGCGGTGGTCACCAAGCGAGAACAGCCTGTCGAGCTCATGCTAGGAGTTCGCGACGGGGCGGTTGACGGCGACCTGCCCGTCCCGGGTGAGCATGCAGGCCCAGTGGAAGGACTTCCCGACATCAAGCTAGAGGACGGCCCTCCTCGCGGGCGCTGCGTTGTTGGCTATGGTATCCTCCAATCGTCGGTCGATCGGAAGCCGTTTCCCGCGACACCCACAATACCTGGCCGTGGCCATCTTCCCTGAGGTCCGGCAGTTTCCTATCAGTCGTCTGAAACGGCGACGCCTGCGTCGGCAATACCCCCCGGGCCCTCTTCGGGGCAGGGAAAGACGGCCGTACGCGGGCGCCCGATCGGCGGCCCAGACGGGCTTGCTTGCATCGTATGCGACACCGGGAAATGCATCAACGGGGTATCGAATAGCTCGTTTCTGACTGTAATGGGGCTTCGTCGCCGGTCGAGCAAAGTAGCCGGACCTTATGCGCTCTGGAGCGTTATCCATCTCGTAACGTTTCCCCGCCATTCATGGGCGTCTGAGTTTCTGGCATCGCTGTGGGCACCGCATCAGCTCAGATGTACTATCTATCGGTCTATTATGGCGAGGCTGTGGACGAATTCATCGACTCGAAGTCGGGGGCGAGGATAGACGCGAAGACAGGAGGGATTCTCTGATGGATAGCGTGTTCAATGACCATGTGTTCCCTAAATACAAGGATCAACAGGTCATGAAGCCTCAGATGCATGGCTTCAATGACCCCACTTTGAGGAATTTCATGCTGTTGGACTCGTCTGCCCTGGTGAAAGACGAGCTTAAAGCCGACAGGTTCGACGATGAGTTCATTAGATCCTTCCTCAATGCCGCCAAGGAGCTTGCGGCCGCCGGGAGGAGAGCGACCGACAGGCCGGGCATGTATGTGTTCCTGGAGCATTCCTACGCGATTCCGGTGATGTTCCTCACAAGGCACTGTATTGAGCTTTCAATCAAGAGGGCGATAAAAAGATGTGGGGCTAAGCCTAAGAAAGACCACAGCCTTACAAACCTGTGGAACTCCTTGCTCTCGAGGTTTCCGGGGCAAAAGTGCCGTGAAGACAATACAACCATCAAGAACATGGGTGCTTTTGTAAAAGCCATTGCCGAAATCGATGACAACGGCATCAGTCTCCGCTATCCGCAGGACAAATCAGGCAGACTGACGCAGGACAGGCCGCTATTCGTGAATGACGAGGAAGTTGTCTCGTATTTGGAGAAGTTCGTAGAGCAGCTTCAGCTGATTGACTTCGATTATCTTGTCGAGAATGGTAAATAAGCAGCTGGAGACCGCTCTTTATCGTTTGTAAAACCATTGGTTGGAATCATGGTTTCAGATCAAATCCTGCTAAAGCCCTGGTGAATCCAGACACGAGGTTTTATAAGGTCACGATAAGGCGGAATCTGTAGAGGAAGGAGACGGTGATATCGTGCGCTCCGACGATGATATGCCTGGAGAAGGGTTTTACGAGCTCTACCGCGTGCTCTTTTACCCCGGGCTTCACGAGAGGTCTGCGGACAGAATGCGGGATGTGCGGCGGGAGCAGCGAGCGTTCGCCAAGTGGGGCCCGTTGACCGGAAGCCTCTCCTTGAGGCGGCGGCGCTGGCGGATGGGTTGACCAAATGTTCCCAGATAGCGTTGTAATTAGTTTCAACGGTCAAATCGATTTCGGCACGGCTGTTGCTTTCCTCTCGTTGGCGCTCACTCTCCTCCAGTGGATTGTCACGCTGATACGGAGCCGCCGGGCGGCCGCGCGGAGCCAAGCCTCGGCCATCTGTGCCCGTGTGGTCAGGATGCCCGAGGGGGAGACGACCACGGTAGGCAGGTGCAGGGTTGATTTCGCGCCGCAGTTCGGACTAGAAGTGATGAACAATAGCAACGACGTCGTTTACCAAGTTATCCTCACTGCCGTGCTCGTCCAAGGTGCCGGGCCTCAAGACGGGAGGGACGTCGAGGGGTGTGGCTGCAGAGTTCTACTCTCGTCTGTTGCTCCAGGCAAAACCGTGAGGCGCATCGGGTATCTCGATTGCTCGATGCATAAGACCTTCGGCTGCGAGGTGGCTTTCACCGATCGCTACGGACGCAGTTGGGTGCGGAAGAGTGACGGTCATTTGTGCAGGATTCGATTCAAAACGCCCGTCGATTATTACGGTCTGATGCTGCCTGTGGAGTGGATGGACTTCGATGAATGGTAATCGACATGCTCTGGATTTTAACGAAGAGCCCCCGAGACGGTCGATAACGATTCTTCTTTGATGATGCAGGCGGCGCTGCTATTGGCAGCGCCACCTCTTTTATATCCCGCTCGCAGCTAGGCTCCGCCATACCGTCAATAATCTTTCGCAAATTCAGCCGCACCCATGCAAGCCATCGGCGCAACGGTGATGTTTCCTACGCCTCAACCTCCTTGAGCATCGATGCATCCAGGTAGCGCCTGCTGCCCCACTCGTTCTCGGCGATGTGCTTTAGCCTGGCGGCGACCAGCATGAGCACAGACTTGGCCCCGCCATGTTAACCACCGAACGTATCCTGACCGTCGTGTTCGCGTCCCTCTACAGGCTCAAAACCCTCGACATGAAACTGTTCCGTGGCAAGGGAGTGCGCGACTCTGAGCTTCCCAGGACCTACTTCCTGAGCGACGGGTTCGGCAAGCATCCGGAGAAGCCGATCAACCGGTGCGCATCCGACAGGGCACTGCTCTCGGCCGACATCGCCCTCAGGGGCGAGTCGAAGGCCCCGCGTGCGACTGCCTCGCGCATGATCCGCTCGTTCATCCGCTACAACGAGCGCAAGCTCCGCGACCCCGAATGATAACGCCAGTATCATGCTCGGGAATTCTCACGGGTACAGCATCGGCCAGCGCATTGTGGCGCTGTATAACGCAATGAAGGGCTGACTGTCAGTAGAAGATACCGATTGCGAGGAGATCACAAGGAAATACGACTGCAGCTACGCACTCGTCACCAAGCTGCAGGCACTGACTATGAATGTGCAGCCCTCAGACGACGAGGTTGACGACACTGATAATTATTGGATGGAGGGATTGATAGATGAAGATATTGATTAACGGCATCAACTCGTTTGAGTGGCTCCTCATCAAGGCAGTTTTCCGGTTCATGTAGGAGGAGCTGACTGAATCTCAGCCTGCCTTCGTGAATCAAGCAGGCAGATGTCCGCTCGAATGCAAGTCAGGAGCAGGGTATTTCTCTGTCGCTAGTTCGAAGACAGCTCGCGCCAAATCACATGAAATATTGTGCCACTCTCTAACCATTCAAAACCCTTAGCACAGTATATAAAATATCTGCTTTAAATATGCTATCTTAAGCATGTTCCATTTTTCTGCAACAGAGAGGTAATGGTATATGGAGGCAATAGACTACATACCTAGGCTGGTGAGAGCCTGTTTAGAGAATGACAGAAGACTCGTAGAATCAGTCTCGCTCACGGTATCCCGCAAGCTGAGACGTGATCGTCCCGATCTCGCTTCGGAGGTCGCTGGGGCTCTTGCCGCATCTGACATGAGAAGCGAGGCTACCCGCGCAGCCGAGATAAACCCGCTACCTATCGACCGAGAGACCCGCTTCTCCCTGGTAGAGCTCATAGAGCCAACCGAGCTACCGGATCCCATTCTCGATGCCGCAACTACAAAAGAGCTTGCCGACTTTCTCAAGGAGAGAGGTCTGATTCAGCGGTTTTTCGAGGATGGGATCGAACCCTCGAACAGCATACTCTTCATTGGCGCTCCGGGCGTGGGTAAGACATACACGGCCAACTGGCTTGCATACAAGCTCGCTCTTCCACTCATAACGCTCGACCTCGCAGCCTCGATATCCAGCTATCTCGGTCGATCCGGGCAAAACATCAAGAGCGTCTTCGACTATGTCCGCGCACAGCCTGCTGTGCTCTTCCTGGACGAGTTTGACGCAATTGCGAAGCGGCGTGATGACGAGGGTGACCTCGGCGAATTGAAGCGCCTGGTGAACGTTCTTCTCAAAGAAATCGAGACATGCCCTAAGGGCAGCATCGTGCTTGCAGCGACAAATCATCCGGAGTTGCTGGATAGGGCGATTTGGCGGCGCTTCGACAGAGTTGTAGAGGTGCCGCTTCCCGAGGAGAACGAACGCATGCGACTCTTCGAGAGGCACCTGCCCAGCAACCGCTTCACGCTCTCGCCAGAGGTGCTCTTCTTCATGGTCGAGAAGAGCGCGGGCATGAGCGCCGCAGATATTTGCAAGCTTTGCGAGCATATTAAGCGCCAATCAGTGATGAACCCGGGCGAGAGCATAGAGATCATTTCTCTGAGCGAGCTGTGCTCCAAATGCAAACCTCAAACGAAGCAGGAGAAGAGTGAGGCATGCATAAAACTCAAAGAAATTAACCCAGCTCTTACCGTGCGAGACATTGCGCGGATCGTCGGAGTCGGCGCCTCGACGGTCTCCCGTTACATGAAGGAGGCATAAGCCATGTCCGACCCGCTGCCAATTCTTGCCCACGGCGAATCGTATGCTCAGCCAGTTCAGAAGAAAACCGGTGGAGGTCCCAGGCCACGGCCACACGAGTACGAAGAGGCCAGGAACCGCCTCCTTGCTAATATCGGCACTGTGTCCAGGCAGATACAGACCGACCCCGATTCCTATCTCGAGGAAAAGGTGGTCTGTATACGTATGGAGCCCAAGTTCGAAGCAAAGTCCTATGCACCCTCATCGGTGCTCACCTCTTCGGACGAGTTGCAAATCATCGGCGGCAGGAGATACAAGACAGGCAACGTGCAACCTCAGAAGAACAGTGATGACGAAGACGCGGGAGAGCAGCCCGAGTTCGCGAAGCTCTACTTCCTGCGCACGACCTCAAAGGGCATCGCCGATTTTGAGAACGCGCTTCGCACCGGGTCAAACGCATCGGATGCATGGCGCAACGAGGTAATGTCCATCCGCTCCTTCGACCTGCTTGACCCTGGCGAGAAGATACTAGGCTTCGATGCGGAATGGAAAGAGGGACTGGTCGAGGCCGTGCTTCATCCGCTCCAAGAAAGCGCCGAGGATGCCATAGACCTGTTCTGCAAGGCAGCAGGTCTCGGTCGTGACAAAATCGAGGTTCGGACATACAAAGACGGCGTTACATTCATCGCCGCACAGTTGAGCAGGGAAGCCACTATGGCAGCAGCGAGAATCAACCCGTTGCGCACGGTTCACCCGATGGGAAGAATCGTCTTTGAGCCGATACGGAGCGCGATGAGCGCGCCAGCACCGCAGGTTGCTGCAGCCCAGAATGTCCCACCCGTGACCGTCGGCGTCTTCGATGGCGGATGCAATCCCAATGTCCCGCTCCTCGCCGGTTATGTCAATGCGCATGATGCCGTTGCATCACTGCCCGAACAAAACTGCATCGATCATGGAACGGGTGTCTGCGGAGCCGTGCTGCATGGCGAGCTTTCCGGTAAGGGGGCTAGTGACGTCCTCCCTGCACCTGAGGTGAAGGTTGAGAGCTTTCGAGTGCTGCCGCCGAGCGATCCCGTCGACATTGACCTCTACGAATCGATTGATGCTATCGAGTACGTAGTCGGGCACTATCCTGACATCCACCTGTATAATCTCTCGTTTGGCCCCACTGGCCCCATTCTCGACGATGACATCAGCCGCTTTACTTATGCGCTTGATGTGCTGTCGTACAACTGCGATGCCGAGCCGCCCCTCTTTTGCATTGCGGCCGGCAATGACGGTGATTTGCCAAGCCCAGATAATCGTGTGCAGTCACCAGCTGATCTGGTCAACGGCATCGGAGTTGGCGCGTTTTGTATATTGCCTGATGGTACGAAGGCACGCGCTCCATATAGCTGTGTTGGTCCGGGAAGAGAGGGTGCCAAAATCAAGCCCGACCTCCTTGAGTTTGGAGGGGACATCAACAAGCCATTCGTGGTGGTTGCCTCAAGCGGCAATGCTTTAGGCGCAAGCGCAGGTACCAGCTTTGCATCCCCCTTACTCGTCCACAAGCTTGGCAGAATGATGTCGCGAAGTGAGGATATCACACAGCATCTCGCCCGGGCTCTGGCCCTCCACAATTCGGAGCACAGTGATAGCTTTGTTCGAGAGGAGTACGGTTTCGGCATTGCTCCAGATGATCCATCGACTTGTCTGAACTGTGACGACAACCGTGTCACCACGCTATATCAAGGCACGCTCAGACCCAAGCAGCTTGTCTCGCTGCCGATATTTGCCCCCGGCATCGAGTCGGCGAAGGGGCTTATCACAATCAGTTGGACCATCGTTGCAGTCTGCAAAACGAATCCCAACGATTCGGATGCCTACACCTCAAGCTGCATAGTAGATACCCTCATTCCCCACGCCAACAAATTCACGTACTCGCTCAAAGGTACAAGCTATAGGCATACGGTGAATCTCGCCACCGAGGAGGGGCGTATCAAGGCGGCTGAGCTTGAACTACAGGGCTACACCTCATCAACCTTGCCGGTGAGCAAGCCTGCAAAGAAGTACTGGGAAGAATCAGAGTTACGAGCCAACGACATGAAGTGGGACAGTGTCATCAGCAGGACACAACGCATGAAATCAAGCTCATTGTATGACCCGAAGCTGACGCTCCAATCCATATTCCGTAACAATAACGATCCCGATGCGCTCACTCGTTACTATGCTGTCGTGACGGTCGATGCTCCAGGCTACAATGGCAGTCTTTACAACAGTACGCTCCAGGAGTATCGCAACTTGCAGCCAATCAAGCTTAGGATTGAGCCGCGTCTTGAGGCAAGGAGTTAATAGAAGGGACGGCCATCGTGCATAATTGTCTGATGGCCGTTCTGCTACATACAAAGCAATAGATAGTATTAGGCAGACAAAACGATGCCTCTCTTGTCGAGTAACCTGTCTACTGTGTTGAACAATTCTTGAAAGTTTCCAAGGGTCACATTAACGAACTGATACCTTAGGTCTTTGGAATGTAGACTCTCTCTCCGAAGAGCTCAGTAATCCCCAAGTTGAATTGTGACTTGTCATGGCGACCTTCTCTTTCGAGGAAGGTCGCCATGACCCCATTCCGGTCTTGTGATTATTCGCTGATTATTGCATCAGTTTTGGTATGCCGTTCCATGCCGCACTGGCACGAGCTCCACGGTAGGCTGATACACATTGACACTAAGAACCTCTACGCGCCCGCAAGAAGCGTTTTCTTTTCAGAACAATCCAGTTGGCACGAAGCGTGCCTTGGCAACGGGTAGGAGCTGATGCTGGCTTAGGTACTGTAAGTGGCAGTAAAGCTGTAGCTAAATCTAGAACTTCGAAGTTGTCTTTGGAGTTGGGCGCATCTATAGTCGAGATTCCTGAGTCCATGGGTCGGACTTTCGCATCGGCGTCGCCTCAAAACACATAACGTGGACTGAGCATGGTTCGACCGCCAGCTTTCAATCAAGCTTATGCCATCATTGTTGTGAACGGGGCGACCTCGGTTGCGGGTTGATATAGCGCAGTGAAAGAAATCTTTCGCTCTAAGTTGATGCAGGAGGGAATAATGGAGACATGCCGGTCAAAAGAGCCTGCTGATCAGCTCATCGATCATATTGATTCCTATCTCAAGGATAAGGACAATCAATATGCAATTGCACTTGAGGGAGATTGGGGATCGGGAAAGACCCGATTCATCGAAGGGAAACTCAACGAGTATCTCGAAAAGGGCGAATACAACCTTGTCCGCGTTTCCATGTTCGGAATTGCCACTGCTGATGATCTATACGAACGTATTGTGATGGCGCTTGTACACCTTAGCGATAAAGGTATGAAGGCGCAAGCTGCTGCCAAAACTATAGGGGGCGCCCTCAACGGTATTTCGAGGGCTTTAATTAAAAGAACGGGATTATCGGTGAATCTCGCCGTCGGGATACAATCCGTTGCCTGCCTAATGCTCAAAAAGAAGCACTTTCTTGTATTCGATGATGTGGAGAGGCGTTCTAAACATAGCGACGATTTGGCGCTATTCGGAACGATGAACGATCTTGTCGAAAGACTTGGATTGAAGGTCATGCTGGTTTCAGATGCCTGGGAAGGAAGTGATGTGCAATCGATGCGAGAGTTCGATAGGGACGTACGCGAAAAGCTAATTTGGAAAGTCTATCCTTTCAAGCCGTGCCCGTCTGCATTGGCCAAAGAAATTCTCATGGGAGATTGTCGCCCATCGGAAGACCTTGATATGCATAGCGCCATACTTGCGGGGGTAGAGGCCAGCGGATGCGTAAATGCTCGGGCAATGATTCGTGCTCATGAGCTAATCAGAAGAATTTGCAGCCTTGAGGTGCTTCAAAATACAGGAATTGCACTTCAAAACCGGTTTTACGCTCTACGGGACGCAGTCCATTATGCTTTGTTGACCTCCATGGGGAACGCACCTTCCATGCCACAAAACGGAAAGCCAGAGGAATGGCTCAGTCCGGAGGCGCTGGAATACGATCGCAGAGTGTCTCTTTACGAGCAATACTCTGATTTCTCCGTGATAGGTAAGGCATTCGACCCTTCAGGCGATGTAGATATTGAAGATCTCGAACAAGGGTTTAAAACATACATTTGGAAACGGTACCCGAGCAACCGCGATACCCTCGAAGTTAGGGAGATCGCTAAAAGTATGCGGTGCGTTTACGATCTTGATGACGATAATGTAGATGGCCTCGCGCAGCGTTACTATGATTTAGTTACTAGAGCACATTATTCAGTCGATTGTTTGCACGACGTGCTCGAGGTTTATTACCTGCTATCTGACCTCAAATGGGAATGTCCATTTTCGCAAAATGACTTTATCAAATATTGCAAGAAAGTGATCGATGCCGATCTAGACAAAGCTTCTGAGCTCCTCTCTGGACCAGTTTTTAGTGCAGACGAAAGGCGGAAAAGACGGGCGCTCGCCGAAGAACTTGAGCGTTATGCTCGGACAGAGCTGAATAAAAAGATGTCGAGTCAGTTGATGATATCTGAGGGAGCGGAGGGACTGACGGGCAGGGAGATTGCTCGACTTCTCAACGATGCTGCAGAACGCGATGTCAAAGTGTTGGTTAATGCTAGTCCGAGAGTCATTGTCGAGTCATTTTGTAGAGAAGATGCGGCGAATCAAGAGGCGCTTCGCAAGTTCTTTGTGCATCTTCATAACGTTTGGATTCCGGGTGGGGTGCCATCGGCGGATTTAGCTGAATGGATACTTGAGATAAAGACTGCACTGGAAGAAACGAACGTTGAAACGAAAACTGGATCAATGAGAAGGCGTTTGTTCTTGAGAAATCTGGAGGAGCTTGAGAGCCGATTTGGGTATCCCGTACAGAAGTAGCACCGATGCTCCACTTGCCGTGCGCTTCAGTGCCAGCGGTCTTGTTTTGCGCTTGCGCGGTGCCGGCTTGATTTCATTTGTTGCATAGATTGAAGGATGCGCCAGTCACGTCTTCTTCGCTGTGCTCACGGTCTTCTGTCCGTCTCGGCTGCATGGTGGGTCCGATTGCTTTTTCGGAGTGGCAATGATACGTATGGTGTGAAACGGATGGTACGCGGATAACGAGGGGCGGAAACAACGACAGCCCCACGCTAAAGGAAAGGAGCGGAGGAACTATGCCAGAAAATAAAATACCAGGCCTCTTCACCGTCTACTACATGAATCAGCAGAAGGTGTTCGAGACGAGGATGCTCCTGGACAACAAACTCAAGACTACAAGCTCCAAGGAAAACCAGAACGGGACGACAAAGAGAGCATCATTGAACGCCGAAGCGGAGCTCAACCCTCCCTTTCTGACGAAACTCAGGGCAAAACTCGAAGGAAGCGTCAGGCACGAAAAACAAGAGAAGATCGTGGACACCCTCGAATACGTGAACACAAATAGCCGGATGCTCGCCGACATAATGGAGCATTGCAAAGCCCCCGAAAGCGGAACAACGCTTGCAGAAGGCGACCTCGCATACATCGGCGATGTCTCGCTGGAGCTCATCAATGAGGAGGAGATTCGAGGCATCATGGCGATCATGAGCGGGACCTTCGACGGAATCACCGTCCCCGATGCCGGAGACCTCGACATCGGCCACATGATGCAATCCTTCATAGGAGACGGCGCAGCCTTCAAGCTCAGAGGAAACCGCGCAAGAAGAAGAACGCCGCTGTACGCGAAGATTCCCCTCGATGGAGAAGAAATGTTCGAAAGCGGGTACACAATCGACGACCTGCTCATCGGAAAGGTCGGCATCGTCGGGATATGCAAAGGGAAAATCACCCCGGCCCAGATGAAGAGCCCCCTCGATTACTTCCAACAGCCAGACGACCCGAAACGCACGCCGCAGAACGACATTGTTATATGCGGAAAGAACCCGTCACCCACCGCCATGACCGGCGGCGGCAATCGGGTAGAACAGGGCTATTACATAGACATCCTTGCTGTCATTCAGGCAGTGTCCTTCGAGGCTTGATAGGCAACGCCATGCGCAAACTCGTCACATACAACAAATCCCAGTATAAAGCCCTGATCGACCAGCTCGGAGACGGCGGCTTCAAGTTGATGTCGCTTCTCGAACTACACGGAAGCGACCAAATCTCCGAGCTCCTCTCCGAGAAAAAGCTCGTCGTGGACGTTTCATCACTTGTGGGGTTACTCTCGGGCGATCTTCAGCTGGCATCGAAATTCGAGCTCCTCGTCCACCAGCTACCCTTTGGCACCCTCTTCATCGGAGACGATAAAACCGTGAACGAAGGAGCATACCAATTGAGAACCATGTTCGACGACATTATAGAATGTGACATCGAGATCGATAAGGACGCCCAGAAGGACAAAAGAGTAAAGAGAACACTCGTATCCCTCGACGAACTCGAATTCAAACAGGTCCTCACCACCCTCGAAAGCGAGCTCATAGGCCAGATCGAATTCAAACGCTCCTTCGAATCCCGATCGCGCAGCTTCAGGCTCTTCAACGCGCTCGACGAGCAGCCGGTGTTCTCGTTGCTCCTTCTTGGCCCTTCGGGTGTCGGGAAAACAGAAGTCGCCAAGATTCTCTGCGAGGCAATCGCGCCATGCCAGCCCCTCCCTAAAGTCAATCTTGGGAACTACAGCAGCAAGGACTCTCTAAACTCCCTGATTGGCAGCCCGAGAGGATACATGGGAAGCGAAGAAGGCGAGCTGGGAAAGAAGATCGACTCGTCCGATGCCGGAATTCTCCTGGTGGATGAGTTCGAGAAAGCTGAACCCGCCGTCTGGAACTTCTTCCTCGATCTCCTCGAGACAGGATCGTTCACGGACTCCCAAGGGATGGAGCACGATCTCCGCGGGTTCATCATCGTATTCACGACAAACTGCCCCCTCGGGAAGATCAATGAAACTTTCCCGGCAGAACTCCTCTCCCGCTTCAATTTGATGAGCCACTTCTCCAAGCTAAGCGTAAGCGACAAAAAGTTCTTTGTCGAAAGATACGTATCCATGTTTGCCAAGAAGTACAGGGAGACTGCTCCCAGTGGCTTGCCGACATTGCCGGACGACATCGCCGACAGGGCAATGATGGAAATCGACATTGAAGCGACCGAAAACATCCGGATCCTCAAGAACACAACAAGATCTTGGATCAGCGAATTCGTAGAGAAGGCCCGAAAGAGCAGTTCAATCGCGACGCAGCCCTCCATCATCAACACCCAAACATAACGAATATATGTTCTTATTGCATCGCATCTACATTACGAAATTCAGATTGCTTGAGATGTCTTGACGCAAGTTCAGATTCACTTCGGAGTATCATGCTGTCAATTTGAAGGATGCTACCCGCGCTTTTGAAGAATCGAAACGGAGGTTGTAAGCCGATTCTTCCTTTCACCGACTGGCAAAACGATTTACACCTAATTGTGGGAGTTGCCCACGCGATTTCTCTTTACTCCTGCATCGATCTCGCTAAACTAATAAGTGCTGCCACCAGGGCATTTTCTGGTGCATATTCTATTGGCTCCCGCGAAGATCGGAGCGGGTATGTTTGCTGCCGAGTCCCACACCAGCCGTCATCACATTGCGATCGCTGCCATGGCCTGCCTATGCTTTTTGCTGGGCGGGCCTTCTTATGCCGCGGGCGCTGAGAGCCTCATCATCGCGGGCGCGACGTACTGCGAGCCGGGCGTGTCGGGCCCCGGCTGGGCTTGGACCGATGCCGACCACCTTGAGCTTAACGGCTACGCGGGCGAGGCCATCGGCGCCGACGGCGACCTGGTGCTGACGCTTGCCGGGCAAAACTCCGTGACGGAGTCACATGCGCCCGATGCGGACATCACGCTATGCGGCATGGAGGTGTGGGGCAACCTGACGCTTCGCGGTACCGGGACCCTGACGGCGACGGGCTCGCAGTGCGGGATCCACGTTTCGCAGGCGCTCGTGGTGGACGGCTGCACCGTCGATGCCCGGGCGGACGGGGCCGATATTTCCGACGAGGCGGTCGCCGGCGTGATCGCAGGCGACATGGCCGTGCGCGGCGGCGGACGCATCGTTGCCGTGGGCGCCGGGCCCGGGGCGGGCGTGCGCGCCTACGGCGTTTATCTGCAGGATGCGGGCCTTGGCGCTGGCGCAACGGGCTGTCGGCTTTCCGTCGACGCCTCGTGGCTCGATGCGACCGGTGCCGACGGTGGCGTCGCTTGCTTGGGCGGGTCACTTTTGTCTGCGCGGTTTGTGTCGCCTGCTGGCGGAACCTTTGGTGCTAGTGGCGTGGTGGATGCCTCCGGTGCGGTGGCACCGCATGTGGTGGTTGAGCCCGATGTCGTCACGCCTCCGGCGGGGGAGAACGATGGGCCCGATGTGCCGGGCAGCGGGACGGGCGAGCCTGATGGTGGCGCCGGTCCCGCTGCAGAGCAACCCGGTACGGAGCCAACGACGGTTCCCGCAATGAAGCCTGCGGCTACGTCGCCCAAGACAAACATAACGACCAAGACGAGGGTGACCAAGACCACGGTGCCTGCGCCGTCCAAGCCTAAAGCCACCAGCGCGACCGCAGCGACACTCCCCAAGACCGGCGACAGCAACTGGATCGCAGTCTCCTTTACGTTTTTCCTGCTTGCTACAGTGCTCCTGGCTACCGCATGTCGTCGTTGAGATAGCTGCCATTTGGAAGAAAGGGACATCCACAAGGTATAGCTATTTGTTTGTTTGTTAATAGGCGCCCAATTATCGAAGGCAGGGGCCATACGGACACGACCATAGGCTGTATCGCGACATGCGACCCAGGTCCACATGAGTGAGACAGGCATTCAATAATGTCGCAGGTTGGACTGAAGGCAACGAAAGGGCACCAGGATCTTTGTCGACCCTGGTGCCCAAGCGAAAGACCATCAGAGTTGCCTCGCAATATTCGACGGTGCTAAAGCGGGCAAATATTAAACTGGACTCATTGGTGAGCTGTATGAGCTGGTTTCTTAGTGACACCCCGGATTGTCTATAAGCAAAAGTCTGGTGTTTCGGAAATGTTGTACCGTACGCCAAAACTGTCAATCTCTTGTTTTAATACAGCCCACTCAATTTCTAAAAGCAGCCGCATAACATCGCAAATTGTCACAATGCCTCGAATCCCCTTGCTCCTCATCCGCACGAGTTCGTAAATCAATTGAACAGAAATCGTTGCTGTATACGGTTCACCGCTTCTATCAAGATTTAATGCTCTTGCAGCATCAATGATCGCAGTGCCAAATAGGAGCTCAGGAGAAATCCCTTCAGCGGGGTTTTCGATTGTGATATTTACCTTATCTCCGCAAAGCTCAATTTCCGTTTCTCCGGCTCTGCTTTGTTTGAGAAAGGGTTCCGTTTTACCTAGACCTAATTATTCCGTTCTTTTAAGACGCTGCCTGCGGCAGCTCTCCTTAAACATATTGTTACGACAATCTATGATGGCGGCATTCGCAATCTGGTCAGTCAGGCATGGGTAAAAACCTATTAGGATCCAATCGACCTCACATGATGCCCTGAAAAGGAGATCGTAAATTTCCGCATAAAGTGGGCATTGTCCACTGTCGAGGCGGGCCACTCTTGTTCCATCGTGCATGAATAATCCCTGAAAATCTGAATGAATTTCAATTAAATAGCCCAATTCAATGCGTCCATCATCACCGCTAAGTTCAGTAAGGTGATTGCGGTATTTAGGTAATTTGCGAGCATGACCTGTTTTTCCACCAAACAATCGGGCATCTAGAGAGCGCGTCAGATCGTCACAGCATGCACAGCTTTGATGATATTTTGCCAACGAGACATAGTTTGCGGCTAAACTCGCCATTTCCTCCGACGATACACTGTCGACTTTAAGCCTTGGCACCAGCTTTTCATAGTCAGCCTTCATCGCCGATGTGAGCTCAGCAGATTTTGATTGAGCGTTTCGACCATGTTTGATGTTATGGTCGATTCTAAAATGTTCCAAACCAACAATGGATCCATTTTCGCGGGTAATAACAATATCAGGGCACTCGCTGCCTGCGTTAATAGATCCACCCACCTTCAAGGCAGCTTTCTTCTTGTAACCACCCGAGACCATCGACAGCTTAAGAACATCATTGAACACTTGCTCTTCGTGCGCGTTCTGGTCGCTTTTGTTCTTGCTCATGCCGGATCCTCCGCCCTTATAAGTGAAACATAATTCAACTCGCGCCTTTTAACGTTGTCGATAGACGCTCACTGAAAGGCAAGCAATTCAGCAATGACATCAAGGGAGCCAAGTCTCAAATCCTGATAGGGAATGTAGCCGTTGAACACATTGTGCGTCACACCATCCCAGTCCTCCTGTTCAAAGTCGATATCGCAGTCGTGGCCAGTGACGATTCGAAACTCATGTTGATATTCATATGCACGATTCTTGTGAAAAGGACTTTCACCGGCTGCCTGCTTAAACTTAGATAGTGCTACATCAGGCTCAAATATGTCTCCGTCATAAGAAACCAGCCCGAAATTGATACCTTCAGGTTCCGCCTCCTGAAAGCGAAGCAATAATTCGACAGGGTCTTTAATCAGAACAGCAGCGCCTCTATTTGAAAATTCATCTTTAATGCGCCGCCCATCCTTACTCTGTAGGAAGAATTGATAATTCGAATCTTCAAGTGCCGTCATGCAGTAAATTGCACGACTTGAACCAACAGACATAAAACTTGTAAGGAGACCCTCGTAGGCATCAGACCTTCCATCTCCCGCCTCTTTTGATCTAAATTCATCAATCGCCTGCAGGGTGGGGATTCCCTGGATAAGTTGTTCGGCATAAACTCTCTGCGTAACAAATTTGATTAATGACCCAACACGCCACTGCTCAAGTGCGCCGGCAATTTCCGATTTAGAGATTCGCCGAACCATACAATCATCTCCTTGCTGCTATTCTTCACTTCTTATCAAAACTAATCCAGTGAGCTTAAACGATGGTGTATATCTATCAACGTTCTCCTCATGCATTGTCAGATGACGCCGATTCGACGACGAAAGATGACTTGATCTAACCAGCCCCATAAGCTCACCAATTATTCCGCTAGAGTCGTACAAGCTCATAATGAAATGACTCTGATAAAAGCAAGTGTCTTATGCGTAGAATTGCTCAATAAGTGGAGTCGTGAGATTACTGGATTTTGTAGAAGACTTCTTGTGGAGAGGAACACGTTGGCTGAATTAATATGCTCGGTTATCTCTTTAGCATTGGCGTTTGCCGTCGCCGTTGTACAGTATTGCCAGAGCAAGCGCATGGAGGAATTCGAGCGTCGTCAGGACGAGAGGGATGAGCGTAGGCACGCCGAAGGGAATAAGGCACGAGCGATTGAATTCATCTCGAAGCATTACGCCGACAGAGGCCTGATTCCGCTATGCGCCGTTGCCGCCATGCACAATGATCTTTTCCATTATTCACGTAAGATGTATTGGGAATTCTGCTGCCTTGTGCCGGAGGTGCAGAATCTGATTCTTAAATACTGCAATCTTGACTTGCGGGTCAGGGGAGAGGACGACCTGTTCGTCCGTTGCATCGCCGCAGTCGAAGCCGCCCTCCGTGACCGCTTTCCAGAAGATGAAACTGTTCTTTATGATGATGGGAAATACGTGCTTCGCAGTCTGGAAAGGTATGCGGGGGAGAGACTGCCAGCACCTCGGGTTGGCCTTCTTCCTGAGTGCTTGGACTCTTCCTTCCTGCCCCCTGATAGCTGTACCCCGGGGTACGATTACCTTATCCGTAAGGTACTTTCCGAGGCCTTCGAATCGAGGGATGCTTCCTTCGCCCCCATTTCCTATCTAAAAAATGAATATCAATTCGAATCGAGCTCCGAGATTGAGGCCTGCCGATTCGCGTCGACCATTGCATTCTACGCGGCGACCTACGGCTCTGGTGACGAGGCCAACGATAAGGACTACGGGTGCCCCGGCGGTTTCGATGGCGAGAGAATCGAGACCATGGAAGACCTATTTCTTCTTACTGTCTTCCAGATATATACCAAGCTTCTGCTTCCGAACGAAGGGTAAGAAATAACACGAGGCATTCGTTATTTGACTCTGCCTAATTCTGCCAAATTCATTTTCGATACCTCACTCATTTCCTTCATTACTTGGGCATACTTAAATCAGAAATTGGTCGTAGGGCGCGACCAACGAAATCAAAAGAAAGCCCACTGAGAAGATGTCTTCAATCTCTTTGGGTTGGAGGCATTTTCTTTTTCGGAGAGTCTGCATGAATTCTAAAAATGTCTTTTTGACAAACTCGTTCTACAAAGAACATCCAAAACATCCAGTCTGCTCTTTATACTCGGATATATACACTAAGGAGGTAGACGTGTTTTGGAGCTATGTTCAGCTTGATGACGGCACTCAGTTTGCCTACTCAGAGACAAGAGATGACGGGACCGTTCGCGTAGCCGTCGAGCGTCCGGTTGACCTTGGCTTTGACCATGCAGAATGCTTCTTGCCTGCGGTTAATTGGTTCAATGTCGAAGGATTTTCTATTGACGATCTGGATTTTTTGACCGAGTTCGTTAGATCAAACGCCCCATTTATCTTCGAGCTTGCAGAACGGCAAAAAGCCGGACCGGCGGTTTCGGCGCTGGCCCCCTGACGTCTACTGTTGAACGGCAAATAACCCATGATTACGCCTACCGACATATCCACCGCCGCCTCCCGCGTGCTTGCTCAATACGACGTCTGCGAAGCATATTTATTTGGCTCGTTTGCCTGAGGCGAGCAAACGCCCAATAGCGATATTGACTTGCGCCTAGTCTGCGGCAACGCCATGACGTTCGGCACGCTTTACGAACTCTCCCATGAGCTCGAGAGGGAACTTGGGCGAAAGGTTGAAATCGTCACCAACCCACCAGAGCACATGCGCCCAGCATTCCGCAAAAGCATCGAGCAGGAAGAGATACGCCTTTATGTCTCAACATAAACGAAACGATGAGCTTACGGATACAACCCTACAGCCCTGTCCTCCCAAAGAACCTAACGCCGAAAGCCTAGAGGCCATCCGCGAAGGGGATGCGTTCTTTGCCAGTGGAGAACTAGGTCGTTTCGACAACTCCGCCGACCTTATTAATGCAGCTCTAAATGCCCCTGAAATGTGAGAAAACTCAATCACCAAAGAGACGGCCGTCTTGGAGGTGCCAGATCGGCGAGGTACGTACCTCGCCATTTTTGTCCTTCGACGGATAGCGGTACTATCCAGCCTTCTGGCATAGCCCGAGAGCCGACGAGCGCGACCGTGTGACTTCTGGGTTTGCCTTGCAGCTCTTCCCATTCATTTGTATGCTTGACTTTGATTTTGGTCGTAAGGCGCGACCAACGGAATTAAAAGAAAGCCTGCCGAGAAGACCTTGGTCGCAGAGCACGACCAACGCAATCAAAACAATGCTCGCGGAGAAGGCGCTTTCAATCGCATTGATTGGAGGCGCCTCTAATACCAAGAGATATCTACTCTGCCGGAGAGCCAGGAGCAAAGGTGGCGGTCGAACGCGCCTGATAACGGGTATCGCTCTAACGAAACCAGTACTACGCTTGGATTCAGGACCTCGTTTCCGGAAGCCGCACGACCAGTGGACTCGCCGAAGAGTTGCGCCGCGGTTGCATTGTGGGCGCGGGCGACCCGTCACCCGTATAGAATCAAACGAACCGCACGCCGGTTAATGAATTGATTGGACACCACATGGAGATCCCCAGCACCCTGTGCAGCAATGTGTACGACTTCGCGTTTTGCCCCGAGCCCTGTTACGAGCGCCTGGCCGACCTCGCCGACCCCGAGGACTGGGGTCCCGGCAACCGCATCCTCAAAAACTACCTGTCGTTTTCGTTTAGCCGCGCGGTGTTCTTAACCGAGCGTGACGTGGACCAGACCGCCCCGTCCAACTTACCGCTGGTGTTCGACGACGACCGATGCCTATTCAACACCGGCCTTTACACGCGCCGCTACGAGACCATCTACGGTCTGTTTGAGCCCAACACCAAGCCCGACGCGCGCCAGCGCTGGTTTTTGAAGGGCTTCTTTAAGGAGAGCGACCCCATGCTGGTCTCGTTTGAGTACCTGCCGTGCCGCGTGCGCTTTGCCGAGGACCCCTCCGAGCTAGTCTTTGACTACCGCCTGCCTATCCGCTCCAACATCGACCACATTCTGGGCGATGAGGAGAACCTGACGCGTATTCCCGCCAGTCTGATGGGGGAGGGTAACTCGTTGCTGCTGCGTCGCGCCTTTGAGGGCGCCGTCGTCGAAGCCGCCCGCCGCGCCGCCGCCAACTACACGCTCGCCGTGCCGCAGTTCTACGGCGGCCGGATCCAGCTGCTCTTGCCGCTGTGCCTGACCGGCGACAAGCCCGAGCTGGCGCTGACCATCCAGCGCGAGGACGGTTTCTACGCCGCGCGCACCTGCCTCACGCTCGACATGGCCTACAACAACGCGCGACTTATCTGCCGCCCCGAGACTTCGTGGATTAAGCGGTAAATGGTGGTTTAGCCGCGGTTTTGTCGATTGCTTTGGTTGCTTTGGCTTGGCTAGCACCCACGAATTTAAAATCGGGGGCAAAAAGTTCTTGGTAAACCACGTACGGCTATGTTAGTATCTCTTTTGCCGAAAGGCGACGGGCGATTGGCTCAGGGGTAGAGCATATCCTTCACACGGATGGGGTCACAAGTTCGAATCTTGTATCGCCCACCATCAAAAGAGCAGGTCAGAGGTGTTAAGCCTCTGGCCTTTTTCTTTTTGACACAAAGGGTGACTCCAAAACTGACACCAAATTTTCGATTTTTATTAGCATGGGGTCCTATTTTTTTATTGATCGCAAACCCTTCATAGCTCCTACATATTGAATATAATTTTCGTTCGTTGACCAACTATAGAGTGACGTCGTCGAACATTTTGAAAATAGTTCACGCGCTCTTTCAATGAGTTCTTTGCATGATTCATACGCAATTGTGGAGAAAAAGACCACTGGCTCACAGCTCGTACCAGCACATTCACGCCTCGTGACAACCTTTCAACACATCCCATCCATTTTTTGGTCAGCGTTTGGTCAGCTTCCGGTACTTACTCGCATGATGCCCCGGTAGATAATCGGCCATGCCCGCAATCCGCACGGCCTACGGTCGAAACTAGGGGAGGTCCACATGGACGAGATTGTCTGCGCAAACACCGCATTTCGCTACTGGCGCTGCCCACCGCAGGTGCGCGACCTCTACCCGCGCCTGCCCAACTCCGAAGACGGCTGGCGAGCTCTATCCCAAGCCCCTTTCGTAACCGACGTCCTCAAGACCCCGATTATCGCTGTTGCTTCGCCAGGTTGTTGTAATCACCACTCGGGATTGCGCTCTACTATTCGCTGGGAAGGAGCATCGGATGCCGGCACAACAATCGACACTAATTTAGGCTTTAGTGTCACCAATCCGCTTAACACGTTATTTACTATGACACGCTTTGTGTCCCAAATAGATCTCGTACTGGCTATGTACGAACTTTGCGGCTGGTTTTCTGTTTTCGAGCCGGCTCCCGCTGCCGAAATGCAGCTAAAAATGGCGGTAGAGGAGAATCGCAATTCCAGCACGCAAAATTTGTTCGAACTTGGAGAGGGCGAAGACGAGGTTCCTTGGAAACGAGTTTATGCCCGCGCAACCGTTAAGGACCCAGAAAATGATAGCCAAACGAGCAAGCGTGAAGATGGAAGAGAGGTTACGAAACTCAAAGGTACTTCTCTTTGGATGAGAAAGCCGCTCATCGAACTGAGCGAACTGCATCGTTTCGCCGACAAGGTCAAAAGTCAAATGTGGGGAAAGCAGTTTTATGATGCCGCTCAGCAGGTTATCGGCATTGCTGCGTCTCCGCTCGAGGCCGCTGGGGTCCTGCTTCTAAGTCGTTCTCGACGTCTAGGTGGTGCAGGATTCAGATACGTGCACCTCAACGATTTAACCCCTCTATCCATGGCGGCCCAAAGCATCGCAGGCCAAAAGGTCTGCTACGGCGACATCGTGATCGTAAACCCAATCCTAATGAAGGCAGTAATTATCGAGATCCAAGGTGAAGTCATCCATGGCTCAGGCGCGGTACTTGATCACGATGCGGAGCGCATGACTGCGCTCCAGAGCATGGGTTTCGATGTATTCCTGGTGACTCACGATATGCTCAACGATTCAAAGCAGCTAGACACCATAGTCAGAAGTGTCTGCGACCGTTTAGGGATTCGCTATAAAGCCAAAACTGAAGCAATGAAATCCGCCGAGACGCGACTGCGAGCAAATGTTTTGTGCAACTGGTTGGAAATCGGAAATTAGCCGGCGACAAGGCGCTAGAACTACCTAGTTTGCCTGTTAGTGAATTAATGTCATTTCAAAACTATGTCGGATTACGGGGCTGGACCCGGACCGGCCGTCCATGCCCTGCATTTCACGGAATGCGCAAGCCGTCTACCTGCGGTTTTGATTTTACCGATGACGACATGCTCGGGGGGTTCCCGGCCCGGCCCCGTAAACCGGCATGGTTTTGAAATCGCCGGGTCGGCGGGAGCGCGATCGGCCCCGGTAACGGACCTGGCGCCGGCAGGACGGCCGTTGGGCGGATGGCGGCCCGCGCCGCGACTGCGAAATTTTCCAAAATTGTCCTTGCATCGGCGGGGGAGTTCCCGTATAGTACTTCTTCGCACGGGGGCGTAGCTCAGCTGGGAGAGCGCTTGACTGGCAGTCAAGAGGTCAGGGGTTCGATCCCCCTCGTCTCCACCCGAGCATTGAATGAGGCTCCAACGCAAGTTGGGGCCTTTTTTCATATAGGCACACAAGGTCAAAGGCGGCACCATGATCCTCCTGGTCGACAAGATCGAAAAAAGCTTCGGCGCGCGCGTCCTCTTTAGCGGCGCGTCCTTCCAGATCAACCCCGGCGAGCGCTTCGCGCTCGTGGGACCCAACGGCGCCGGCAAAACCACCATGCTCAAGATCATCATGGGCATCGACAGCTCCGACGCCGGCCAGGTCCAGTACGCCAAGGACTGCCAGGTGGGCTACCTAGAGCAGGAAACCAACCTGGAGCACAAGGACACCACCATCCTCGCCGAGGTCATGGCGGCGGCCAAGGAAATCCGCCGCATGGGCGAGCGCGCCAACGAGCTGCAGGCCCAGATCACCGAGCTCTCCGAGCAGGGCAGGGACGTCGACGCACTCCTTAACGAGTACGGCCAGGTCCAGGACCGCTTTGAGCACCTGGGCGGCTACGAGCTCGAAAGCAACGCCCGCAAAATCCTGTCCGGTCTGGGCTTTAAAGTCACCGACTTTGAGCGCCCATGCTCCGAGTTCTCGGGCGGCTGGCAGATGCGCATCGCGCTGGCCAAGCTCTTCCTGCGCCACCCCGACCTGCTGCTTCTGGACGAGCCCACTAACCACCTGGACCTCGAGAGCGTCCAGTGGCTGCGCGGCTTTATCGCTAACTACGACGGCGCCGTCCTCATCGTCAGCCACGACCGCGCCTTCATGGACGCTTGCGTCGACCACGTCGCCGCACTCGAAAACCGTCGCGTGACCACCTACACCGGCAACTACAGCAGCTACCTCAAGCAGCGCGAGGACAACCTGGAGCAGATGCGCGCCAAGCGTGCCGCCCAGGAGCGCGACATCGCGCACATGCAGGTCTTCGTCGACAAGTTCCGCTACAAGCCCACTAAGGCCGCCCAGGCTCAGGAGCGCATCCGCAAGATCGAGCAGATCAAAAAGGAGCTCGTCATCCTGCCCGAGGGCCATAAGCACATCGAATTTAAGTTCCCTGACCCGCCGCGCTCCGGCGACATGGTCGTGGGGCTCGAGGGCGTATCCAAGTCCTACGGCAACAAGCACATCTACAGCGACATCGACCTCAAGCTCTACCGCGGCGAGCACGTGGCACTCGTCGGCCCCAACGGCGCCGGCAAGTCTACGCTCATGAAGATCCTCGCCGGCCTGGAGCCGCCCACCACCGGCACCCGCGATCTGGGCACCAACGTGGGCGTGGCCTACTACGCCCAGCATGCGCTCGAGGGCATGACCGAGTCCAACACCGTCCTGCAAGAGATCGACACCGTCACGCCCAAGTGGACCGTGCCGCAGCAGCGCAGCTTGCTGGGCGCCTTCCTGTTTAGCGACAACGATTCCATCGAGAAGCAGGTACGCGTCCTCTCCGGTGGCGAAAAGGCGCGCCTAGCGCTCGCCAAAATGCTCGTGGCCCCCGAGGCGCTCCTATGCCTGGACGAGCCCACCAACCACCTGGACATCGACTCGGTGGACATGCTCGAGAACGCCCTGCAAAACTTCCCCGGCACCATCGTGCTGATCAGCCACGACGAGCACCTGGTGCGCGCTGTGGCCAACCGCATCATTGACATCCGCGACGGCAAGGTCACGGTCTACGACGGCGACTACGACTACTACCTCTACAAGCGCGAGGACCTCGCGGCCCGCGCCGCTGCCGAGGCAGCAGGGGAGAACACACCGGCCACAGCCAAGTCCGCCAAGGTCACCGCGGCACAGCCCGATGCGCCCGCCGCCGCTTCCAAGCCTGCCGAGGGCAAAAAGACCAAGGAGCAAAAGCGCGCCGAGGCCCAGGCCCGCGCCGCGCTCAACAAAAAGCTCAAGGGCGTGCGCAACCAGCTTAAGAAGATCGAAGCGGAGCTCGACAAAAAGCGCGCCCGCTATGACGAGCTTATGGAATTGATGGCAAGTGAAGAGCTTTATGCCGATCAGGACAAGTTCAACGCCGCGCTGGGGGAATATAACGGGCTTAAGCAAGAGCTGCCCAAACTCGAGGACGAATGGCTGGAGCTTTCCACCCAGATCGAAGAGGAGACCGCGCGTGAACTCTCGTAAGGCCGCTGCCGTGGCGATGAGCATCATCGCCATCGCCTGTCGCATCTGCGGCATCTTTATGAGCGCGATGACCGTGCTGCTGTGCTTTAGCGGCCTCACCGCCAAGCTGCAGATCGTGGGCTTTGTCGTTGAGCTTTCGCGCGCTCTGCCGAGCGCCATCGCCGGCTACGGCGTCATCACCTCACCGTTTGGCGGCGTGTTCCGCTTGGATTACGCCATCGTGGCTGTCTTCCTGTTTGTGGCCGACTATCTGCTTACGCGCGCCTCGCGCCGCGTCCGCTAGGGGGTCGACATGTCCAGCAGCTACTTTATGAACCTGCTCGCCAGCGCCGTTGCCGTCATCGTCGGCATCGTGATCCACGAGAGTGCGCACGCTGCCGCGGCCTGGGCGCTCGGCGACAAGACAGCCCGCTCGCGTGGCCGCATCTCGCTCAACCCGCTCAACCACATCGACCCGTTCGGCACCGTCATCTTGCCGCTGCTGATGCTCGCCGCCGGCGGCCCGGTGTTTGCCTTTGCCAAGCCCGTGCCCGTCTACCTCAACAACCTCAAGCACCCCAAACGCGACGAGGTCCTGGTGAGCGCGGCCGGCCCCGCATCGAACATCGCGCTCGCGTGTCTGGCCGCAGCCCTCATGCACCTGACCTACGGCAACCTCTATGCCAGCATGTCTTTTGCCGTAGCGTCGCAAATCATGAACTTTGGCGCCACGTTTATCGTGGTCAACCTGTCGCTTGCGTTCTTTAACCTCATTCCGATTCCGCCGCTTGACGGCTCGTCGATTATCGTGCCGTTCCTCAAAGGTAAGGCGCTCACCAACTACTACCACCTGCAGCAATACGCCATGCCGATCCTTATCATCGTGCTGTACCTGCTGCCCATGTGGGCCGGCATCGACGTGATCGGCCGCTATTTCGACGTTACCGTGTATCCGCTGGCGGAGCAGCTGCTCAACTTCGCAATCGCCGGCATCTAAGGTAAACTTACAGGTCGACCGTGCAAAACGGTCGTAACATGCACCCAAACCGCGCCGCGAAGGCGCCGTCAAAGGAGGTCGAAAATGTCGTATCGCGTGTCGACGCAGGTCTACAGCGGACCGTTCGACCTGCTGCTGCAGCTGGTAACCCGCCAAAAAGTTGATATCGGTGCCATCTCGATCAGCGAGGTGGCCGAGCAGTACCTTGCCGAGGTCGAGCGCATCGAGGCGCTGGACCTGGACGTGGCGAGCGACTTTTTGCTGGTCGCGGCAACCCTTTTGGACATCAAGGCCGCCTCGCTGGTACCCCAGGAGGCCCCCAGCAAATCCGTTGACGATGACGAGGATGACGAAAACCTCGATGAACTCAGCGCGCTCGACGGCGATGCCCTGCGCGAGGTCCTGATCCAGCGCCTAATCGCCTACAAGCAGTTTAAGGGTGCGGCGGCGGCCCTTGGCGCGCGGATGCAGGCCGAGAGCCGCATGCATCCGCGCGTGGCCGGCCCCGACCCCGAGTTTTTGGGGCTTATGCCCGACTACCTGGCCGGCATTACCCTGCGCGGCCTGGCCGTCATCTGCGCCGACCTGGACGGCAAGCGCCAGACCTTCCTGCTGGAGGCCGAGCATGTGGCGCCGCATCGCGTACCGCTCGACCTGACCGTGGCCTCGGTCGACCGCTTTACCACGGCGCACCAAACCTGCACCTTCCGTGAACTGCTGGACGGCGACGCCACCACCGAGCAGCTCGTCGTCACCTTCCTGGCCATGCTTGAGCTTGCCAAGCGCGGCTCGCTCACGCTGAGCCAGGACGAGATCTTTGGAACCATCCGCATCAACCGCGTCGAGGGCGCCGAGGCATACGTTCCCGGCGAGGGCCCCGAACTCACCGAATAGGAGCCGCAACCATGTCAACCCTATCCACGCTGGAGGCAAACAGCCTCAAAGGCGCCCTCGAGGCGCTGCTGCTGGTGTCGAGCGACCCGGTGAGTGCGCCCGCGCTGGCCGGTGCGCTCGATATCGCCCCCGGCGAATGCGCGTCGCTGCTCGCCGAGCTCAAGGTTGAGTACGAGGAGGCCAACCGCGGCTTTCAGCTGCGCGAGGTCGCCGGCGGCTGGCGCCTGTTTACGCACCCCGCCTACCACGACGTGGTCGAGGCCTATGTGTTGAGCTGGGACACGCAAAAGCTGTCGCAGGCGGCACTCGAAACCCTGGCCGTCATCGCATACCACCAGCCCGTGACGCGCGAGGTGGTCAAGGGCATCCGCGGCGTCAATTCCGACGGCGTCATTGCGTCGCTCGTGGACAAGGGTCTGGTGCGAGAGCTCGGCCGCGACCCCCAGCGCGGTCAGGCCATTATCTACGGCACGACCAACGCCTTCTTGGAAAAATTCGGTCTGCGCTCCACCCGCGACCTGCCCGACCTGGAACAGTTTGCCCCCGACGAGCAGTCACGTCAGTTTATCCGCGAGCGCCTGAGCGGCCGCAGTATTCAGTCCACGCTCGAGGAACAGGCCGAGGACCTGGACGAAGAGCGCGAACTGCTCGATACCGATGTTGAAGAAGCTGAGGCAGTCGAAGATGAGGGCACCCTGGACGTCGACGCGACCTCGGAGGATTTGCATGACGAGGAATAGTGAAACAGGGGAGACGCGCGCCATGGGCAACGCAGCACCCGCAACCGACGCCCAGCCCGTCTATCCGCACACCATGCGCCTGCAGCGCTTTTTGGCGCGCGCGGGCGTGGCGAGCCGCCGAGGCTCGGAGGACCTAATGACCGCCGGCCGCGTGACCGTCAACGGGCTGGTCGCGACCGAGCTGGGCACCAAGGTCGATGTCGACCGCGACCATATCGAGGTCGACGGTATGCCCGTCAAGCTCAACCAGGGCGCCGTGTACCTGATGCTCTACAAGCCGACCGGCTACCTCACCACCATGAGCGACCCGCAGGAGCGCCCTTGCGTGGCCGACCTGGTCCCCCGCGACCGCTTTCCGGGACTTTTCCCGGTGGGCCGCCTGGACCGCGACACAACAGGCCTTTTGCTCTTTACCACCGACGGCGACCTGTCGCAGGACCTGCTGCACCCCAGCAAGCACGTCTACAAGACCTACCAGGCACTCGTGGACGGGCAGCTGACCGACCGCGATCTAGAACCGCTCCGCCGTGGCATCGAGCTCGACGACGGCCTATGCCAGCCAGCAATCTGCCGAGTCATCAACGCGCGCGAGGCCGAGGCCGTGGCTCCGCAAGGTATCAAGCCCGGCACTACCGCCGTGGAGGTCATCATCCGCGAGGGCCGCAAGAACCAGGTCAAGCGCATGCTGAGCAAGATTCACCATACGGTAATCCGTCTGCATCGCTGCAACTTTGCCGGCCTTGAGCTCGAGGGCGTGGCCAAGAGCTCGTGGCGCGAGCTCACCGACCGCGAGGTGCAGATCCTCAAAAGCGGTGGCATCCCTCCCAAGCAGGCCAGCGCCATGCGCGGCGGCAAGCCCCAAGACACGCCCGCCAGCCGCACGCGTCACCACGGCAGCCACGGCTCCGCACCCAAGCGCAACACCTACCGCGAGCGCTACACGGGCTAGGCAACCCGCCGCGCCCCAACGCCCGCGAACCATACCAGCACGTCACCCATCGAAAGGAAGCATTGCATGATCGTCGCCATCGACGGCCCCGCCGGTTCCGGCAAGTCCACCATCGCCAAGGAGATCGCCCGTCAGCTTGGCTTTAACAAGCTCGACACGGGCGCCATGTATCGCGCCGTCACCTTCGCCGCGCTCGACCGCGGCATCGACCTGGACGACGAGGCAGCCATCGATGCCCTCGCCGAGCAGATCGAAATCCGCTTTACCAACGGTACCGGCGAGGACACGCGCCTGACCATCGACGGCGCGGACGCATCGGCCGCCATTCGTACCCCGCAGGTTGACGCCAACGTGTCCAAGGTCTCGGCCTACCCGGGCGTGCGCGCCGCCATGCTCATCCATCAGCGCCGTACCGCCGAGGACCGCGATATCGTGGCCGAGGGTCGCGACATCGGAACCGTCGTGTTCCCTAACGCGCAGGTCAAGGTCTTCCTGACCGCCGACCCGCGCGAGCGCGCCCGCCGCCGCGTGCTGCAGCGTCACCAAAACGACGCCCAGCCGCTCACGTCCGAGCAGCTCGAGGCCGAGGTCGACGAGACCCTCGACGCCCTTAAGCAGCGCGACAAGCTCGACAGCAGCCGCGAGGTCGCCCCGCTCTTGCCCGCCGAGGACGCCGTGCACGTCGACTCCACCGCCCACACCATCGATGAGGTCGTCTCAATAATCGAGGACCTCATCAACCAGAGGAGGTAGGCCATGCGCCTGTTTAAGCAGACGCCCGAGGATTATTACAACGCTCCTTATGCAGAGTTCCCGGCGCTCATCCGCGGCACCGTCGTCGTGGTCATGGCAATCCTTTGGGCTTTCTCCAAGCTCATGTGGCGCTGGAAGGTAGAGGATGCCGATCTGCTGTTTGAGCGCCAGGAAGGCCGCGGCAGCGTGGTCATCTGCAACCACACCTCGATGGCCGAGCTCTTGGCCGTGGAGACGGCGCTGTTCTTTGGGGGGCGCCGCATTCGCCCCATCTATAAGTCCGAGTTCGCCAAGAACAAGATTGTGCGCTGGGCCTTTAGCCGCGTTGGCGGCATCCCCGTGGAGCGTGGTACTGCCGATATGAAGTGCCTGCGCGCCGCCCAGCATGCGCTGCAGCGCGGCGAGGACGTTCTGATCTTCCCCGAGGGCACGCGCATCCGCTCGCGCGAAATCAAGCCCGAGGTCCACGGCGGTTTTGCGCTCATCGCTCAGATGGGCAAGGCACCTGTGAACCCGCTCGCCATCTGCGGTTGGTCCGACATCACGCCCGCGGGCAAAAAGATCATGCGTCCCAAGAAGTGCTGGATCCGCGCCGGCAAGGCCGTCTCGCTTTCCGACGCACCGGCCGGGCTTAAGCGCACGGAGCGCCTGGAATGGTTTGAGTCCGAAGCCATGAACCGCGTCTACGCCATGCGAGACGAGTTGTGCGCCGAGCATCCGGGTAGGTTCTAGCAATGAGCGAGAACGTGACGAACACCGCCGAGACTGCGTCCGACCAGGTAACCGCTTCTACCATCGAGATCGCCGCCCACGCCGGCACTTGCTACGGCGTACAGCGTGCGCTCGATATGGCGCTGGCCGCCGCACCGCAGGCAGGGGAGTGCGCTCAAGTTCACACCTTGGGTCCGCTCATCCATAACCCCATCGTGGTGCGCGAGCTTGATGAGGCAGGCGTTGGCTTGGCCGAAACCCTGGACGACGCAGCGTCGGGCACCGTGATCATCCGCGCCCACGGCGTGGTGCCGCAGGTGATCGATGCTGCCCGCAAGCGTAGCCTTAACGTCGTCGACGCCACCTGCCCTTACGTCAAGAAGGTCCACGTGGCCGCCGAGCGGCTGGTGCGCGAGGGCTATCGCGTACTTGTCGTGGGCGAGCCGGGCCATCCCGAGGTGGAGGGCATCCTGGGCCACGCTGGTGATAACGCGCAGGTCGTGAGTTGCGCTGCCGATGCGGACGCGCTGCCGCTCAAGGGCAAGGTAGGCCTCGTCGTGCAGACCACCCAGACCGCGCAGAACCTCGCCGAGGTCGTGGCCGCCATAACCCCGCGCGTGCAGGAGCTGCGTGTGATCAACACCATCTGTGCCGCCACGAGCGAGCGTCAACAGGCAGCAGCCACACTTGCCAACCGCTGCGACTGCATGGTCGTGGTGGGCGGCAAGAACTCGGGCAACACCCGCCGTCTGGCGCAGATTTGCGCAGACGCCTGCGAGCGCACGTATCATATCGAGGAAGCTTCCGAGCTCCAGGCCGCGTGGTTAACCGACGCTCACCACATCGGTATCACCGCCGGAGCCTCCACCCCGCAAGAACACATCGAGCGCGCCGTCGCGCGCATCAAGGAGCTTTGCCGCTAATCATGGACCAGACCGTACCCGCATACGCCGCCGAGGTGGCCGATTACGGGCGCAGCCGCGACCCCGAGCCGGGTGAGGGTGCGCTCGTTAAGAACGTGCGTCCCGAGTCGCCCGCATGGGATGTGGGTATCGAGCCGGACATGCGCGTGCTCACGGTCAACGGCGAGCAGCTCACCGACATGATCATATGGCTCTGGGAGGCCGACGACGACACCGTCGACCTCGAGGTATTCGACCCGCGCGACAACAGCGTCACCCCCGTCGAGCTCGACCGCTTCCCGGGCGAGGACTGGGGCCTTGAGTTCGACGGCCCCATCTTCGACGGCATGCGTACCTGCGTGAACGCCTGCGTGTTCTGCTTTATGACGATGCTCCCCAAGGGCGGCCGCTCCACGCTCTATATTCGCGATGACGACTATCGCCTAAGCTTTTTGCAGGGCAACTTTGTCACGCTCACGAACCTCACCGACGAGGACGTGCAAAACGTCATCCAACGCAACATGAGCCCCATGAACGTGTCGGTCCACGCCGTAAGCCCCGATGTCCGCCGCCGCATGATGGGCCGCAACGCCCAGCGCGGCATGGATGTGCTCGAGGCCATCATGGCCGCCGGCATAGAGATTCATGCGCAGATCGTGTTGTGCCCCGGCATGAACGACGGCGAGGAGCTGGAAAAGACCCTGCGCTTTTGCGAGGAGCACGAGCAAATCACCAGCCTGGGCATTGTGCCGCTCGGTTTTACCAAGCATCAGAACCGTTTTAGCTGGTCCTACAGCGACAAACCCGAGCTAGCGCGCGAGACCATCGCCATGATTCGACCGTTCCAGGACCGCGCCTATGAGCGCTTTGGCCGCCACACCTTCCAGATGAGCGACGAGTTCTATCTGGACGCCGGCATCGATCCTCCCGAGGCAGACTTTTACGACGGGTACCCGCAGTACTACGACGGCATTGGCATGATCCGCTCGTATCTGGATGAGACCGACGACGTGCTGGCTATCGACGCCAAGCGTCTGGCCCGCATCCGCGCTGGCATTACCGAGCGCAACCAGCACCTGCTGTGCCTCTCGGGCGCCAGCGCGCGCGACACCGTGGCACGCTTTGTGGAGTCGCCGCATGGTCTCGGCGGCACCGTCACGGCCATCAAGAACCGCTACTTTGGCGGCAACGTGGACGTGACCGGCCTCATCGTCGCGTGCGACATTCTGGAGCAGCTGCCCCAAGACCTGTCGGGGGTTATGCTCTTTGTGCCTAAGCTCATGTTCAACGCTGACGGCATGACGCTTGACGAGTATCATCGTGACGATTTACTCGCAAGCCTTACCAGTCGCGGCGCCGAGGTTCATGTGGTGTCAACCATGCCGCATGAGCTGCTCGATACCCTGGAGCACATCCTTGGCATTGTGCCTGCCAACTCTACTAATTCCGCTGACCCTACCCATTAAAGGAGAGCAGATGAAACCTATCGTCGCCGTCGTCGGACGCCCCAACGTGGGCAAGTCCACGCTCGTTAACCGCCTGGCCCAGACCTCGGACGCCATCGTCCACGAGTCTCGCGGCGTCACGCGCGACCGCTCGTATCACACGGCCGATTGGAACGGCCGCGAGTTCACCATCGTCGACACGGGCGGCATCGAGCCGCTCAAGAGCGACGACGTCTTTGCCACGTCCATCCGCGACCAGGCGCTCGCCGCCGCCGAGGAAGCCGCCGTCATCCTGTTTGTGGTCGATGGCCGCACCGGCGTCACCGAGGAGGACGAGTCGGTCGCCCGCATGCTCAAGCGCTGCGACAAGCCGGTCTTTCTGCTGGTGAACAAGCTCGACAACCCCGATCGCGAAAACGACAGCATCTGGGAGTTCTATTCGCTCGGCATCGGTGAGCCCACGCCGCTCTCGGCCCTGCATGGCCATGGCACGGGCGACCTGCTCGACGATATCGTGGCCCTGCTTCCGGAGGAAGAGGACGAGGTCGCCGATGAGTTCCCCGACGCGTTGAACGTCGCCATCATCGGCCGCCCCAACGCCGGCAAATCGTCGCTGTTTAACCGCATCCTGGGCGCCGACCGTTCTATCGTGTCCAACATTGCCGGCACGACGCGCGACGCCATCGATACCGTCGTCGAGCGCAACGGCAAGCACTACCGCATGGTCGATACCGCGGGCATTCGCAAGAAGAGCACCGTGTACGAGAACATCGAGTACTACTCCATGGTCCGCGGCCTGCGTGCCATCGACCGCGCCGACGTGGCGCTGCTCGTCGTCGACGCCTCCGTGGGTGTTACCGAGCAGGACCAGAAGGTCATGGGCTTGGCCATCGAGCGCGGCTGCGCCATCGTGGTGCTGCTCAACAAGTGGGACCTGCTCGACGACGACCGCAAGCGCGAGGCCTGCATGGAGACCGTCGACCGCCGTCTGGGCGTCATGGCTCCCTGGACTCAGTACCTGCGTATCTCGGCCCTGACCGGTCGCAGCGTCGAGAAGATCTGGGCGATGGTCGACGCGGCCGAAAAGGCGCGTTCACAAAAGATCAGTACCTCGCGCCTCAACACGTTCCTCACCGACCTGCGCGAGTTTGGCCACACCGTGGTGGACGGCAAGCGCCGCCTGCGCATGCACTACGTGACCCAGACGGGCGTCAACCCGCCGACGTTCACGTTCTTCGTCAACCACAGCGACCTGGTCAACGACACCTACCAGCGCTACGTGGAGAACCGTATGCGCTCGACCTTCGACTTCGCCGGCACGCCCATTCGACTCTTCTTTAGGAAGAAGGAGCAAAAGGATGCTTAATCCGATCCTGCTGACCGCCATCTGCGCCGTAGTCTCGTTCTTTATCGGGGCTATTCCGTTTGGCCTGATCCTGGGACGCGTGTTCAACCACACAGACATTCGCAAGGCGGGCTCCGGCAACATCGGCACCACCAACGCCCTGCGCGTGGCCGGCCCCAAGGTGGCCGTGCTCACGCTGCTGCTCGACTGCCTTAAGGGCGCCATCTGCGTCCTTATCGCGCGTCCGCTCATTGCCGACTTGGGCTATGGCTTCCCCGTGAGCATTATGGCCCCCGGCGCCGCCGGCGACTGGATGCTCGGCGCCATCTGCCTGGCAGCCGTGTGGGGCCACATCTTCTCGCCCTACCTCAACTTCCGCGGCGGCAAGGGTATCGCAGTTGGTCTGGGTGTCATCCTCGCCTGGTACTGGCCCATTGGCCTATCGCTGCTGGGCATGTTTATCGTGGCCGTCGCCATCACCAAGTTTGTGTCGGTGGGCTCGCTTGCCGCCGCCATCGGTCTTCCCATCGCCGCTTGCGCGGTCTTTCCGTACAGCAGCCTGGGCCTCAAGTTTTGCATGGCGATGATCGGCATCACCGTGGTGTGGGCCCATCGCGCGAACATCAAAAAGCTCATGACCGGTAAGGAGTCCAAGCTCTCGTTTACCAAGCGCGTCACCGAGCCCGACGATAAGTAGGAGAGAGAGTCATGAATGTTGCGCTGATTGGCTCCGGCTCCTGGGGAACCGCCGTCGCCGGCCTTGCCGCCGCGCGAGCCGTGCGCGTGACCATGTGGGCCCATAGCGAGCAGACGGCATCCGGCATTAACGACGAGCACCGTAATCCTCGCTACCTAGTGGACTATGAACTGCCGACCAACGTTGTTGCCACGACGGATCTGACCCAGGCGCTCGACGGCGCCGAGGCCATCATCTTTGCCGTACCTTCGACGCACCTTCGCAGCGTGTGCCACCAGGCCGCGCCCTTTATCGCCGCCGATACCCCGGTGCTCTGCCTCACCAAGGGCATTGAGCCCGAGTCCGGCCTGCTCATGAGCGAGGTCATCGCCAGCGAGATCAGCAACGAGACGCGCGTAGCGGCACTCTCGGGCCCCAACCATGCCGAGGAGATCTGCCGCGGCGGACTTTCTGCCGCCGTCATCGCCAGCAAAGACCCGCAGATAGGGGAGACCTTTAAGGACCTGCTCCTATCCACGGCCTTCCGCATCTACCTGTCGCAGGACATGACCGGCGTCGAGGTTTGCGGTGCCATGAAAAACGTTATCGCCATCGTGTGCGGCATCTCCGCCGGCACCGGTGCCGGCGACAACACGCTTGCCCTTATCATGACGCGCGGCCTGGCAGAGATCAGCCGTCTGGTGCACGCCCGCGGCGGGCAGGCCATAACTTGCATGGGACTCGCCGGCATGGGCGACCTCATCGCCACCTGCACCTCAGAGCATTCGCGCAACCGCACCTTTGGCTACGAGTTTGCCCACGGCATTTCGCTCGACGAGTATCAGACGCGCACGCATATGGTGGTCGAGGGCGCCGTCGCGGCCCGCAGCGTCAGCGAGCTTGCCCGTTCACTGGGCGTAGACATTCCGCTCACCTTTGCCGTGGAGCAAACGCTCTACAACGGTGTTACTTTGGATAGGGCGCTCGAGATTCTTACCGATCGCGTCCCTTCTCAAGAGTTCTACGGACTCACCGACTAGCGCAGAAAGGCTACTACCATGGGTTCCATCAAAATCGCTCCGTCCGTCCTTTCGGCCGACATGGCCAACCTCAAGGGCGAACTCGACAAGATCGCCGGCGCCGACTACGTGCACTTCGACGTCATGGACGGTCACTTTACCGGCAACCTGACCTTTGGCGTTGACATCCTTAAAGCCGTCAAGCGCTCCACCGATGTACCGGTCGACGCGCACCTGATGGTGTCGAACCCCGACGAGACCGTCGATTGGTATGCCGACGCCGGCGCCGATATGATCACCGTGCACTACGAGGCCTCCACACACCTGCACCGCACGCTCACCCATCTGCAGCAGCGCGGCGTCAAGGCCGGCGTGGTGCTCAATCCCGCTACCCCCGTGTGCGTGCTCGAAAGCATCATCGACGTCGTCGACATGGTACTGCTCATGAGCGTGAACCCGGGCTTTGGCGGTCAGAGCTTTATCCCGGGAACGCTGCCTAAGCTGCACGAGCTTACGGTCATGTGCGAGCGCCACGGTGTGTCGCCCATGATCGAGGTCGATGGCGGTATTTCTTCCAAGAACATCGCCGAGGTCGTCAAGGCCGGCGCCAACGTGCTCGTAGCCGGCTCCGCCGTATTTAAGTCCGTAGATCCCGCCGCCGAGGTTGCGCTGCTGCAGAAGCTGGGCAATGAGGCAGCACAGGAGGCATAAACCCTTATGACCGCAGGTCAAAACCGCATACCCGTGAATCTTGACTATGCCGCCTCGACGCCCATGCGCGCCGAGGCGCTCCTTGCGCAGCGCGAATATGACGACAGTGAGCTTGCCGGCGTCAACCCCAACTCGCTGCATTCGCTCGGCCGCAAGGCCGCTGCGCACCTAGAAGTGGCGCGTCGCGAGATTGCCCGCAGCTTTGGCGCGCGCGTCCGCCCATCCGAGATAATCCTGACCAACGGCGGCACCGAGGCAAACCAGCTGGCGCTGCTCGGTCTTGCCGAGGGCGCTCGTCAGCGCGATCGCAAGCGCAGCCGTGTGATCGTATCTGCCATCGAGCACGATTCGATCCTGGACAACCTGCCGCTGCTGCGCGCCGCCGGCTTTACCGTCAGCCTGGTGCAGCCCTGCCGCTCGGGCTACATTGAGCCCGCCGCGCTGAGCGACTTGCTCGGCGACGACGTGGCGCTCGTGAGCATTATGGTTGCCAACAACGAGACCGGCGTGGTGCAGCCCATCCGCGAGCTTGCCGCGGCCGCGCATACCGTGGGCGCCCTGTTCCACACCGATGCCATCCAGGGGTATCTGCACATTCCGCTCGATGTCACCGAGCTGGGAGTTGACGCCATGACCGTTGCCGCGCACAAGATCGGCGGCCCCGTGGCATCCGGCGCGCTCTACCTTAAGAGCCGCACGCCGCTGCGCCCGCGCATCTTTGGCGGCGGACAGGAGGCCGGTCGTCGAGCCGGCACGCAGGATCTGCGTACACAGCTGGCCTTTGCCGCTGCCGCCCGCACGCTGGCGCCCCATGTGGCCCAGGAGCGTGCGACGCTGCAGGCCTTGTCCGACAAGCTCTACGCCACGCTTACGGCCCATCCGCGCATTCACGCCACCATGGGCGACTATGCGCATGCCGACCGTCTGCCCGGCATGGTATCGATCTACATTGACGGCATGGACTCCGAGGAGCTCATCATCAAGCTCGACGCCGCCGGCTTTGAGGTTTCGGCCGGCTCGGCGTGCTCGAGCGGCAGTATGGACCCCAGCCATGTTCTCAGCGCCATGGGTATTGGCCGCGAACAGGCCCTGGGCGCACTGCGCATCTCGTTCGATGACCGCGTGAACCCGGCCGACCTGGATGACTTTGCCCAGGCGCTGCTGTCAATCGTGGGTGCCGCATGATCGTCTCCGAGCTTGAACGTGCGCTGCTGGCACGCTATCCCAAGACAGATGCTGAGAGCTGGGATCACGTAGGTCTCTCCGTTGGCGACCCTGCCGCGGAGATTACTGGCGTAGCCTGTGCGCTCGACGCGACCGAAGCCAACGTGTACCGCGCCTTGGAAGCCGGAGCCAACGTGTTGCTCACGCATCATCCCGTCTATATCAAGGCGCCCGAGGCGTTTTGTCCGTCGGATTCCGCACGCCCCCAGTGCAGCGCGGCGCTCTACGAGGCAGCGCGTTGCGGCGTGAGCATCATCTCGCTCCACACCAACCTGGACCGCTCGCACGAGGCACGCATCTGCCTAAGCAAGCTGTTGGGCGCCGCGTCCGCACGCTCGCTAGAGCATGTGGACGGCCCCGAGGCTACCGGCCTGGGCGCGCTTGCAACGCTCAACGACCCGTGCACGCTGCGCGATCTTGCCACCCGTGCTGCCACGGCCTTCGACAGCGACCCGCGTGTGTGGGGCGAAGCCGATCGCCCGTGCCGCACCGTCGCCATTTTGGGCGGCTCCCTGGGCGACTTTGGAGAGCTCGCCATCGCCGCGGGCGCAGATGTTGTCGTGACAGGCGAGGCGGGCTACCACGTGGCGCAAGATCTTGCCTTGCGCGGGCTGCCGGTGATCTTACTCGGCCACGACCGCTCCGAGGAGCCGTTCGTTGATATATTGATGAACTCTGCAGTTGACGCCGGGGTCGACCCCCGTCATGCGATTAAAATACTGAACTCTTGCCAATGGTGGACTGTGACAAAAGGAGAGAACTTATGAGCGCCGGCGCTACGCTACTCAAGCTGCAACAGATCGATTTGGAGCTCGCCCGCAACAAGAGCGAACTTGCCAATATGCCGGAGCTCAAGGAGCTCGCTTCCAAGCGCAAGACCTATGTGAAGCTCAAGTCCGAGATGACCAAGCTCTACGCCCAGCGCAAGGATCTGGACATTGAGCTCGACGATCTCAACACCACCGAGATCCAGACCAACAACGCCATCGAGGCCGCCAAGAAGCGCCACGTCGACGGCTCCGACTACCGCGAGGTTCAGGATCTGGAAAACGAGCTCGCCACCCTGGCCAAGCGTCTGGACAAGATCGAGCATACCCGCAAGGACGTCGTTGTCGCCCATAAGGAGGCGCTCGACCGCGAGGCCCGCGCGCAGGCCATCATCACAAAGTTCGAGGAGGGCGTGAAGGCCGACACCAAGGCCGCCCGCGCCAAGGCCGCCGACCTCCAGGCTCAGATCGAAGCCGCCACTAAGGAACGCACCGCGCTTGCCGCCACGCTGCCGACCGACGTGCTCACCGACTACGAGCGCCTGCTCAAGCAGTTCCGCGGCCTGGCCGTCGAAACCATCCAGGGCAACATCCCCACGGTCTGCCACACCGCGCTGCAGGCATCGTCCATGAGCGACCTCAACCACGACGGTAGTGAGATTACGCACTGCCCGTACTGCCATCGCCTCCTGGTACTCCCGAGCAAGGAAGCCTAACGATGACGGCGGCATCCAAAAATTCAATGCAACTTGAGGGAAAAACGATCCTGCTGGGTATTACTGGCGGGATCGCCGCCTATAAGTCGTGCAATATTGTGCGTCTGCTGCAAAAGCGCGGCGCCCGCGTGAAGGTCGTTATGAGCGAGCATGCAACGGAGTTCGTGGGGCCGCTCACCTTCCGCGCGCTCACCAATGAGCCGGTCGCGGTTGGACTATTCGACGACCCGTCTGACCCCATCCACCACATTTCGCTGGCACAAGAGCCCGATCTGGTGGTCGTGGCGCCCGCAACGGCCAACATCATCGCCAAGATGGCCAACGGCATCGCCGATGACCTTATTTCCACCACGCTGCTGGCAACGCCGCGACCTGTCGTGACCGCGCCGGCCATGAACAACGGCATGTGGAAGGCGCCGGCGACGCAGGCCAACATAGCCACGCTGCGCGACCGCGGCGTGCATGTGGTGGGACCCGGCAGCGGCTACCTTGCCTGCGGCGACGTGGACGCAGGACGCATGAGCGAGCCCGAGGACATCGTCGAGGCTGTCTGTGATGTGCTCGACCCCGCGCCTCAGGACCTGGCAGGTAAGCGCATCGTAATTACCGCCGGTCCCACGCACGAACCGATCGACCCGGTGCGCTTCATTGGCAACCGCTCTTCGGGTAAGATGGGCATCGCCCTGGCGGGGGAGGCCGCTCGTCGCGGTGCTGCGGTCACGCTCGTGTTGGGGCCGACATCGCTCGATGTTCCCCGCGGCGTGGCGTACGTACGCGTGCAGACCGCCGCAGAGATGCTCCAGGCGGCACTGAGCGCCTTTCAGACGGCTGATGCGGCCATTTGTGCGGCCGCTGTCGCCGACTACACCCCCGCGGCCCCGGCGGACCACAAGCTCAAAAAGGCCAACGAGCGCCTCGATTGCGTTGAGCTGGTCGAGACGGTCGATATTTTGGCCGAGCTTTCGCGCCAGAAGGGAGAGCGGTGCGTGATCGGCTTTGCGGCCGAGACCGATAACGTCGTGGAGTACGCGCAGCGCAAATTGGCCCGCAAGGGTTGTGATGCCATTATCGCTAACGATGTCTCGCGCGCCGATTCGGGCTTTGGAACCGACACTAACAAGGCCTGGATTGTGAGCACAACGGGCACGCAAGAACTTCCCGTGCTAACAAAACCCCAGCTCGCAGATACAATTTTGGACTTACTTCATAATTTGTAAAAAAGTTCTTGCACAAGTCTAAAGTTTCGGGTTAATATACTCCCTGTTGCGAGCGAGAGCAGAGCAACAAACAAAAGCTTCGGGACGTGGCGCAGCTTGGTAGCGCACTTGACTGGGGGTCAAGGGGTCGCTGGTTCGAATCCAGTCGTCCCGACCAGAAGTTTGCAGGTCAGGCACCTAGTGCCTGACTTTTTTTGTTATTAATCATCATGATTAATTTGCTTAAAGCAACAACGTTCCCGATCGATGTGATTACCGAATCAAAACGTGTACGTCAGCCACCAAAATCGACATATTTCGACATGTTTGGAGATTAATGTACACGAATGCGAAATTCCCCGCCGCCCAAAAGCGCCCTCCACATGTCTGGACTCTCTATGGCTGCGCTGGATAGACATCGCCGGAACGGGTATAGTATCAAAAGTTTTGTCGTTAACCAGCGGGGGAGTCCTGTGGGCATCAAAAAGAAGATCAAAAAGGAGCTTATCGGCACTTCCGATTACCCGTCGAATAAGATCTTTACGATCTCCAATTTCATCACCTTTACGCGCCTGATCCTCACCCTGGTATTTCTGTACCTGTTTGTGACGGATAACAACCGCGTCATCGCCATCGTTATCTACGCCGTTGCCGCCTCCACCGACTGGATGGACGGTCAGATTGCCCGCATGACCAAGACGGTCTCGTGGCTCGGCAAGGTTATGGATCCCATCTGCGACCGTGCGCTGTTATTCACCGGCGTCTTGGGACTGGTGGTCCGCGGAGAGCTGCCCATCTGGGTCTGTGCGCTCATTATCGGCCGCGACATCTATCTGGGCATCGGCACGCTTATCGTGCGTCACTATCACCCTCGCCCCATCGATGTCGTCTTTCCCGGAAAAATTGCCACTGCGCTGCTCATGACCGGCTTCTCGCTCATGCTGCTCGGGTTCCCCGTTATTGACGGCCTGCACCTTTTACCTTCGACCCTCGCGGCCTTCCCGGGTCTCAACGGAAGCTCGGTGCCCTTCGGCATCTTCTTCGTGTATGGCGGCGTGATCTTCTCCATGCTCACCGCTGTCATCTACTCCATTAAGGGCGGAGCGGCCATTAAACAGGCTCTCGCGCATCCCGAGGACGAGGACATCGACTTTCTGAACCCCGAAATCGAAGACTGATTCGTTGGGGTATGATTACGTACGGTTCATTATTTGCGGCTCGTCTGCGATAAGTTAGGGGTTGTCATGGACAACATGGTTAACAATATGCCTCAGAATGATAAGACTGCTGACGCTACCTGCGTATTCCGCGTGCCTTCAAGCGACGTCACCGTTCCCGACCTCATGGCCAACGTGCGCATCACCGCCCCCGTTCTGTCCATCGTCAAGGGTCCGCAGACGGGTGCCGCCTTTGAGCTCGAGGACGACGTGACCACCATCGGCCGCGATCCTGCGAACGGCATCTTCCTCAATGACATGACCGTTTCGCGCAGCCACGCGCGCATTATTCGTGAGGGGCTCCAGGCTCGCATCGAGGACTTGGGCTCGCTCAATGGCACTTGGGTCGACGGTGCCATCGTCAATGCAGCCCCGCTGCACGACGGCTCTTCCGTCCAGATCGGTACCTTTACGCTCATCTACCACGAAAGCACGCCGGAGCGCATCGAAACCGGTGAGTAGGGCATGGCCGAACGCAACTATCTGAGTATCGGCCAAGTCGTCAACCTACTTCGAGGCGCATACCCCGATCTTTCGAACTCAAAAATTAGATTTCTAGAAGATGAGGGGCTCATTACCCCTCATCGTACGCCTAAGGGATACCGTCAGTACTCTAAGGAGGACGTTGATCGCCTGGAGGTCATCCTGCACTTGCAGAAGACCCGCTACATGCCGCTCAACGTGATTAAGCAGCGCTTGGAAAACGCCACGGACCTGTCAACGCTCGCTTACGAGGTGGGCTTGCTGTCCGATGTTCCGCTCAAGACGGAGCCCAAGGAGACTAAGCAAAAGCTGCATCCCATTGAGACCATTCCCGATATGCTGGGCGTCGAGATTTCGTTTATCCGCTCGCTCGCCGAGAACGACCTCATTCGCATCATCAAGAGTCCGCAGAATCGTGAGCTCGTCGATGGTCGCGATTTTCCAATCATCCGCTACTGCTCCGAGCTGTCACGCTTCCATATCGAGCCCCGCAACCTGCGTCAGTACGTGTCTTCCGCCAACCGCGAGTCCTCTATGTTTGAGCAGGTGCTCGTGAGCATGCTCGGAATGGATACCTCCGATGACGAGCGCGTTGCCAAGCTCGAGCGTGCGTTTAAGAAGCTTCACGACCTGACGGAGGGCGTGCACACCGCGCTGCTCAAGAGCCGCGTTTTTGAGTCGCTCAACGCCGTGGTCGAGGACGCCGACATCGATGCACTCGATGAGGAAATCACTCGCTCCGAGTCCACTAAGGCCAAAAACGAAGAGACAGTCGCTCCGGCTTCGCATGAGGATTCTCTCGTAAAGCCGCTTAAGGTTGTCGCCCCTTCGCAATCCGGCACCGCCGCCGCGGGCAAATAACAGCTGCTGAAATTTCGGCAACCCATTGAAAGGTCATGCAATGTACGACTTCGAATCTCAAATCGTCGACATCCCCGACTATCCCGAGCCCGGAGTCATCTTTAAAGACATCACGCCGCTCTTTGGCAATCCCGAGGCGCTCAAAGCCATGACCGATGCCCTCGCCGAGCACTTTGCCGGCATGGGAATCACCAAGGTCGTGGGTCCCGAGGCTCGCGGCTTTATGGTTGGCGTACCGGTGGCTGTAGCCCTTGGTGCTGGCTTTGTTCCCGCACGTAAACCGGGCAAGCTGCCGCGTGAGACCGTAAGCCAGAGCTACGAGCTCGAGTACGGCACCGATTCAATTGAGATCCATGCCGACGCTATCAGCTCTAAAGATACCGTGTTGATTCTGGACGACTTGGTCGCGACGGGCGGAACCGTCGAGGCAACAGGTAAACTGGTGCTAGATATGGGCGCAAAGCTTGTCGGTTACGGTTGTATCCTTGAGCTTGCGTTTCTCAACCCGCGCGAGAAGCTCACGCCGTCTAATGACGATGTGGAGCTCTTTAGCCTGGTGACGGTGGACTAGCCGTTACCCTTAGTTATTGGAAAGGAAGCTACATGCGCACAGCAAACACGCACAAAAACATGGCACGCTGCGCTGCTACGGCAACCCTCGCTTGTGTTTTGGGCTTGGGCCTCGCAGCTCCTGCCTACGCCGATACCGCATCCGACCTTGCCGCTGCTCGTACGAAGCTCGAGCAGATCGGTACCCAAACCCAGCAGATTTACGATGAGCTCGCCACGCAGACGCAGGCGCTCGATCAGACTGCTGGCGAGATCACGCAAAAGCAGCAGGAGATCGCCGATGGTCAGGCCAAGCTCTCAACCTATGTCGCCGGCGAGTACAAAACCGGCGGTCTGAGCCTGCTTCAGGTTTTGACGGGTGTCGATGATCTGAGCGATATGCTCAACCGTCTGTTCTACTACGGCAAAGTATCCGATAAGCAAGCTCAGACCATTCAAGAGGTCAAGGAGCTTAAGCAGCAGCTCACCGATAAGCAGGCCGAGCAGGAGAAGAACGTCGCCACCACGCAAAAGAAGGTCGACGAGCTTAACGCCCAGCAGGCTGAAGCCCAGAACGTCGTAAACTCCCTGGATTCGCAGCTGCAGGCCGAGCTTGCCGCAGAGGCCGAGGCCAACGCCGCGCTGCAGGCCGGCATCAACGCCAGCACCGCCGAGAAGACCACGGTGAGCAACGAGACTGCCGGTACGACCGAGAACACCAACAACGGTGGCCAGACCAGCAATAACAACAACCAGGGCGGCAACACTCCGACTCCTACGCCGACACCCACTCCGACGCCGCAGCCCCCCACGCCTGCTCCGGCTCCGACGCCTTCTGCTCCGAGCCAGTCCGTCGATGGCGGTTCTGTTGTCTCACGTGCATACAGCAAGCTTGGTTGCGCTTATTCTTGGGGCGGAATTGGCCCGAACAGCTTCGACTGCTCTGGTTTTGTTAGCTATTGCCTCACTGGTCGCTATTGCCGCCTGGGCACCACGGGTACCTTTATGGGCTGGACACGTGTGTCCGATCCGCAGCCCGGTGACGTTGTGGTCAATTCGTACCACACCGGCATTTACATCGGTGGTGGTCAGATGATTCATGCTTCCGACTACAACACAGGTGTTATCATCAGCTCCGTTGCCGCCGGCATGAACAACAACTATATCTTCGTGCGCTACTAAGTCATCTTACATAGCGTGTGAATGTGGACCTCGTGGCTTAAAGTCGCGAGGTCTATTCTTTTGTCTCTAATCTTGTACGGCTATCTAGTATTCAAAACTAGATAGCCGTACATTCGGTTTGCAAGATGGCTATAATTGTTGAGGAACGATTAGAAAGGACCCTCTATGAGCTGGGCACTTATCTCCGATTCAAGCTGCAACCTCCGCGATTGGCAACCGACCGCGCCCCATACCACCTTTGCATTTGCGCCCCTCAAAATTCGAGTGGGGGAGCGTGAATTCGTCGATGACCTTTCGCTCAATGTACGTGAGCTCAACTGCGCTGTTCAGGCGGAGACGAACGCTTCTTCGAGCGCTTGTCCCAGCGTAGGGGAGTGGGCAGAGCTCTTCAAATTGGCAGACAAGACCATCTGCATGCCGATCTCAGAGGGCGTGTCGGGCAGCTACAACGCGGCAGCCACGGCTCGCGATATGGTTCTTGCCGAGGAGCCCGACCGACAGATTCATCTAGTCAATTCACGCGCAGCTGGCGGCAAAATGGACCTCATTTTCTTGCTGTTCGACCGCTATCTTGCAAGCAACCCGGATGTCTCATTCGAAGATGCTTGCGCATACTTCGATAGCCTTGAGCAGAACAGCAAAATCCTCTTCAGCTTGTGCAATTACGAAAACCTCGCCAAAGCCGGACGTATCCCTAAGGCAGCCGGCGTCATTGCCAACAAGCTCAATATTCGCATTTTGGGCACGGCGAGTGAAGCCGGTAAAATCGAACTCGTCGGGCACACACGTGGCGAAAAAAAGATGCTCAACAAGATCATCGACACTATGGAAGCCGAGGGCTTTACGGGCGGTGAGGTCGTCATAGATCACGTTGAGAACGAAGCTGGAGCCCAGGCGCTTACTGACCGCATAGTCGAGCATTGGCCCGGCTCCAAGACCATCATCATGCCCTGCAACGGCCTGGATTCCCATTACGCCGAGATGCACGGCCTGATCATCGGCTACGGCATGGGCGTAGCTTCGGGCAAATAAAGTCCAACCAAGCAAAAATACGGGCGGGACAAAGCGACAGATGGCTCTTTGTCCCGCCCGTTTTATACGTCGGCTAGCTATTAAACCCGTTGAACTTGAGATAGCTCATCAAGTAAGCCTTCGAAACAAAGGATGAAACCGCGCTGCGCACAAGCAGCGACTCACGCGTTACCTGATGCGCCGTATCGGGAACCGGCGTCTGCTCGACGGAAAACGCCGAACAAATCGATGCCTCGAGCTGATCGACCACATAATCAAAGGCCGTCGGGGCATCGTAGCTCAAACGCTGAATGTTAAAGAGTGCCTGCACCGCAGCAATAGGTAGCACCTGCTTAAAGATGCAGATAGCGATCAGGCGGGCAATCTGCTCGCGGCCATATTGCTTTTTGACCGGAGCAGGCACCAGGCCAACCTTTACATAGTTATTGATCATCGATGGCGTAATGATAGGCTGCTCAACGCAAAGGGACAGCGGCTCCATCCACAGCGCAACATACTCAATGACCTGGTCGCGGTAGAGCGTCACATTGGGCAACTGTTCATAGCGCGGCAGACTCAACGTATTGAGTTTGCGTACGATATCGGACTGAATAAATGCATCGGGCAGCACAGTGGGCTGAATATCCTCAGGCTTAATGCTGACCGACGAATCGGACATCGGAATAACGTGTTTAACGTGGTTCATAAAGGTCCTCCGTTCATTTTTCATATTGTATTCTAGATTATCTAGTTTTGCATACCACATAGTCGCCAAGAAAATTGGCGAGACAGTGCACTGATGCATCGTCCCGCCATTTAGTTAATTGATAACAACCTTACATAAGATATATTATCGTACTTATCCGCGGAGAAACGTGTATGCGCTCGTTGCTGCTATGGCTCCGTCAGAAACGGCGGTCACAACCTGGCGTAAACGCTTGGAACGGATGTCGCCAGCGGCAAATAGACCTGGCGTGCGGGTCACCATGGAATCATCAGTAACAATACCGCCGTCCGGCGCCAGATCGACTAGATGCTCAACAAGCTCGGTATGGGGTTGCGTCCCGGTAAAGACAAAGATGCCAAACGAGCCGGGCTCAAATGACTCGGTATGAGTCTCACCGGATGCATTGTCCTTAAAGGTGATCGTCGTTGGCATGGCTTCGCCCGAGAGCTCCACAATACCAGTTTGGTACCTAACTGTAATATTGTCCTTTTCGAGCACCTTCTGAACAACACCATCAGGCGCACGAAACTGGTCGCGACGCAGCACGATGGTCACGCTGCTGGCGATTTCTGACAAGAACAGAGCTTCCTCGCAGGCAGCATTGCCGCCGCCGATGACAAAGACCTGCTTGCCGCGAAAGAACATGCCGTCACACGTCGCGCAATACGAAACGCCACGACCGCGATACGTGTCCTCGCCAACAAAACCCGCAGGACGCGGCGTGGCACCCATGCAAGCGATAACACTCGAGGCCAGCGTATCACCCATATCGTGATGCACCGTAAACAGCGCCGCATCGGCATCGTAGTCGACGCCTGTCACCATACTCCATTCAACCTGAGCCCCCAAGCCTTCAGCATGTTGTTGAAACCGCTCACCAAGTTCAGCACCGCTCAGCAGCGGAATGCCAGGATAATTCTCAACCTCGTTGGTCGTGGCGATCTGTCCGCCCGACATGCCCTGCTCAAAGACAGTCGTCGTTAGGTTGGCGCGCGCCGCATAAATGGCGCCAGCATAGCCCGCGGGGCCGCCGCCGATAATCGCAACATCGATTGACTGATCGGTAGTCATAAAGAATCCTCTCGTCGAAACGTTGTCGTTCTTTGCGCTCATACCCAAATTTACGTGAACATGACACTCATGCACTACAATGATAAATCACGTAACAAGGCTGAAGGGGAGTTATCGATGGATCAAACGCAGACGGGCAATAGCGCTCCCCTGCCCAACAGCACTCCCCAATCGGAGCAGACCTCGCTCTTGGCTCAGCAAAAACTCCTCGTGACCATCGTGCACGCCTCTGTCGGCTCGGGCCACAAGGCCGCCGCAAATGCGATTGCGCAGGCATTCGACTTCATCCGCGGCACCAATGGCATCCCCGAGGATGTTGAAATTGAAGTGCTCGACATCCTTGATTTTGGACGTATTAAATTCGACGGCAATAAGACCGCGGCTTCTTTTACGGGAGCCACGCGCCCCATTTACGACCTGACCTGGCGATATACGCTTACGGGACATCTTCTCTGGGGCGGCGGCACGGCATGGTCGCGCATCATGTTCCCCGCCTTCAACGATTATGTCCGCACCCGCAGGCCCATGGCCGTGGTTGCAACACACATTACGGCAGCCAATGTTGCTGTGGGCGCCCGCGTCATCACGGGTATCGATTACCCGGTCATCTGCGTACCAACAGACTATGAAGTCGAAGGCTTTTGGCCCCACAAGGACACCGACCTGTTCTGCGTAGCCAACGAATTTATGGCCGAGACACTTCGCCCCCGTAAGGTTCCCGAGACCAAAATCCGCATTACAGGCATCCCCATTCGCGCTGGGTTTGATACGGACTACAATCGCGAGGAAGAACTCGAGAAGTTCAATCTCCCCGCTGACAAGACCGTTGTGTTGGTGATGGCCGGTGCCAGTTTGCCTCAACCGTACGTTCGCTTTCGCGCGGAGATGGACCGCACACTCCCCTTCCTGCGCAGCTTCGAGGACATGCACTTTGTCTTTTTGCCGGGCAAGGATGAGGAATACGCCACCCGCCTCAAGACGCTCTTCGACGCCATGAAGCTCGAAAACGTCACGGTTCTGGACTACGTGGACGACATGGCGGCCCTCATGCACGGCTGCGACCTCGCAATCCTCAAATCGGGCGGACTCACCGTCACTGAGTGCCTGTGCGCGCATCTGCCGATGATTCTGCTGGGCAAATCATACGGCCAGGAAAAGGCCAACACCACGATGCTCACCGGCATGGGCGCCAGCATGCATGTCACCACCGCACGAGAACTCATCGTAACCCTGCGCCATCTGCACGATCATCCCGAGTCGCTCAAAGCACTGCTCATCAATGGCGAAGTCCTGCGCCGTCCACACGCAGCCGAGGACATAGCCATTGCAACCATGGAAATTGCAGGCAAACCCCAAAAACGTAAACGAGCCTTCTGCCGCTTCTACTGGGGCGGAAAACCTGCTCATATCCGCTAGGCGAAAGTCCGCTGCTCGGCGGGAGCCGCCCTTATATCATTCCATGCTCAAACATTCTCGCGGAGCGCTCGCATCCCTCCCGCCCACCTCTCACACATATCATTCCATGCTCAAACATTCTCGCTTCGCTTCGCTCGCTGCGAAACTGCGCGTGGAACGATATGTGTGAGAAGCGGGCGGGCGTCTACTCGCTTGAAAACAATAATCAATCTTTCTGATATGCAGATGCGACAAAGGAGCAATCCATTTGCCGCATCTGCTAACTGCAATTAATTACTTTGGTTCACCTTTGCAGCTTCTAATATGAGGATCCGGCGCAGCTGGCAGTGCGTAAACGCAGCTGACCGGCCCGACCGCCTATATATCGTCCCACGCGCAGTTTCGCAGCGAAGCGAGAATGTTTGAGCATGGGATGATATATAGGCGGTCGGGCCGGTCAGCGGACAGTACGTAAATGACTAGGCGACGCCGCTGGAGCCGAAGCCTCCGTTGCCTCGGTCGGTTTTGTCTAGTTCTTCTACTTCTACGAGGTTGACCGTGGGGACTTCTTGGATGACGAGTTGGGCTATGCGGTCGCCTTTGTTGATTTGGATGTTGTTGGAGGGATCCAGGTTGATGAGGATAACCTTGAGTTCTCCTCGGTAGTGGGCGTCGATAAGGCCCGGCGTGTTGACTATAGACAGGCCCTGCTTGATGGCCAAGCCGCTGCGGGGCTGGACGAAGCCGGCGTAACCGTCGGGCAGGGCGATGGCCAGCCCAGTAGAGACCAGACGGCGTTCGAGGGGCTTCAGGACGCAGTCTTCGTTGGAGCGCAGATCCAAGCCGGCATCGGTGGGATGGGCGTATTTGGGAAGCTCGACGGTGGGGTCGAGACGCTTTATGTTGACGGTAATGCTGGACATGGAATCACCTTAGCTTGTCGAGCTCTTGCAGAAACTCATCGACGTCTTTGAAATCGCGGTAGACCGAGGCAAAGCGAATGTAGGCCACCTTGTCGATCTTGGCCAAGCGCTTGAGCACCATGTCACCCAACTCATGGGACGTGACGGCCGTCAGTGTGCGAGAGCGCAGCTCGACCTCGATGTCGTCGACAATCTCATTGAGCTTCTTAGTGTCGATATCGCGCTTGATGGTGGCGCGCATCAAGCCGACGAGCAGTTTATTGCGATCGAACCGCTGCTTGGTTCCGTCTGACTTAATGACCTCGATTGGGTCTTCACATCGCTCAAACGTTGTAAAGCGGTAGTTACACGAGCAACATTCGCGACGACGCTTAATGGTGTTATTTGACTCCTGCATACGGGAATCAACGACGCGGGTATGTGCCTTGCCGCATTTGGGACAGCGCATGGTACCTCCTCTTAAACGATAACAAGGGTACCATGCGCAGCGCGATAATGATTACGAACGAGCGGGAACCTTAAGATGCGCACCGGCGGCGAGCGAACCATGCTCCAGATGATTGACGTTACGGATCATGTCGGAAGTCTCTTGCGTGGAAAGGCCTTCGATTGGATATTCCTCGGCAAGCGACCAAAGAGAATCGCCAGGCTGAACGCGAATAGTCTCGTAGGTAATGTTGGAAACGGACTCGGCATACGCAGCGTGACGAGCGTTAAAAACCGACGTAGCGAGGACAAAGAAGAGCGTAAACGCAACGGCAACGGCGACAATCGTCGGAACCCTGAGGGCAACGCGGGCCGGCGCGGCTACAGCCTGCTGATTGCGAGCAGGCTTTACGGTCAAAGGCTGAATGCCGGAGCGGCCACCCTGAACAACCGTAAATGTGGGTTCTGCAGGCGTCTCGAGCTTAAGGGCGAGGTTACCCTGGACCATATTCGTTGCGTTCATCATGTTCTCCTCTCGCGTGTTTTGCTGAGAACAGTTTTATCAAGCCGCGCGGACAAAAATGTCTAGCGCGAGAACGAATGTTCGGTTATTATTATCTTCGAACAGTTGTTCCTGTCAAGCAAAATTCGAACATTTGTTTGACATGGGTAGAGAGGATGCCCTGATGGCTCGCAAAATTACCAAGCGTCAGCAGCAAATTTACGACTTCATCAAGGAATATCAGCAGGAGAAGGGTTATCCGCCCAGCGTGCGCGAGATGGCTTCTGCCGTGGGCCTTTCCTCCCCCAGCACCGTGCACGCCCATCTATCTGCCCTGGAGGCGCGCGGGCTACTCAAGCGCGATGCCACCAAACCGCGCGCCCTGGAACTCTTTAACGAGGACGGTTCCTCTGTCTCAATTTCTAAATCTGACGAGCCCACCGCACCTCGCGGAACGGTCTCGCTACCGCTCGTTGGTCGCGTCGCGGCTGGGATTCCCATTCTGGCCGAGCAGAATATCGAAGACACTTTTACTATCCCGACCGAAATCGCCACCGATCAGGGTTCCTTTATCCTTGAGGTGCATGGGAGCTCAATGATCAATGTCGGCATCTTCAATGGCGATTACATCATCGTCCGTGAACAAAAGAGTGCCATGAACGGCGAAATTGTCGTGGCCATGATTGATGGTTCAGCGACCGTCAAGACGTTCTACAAGGAGCAGGGACGCGTACGCCTGCAGCCCGAGAATGACACCATGGAGCCTATCTATGCAACGAATCCCGTTATCTTGGGCAAAGTCGTCGGCTTGATGCGCCGGTTCTCGTAATGCAAAAACGCATCACCATCTTTGATACCGTCCGCGGGTTTACGATGATTTCAATGGCAGGTTTTCACGCTTGCTACGATCTCGCCTACCTGTACGACTGGGATATGCCCTGGTTTACCCAGACTGTCTTTCAAGACATCTGGCGCGCCAGCATCAGCTGGGTATTTTTATTTATCGCGGGTTGGATGTGCACCCTTTCGCGCAACAATATCAAACGTGCCGCCAAATACGCCTTAGCAGCACTCGTCGTCTGGTTGGCAACAACACTTGTCTCAGTAGACGATTCGGTTAATTTTGGCATCATCTACTGCATGGCCGCATGTACCGGCATCGTGGCGTTGACCGATCCCGTCCTTAAGAAGATATCGGCGAGATGGGGCATATCCCTATGCCTTGTGTTGTTCGCCCTCACCTGGAGTATCCCCAAAACGATCTATCCTGTCTCCTTCCTGGCGTGGCTGGGATTTCCGAGCTCTGGGTTTGTTTCAGGCGATTACTACCCCATCATCCCGTTTATCTTTATGTATCTTGCAGGATACTTCGCCGCACATATAGCGCAGGGAATCGATAAGACCGTCCCTAGCTGGGCCTACGCCAATCCCGTCCCGGCGCTCGCCAGCCTTGGACGTCATGCACTCCCCTTTTATCTGCTGCATCAGCCCATCATTCTGGGCATTTTGGAGCTCGTCTACTCGGTGCGATAACGCTCGAGCCGCGGCGCGATACGGGCCGGTAGCTTCGCCACAATACGAACGCCATCCTCGAGATATTCCTCGTGCAAAAGGGTTCCCTGCTCATGCACCAGCGTGATGAGGGCGCCCTCACGATACGGGATTTCAGCAGAGAGCAACACATCGGTAGCAGCCGCCTCACGAGCAATACGGTCGACGAGATCGTCGAGTCCCTCGCCCGTCTGGGCCGAGAACAGCACGGCCTCGGGATAGCGACGACGGAAGCTCAATCGATCAACGCTATCGAGAAGATCGATTTTATTGAAAACCGTAAGCGTCAAACGCTCGCCAGCACCGATCTCATCAAGCACGCGGTCGACAGCCTCCAGTTGCCGCTCATAGTCCTCGTCAGACGCATCTACGACTTTGAGAATTAGATCGGCACCTAACACCTCGGACAGCGTCGATTTAAAGGCATCGACCAGACCATGCGGCAGCTTTTGAATAAAGCCGACGGTATCGGTAATCGTCATTCCGCGACCGCCGGGCAGGCGATACGAACGCGTCGTCGGGTCGAGCGTAGCAAACAGCTTGTCCTGCGAAAGTACCGTAGACCCGGTCAGACGATTGAGCAACGTCGATTTACCCGCATTAGTATAACCGGCCAACGCGACGCGAAACGCCGGTGACTCAATGCGGCTCTTGGATTGAACATCGCGACGCTGTCCAACCTGCTTAAGCTCACGACGAAGCGCGGCAATCTTATTGCGAATGAGGCGACGGTCGACCTCGAGCTGACTTTCGCCCTGACCAAAGCGTGAGCCGATGCCACCGCGCGTCTGTTCCTTGGCGAGATGACTCCACATGCCACGCAGACGGGGCAACAGATATTGAAGCTGTGCCAGCTGTACCTGTAGGCGCCCCTCACGCGTCTGAGCATGCAGGCCAAAGATATCCAAGATCAATGCCGTACGATCGATAATCTTTACCGGCTCGCCCACGGCTTTCTCCAAATAGGATTGCTGCGAGGGCGTCAGGTCGTCGTCAAAAATAACGACATCGGCATCCATACGATGTACCAGGCCGCACAGCTCTTCAACCTTACCGGAACCGATAAACGATTTAGGATACGGCTTTACCAAACGCTGAGACAAGCGAGACACGCACTGGGCACCAGCCGTATGGGCAAGGCGCTCCAGCTCATCGAGCGATCGACCGAGTGGCCATGCATTGTCGCGCCACTCAACACCAACTAAAATGGCACGCTCGGGCTCGGGCGACGTGGGAACAAGGGGGAAACGGGCCATTAGGCAGCCTCAATACGATGCAGGATATCCTCAACGACCTCATCGATCGTACATTCATCCATATCAAACCACACGATACGGTCATCGCGCTTAAACCACGAAAGCTGACGCTTGGCATAACGACGCGAACGCATCTTGATGAGTTCGCGAGCCTCATCCATGCTAATCACACCATTGAAAGCATCGATGATCTCTTTATAGCCAATTGCCTGCATCGACGTCAGGGCATCTCCCAGCCCCTGGCCCATAAGACCGCGGACCTCATCGACAAGGCCCTGCTCAAACATCAGATCGACGCGCAGGTTAATGCGCTCGTAGAGAATCTCGCGATTACGCGTCAGACCAAACCACAGAGCGTGATAATGCTCGCGCGGAACACTAAACTGCGACTTTTGCTGCGCATAGGAGACGCCATCATCGTGCATTTCGAGCGCGCGAATCACGCGGCGAACATTATGGGGGTGGATGACCGCAGCGGACTCGGGGTCACGCTCGGCAAGCAGGGCATGCAGTTCTTCCTCGCCAATACGCTCGGCAAGCTCCTGATAGCCCACACGGCGATCGTCCTCAAGTTCGCCCGAGGGAAAGTCCATCTCATCGAGGGCGGCCTTGAGATACAGCCCCGTACCTCCGCAAAAAACCGGCAGACAACCCGAACCAAGGAGACGTTCAACATGCGCGCGAGCGTCAGCCTGATAAAGCGCAGCAGAATATGCCACACCCGGCTCTACAATGTCGACGAGACGCAGCGGCGCCGTACACTCATCGGGCGTCATCTTTGCGGTACCGATGTCCATGCCGCGATAGATTTGCATCGCATCGCACGACAACACTTCGGACGAAAGACGAGCTGCCAAACGGTCGGCAACATCACTCTTACCAACCGCCGTCGGACCGACGATCGCAACGGCGGAAAGACCTGCCCCGGAAGAAACCATTAGCGCGGCTCGCCCACAACGGAGCCGGACAAATACCAGGTCTTGGCAACGTCAACGTCCACATCAACGATCTTACCAACAAGCTGATCGATGCTGTAACCCTCGGGGATAGGCGCATGCACGGTCTGATTCTTGGGACTCTTGCCCAGCAGGACCGCGTCGTTCTTTTTACTCGTTCCCTCAATGAGCGCCGGAACCACAGTATGAAGCTCGCCCTGGTTATACTCGTGTGCCGTGGTCTCGATAACCTTAACCAGGCGGTTGAAACGCTCGAGAATAACCTCATGCGGCGTAGGATCGTCAATCTCTGCGGCCGGGGTACCGGCGCGCTTGGAATAAATGAAGGTATAGGCCTGGGCATAGCGGACCGTCTCGGCAAGTGAGAGCGTCTGCTCAAAGTCTTCTTCAGTCTCGCCCGGGAAGCCAACGATAATGTCGGTCGAGAGTGCGATATCGGGCATACGGTTGCGAATGCGATCGACCAAGCCCAAATAGTCCTCGCGTGTATAACGGCGATTCATCTCTTTGAGGATCCGCGTCGAACCTGACTGGACGGCCAGGTGCAGCTGCGGCATAACAGCAGGCGTCTCGGCCATGGCGTCGATGGTCTCGGGCAGCAGATCCTTGGGATGCGAAGACGTAAAGAAGATGCGCTCCACACCCGTATCGCCCACGGCACGCAGCAGATCGGCAAAACGCGGCTTGCCAAACAGATCGCGACCATATGAGTTAACGTTTTGGCCCAGCAGCGTAATCTCACGCACGCCCTGGCGAACCAAACCGGTCACCTCGTCGACAATCTCCTCGAAGGGGCGGCTCTTTTCGCGACCGCGCACGTACGGCACGATGCAATAGGTACAGAAATTATTGCAGCCCGTCATGATGGGCACCCAGGCGTGATACTGGGTCTCGCGATGCCACGGCATGCTCATGGCATCCGTATCCTCATGCTCATTGGTGCGGATATGACGCTTACCATCAAGGAACGCCTCGGCAATGAGCTCGGCCACATGTGCGATGGAATGCGTACCAAAGATGACATTGACGTTATCGACATTGGTGAGCAGGCCCTCGCCATCGCGCTGCGCGATGCAACCACCAACGGCAACCACGCGCTTGCCCGAAGGCGAAGGCGGCAGGCTTTTGCAGGAATTGCACTGGCCGTACAGGCGAGTATCGGCGGCCTCGCGCACGCAGCATGTCATGAAGACAACGATATCGGCATGCTCGGGATCGAGCGCCATGAGGCAGCCATACGAATCAAGCAGACCGCTCACACGCTCGGAGTCGTGCTGATTCATCTGGCAGCCAAAGGTGCGGATAAAGTAGGTTTTACCGGCAAGAATATCGCGTACGGAACGCTGGTCCATGTGCATAAGTCCTAACGATGGGGAGCGAAACAAGGCAAGCAGAAGCTATGCCACAGGCTTAACATCATCCATGACGACGTTATCCATAGCAGCTCGATTGATCTGGTGAACGTAGATAGAAAGGCGGATGGCCGTGCGCGACTCCCCGTTAATGAGGATGTCGGAGAACACGGGCGCGCAGGAAATATCAAAACCGGTTGGAATCAAAAAACCGCGCGCAATAGCCACGGCCTTTATGGCCTGGTTGACCGCACCGGCGCCGACACACTGAATGTTGACGGGCACACCATCCTTGACCATGCCGGCGATGGCGCCGGCAACGGACGCGGGCGATGATTTGCTTGATACCTTCAGGCAATCCATGAAGAAACTCCTGCGTTTAAAAGTACGTTTTAACTGCAATAACTGTATCGCACCGAGTGGACTCGGTAAAGGCACTATTCCTCTTTGGCAAGATCGAATGTCACGGTGATTCGATCACGCGAAACGCGAATCTTTGGGTCACCGCAAAGGTTGAGATAGTACCGGGCGGCAAGGTCATTAAAGTCGCGCTCCACAGCACGCGAAAACTGTGCCATGTCATCCTTGGCAATACGTAGCCCACGACGATCCTTCGCGAGATCGACAGGAGCCGGCGCATGCGAGGATGAGTCACGCTCACGCAGCAGACGCGCGGTCACACCGCGAACGGACTTAATCTGCCCTGTCAAAATGCGATGTGCCGTGCGCTCGGACATCTCAAGACCCAAACCCGAGCAGATACGGATAAAGTCCTCGGCATCGGAGGCAAGGCCTAAACGATCGACAACCGGAAGCTCGCTCTCGTCGTCAATGAACAGGAGACGAGACGTATCGAGCCGACTTGACGCCTGAGCATAAAGGGTCGCGGCAATCTCAGACGGAGAACCAAGATAGACATCGCAACCACGCAACTCCTCGAGCGCAAACTCACAGGCAGCGCGAATAATATTATGCGGACCGCGAGCACAGACATAACGTCCGTCCTCATCCTTGACGGCCTGGGGCCAGCTGGACTGATCGGCACGCTCGCTGAGGCGGTCGACCGCAACGCTCACCTTAAAGGCTGAACCAAGATCGACACCGGACGTGACCACATGGGCCTCGTCGGTGTTCTGCTTGATCGAAAACAATGCCATGCCACGACCGTGAACGCCCCAACGGTCCATCTTCATGCTCTCGAGCTTTGAGGTAACGCGAGCATCAAAGATTCGCTCTTGCATATCCTGCGGAACACCCGAGCCGTTATCCAGAAAGACAAGCGTGCGGACGCCATCTTCCTTGGTCGTGGCGAGATAGACCTTGTCGGCGCCGGCATCGCGAGCATTACGGAGCATTTCGATGACGATATCCTCGACATGCTGAATGTCGTGCTTTGCCTGGCGCCGCTCGGCCTCCGAAACGCGGAGGCGGACATACCCCTCGCCAAGGTTCTCCTCGACGCGAAGGTTGCCCTCCCCCGACATCGACGCGATAAATGAGATGAGCTCGTTCGCGTCGCTCATGTTATTTAGCGATATCGACAGCGCGGCTCTCGCGAATCACGACGACGCGCACCTGACCGGGATACTCCATCTCTTCCTCGATCTGATGGGCGATATCGTGAGCCAGGACCGTGGACTGGGCATCGGAGATCTTGTCCGGCTGAACCATGACGTGGACCTCGCGACCAGCCTGCATGGCATAGGTACGCTCGACGCCGTCATGGGAGTTGGCGATCTCCTCGAGCTTCTCAAGACGCTTGATGTAGTTCTCGGCAGACTCGCGACGGGCGCCGGGGCGAGAGGCAGAAACAGCATCGGCGGCCTGTACCAGGACATCGAGCACCGTGTTGGGGTCGACGTCGGCATGGTGAGCCTCGATAGCGTGGACGATAACGGGCTTCTCGCCATAACGGCGGGCAAGCTCGGCGCCGATGACGGCATGCGGGCCCTCAACGTCATGGTCGATTGCCTTGCCCAGGTCGTGCAGCAGGCCGGCGCGCTTGGCGGTCACAACGTCCAGGCCGAGCTCGGAAGCCATCACGCCGCACAGATCAGAGACCTCGAGAGAGTGCTGAAGCACGTTCTGACCAAACGAAGTACGGTAGCGCAGGGCACCAAGGGTCTTGACGATCTCGGGGTGCAGGTCGTGAATGCCGGTATCGAAGGCAGCCTGCTCGCCAGCCTCGCGCACGCGCTGCTGAACCAGGTCGGCAGCCTTGTGATACATCTCCTCAATGCGGGCGGGGTGAATGCGGCCGTCGGCGATGAGGTTCTCGAGGGCGACACGGGCGGTCTCACGACGGACCGGGTCGAAGCTCGAAAGAACGACGGTCTCGGGCGTGTCGTCGATCACGAGGTTGACGCCGGAAACCTGCTCGAAGGTGCGGATGTTGCGACCCTCGCGACCGATGATACGGCCCTTGAGGTCATCAGAGGGAATGTGCACGGAGGTAACGGTGACCTCGGCAGTGTGGTCGGCAGCGCAGCGCTGAATCGCCAGGGAAAGAATCTCCTGGGCGGTCTTGTGGCACTCGGCGCGAACCTGCTGCTCGGACTCGCGAATGATCGTGGCGGCCTCGTGGGTGACCTCGCCGCGAACCTTATCGAGGAGCTCCTTGTGGGCGTCCTCGCGGGTAAGGTCGGCGATACGCTCGAGCTCGGAAGTCTGCTTTGCGCAGAGCTCCTCGAGCTCACGAGAACGCTTCTCGACCTGACCGGCCTGGCTGGACAGCTGATGCTCGCGCTTGTCGAGAGCGTCGTTGCGGCGATCGAGGGATTCCTCGCGCTGCATCACGCGGTTCTCGAGCGTACGAATCTCGTTCTTACGCTGCTTGTCCTCGGCCTCGGCGGCCTGCTTATTCTTGATGATCTCCTCTTTAGCCTCGAGCAGAGCCTCTTTTTTGAGGGTCTCGGCCTGACGCTTTGCATCACCGATCAGGGACTCAGCCTGTGCGTGTGCCGACTGGATCTTTTCGTCGGCCTCGTGAAGACTACCCTGCTTGGCGGTGCGCATGTAGGCAATGGCGGCGAAGGCACCCAAAACGATGCCAACGAGCGCTGCGATGATAGGCATGCTCACTCCTTTTTATGGATTCGTTACACAACAAAGCGAACCGTCCTTACGAACGGCTCGCGACATTTGAGTAATATGGGCGCAGCTTATGCGGGTCGGATACAGATAAACATATAAACAAACTCATCACAGATGAGCACATATCACAAAGCAAATGACAGTGTTTATCGTACGTTGAACCACAACAACTGTCAAATAAATGGCCCCAGTACGGCGGCTAAAACGCGGTGAACGGCAGGGCCACAAAACGCATACGCCTAAAGCGCACATTCCTCGCATTCGGCATCAAGACGTGCCTTAACGGCTTCGGCGGCGATGTGATACGAGAAGCCCTTGCCCATCAAAAACCGAACCAGTTTTTCGAATCCGCGCGTCTCTGGAACACGCCGCTTGGCGAGCAGGACTGACGCACGCGCCAAATCGTCTTCGACGGCAAAATAATCCTCGGGATAACCGGGAATGTCGTCGAGCACGACATGACGGCGCTTGAGCTCGGTCTCGATTTTTCGCTGTCCCCAACCACGCCGTTTGCGTTCCTCGATAAAGTACGAGCAAAAGCGGTTCTCGTCTAAAAAGCGATACTCGGTGGCGCGCTCGACGGCGAAATCGATCGCGGGCTGATGAAAGCCGTAGCGAGCCAGCTTGTCACGGACCTCACCCGTCGCATGGTCGCGGCGCGATAACATCTCGGTCACCATGGTAAGTGCACATTTACGCTCGATGAGCTGCACCGCATCACGAAAGTTATCCCAATCACAGGGAAGATCGGGGGGGTTTTTGACATACAGGCGCGCGACCCGCACGGGAATCCAAATGGACCGCTCAAATCCGCCCTCAAGCTCACAATCGATATGTGCGCAAGGCTTTTTGGACGCATACCCGCTCGAGAACGAGGAGGCCGCCTTCTTATCGGGAAAGACGACCTTGGCCTCCGTCACCGTATACGACATGAGCGTAACCGCTACTCGTCGTCATCATCGAGCATGGCTGACCCATCGATGGCGTAAAGCTCGTCAAACTCCTCAGGCGCAGGCTGATCGGTCAGCTCAACCTCGGACGGAGCGTCGTCATCAAACTCAAGCCCGCAGGCAAGGCGGACCTTATGCTCAATCTCGTCGGCGCAATCAGGGTGTTCGCGCAGGAACGCCTTGGCGGCCTCGCGACCGTTGCCGAGCTTGTCCTCGCCATAGGCAAACCAGGAGCCCATCTTCTTGCAGATGCCGCACTCGACAGCCATGTCCAAGATCGAGCCCTCCTTAGAGATGCCCGTACCGTACATGATGTCGAACTCAGCAGAACGGAACGGAGCTGCCACCTTGTTCTTAACGACCTTAGCGCGCACGCGGTTACCGATAACCTCGTCCTTAAGCTTAATGCTGTCGATACGGCGAATGTCAATACGCACCGAAGAGAAGAATTTAAGGGCGCGGCCGCCCGTCGTAGTCTCGGGGTTGCCGAACATGACGCCGATCTTCTCACGAAGCTGGTTAATGAAGATGCACGTCGTGTTGGACTTGGACAGCGAGCCGGCGAGCTTACGGAGCGCCTGGCTCATCAGACGAGCCTGAAGACCGACCGTAGTGTCGCCGATTTCTCCCTCGATCTCGGCACGCGGGGTCAGCGCGGCGACGGAGTCGACGACGATGGCATCGATGGCGCCGGAACGCACGAGCATGTCAACAATCTCGAGCGCCTGCTCACCCGTATCGGGCTGGGAAATCAGCACCTCGTCGATATCCACGCCAATGCGCGCGGCATACGTGGGATCGAGCGCGTGCTCGGCATCGATAAATGCCACAACGCCACCCATTGCCTGGGCCTCGGCCAGGATCTCGAGCGAAAGCGTCGTCTTACCGGAGGACTCAGGACCGTAAATCTCGACGATACGGCCGCGCGGCACACCGCCGATACCCAGAGCGGCATCGAGTGCCAGAGCGCCCGTGGGAATGGCCTCGACCTCAAGCTCGGGGCCGCCGTCACCATACCTCATGATGGAGCCTTGACCGAACTTCTTCTCGATCTCGGCCTTGGTGGTGGCGATCATCTCTTCGCGCTCTTTACCCGTCGTGGGTGCATGAACGGTACGTACGGGACCTGAATTCTTGGCCATGAATAGCCCTCCTCTTAACAACCTGCATCGATAATAAACGAACGGCTGTTCGTGGTCAACCGTTCAGGCCAATCATATGCTGGCGGTCTTTCCAAAACCCAACCAAACGCCGACCAAACACTGACCAAATGCTTGACCACAAAGGGCCAAATATGAACAAGGAAAGCAAGAATACACCTATGACCAGCAAAAACGCTGAATTCGTCAGAGGTCCCTATCTCCACAATTAAGGGGCCCGAAGGCCCCTTAAAACACGCCTATTCCATAGAGTTGAGCACAAGGGCAATGCGCCCCAATGCCTCCGTGACCGCATGGGCACGAACACACGAACGGTCGCCCTCATAGTGGCAGCGCACAGAGTCCACGACCGGCGCTTCCCCATCAGCCGCGCGATACGCCCAGCCAATATAGAAGGTGCCCGCCGGATCGTCCTCGGTACCGCCGCCGGGGCCGGCATAACCCGTTGCGCTCACGGCGACATCGCTCTGGTACAGCTCCAGCGAACCCGCCGCCATCTCGCGCGCGGTCTGATGCGACACCGCGGTATAGCGGTCGAGCGTCTCCTGCTCAACACCCAGCACGCGATGCTTGATCGCATCGCAGTAGGTTACCGCACCGCCACGCAGCACCGCCGAGGCGCCTGGGATATCGGCAATCGTCGAGGAGATCATACCCGCCGTCAGCGACTCAGCCGTCGAAACCGTCACGCCCCGAGCGCTCGCGCGCTCGACAATATCGCGCGCCAGCTCCTCGTTATGTGCGGAAATCTGCTCAAAAGAGTCCGTCATACCGACCAGGACCTAGATCGAAAAGACGATCTTGCGGCAGTTCCAGAAGTACTGGGCGCCCGAGATAACGGTCAGGACAACGGCAACGGCGTACAAAAAGCGCGACACCGAGTAGATGCCGAGCGTCAGCGCCACCGGACCAAGGTGCAAGCCGGCCATCGCAAAGACGCACAGGTAACCGCAGATGGAAACCATCGTGGTCGCCGTCTTGTACTTGCCGAGCTTATCGGCGGCAACGACCACGCCGGCGGCACTCGCGACCATACGCAGGGCGCTTACCAGCAGCTCGCGGAACAGGATGATGAACACCGACCACACGGTTACGGCGCCAAAGTCCAAGAACAGCAGCAAGGCCGAGAACACCAGCAGCTTATCGGCGATGGGATCCAGAAACTTACCGAAGTCGGTGATCTCGTTGCGCGAGCGCGCCAGATAACCGTCGACCTTATCGGTGCACGACAGGATCACATACAGAATGAAGGCAGCGGCGGCGAGCGGGCCGTCAAAGGTGCTCCAATCCGTACCGGCAACACTCGTGTGAGACAGAGCCGAGACGATCATGAACACCGGGATAAAGACGATGCGAACGCACGTCACGATGTTGGCGGGCGTCCAGACACTCGTCAGTTCCTTATTGCTCTCGTTTGCCACGACGCTCTCCTACTCCACAACATGACCGATAAGCTCATAGCAGAAGCTATCGGTAAACTCGACAGTCAGAATATCGCCCACGGACGCCTCGCTGGCGTCCAGATGCACCGCTCCATCGGAATCGGGCGCCTGGAACCAGGCATGGCCGATCAGCTCGGCGCCGTCCTCGGTCTCTTCGATACCGTCGACGATCACCTGGGCGCGCTCGCCCACATGGGCGGCGGTGGCGGCAAAACCGAGCGACTCGGCCAGGTCCATGGCCTCTTGGGCGCGCTCAAGCTTGACCTCTTCGTCGACCTGACCCTCCATCTTAGCGGCCAGGCTGCCCTCCTCCTGCGAGTAGGCAAAAACGCTCGTGTAGTCAAAGCCGACGGTGTCCATAAAGTCGATAAGGTCGCGGAACTCGTCGTCGGTCTCGGTCGGGAAGCCGACCATGGCCGTGGAACGGATCACGATGCCGGGGATACGCTCACGAAGGTCGCGGAACAGATCCTCGAGCTCCTGGCGCGAACCGGAGCGACGCATGGACTTGAGAATGCGCGCGTCGCAGTGCTGCACGGGGATATCGATATAGGGCAGCACCTCGGGCGTATCACGAATGGTCTCAATGAGCTCGTCAGTCATGCCCTCGGGCTGCAGGTAGAGAACGCGGACCCAGACGTTCTGCGAACGCACGGCCTCGGCGACGGCGCGCAGCAGCTGCGCCAGATTGCGCGGCGAGCCATCGGCGACGTCCTCGTCGGCAAAGTCGGTACCCCAGATGCCCGTGTCCTGGCCGATCAGCACGATCTCGCGCACACCGCCGGCAACCAGGTCGCGCACCTCGGAGATGATGCTCTCGGCATTGCGCGAATGATAGCGGCCGCGGATGTAGGGAATCATGCAGAAGCTGCAGAAGCGGTTGCAGCCATCGGAAATCTTGACGTAGGCGACAGCACCCTCGACGGTACGTTTGACCTGCGGGATATAGGCTGCAATCTCACGCTCGACACCCAGCACGCCATCGATGACCGCCACGATGCCATCTTCCTCGTCGGCCTTCACAAAGGCAGCGACCTCGGGCAGCTCGTCAGGCAGGTCATCGCCATAGCGCGACGGCACGCAGCCGCACATGACGATGGGGCAAGAACGAACGCCGTCCTGAACCTCGTTGGCGAGCTCGAGCGTGGTCTCGATGCTCTCGGACGTTGCGGAGGCGAGGAACGAGCAAGTATTGACGATGGCGATGTCGGCATCCTGCGGGTCGAATGCCTCCTCGTAGCCCGCGGCGGTCAAAAGAGAACGCATGCGGTCGGTGTCAACCTCGTTCTTAGCGCACCCGAGGGTGATGTAGAGCACGGAGCCCAACGGTGTATCCATGTTGGAGAGCGGTCCTTTCGAATGATATTAGCGGTAGTTGGTGAACTGCAGCGGCTGGCCGTAGTCCTGGTCGCGCAGGAACTGGATCACGGTCTGCAACGCGTCCTTCGAAGCAGAGGAAACACGCAGTTTGTCGGCCTCGATGGTCACCTTGACCTTGAGCTTTTGGTCCTTGATGTCCTTGTTGATCTTCTTGGCGGTCGCCTGGTCGATACCCTCGACGATATGGCCGAGTACGCGCACGGTGCCGCCCGATGCCGCCTGCGGAGCATCCCAGGACACGGCCTTAAGGTCGATGCCGCGCTTGATGAGCTTGGAGCTCAGCACGTCGATAATCTGCTTGGAGACAAAGTCGGCCGGGGCGTTGATCGTAAAGAGCTTGTCGCCCTTCGAAAGCTCGATCGTGGCGCCGGAATCCTTCAGGTCATAGCGCTGGGAAATCTCGCGCGTGGTCTGCTGGAAGGCGTTGTCGACCTCTTGCATGTTGACCTCGGACACGACGTCGAAGCTGGAATCTTTAGCCATGATGTTTCCTTTCGCGTACGAGCGGCTTAGTAGCTATCGTACGAATAGTCGGTAGAATCGGTGGGCGTCTGACCGTCAGTTGCGGTATCGGCGCCATCCGTGGACTGGGCATCGGTGCCGTCGGTAGTGTCGGTACCATCGGTGGTGACGGCACCATCAGAACTTTCACCATTCTCGGAATCAGTCTTCTCCTTCTTGGGAACGGTGATCGTCACACGCGCCACGCCCGAGGTCTTGGTATCGTAACGGACCTTTTCGCCGTTCTTGGTAACGGTGACATCGGAAGGCTTGGACGTGGTGATCTCGATCGAGGACTCGGGCGTGTACTCCTGCTCAAAGGGGCCAGTCGCCTGGGCACCATAGACCGACTTGCCGTCGACCTTGACCTCAATCCAGGCGGTCTTTCCCTTGGCAACGGAGACCTTGACCTTCGTTACCTCGCTCTCTTCCTTTTTAGCCGTCGTCTTGGTGGCGCCCGAATCGGTCGACTCATCCGTCGCCTCATCGGTGTCTTCGTCCTCGTCGACCGTTTCGGTCTTCTTAAAAGACTTCTTGGTCGTCGTCTTAGTAGCAGTGGGCGTCTCGGGCGTGGTCTCGGGCGCCGAAGATGCGCAGCCGCGCAGAAGTACCACGATGAGCACAATCAACAGCAGCGCAACGGCACCGATGCCGGCGTAGACGATACGCGGATCGAGCCCGTTGTTTTGAGGAGCACGGGAACCGCCGCGTCCACGACTGGAACTGCTGCGGCTGCCTCCCTGAGGCATACGACCACGATTGCTATCGGAACGGCCGCGATAGCCACCCTGGCCCTGAAGTCTGCGCTGACCCGAGCGGGGCGCAAGTTCACCGCGGCTTTGATAGCCACGCTGGCCCGCACGCGGAGCCGAAGAGCGCTGGCCATACGGCTGTGGTTGAGAGCGAAGACGCGGCGTCACCTGCGTGGTATCGGCATCCGCATAGCCACCGCGAGAGCGTCCGGTGGAGACACCACGGTAACCGCGATCGGAATAGCCGCCGTCGCCGTAGCCGGCACGAGGATCACGCGCCACGCCGCGGGCAGCGGGAAGTGCACGGTCCTCGGGCATCGGCGTACTGCGGAACCGGTCACGCTGTGAGCGAATCTCCTCGCCCGAACCCGTCTCGGTAATGTAACCGGCCTGCTGAGGACGCTGTCCATAGCGGGTCGAACGACCGCCCTGAACCATCAAGAAGCGCCCGTTATCGACAGAGGAACGCGAATTGACGTAGCCGGCAGCGTCCTGGAAACGACCGCCCTGCTGCGACGTCTCGCGTTCGTATGCCATCAGATCGTCAAAGTAGGCATTGACGACCTCGCGCGGATTGAGGCCCAGAAAGCGAGCATAGCTCGAAATCATGCCCTGCGCATAGCCGCGCGGCGGCATCGAAGCAAAGTTACCGGTCTCGAAAAACTCGATGATCTGCGGCCTGATTTTGATGGTGTTGGCGACTTGCTGAATGGAAAGGCCCATTCGGCGACGCTGCTCGAGCAGCATGTCACCAAAGCGTGCAGCCATCAGAATCCTCCAAACTCACGATCTTCACGTGCCATCTCGGCGTCGACAGATTCCAGCGCGGCAAGCCCATCCTCGTCCAACAGGACCTCGCGCGGCTTGGAACCGTCGGGCGGGCCGACGACACCCTTTTCTTCCAGCATGTCCATAATACGCCCGGCGCGCGCATAGCCAACCTTCAGACGACGTTGCAGGCCAGATGTGGAGCCAAGCTGCGATTCCACCACAATATGGGCGGCTTCCCAAATGAGCGGATCATCGTCTTGCGGCTCGGCGACTCCGGTGCGGACAATGCCGCCACCAGCCATGGACATGGAAGCAGGCGCCACGGCAGACAGGATCTCCTCGTGGTAGTCGGGCTCGCTTTGCGACTTGACGAACTCGACGATCTCGTTGATTTCATCATCCGAGACAAAGCAGCCCTGGATACGGCGGGGCTTGCCCCAGTCGACCTTGGAGAACAGCATGTCGCCCAAACCGGTGAGCTTCTCGGCGCCCATCTGGTCGATGATGACGCGCGAGTCGATGCCCGTGGCGACGTTAAAGGCGATGCGGTTGGTGATGTTGGCCTTGATGAGGCCCGTCACCACGTTGGAGCTGGGGCGCTGCGTGGCCACGATAAGATGAATACCGGCGGCACGGCCCAGCTGGGCGATACGCACAATCGAGGCCTCGACATCCTTACCGGCGACCATCATCAGGTCCGAGAGCTCGTCAATGATGATGACCAGGTAAGGCATCTTTTGTGGAGGGTTGTCGTAATGCTCAAACTCGCCGGCGGCCTGTTTTTCGTTGTAGGTCGAGATCTTACGCACGTTGAGCCGCTCAAAGACCTTCAGGCGGCGCTCCATCTCGGACACAGCCCATTGCAGAGCGCTCGCGGCCTGCTTGGGCTCGGTCACCACGGGCACATAGAGATGCGGCAGACCGTTATAGCCCGCAAGCTCGACGCGCTTGGGGTCGACCATGATCAGGCGAACGTCCTCGGGAAGGGAGCGCATGAGCAAGGTCGTGATGATGGAGTTAATCATGACCGACTTACCGGAACCTGTGGTACCGGCGATCAACAGGTGAGGCATTTTGGCGAGGTCGGCGACGACCGGCGTGCCCTCGGCGTCACGGCCGATGGCCAGCTCGAGCGAACCGCCCTTCACATAGGGCAGCACGTCGCCCAGATTGACGTTCTGGCGCTTACGGTTAGGAATCTCGATGCCCACGAGCGAGGTGCCGGGGATCGGGGCAAAGATACGCACCGACTGGGCAGCGAGCGAAAGCGCGATATCGTCCTCGAGGCTCGAAATCTTGCTCACGCGCTCGCCCTCGCCAGGTTGCAGCTTAAAGGTCGTCACCGTGGGGCCGGCGATCCAGCCGACCACGCGGGCACTGCGGCCAAACTCAAGCAACGTAGACTGCAGCGACTCGGCAGTCTGTTCAAGCTCCTTGTCCGAAGACGCGGCGGAAGCCGACTGCGGGTTGGCATGCAGGATCTCGAGCGGCGGAAGCTTGAGGCCGTCCTCTTCTTCATCCTCGGCATCCGTAGGAGTTGCATCCGCTCCCCCATCGCTAGCCGTAGCCGATTCGACAGCACTCGTGGCAGGCGTATCTGCAACCTTGGGATGCTTCAAGAAGTCGGGAATCTGAGGTGCTGCCGAGACAGGATTCACGGCAAACGGCGGCTCGGACTCGTCGAACTTATCGGGGTTGTCTTCCATCGAAAGCTGGCCGGTTACCTGGCCGCGCTTTGCATGGCGACGCGGCAGCAAGGTCGTCTTGGCAGCCTCGATCGGAGCCTCGTCGTCCTTGTCATCACCCTCGGTAAGCTCAATCTCGCTCTCGGACCAAGACGGGTCGGGCTCACTCGTATTGAGCTTGGGGGCCGTCTTGCCCTTCTTGGCATGGCGGCGCGGCAACAGCGTCGTCTTAGCGCGCTCGGCCTCCACGGCATCGGACACGTCGACAAACGGATCCTCATCCTCGTCGTCATCGTCCAAAACCGGGTCCGCATCGTTGCCCATGACCGTGGTCACGGCAGCATCGGAGCCCTTTTGACGAAGAATGCTCAAGTGCGGACGGGCAACGCCGGGCACCGACAGGGCTTCGTCGTCACCCCACGGACTTGCGTTAACATCGGCACGACGGCGCTCGGCAAAATCTGCCGCACGGTCGCGGGCAGAGCGCAAAACGCCGCCCACCGAAAAGCCAATGATGACCAGGCCCACGACGGCAAGGCCCAGCAGGACTACCATCGCGATAGGCTTACCCAGGGCATTCTGCAGCGCACTCGCAATAAACGCACCGATGTAGCCACCAGAGGCGGACAGATTTTGCGGCGTAAACATGAGGTCGCACGAATCGCTCGTGCCCGGCACCATCAGCGAAAGAATGGAGACGACGGCGATAAAGACCACGGCGCCGCCCGCAACAGAGCGCACGTTGAGCGGCGAGTCCTCACCCAAAAAGAGCGTGGCGGCAAACAGCAAGATGACGATCGGCAGCACGTAGGCGCCCAGACCAAAGCCCAGGTGGTAGAAACCGGCAACCGCAGCCGTCACGGGCGCTGTTGCCGGAGAGATCACGGCAATGAAGGACGCGATCGCCAAAACGGCAATGACCACGCCGGCGATATCGCGATTGGCCGAAGGCTCGACCAAGGGCTCAAACTCATCGAACTCGGACTCGTGGCCCTTATTGGCACGCAGATGGGAACCGGCACCCTTAGCAGATGCCGGTTGGTTATTGGCCTTATTGCCTTTGGCGTTTTGTGCAGATCCGCGCGCCAAACTAAACCTCCATGACGACCGGGATGATCATCGGACGGGTACGCGTACGGCTCCAAATAAAGTTGGAGAGCGAATCGCGCACGGCCTTGCGAATGGCATCGGAGCCGCTGCTGGTAAAGCTGAACTTGCCCTTCTCGATCGTCTTCATAATAGATGCGGAGGCATCCTCGGAGAACTGATCATCGATGGCAAACGAGACGCCGCGGCCCGAGAACTCGATAGCCTCGATCTTCTTGTGCTTGAGCGAGACGATAGCAACGGCCGTAACCATACCGTCATTGGCGAGCTTCTGGCGATCGCGCAGGACGATGGGGTCGGTATCGCCGATACGCAGACCGTCGACGTAGACGACACCGGACTCGACGGGCGTACCGCGCCTGACGATACCGCCGCGCATCTCGAGCGTGTCGCCGTTATCGAGGATAAAGATATGGTCGTCCTTGAGACCCATCTTACGGGCCAGCTGAGCATGGGCGCGCAGATGCACGGCCTCACCGTGAACCGGCATAAAGTACGTGGGCTTGGCCATGGCCATCAGGAGCTTGAGCTCCTCCTGGCTACCGTGACCGGAGACGTGGACGAGAGCGCGGTTCTTATCCCACACGTCGCAGCCGAGCTTGGCCAGGCTGTTGACGACCTGCTGGACGGCTTTCTCATTGCCGGGAACAGGAGTTGCCGAGAGGATAACGGTATCGCCCTCATGAATGGAAAGCGTCTTGTGCTCGCCATTGGCCATGCGGGACAGGGCCGACAGCGGCTCGCCCTGCGAACCGGTGCACATGACGACAATCTTATCGTCGGGCAGGTTATCAATATCGAAGGCATCGATGATATCGGCGTCATCGATGTTGAGGTAGCCCAGTTCACGCGCCACGCGGGTGTTCGTGAGCATGGAGCGACCGGTCACAACGACCTTACGACCGCACTTGCGGGCGGCATCGCAGATCTGCTGCAGACGATGGATGTGGCTCGAGAACGACGCAACGAACACGCGACCCGGGGCATTCTTGATGGCGTGCAACAGGTTGGGACCAACCTCGGCCTCGGACTTGGTAAAGCCAGGAACCGTGGCATTGGTGGAGTCGGAAAGCAGCAGGTCGATGCCCTGCTTGGCAAAGCGGCTGATAGCGGCATAGTCGGGCGTGACGCCGTCGATGGGCGTCTGGTCGAGCTTAAAGTCGCCGGTGTGCATAACAGTGCCTTGATTGGTGCGGATGAACACGCCCAGAGCGCCCGGGATGGAGTGCGTCATCGAAAAGAAGTCGAGCGAGATGCCGCCGAGGTTAACATGGCTGCCGCCCTTGACCTCGCGGAACTTGGGCGCGCGGATTCGGAACTCGGAGAGCTTGCCCTCGATAAAACCGAGCGTCAGCTTGCTCGAGAAGATGGGCACCTTGTTGTTGAGGTCCTGCAGCAGGTACGGAAGCGAACCGGTGTGGTCCTCGTGGCCGTGGGTGACGATGATACCGCGGAGCTTCTCCTCGTTCTCCAGAACATAGGTATAGTCGGGAAGCACCAGATCGATACCGGGCTGGGAGTCATCCGGGAACATGAGACCGGCGTCGACGAGCACCATGTCGTCGCCGCATTCGAAGACCGTCATGTTCTTGCCGATGCCGTCAAGGCCGCCAAGCGGGATGATCTTCAAGGGAGATGATTTTTTAGCTGCCATAAGTGAGTGTTGTTTCCTTTCTTCGAAACGGGTCTGGAACAACCGACGGGGCGCTTCTGGCAAACCGACCGCCGGGAACGTACAACAAAGCATCACGGAGTCGATGCAATAACCCCAGTATGATACCCATTTGCACAACAACAGACCACCCATGCATCAAAGCCCCATCTGAACCGGTCTATCCCGCCGGTTTCCCGTAGAGCAGGAAACTTCATATGCGGCCCTTCCGGGCGCAAGCAAAAGGGCGACCCCTGTCCGGAGTCGCCCTTGTTGAGCTGCTTATATGTTGCTGTTACTCGGCGTCGTGGTGACGGCGGGGCTTGCGGCCTCCGTTGTCGCCGGGACGGCGCGGACGGTCGCTGCACTCGGAACGCTCGCGACGCGGACGCTCACGACGCTGGAAGTGCTCGCCGTCGCCCTCGGAGGTGCCCTCGGCGCGAGCCGGGGCCTCGGGCTTGTCCAGACGATCGAGCGAGATCTTGCCGCGATCGTCGACCTCGATGACGACGACCTTGACCTCGTCGCCCACGTTGAGGACGTCCTCGACCTTCTCCACGCGGCCCTTGGCGACGCGGGAGATGTGCAGCAGGCCGTCCTTACCGGGCAGCAGGTTGACGAAGGCGCCGAAGGGCTGAATGGAGACCACACGACCGGTGTACTCCTCGCCCGGCTCAGGAACCTTGATGATGAGCTTGATGCGCTCGACGGCCTGATCGACGGACTCGCCAGTGCCGCCGACAAAGACGGTGCCGTCCTCCTGGATGTCGACCGAAGCGCCGGTCTCATCCTGGATGCCGCGGATGACCTTACCGCCGGAACCGATGACGTCGCGGATCTTGTCGGTCGGAACCTGGATGGAGACGATGCGCGGGGCGGTGCTGCGCGTGGTGTGGCGCGGCTCGGGGATCACATCGAGCATCTTCTGAAGGATGAAGGCGCGACCCTCCTTGGCCTGCTGCAGGGCGCGGGCCAAGATGTCGAAGGTAAGGCCGGTGGCCTTGTTGTCCATCTGCAGAGCGGTAATGCCCTCGGTGGTGCCGGTGACCTTAAAGTCCATGTCGCCAAGGAAGTCCTCGAGTCCCTGGATGTCGGACAGGACCACGGTCTTGCCCTCCTCCTGGATCAGGCCCATGGCGATACCGGAGACCGGGCGCTTAATGGGCACGCCGCCGTCCATAAGGGCGAGCGTGGAGCCGCAGGTCGAAGCCATCGAAGAGGAGCCGTTGGACTCCATGACCTCGGAGACGACGCGGATGGCGTAGGGAAACTCGTTCTCGTCGGGGAGCACCGGAAGCAGAGCGCGCTCGGCCAGGTTGCCGTGGCCGATCTCGCGGCGCTTGGGGCTGCCCATGCGGCCGGTCTCGCCGGTGCAGAACGGCGGGAAGTTGTAGTGGTGCATGTAGCGCTTGCCCTCGGTGGGCTCGATGGTATCCAGACGCTGGCCCTCGTTGAGCATACCGAGCGACAGGACGGAAAGCACCTGGGTCTGGCCACGCTGGAACAGACCGGAGCCGTGAACGAGCGGAAGGTAGTTATCCTTCACCATGATGGGGCGAATCTCATCGGCGGCACGGCCGTCGACGCGCTCGCCGGTCTCGACGACCATGGTGCGCATAGCCTTCTTCTCGAGCTTCTTGAGCGCCACGGGAATCTCGCGCTCCCAAGCGGACTGCTCCTCCTCGGTGAACTCGGCACGGATGGACTCCTTCAGAGCCTCGACCTTGCCGATACGGGAGAGCTTGTCGGCGTCGCGAAGGGCGGCTGCCATCTCGTCGTAGTGGGCGAAGATGCGCTCCTGGACCTCCTCGACGGGTTGGTCGAGCGGGTACTCCTTCTTGACGATAGCGCCGTTGACCTGCTCCCACTCGGCGACAAACTCGTCCTGAGCCTGGCAGAAGGCAGCAAGGGCCTCCTGGCCAAACTTCATGGCGGCGAGCATGTCGTCCTCGGAGATCTCCTCGGCGCCGGCCTCGACCATCGAGATGAAGTCGGCAGAGCCGCCCAGCTCCAGGTCCAGATCGGAGTTCTCGCGCTCCTCATAGGTGGGGTTAACGATAAACTCGCCGGTCTCCACGTTGCGGCCGATGCGCACGCAGGCAAGCGGGCCCTCGAAGGGCACGCCGCCGAGCGTCATGGCCAGGGAAGCACCCATGACGTTGATGACGTCAAAGGGGTTGACCTGGTCGGCGACGAGCGAGGTAGCGACGATGTGCACCTCGTTGCGGAAGCCGTCCGGGAAGCTCGGGCGAATCGGACGGTCGATCATGCGCGCGGTGAGCGTGGCCTTCTCGCTGGGACGGCCCTCACGCTTGAGGTAACCACCCGGGATGCGGCCGGCTGCGTACATCTTCTCGTTGAAGTCGACGGTCAGCGGGAAAAAGTCGTAGTTCTTGCGCTCCTTGGAGACGACCACGGTGTCGAGCATCGTGGTGTCGCCCTGCTTGACCAGACAGGCGCCGGTGGCCTGCTTGGCAAGCTCGCCCGACTCAAAGGTGTAGGTCTTGCCGTACAGCTCAAAGGTCTTGGATACGAGTGTCATTGTTCTCCTTTACCCCACAGGCCCCTTGCCTGCAGGCTTCTCATGTGGCGCGGGCCCCCTGCCCCCGCCACGCTTCAGAGCGTGATTGTTCGCGCCCTTACACAAAAAGAGCGCCCCGCTGCGCAGGACGCTCTTAGCATGTACAAATCCTACTGGATGTTGTCGCGGATGCCCAGAGCCTTAATGAGCTCACGATACTCGACGATGTCGTTCTTCTTGATGTAGGAGAGAAGACGACGACGACGGCCGACGAGCATGAGCAGGCCACGACGGGTGTGGAAGTCCTTCTGGTGGGACTTCATGTGCTCGGTCAGCTCCTTGATGCGCTCGGACAGGATGGCGACCTGAACCTTGGGGTTGCCGGTGTCGACCGGAGTGTTACCGAACTGGGCAGTCAGCTCCGCCTTGCGCTCTTTGGAAACAGTCATTGTTTCACCTTTCGTTTTACGTCGCCCACGGGCGACTCGATTCGCCTCGGACTGGGAAGCCGCCGGTGGAGCGAGCAACCAAGGTCGAGGTACCAACAGGCCGATATGTTACCACAAGCAGCCAGCCCCTGCGCATCATCACCGACCCAACATGAATTCCATCGCACGGAGGCGCTGATCGGTATGCGTCGCCGCCCACACATGCGAAAGCCCGAGCAAGAATGCCGCCGTATGCGGGTCAATTTTCTCAGCCATGAGCGCATCGAAGGTCATGGACATGAGGGCGCGCAGCCACGCGACCTCACCGGTCGACACCAGCTCGGCACCCGGAACGCTCGACGCGCACGACCCGCACATGAGGCCGCCCGCCTGGGGCGAAAAATACGACAGCATGGGGTCTCCGCACAGCACGCAGGCCGAAAAATCGGGTCGGTAGCCAACGTGGGACAGCAGCTTAAAGACATATGCCGCCACAAGTAGATCCATATGCGCCGCGTCGAGCCCGCTGCCCACCAAGGCGAGCGCTCGCTGCGTGATGGCAAAGGTAAACGGGTCCTCGGCGTCCTCGAACGAGCACACGCGCGCGACCTCGGCGATCGCGCTTGCGGCGCATGTCATCTCGTAATCGGGAGCAGCGCCGAGCGGCGCCTCCATAAGCTCGGCCTGGGAAACCACGTCGAGCGACCGTCCATGCGCAAGCAGCAGATCAACGGTACAGAACATCTCGCAGCGCGCAGCCAGGCGTCCGCCGGGTTTGCGGGCGCCCTTTGCCACGGCACGAACCTGCCGACCCCGCTCGTCAAGCATCGTCAAGATCAGGTCCGTCTCTTTGAGCTTCGTCTTATCGAGCACGAGCACTTTCGTGCGATATGTACGAGAACCTGCCATTCGCGCCGCGTGTCCCTAATCCTCGGCGTTATAGCCAAAGCGGCGAATCTGGGCCTCGTCGTCACGCCAGCCGGCCTTGACCTTCACGTCCAGCTCCAAAAAGACCTGGGTGCCAAAGATACGCTCAAGGTCGCGACGGGCGTCGATGCCGATATGTTTGATCATCTCGCCGCCCTTGCCGATGATGATGCCCTTTTGGCCCTCGCGCTCGACGTAAATGGTGGCGTGCACGCGCAGCACCTTCTTGGTCTGCTCGAGCGCATCGCAAATCACGCCCACGGAGTGCGGGATCTCATCACGGGTGCGGCGCAAGACCTTCTCGCGTACAAACTCGGCAACGAGCGTCTCATCGGAAGCGTCGGTACCCATGTCCTCGGGGAACCAACGCGGACCCTCGGGCAAAAAGTGCGCAACGGTCTCGATGAAGGCATCGACGTTGAAGTTCTTGACCGACGACGTCACGATCTCGTCGTCATATTCCATGAGCTCGTGGGCAGCCTTAAGCTGCTCCATGACCTGTGCGGAGTCGGCCTCATCGGCCTTGGTAAGCACCAGGACCTTCTTGGAACGGGCGCTCTTAACGCGCTCGGCAACCCAGGCGTCTCCCCTGCCGATCGGTTTGGTGGCATCAATCAAAAACGCGACGACATCGACATCGTTCAGCTCGAACAACGCGCTCTTGTTGAGCTCGGATCCCAGGCCGTCCTTAGGCTTATGAATACCCGGGGTATCGACAAAGACCAGCTGGTAGCCGGGGCGGTTGACGACGGCGCGCATGCGGCGGCGGGTCGTCTGGGCCACCGGCGAGGTGATGGCGACCTTTTTGCCATAGCAGGCGTTGAGCAGCGTGGACTTACCGGCGTTGGGGCGGCCGACCAGGGCCACAAAGCCGCTGCGGAAACCAGGCTCAACGTCACCAAAGCCCGCGAGGTTGTCGTCCTCGTCGCACAGGGCGTCGAGCTCCTCATCGCTCATGCCCTCAAACGGGTCGAGCTCCTCGACCTCATCGCAATCCTCGGTCGCCTTAGCATCCAGGGACTCTTCGTCCAAAATCTCATCGGTAGGCTGCATATTGTCGGACATAGGAATCCCTTTCTAAATAAAGTCGAGCGCGTGGGCAAAGACAAGCAAGCCCACGATCGCGGCGGTAATGGAAAGAACGTATACAGAGGCGGCGGCGATGTCCTTCGCACGCTTTGCCAGCGGATGGAACTCTTGGGTCGCCAGGTCGACGATGGCCTCCATGGCGGTATTGCACAGCTCGCCGTGAATCACCAGGCCGCAGCAGATGATAATCGTGGCCCACTCGGCAATGTCGAGCCCCACGATGCAGCCGGCAATGACGGTGCACACGCCTGCCACGAGCATGACCTTAATGTTGCGCTCGGTCTTGACGGCGGTGACGAAGCCCTCCATGGCGTAGGAGAACGACTTAAAGAAGGACGGATGGTCCTTGTTCGTTCCGGGAATCATAAACGGCTCCTAGTCGTGGGCATGATTGGTGATGGGGCCGACGTGAACGAGTTTGGGGTCCTCGCCGCGCTCGAACGCCAGATCGCGCAGGATAGCGTCCTCGCGGGCCTCCATGACCTCGGCCTCATCGTCCTCGATATGGTCATACCCCAGCAGGTGCAGCATGCCGTGTACGAGCATCAAGCGGCACTCGTCGGCAGGGCTATTGCCAAAGCCGGGGGCCTGACGGGCAATGATCTGCGGGGCCAAGATGATATCGCCGAGCTCGAGCGTCTCGTCAGCGGGAATATCCTCGTCAAAGGCCGAGTCGCATTCAAACGAGAGGACGTCGGTCGTGCGATCGATACCGCGCCACTCGTGGTTGAGCTCATGCATCTCGTCCTCATCGACATACGAAAGAGAAATCTCGACTTCACGCTCAACGCCCTCGGCGGCAAGCACAACCTCGCAGATGTGCTCCACCTCCTGCGAGTCGAGCAGCGTATCGAGCTCGGCATCGTTGCTGATCAATACACTCAACGGGACTCCTTTCGGTCGCGCGAGCGCTGCTCGCGCACGTCATCATAAGCATCATATGCCTCGACGATACGACCCACCAGGGCATGGCGCACCACGTCGGCGCGCTCCAGGTGTGCAAACGCCACATCGTCGACACGGCCCAAAATCTTCTCGACATCCGCCAAGCCACCACGACGACCCACCAGGTCGCGCTGGCTGAGGTCGCCAGTAATCACGAACTTGGAGTTGAAGCCCAGGCGCGTCAGGAACATCTTCATCTGCTCGGGCGTGGTATTTTGTGCCTCGTCGAGCACCACGAAGGCATCGCTCAGCGTGCGGCCGCGCATGTAGGCAAGCGGGGCGATCTCGATCACGCCACGCTCCATAAGCTCATCGGTGCGCTCGCGATCCATCATGTCAAAAAGGGCGTCGTAGAGCGGACGCATGTAGGGATCGATCTTTTCCTCAAGGGTACCGGGCAAAAAGCCCAGATTCTCCCCCGCCTCGACAACCGGACGCGTCAAGATCAGACGGCCCACCTCGTGGCGCTTGAGTGCGGCAACGGCGAGCGCCATGGCCAGATAAGTCTTACCGGTGCCGGCAGGACCCAGGCCAAACGTGATGGTATGCGAGCGGATGGCATCCACATAGCGCTTTTGGCCGAGCGTTTTGGGGCGAATGGCACGACCGCGATACGAAAGCAGCACGTCATCGCGAAGCGACGTAGCCTCGTGCTCACCGTCGCGCAAGACGGCCAGGCAGCGAGAGACATCGTCGACAGACAGCGTGCGCCCGGCAGCCGCCTCGCGAAAAGCGTGTTCGAAAAAACGCGCCACGAGTTCGACCTCATCCGGGTCACCGCTCAAGGCGATGCTATCGCCACGGGCGACCACATGGGCGCGAACCAAGCTCTCGAGCGCACGAAGGACGCCGTCGCCGGCGCCCAAAACGCACGAGGGATCAATTCCCTCGGGAACGGTAAGTCTAATCTTCGAGGCTTCCATGAACCTCCCTGCGCGCATGGACCAAGCCGGAATCATCGACTCCGATGATAGCAACATCGAGCAGGCACGGGGCTGTAAGTTCACAGGTATCGTCAAGACGGGCATGATGGAACGAACCGAGCGTCAGGTTGTCGCCATACTCGAGCACCGCACGCTCGACCGTGCCCACGCGACGACGAGCGTCGGCAATAGCGAGCTCCTGTGCGGCGGCCCGCATACGGCGGCTGCGCTCGGCCATAACCTCGGGCGGCACTTGGTCGGGCATATCGGCAGCAAGGGTACCGGGACGCTTGCTATAGCGGAACACGTGCATACGCGAGAAACCCACACGGCGGCACAGCGCCAGCGACTCTTCGAATTCCTCGTCCGTCTCACCAGGAAAACCGACGATGACATCGCACGAAAGAGACACCTGGGGCAAGTTGGCGCGAATCATGCGCACCGTGTCCTCAAAGGCATCGGCGCTATAGGGACGGCCCATGCGATGCAGGGTCGCCGTGCAGCCGGACTGCACGGGCAGATGTAAAAACGGGGCGATACGCTGCGGATAGCGCGCCATAACCTTAAGCAGGCGCTCAGAGATATCCATGGGCTCGACCGAGGAAATGCGCACATGCGGAATAGACGTGCGCTCCATGATGGCCTCGAGCAGCTCATCGATTTCGACATGCTCGTCGGTCGCGCTCTTGCCATCGTAGGCACCCAGGTTCACACCGGTCAGCACCACCTCGGGCACGCCGGCCTCCTGGGCCTCGCGAACTTGCTCGAGCACGGACTCGACGGGTACGGAGCGCTCGGGGCCGCGTGCCTTCCACACAATGCAATAGGTGCAGCGATGGTTGCAGCCGTCCTGAATCTTCACACCCAGGCGAGAGCGACCGAGCGCATCGACTACCTCGCCATCGCTGCAGGCGGGAACGCTATCGGACTCAACGCCCAGCACCTCGCAGACACGTTCGGCGACATCGATCTTGGACGGCTCGGCGATCACGCGATCCGAAAGCTCCAACAGCTCCTCGGGATGCAAATTGACCACGCAACCGGTCACGAGTACATAGGGCTCGTTTGGATGGGCCAGCGCATGACGGACGGCCTTACGGGTCTTGACCTCGGCCTCGCCCGTAACGGCACAGGTGTTAATGACGATCAGATCGGCATCCTGGGGCTCAACCATAGCAAAGCCCAGGCGCATAAGATCGGCAGTGATACGGTCAGACTCAACCCGGTTGACACGGCAGCCGAGGTTGACGACGGAAATATGGGGTGCGAGCACGCGGGCTCCTTAATCGAGGATATCGTCGAGGGCACTCTTGATACGGTCGGTCACCGACTTCTTACCGGAAGCGACGTCATCGCCCATATCATCGGCAAAAGCACGGAGCAGCTCGCGCTGCTTATTGGAAAGATTGGTGGGAACGACCACGTGCAGTTGCACGATCAGGCGGCCACGCGAACCGCCACCGCCAATGCGCGGCATCCCGTAATTATTGACGTTCACGGTGTCGCCGTACTGGGCGCCGGCGGGAACCGTCACCTTAACGACCTCGTCGGGCATAATGCCCTCGACCTCAATCTCGCAGCCGAGCGCAGCCTGCGCAATCGAGATATCGCTCACCAGGTACAGGTCGTCACCGTTGCGCTTAAAGCGCTCATGGTCGACAACGCGCACGTTGACAATCAGGTCACCCGAAGGCTCGCCGCGAAGGCCGGCCTCGCCAAAGCCGCTCACACGCAGCTGGCGACCGGTCGAAACGCCGGCGGGAATATCGATGTCGATCTTTTCGTGCGAAGGCGTGCGGCCCTGACCGTCACAGGTCTCGCAGGGATGGTCGATGACCATACCCTCGCCATGGCAGTCGGGGCAAGGCGAGGAAGACTGAACCTGGCCCAAAAACGATCGCTGAACCGTCGTGACGTAGCCCGTACCGTGGCAGCGGCCGCACTGCTTTTCCTGTGCGCCCTCTGCCCTACCGGTGCCATTGCAGTCCTCGCAAGGAGCAAGGCGGTCATAGCTGATCGTCTTTTTGCAGCCGAGCGCCGCCTCCTCGAGCGTCACCGAAAGCGAGATGACCATGTCACGTCCACGACGACGCTCACGACGGCTGCGGGCGCCACCGCCGGCACCGCCGCCAAAGAACGACGAGAACAAGTCGTCCATGCCCATGCCACCAAAAATATCGTTGATATCGACGTAGCCCGAACCACCAGGGCCGTCGGCAGTGCCGTAACGGTCGTAGTTAGCACGCCTCTGCTCATCGGAAAGAACGGAATAGGCCTCGTTGAGCTCCTTGAACTTGGCCTCGGCCTCGGGGTCGTCCGAAACATCCGGATGTACAGTACGGGCCTTCTTTAGAAACGCACGCTTAATCGTCCGCGCGTCGGCATCCCTGTCGACGCCAAGCACCTCGTAGTAATCCCTATTTTCCGACACGACCGAATCCTTCCGACTTTCATTATTGTCACAGTGCGTCCTATACCCAAGCTGGGCCGACCGCAAACAGAGGGTTTGATGTTATTGCATTTGGTACGGCGAAAGCATGGCCCGTTGCGAGCAGCTTGCGAACCAAACCGACACGAGTGCGAACATGAAGCCGTTGGCAAAACCGTTGGCAAACTGCATCGCACCGCGCTTCCACCACAGCAGGCTGCGATGAAGCACACCGTCCGAAAGCACCATGAACAGGCCCATGGTAAACGGAATAAAGCACATCACGGCAAAGGCCGAAAACACGCCCGAGATGGCCGAGAGTACCAAAAACGGCGCCACGATGCCCATCAGGTAAAAACCGGTACGAGCTTTGCCTTCCAAGCGCTCGGCTTCAACATGGGCGCGACCGACCAGGTCGCCGCCCGCGGCACCGTTGGTGCCAGCATGACCCATGCCGCTAATGCGGACCTCATCGCCATCGTGCGTGCCGGCAGGAAACTCAATCGTCTGCTCGGAGGTTACGCGAGTACGACCGCTGCCACCGCAATCAGGGCAGGGGTCGGCTACGACCTTACCGGAACCACCGCACTCGGGGCAGACCGACTGGAACGTGCCCGCACCAAACAGAAAGGACAGGTCGACGTCGATGTGGCCGCGACCGCCGCAGCTCGGACAGGTATGTGCATGCTCGGAGGAGACAGAACCCGAGCCTCCGCAGTGACTACAGGTATCGAAGCGCGTGTAGCGGACGGTCTTGCGGGCACCGCCCTTGGCCTCCTTGGCGTCGAGTTTGATATCGACGACCACATTGGCGCCGTTCTCGGGATTGTAGGCAGCCTGCCCGCGACGCTGCTGGCCCCAGGCGCCACCAAAGGGAAAGCCGCCCTCAAAAGGATTGCCATAGCCTGCGCTGCCGGCGTAGCCGCCACCATAAGGCGAAGCCGTAGGAGCACCGGCAAAGGGATTGCCAGAACGCATGGCGTCGTAGCGCGCACGTTTTTGCTCATCCGAAAGCACGGCGTAGGCCTCGGAAACCTCTTTAAACTTTTCCTCGGCATCCGGCTCTTTGTTGACGTCCGGATGGAGCTTGCGGGCCTTTTGCTGGAAGGCCTTTTGAATATCACGCGAGGTGGCGTCCTTGGAGACACCCAGAATCTCGTAGTAATCTTTTTCGTTCATCGTCGCCATGCGCGGCAACCTCCTGCTCACAGCAGCGTATATATTCCGGTAATTCTACCCGAGCGGCCTAAGCTAGATCCCAAAACAGCTCGAACAGAACATTTCCATCGAGCCAGCCCAGGTGTGTCGGTGCTAAACGAGCTCGAACATGGCCCGCGACGACATCTGCCGAAGTGAAGGGTCCCTCATGGACCCCGAGCGTCTCGGGCACCCATGTGGCAAGACCCAATTCGAGCACGCGATCGCAAGCAGCTGTCAGCTCATCGGCCGGGATGACACGAGCCACGCGAATCAACAGGTCGGACGCGACACCGCGCGTCATGCGACAAGCAAGCATCAGGTCTTCGGCCGCAGCCTCGCGCTGCGGCAGATATTCGGCCTCGAACGCCGTCGCGTCATCGTCACGTTGCACCAGACGCACGCGGAACGCATCGCCTCGAGAAGACACGCCGGGGAACAAACCTGCAAGACGGTCGAAATCCTCGGCGTCGAGCATGCCCGCGGCAGAGCGACCCAGGCCCAAGTAGCCCCGTCCGGTCCAGTAGGCAATGTTATGGGCGCACTCATGGCCGTCGAGCGCATAGCTTGCCACCTCATAGGGGTGATAACCGGCCGCACCCAGACGCTCACGCGCCACATCCATGCAGGCGGCCTGAAAATCCTCATCAGGCTCGAGCGACTCGTCGCGGCACGCCATGCGATAAAGGGGCGTCCCCTCCTCGAGCGTAAGCGGGTAGACCGACACATGATGTGGAGCCGCCGCGAGCACGCCATCGAGCGTGCGCTTCCAACTCGATGCGGTTTGCCCGGGAAGTCCGCACATAAGGTCGCACGACACGTCAAGCCCAGCGTTCTTGACCGTCGCGATGGCAGCGAACGCCCGATCGGCATCGTGAATACGGCCGATGGCAGCAAGTTCGGTGTTATCGAGCGTTTGCACGCCCAGAGAGACGCGTGTGACACCAACCTTGGCAAGCGCAGTGGCAAGCTCGGCGGTCAGCGACTCGGGATTGGCCTCGCAGGTAAACTCAACGGGGGCGCACCACGCAGAGATACGCCGGGCGAGTTCTACCAGGCGCTCCCCCGCCAGCGACGGCGTACCGCCGCCAACATAGACGGTGCGGATCTGGTCAAGGGCACCAGCCTTGCCAAAAGCATCGAGACGCGCGAACAACTGCTCAAAATAGGCATCGAGCGCTGCGCCCAGCTCGCACGAAGCGAAACTGCGCGAGTCAAAGTCGCAGTACCGGCACTTTTGAGCGCAAAACGGCACGTGCACGTACAGCGCGGTAACGGCCACCCTTAAGCCTCCAGCGGATGAGGGGGCACCGATTCGCCGGCGGCAAGGGCAGCCTCGCAGGCCACCACATCATGCTCGATCTCATCGACCAGCGCCATAAACTCCTCATACGTGGAGCAGCGCACCACATGGGCACGCCAAGCGGCGGCATGGGGCATGCCTTTTAAGTACCAGCTTGCGTACGTACGGGCACGCGACATGAGCGGCAGGAGCTCATGTGTCAGCGTTAGGTGCTCACGCAGGGCGTCCAGGCGCTCGACGGAGCTGCGAGCCGGCACCGGTATGCCATCGAGCTCAAGGGCGCGAGCATCGCCAAACACCCACGGGTTCCCGTAGATACCGCGCGCGATAAACACCGCGCTGGCGCCCGAGTTGCGCAGATGCTCCGCGGCATCCTCGGCGGTAAACACGTCGCCCGAACCGATCACGGGAATCTCAACGGCGTCGGCAACCTCATCGACGACCGACCAATCGGCCTGGCCCGTATAGAGCTGCGTGGCGCAGCGGCCATGCACCGCCACCGCGGCGGCACCGGCGCCTTCGAGCATCTGGGCAAATGTCGCGGCATTACGGTCCTCGGCATAAAAGCCCTTGCGGATCTTTACGGTCACGGGTACATGCGCCGCGCCCACCGCCGCCTCGACGATCTTCTCGGCCAAATCGGGCGTGCGCATGAGCGCCGAGCCCTCGCCCTTGGTAACGACCTTGCGGGCGGGGCATGCCATATTGATATCGATGAGCGACAGGCGATCGCCAACGCGCTCCTCGACGGCGGCGACGGCACTCGCAAACTGATCTGGCTTGGAGCCAAAGAGCTGCACGCAAATCTGCTGCTCCTCGTCGGCCGGCAGCACCAGGCGCCACGTTTTGTTGCTGGCATAGGCAAGGCCTGCCACGCTCACCATCTCGCTGTAGGCAAGGTTGGCACCGCGGCGGCGGCACATGATGCGGTAGGCAGGGTCGGTCACGCCCGCCATGGGAGCCATAAGGAACGGCTGCTCGGCATAGGCGCCCAGCAGCCGCTTGCTGTATTCAGAAAGCGCCATAGACCTACTCGTCCACCTTGAGGATCGCCATAAACGCCTCCTGCGGGACCTCGACCGAGCCGATGGCCTTCATGCGCTTCTTGCCCTCTTTCTGCTTCTCGAGCAGTTTGCGCTTACGCGAGATATCGCCGCCGTAGCACTTAGCAAGCACGTCCTTGCGACGCGCCTTGACAGTGGAGCGGGCAATGATCTTGTTGCCGATAGCACCCTGGATGGGCACCTCGAACAGCTGACGCGGAATAATCTCCTTGAGCTTGTCGCATAGGCCACGGGCAAGACCGTAGGCCTTGTCCTTGTGGACGATAAACGACAGCGCGTCCACCTCGTCGCCCGAAAGCAAGATATCGAGTTTAACGAGCTCGGAGGGACGGTACTCGTTGAACTCGTAGTCGAGCGAGGCATAGCCCTTGGTGCGGCTCTTGAGCTGATCGAAGAAGTCCAAGATGAGCTCGGCGAGCGGCATATCGAAGCGCATCTCGACCGATTTGCTCGTCAGGTGGATCATGTCAGTCGTGACGCCACGGTGCTCGATGGCGAGCTGCATGACGGCGCCCGTGTACTCAGGCGGGCAGATGATCTTTGCCTTGAGGTAGGGTTCCTCGATACGCTCGATGCGCGTAGCCTCGGGAAGGTCCTGCGGGCTGCGGACATCGATCATTTCGCCGTCGGTCTTGTAGACGTGATAGTCAACCGAGGGGCTCGTGGCAATGAGGTCCAGGTTGAACTCGCGCTCCAGGCGTTCCTTGACGACTTCCATGTGCAGCAGGCCCAGGAAGCCCACGCGGAAGCCAAAGCCAAGCGCCACCGAGGTCTCGGGCTCCCACACCAACGACGGGTCGTTGACGTGCAGTTTATCGAGCGCGTCACGCAGGTTCTCGTAGTCCTTATTATCGATCGGGAACAGGCCCGTATAGACCATGGGCTTGGCCTCGCGATAACCGGGAAGCGGCTCGAGGCAGGGGTTCGACGCCCACGTAAGGGTATCGCCCACGCGAACGGCCTCGGGGTCCTTCAGGCCCGTGACCACGTATCCGACCTCGCCGACCGTCAGCGCGTCGACCGGGGTCTCGGCGGGACGCTTGACGCCCACGCCATCGACCAAAAAGTCGCCCTTTGCCTGCATCATGCGCAGGGTATCGCCCTTTTTGATGGAGCCGTCAAAGATGCGCACCGTGGCGACGACACCACGATACTCGTCGAAGTACGAATCCAGGATGAGTGCCTTGAGCGGCGCGTTCGCATCGCCCTTGGGCGGAGAAATCAAAAAGACAATGGACTCCAGCAGATCGTGGATGCCCTCGCCGGTCTTGCCCGAGACGCACACGGCATCATCGGCAGGGATCGCCAGATCATCCTCGATCTCGGTCTTAACCTCATCGGGATGGGCCGAGGGCAGGTCGATCTTGTTGATGGCCGGCACAATGTCCAGATTGGCGTTCATGGCGAGTGTCGCGTTGGAGACGGTCTGCGCCTCGACACCCTGGGTGGCATCGACGACGAGCACCGCGCCCTCACAGGCGGCCAGAGAACGCGAGACCTCGTAGGTAAAGTCAACGTGGCCCGGCGTATCGATCAGATTGAACTGATACGTCTCACCATCGTCGGCGTCATAGGAAACGCGGACGGCATTGGACTTGATCGTAATGCCGCGCTCGCGCTCGATATCCATGGTGTCGAGCAACTGCGATTCCATGTCGCGCTCGTCGACGGTATGGGTGAGCTCGAGGATGCGGTCGCTGATCGTGGACTTGCCATGGTCGATATGCGCAACGATCGAGAAGTTGCGGATGTGGGAAATGTCAATTGAAGTATTCATGCGGACTATCTTACCCGAGCGGTACAAAAAATGGAGCCTGTTCCATAAAACAGGCTCCATTTATGCGCGTAATCTGTGTGTTGTGAAATTTACAACTTAGGCGTTGATGCTGTTCACGAGCTTGGCAAGACCGGACTTGCGGTTGGAAGCCTGGTTCTTGTGGATAACATGCTTGGCGGCAGCCATGTCGAGACGCTTGGTGACGGTCTTGAGGGCAGCCTGGGCCTTCTCGGCGTCGCCCTCGGCGACGGCGGACTGGACGTGCTTGGTCAGCGTCTTGAGCTCGGACTTGACAGCCTTGTTACGCATGCGAGCTGCCTCATTGGTGCGGATACGCTTCTTCTGAGACTTGATGTTTGCCACTTCTGGAGTTCCTTTCGAGTTCCTTGCAAAAAATGTATGACACCTCTGAGACACGGTGAGGTCATGCAAGTGCCTACTTTAGCACGCTCCCCCTCAAAGGGATAGAACGAATTTGTCAAATAGGCAGGTATCATCACGATTTTCTCAAGATGTTCGTAATCCAGAGCAAAAGAGCCGTCTGAGAATCGGCCGAACCCTTGAGCGCAAGCTCCACATCGACCGCACCCTCGAGCGCTGCGATGAGCTCTGCCATCGAAAAGCGACGTGCCCAGGTCAGGTGATTCTTGACCTGCCAGGACTGGAGCTTGAGCGTTGCGGCGAGCTCACGACCCTGTCCACGCGCATCGAGCGCCTTGGCGACGATCAGCTCACGGATGCGACCACATAGCAGCGTGTAGGCCCACACGTAGCTCTTGGAGGGCAAAAGCTTAAAGAGCTCGAGCGATCGCCGCATATCGCGAGCCGAGACGGCGTTGAGGAAGTCCCAGGGTTGAACCTCGGCCGTACGTACAATCCAGCGCTCAACATCGGCAAGTTCAATCTGAGGCGACTCAACCATCTGGGCAAGCTTAGCCAAGTCGTTATCGAGCATGCGAGTGTTTTCACCTGAACGCGAGACAAGCTCCTCGGCGGCCGCCGTCGAGATCGACTTGCCGTGCTGCGTCGCCATCTGCTGCACGCGGCGCGGTAGCTCCCAGCGCTTGGTGCCGGAGCAATCGATCACAGCCTTCTTGTCGATCTTGGCAATCGCCTTATACAGGCGCGTGTTCTTGGCAAGCGAGTCGGCGATGATGAGGCAGACCGTTGTGGGGCTGGGACTCGCCAGATACCCGACGAGCGGCTCCGAGACCGCCTTGGCGAGCTTTGAGCAGCCATCAAGGATTACCAGACGAAACTCGCTGCCCATCGGAAAGGTGTTAAGCGATCCGATAATGGACTCGATATCGGGGTCCTTGGTCATGTCGCGCTCGTCGAGGTTGAACTCGACCATGCCCGTCTTTTCCAGACGCGCTTTCATACGCGAGACGGCGTGGTCGCGTTTGACGCCGTCGGTACCGACGATCAGATATGCCGGCAGCAGACCGGTTTCGGACATTGCGCTCCCCTCCCGCAGGCCTTCGCATTCGTTCCGTGCCATTCTAGCCCAGGGGCCCACCACACGCCAACGACGTCGTCACGGTCGCTGGCATCGCATCGCAAAGCCATTCGTAGTCGGCGTGATGGTAATGTCGCCGTGTTCGATGGTGCACGCGAACACGCCGCCCGCTTCCTTCACGGCATCGATGCAGGCATCGGACGGATGTCCGTATCGATTCCCCTCACCCGCGCTCGCGAGGGAAAGCTCGGGCTTCAGGACGTCCAGCAACTCGCCATCGACTGAAACCTTGGAGCCGTGATGCCCAAGTTTAAGGACATCGATATCCCCCACTTCCTGCACGAATTCCCGCTCTTGGTCGAGCTCGGCATCACCGGTGAGAAGTATTCGCAGGCCCTTGCCTTCCTGAACATAAGAGAGCAACAGGACAAGCGAGTCCTCATTTCCCTCGCCATCCACGGACTCGAATGGCCACATCACGCGGGCGCAAAAAGAGCCGATTTCGACCGTATCCCCACGGCGCACCTGCCGATACTCCACGCCAGGTCGGTTCAATACCTCGGCAGGGGCATCCTCCAGCGCATCGGCCGCCACGGCAATCGTTCCGACCGAAAACTGTTCGAGCACGGCAGGCAAACCACCCCAGTGGTCCTCATCCCAATGCGTCACAAAGACGGCATCGATATGGTGCACGTTATTGCGAACCAACGCCGCCACCACACGCTCGTCGAGCCCACAGTCGACGAGCGCTACTGCGCCGCCCTGGCGGATAAGAATCGCATCGGCCTGGCCCACATCGAGCACCGTCACCGAAGGCGGAGCAGATCGATCCCAATAGACGTACGGAATCGCAGCCAAGAGCACCAGACATGCAAGCCCCACCGCCATAGGACGTGCACGGGGACGAGGCCACCAGACCAGCAGAACCGCCAGCAAACACGGCACTAGGCAAATCCACATGCTATCGGGCGGCACGCTCACGGATGCACCCGGCATGGCGGCAAACAGCTGCTCGAAGAACAGCGCGCAACGGGCGGCAATCACGGGCACAACGAGCGCCCAAGTCCGCAACGGTCCCACGAGCGAAAAGGGAGCCAGCACGATTGACACAGCGAGCAGCACGCTCACCACCGGACCGATGACCGCATTTGCCAGCGAAGCAATGAGCGAGAACGTACCGAAGGCAGGAATGGTAATGGGAAGTGTCGCCAGTTGCGAGCACAGCGTGACGGAAAGCATGCTGGCAACGCCCGATGGCACACCCAGCTCACCCAAAGCGCAGGTCACATAGGGGCAAAAGCACAGAATGGCTAAGACGCTGGCGCATGAAAGCTGAAAGCCCATCTCGAACAGCACCGTCGGCCGCAGTAGTACAAAGATGGACATGGTTACGAAGAGTGCCGAAAGGCCGTGCCGACGACGCCCCGCGCCGTTTACGACAAGCGTCACGAACACCATGCAGCACGCGCGCACGGCCGAGGGAGACGCGCCCGTAAAGGCAGCGTAGCCCACAAGCGTTATCGCCAATATCGCCCGCTGAAGACCACGTGAGCACCGAGTCTTTTGCAATACACCCTCGATTACAAACCCCACGATAGCCAAATGGCTGCCCGAGACGGCGATAAGATGCGCCGTTCCCGTCACCGAAAACCAGTCGCCCGCCGGCTGGGCGCGCAGCTCGGCCGAACGACCGCAGACGACACCGGCTATGAGCGCACGCGCCGGGTCGGTCGCAGGCGCGATTGATGCAAGCAGTCCATTTCGCAGCCGAAGCAGCGGCCCCGGAGAACCCTCATCGACCGATAAAATCCGAACGGCTTTAACCTTGCGCACCTCGCCTCGGAGCACGCGCGATCGTCCATATGCATCGTTCTCAAAACGCGAAACGCGACCGATAACACGCACGTGCGCCCCGACCTTGAGCTCACGATCACACGATAGGCGAACCGTTGCCAAGTTCTTACCGTCCGCGCGTGCCTCGCAGGTATAGGAATACACGTCGTCGTTTATGGATGGATCACCCTGCACGACAAACTCGAGGCTGCTTGCCGCTCGACCGTCGAGCGCCTTCGAGGCGTTGAGCGCGCCCACGGCCCACCACGCCGAGACGACCGCTCCCGCCACGAGACCGACGGACGCGGCATACAGCCACCGCTTCAAAGGGGCAAGCCGCGCACAAGAGTGAGCCAGCACAACGAAAACCGCTGCCGCAACGGGAATGGCCCATAGCGGCCCGACCGCCGTCGCCCACTCCCTCAACAGCGCATCAGCGGCTATGCTAAGCACCAAGGCGCAGCTCACGCACATGCCGGCACACAGGGCCATCGTCCACGGAATCAGGGGCCGCGGAGGCATCACGTGCTCTCGCTCGGTCGCACTCATACGCAGATGCAATCTTTGATTTTGGCAAGCTTCTTCTCGCCGATTCCCGACACACGCATCAGATCGTCAACCGAGGCAAAAGCACCGTTCTTTGTCCGTTCATCGATAATCGACTGGGCCATGGAGGGACCGATGCCCGAAAGCGTCTGCAGCTCTTCTGCGCTTGCCGTATTGATATTTACTAGGCTTGTTGCGCCACTCACGCCCGATGATGCGGAAGCCCCACCATCAACACCGGCTTCCGCAATGGACGCCTGCTGCTCCCCTACCGTTGGAACGTAAATCTTCTGTCCATCGACGACCTTAGATGCCCGATTGAGCCCCGTAACGTCTGCCTCGGGCGCCAGCCCGCCGGCGGCATCAATCGCCTGAGCTACCCGCGCGCCGTCCTTGAGACGATATACACCGGGCGACACAACGGCGCCATCGACATCGACATAGACCTCTGCCGCGGCAGACGCCTTAGACGAAGAACCTTCGGATGTCTTTCCGCTCGAGGCATCACCGGATCCCGGCTCCACCAACGAGCCCGGACCGTCAGTGCGCTCAAACGACACACCGCCGGCACCGCCGCCAAGGTTCGCCATTGCCAGTCCACTCGCCATCGCAATTACGACCAGCATCGCCATCACCACTGCCTTATGACCGAGCAGTTTGCCCGCCCAGCGGTCCATCTTTTTGACCCGTTCGTGTTGTTCGCGCTGCGCCATAGCAAAACCTCCCAACAACATCGTGTCAGGAAAAGAGCCCTGCAACAGCCACGCTCCAAAACCGGTTTTAGCGGTCAAACCAAAAACCGACCAAAACCTTGCACAGATCTGTCCATTTATTCAGGCACACGTCAGCAAATGAACACTTAGCCGCAAAATGCCCAGATAGCAAAAGACCGACGATGCAGACGCATCGTCGGTCTATGCACAAAATTACTCGTGATCTTGGTAAATCTCACGCGGAGCAAGCTCCGAATGTTTGCGTTTTAAGGTCTTAGGGGCCTTATACGTGTTGCTCTCGAAGTCAATGTACTCGGTCTGCTTGAGCAGGCGCTCGATCATCTCCTCGTGATCGAACAACTCCCAGGCCTCATGCACGGCATCGAGTTTAGCGTGCGTCTCGGGACGGCGCGGCATAAACAGCGTGCAGCAGTCGGGCGCAGCCTCAGTTGAGATATCGAACGTACCGATCTCCTCGGCGCGCGCGATAATCTCCTGCTTGTCCGAACCGATGAGAGGACGGAACACGGGAATCTTCACGGCTTCGTTGACGGCCATGATGTTCTCAAGCGTTTGGGAGGCAACCTGCCCAAGCGATTCGCCCGTAACGATGGCCCTGGCACCCTCGATGTGTGCAATGCGCTCGGCAACCGAATACATAATGCGGCGATACATGATCACGCGCAGGTTGCTGGGACAGGTGACCGAAATCTCACGCTGGCAGTCGCCAAACGGCACCACGTACAGGCGGCCGATCTGGACACCCGGCTCAAGCGCACGGATGATGTCCTGCACCAAATACTCGCTCGTATCGGGCGTCTGCGGACGACCGGAGAAATGCACCGGCACGCAGACCGCGCCGCGACGCGCGAGCATCCAAGTCGCCACCGGAGAATCGATACCCGACGACAGCAGCGTCACGACCTTGCCGGCAGAACCCACCGGCAGACCGCCCACGCCGCGCTCGGAGCGCGCGTACACATAAACGCTACCCTGGACCACCAGTACGTGCACCATCGCATCGGGGTCGTGCATTTGAACCTTTTTATCGGGAAAGGCCTCACACAGCACCTCACCCACCCGACGATTGATATCGATCGAGGTGAGCTCATAGTCAGTATTGGAGCGCTTGGCGTGCACCTTAAACGAATCGAAGGAACCAAACTCGCGCAACGCCTTCACGGCGGCGGAGCAGTACTCCTGCGGGTCGCGGTTGGTGTGATACGCCAAAGACACACGGGCAACGCCGGGGACGGTGCGGATGACACGCGCCGCCTCGTCGGCCTGATGCTCGTTAAAGGTCACGAGGATATAACCGGAAATTCGAGACACGGCGTTCACGGAAAAGGCGGCCAAGGCCGCCTTGATGTTATCCATGAGGATATGCTCAAAATGTGCGCGGTTCTTGCCCTTCAGTCCAACCTCGTGATAGTGGACCAGGCAGACGCGAGCCGCCATTTAGGCTTCAGCAACCTTATGGCCGAGCGCCTTCTCGTAACGGGCCTCGTCGTAAGAGATGTCGCCGTCGACAATCTCGTCCATAGCCATCGAGATGGTATCGGCACCGGAAAGCCCGATGGTGATGTCATCGACATCCTGGACGGCAAGCACGCGGTTGTGCTGGCCACGCAGCATGCTATTGATGTCGCAGGCGCGCTTGGAGGCAAGCGAAGCGAGCAGGAAGCGGTTATGATCGGTCTTCTCCAGAAGATCGTCAATGCAAGGCTTTACAACGGACACGGACCTCAGATCCTTTCATGCATATCGAGAACGCGAACGAGCTCATCGGTCGCGCGGTCGAGATCGTCATTCACCACGACGTCGTCGTAGCGGTCGGCAAGGGCAAGCTCATCGGCGGCGTTTGCCATACGCAGCTCGATCGTCTCGGGCGTCTCGGTACCGCGACCGACCAGACGCTCGCGGAGTACCTCAAGCGAAGGCGGCTTGATAAAGATCAGCACGGCCTCGGGGAAACGCTCCTTAACCTGCAGGGCACCCTGGACATCGATCTCCAAAATCAGAGACGCGCCCGAGGCGAGCTTGGACTGAACCTCGCTCACCAACGTGCCGTAGCAATTACCATGGACCTCGGCCCACTCAACAAACTCACCGTTTGCCACGCGGCGGTCGAACTCCTCGCGCGTCAGAAAAAAGTAGTTAACGCCGTCGACCTCACCTTTGCGTGGTGCTCGCGTGGTAGCCGAAACCGTCAGGCCCAAGTTCGAGCGGCGCTCGCGCACACGAGTGACGAGCGTACCCTTGCCTGCGCCTGACGGTCCAGAAATCACAAAGAGCTTGGAATCCTGAGCGCTCACTTATTTGGTCAGCTGCTCGAGGAGCTGCTCGCGCTGACGGACGCCGAGGCCCTGGACGCGACGGGTAGCGGAGATACCGAGCTCCTCCATGATCTTGGCGGCCTTGGCCTTGCCATAACCGGGGAGAGACTCGATGAGGGTGGAAACCTTCATGCGGGAAGCGATGGGGTCATCGGAGTTGAGCACGGACTCGAGGGACTTCTCGCCCTTCTTGATCTGCTCGCGAAGCTCAGCGCGGGCGTGACGTGCGGCAGCAGCCTTCTCAAGAGCCTGCTTGCGCTGCTCGTCGGTAAGCTGAGGGAGTGCCATTCGTACCTCCAAAAAGTTGGGTTATATCTAATTCAATAATTGGCATTTTAGCACGTAGAACGTACAAAATGCCCAATCGCGGCTCCATAGGTTAGACGATACCCGCAAAAAGTGCAATATACTGCGCCCAAAGTTAAGCCCCTGACCTGCGATTCCACACAAAGGATGGGAAAGTTTACGCAGGCACAGGGGCTATTTTGTGCTAATGAGACCCAAAAGTGGTGACTTAGGGGAATCTTTTAGGCGACGTTTTCGACCAGCTCAGCGACAATAGCGTCAAAGGCGGCAACCGGATCGTCGGCGCCGGTGATGGGACGGCCCACCACAATGTGGCTTGCGCCACGCTCGATAGCCTGGGAAGGCGTCGCCACGCGGGACTGGTCACCAAGGGCGGCACCCACCGGACGCACACCCGGAGTCACGATCAGGGCATCGGGACCCAGCAGCTCACGCATGTCGTGAGCCTCCATCGGCGAGCACACGATACCGTCGATGCCGTTGGCCTGAGCGAGCTTTGCCAGGCGGGCGGCCTCCTCGGCCACGGGCGACTCGACGCCGATCTCGCTCAAGGCATCCTGATTCATGCTCGTGAGCACGGTGATGGCGACGAGCTTGGCGCGGTCCTCGCGCGCCTCCTCGGCACCCTCGCGGCAGGCAGCGAGCATGGCGCCCGAACCCAAGCCGTGAACCGAGAGTAGGTCGGCACCGGCAAGCGAGGCCGAACGGGCGGCACCGCGAACCTGATGCGGAATATCATGGAACTTAAGGTCAAGGAAGACCTTAAAGCCCAGGTCCTTAAAGGTCTTGACGATCTCGGGGCCCTCAGCGTAATAGAGCGTCATGCCAACTTTGAGCCAAGCAGCATGGCCCGAAAGCTCGTGGGCGAGCTCGAGCGCACGCTCACGATCGCAGTCGAGGGCGACGATTACGCGGTCGCGGGCATCGGTCTCTAGCATTCGAAAGCACCTACCAGCTCGTTGATGTCCTTTACGCCCTGGGACTCGGCCCAGGCCTCGAGCTCGTGCGCGATCTTGAGCGAAGCGCACGGATCGACAAAGTTGGCCATGCCGACCGACACGCAGGTAGCGCCGGCCAGGATAAACTCGGCCGCATCTTCGCCGGTCATGACACCGCCGACACCGTTGATGGGGATATCGACGGCCTGAGCGACCTCCCAGACCATGCGCACGGCGATGTGGTGGCACAGCGGGCCCGAAAGGCCGCCCTTGGGCTTGGCCACGCGGGACTTGCGGGTATGGACGTCGATGGCCATGCCCTGGATGGAGTTGATGACTGAAAGGCCGTCGGCACCGGCAGCCTCGAGGGCCTTGGCAATCTCGGCAACGTTAACCGGAGCCATCTTTACGAACAGCGGCTTATCGGTCACCTTGCGGCAGGCAGCCATAACGGAAGAGGCGCCCTCGGGCGTGGAGCCCATGGCGGCACCGCCGGCGGCGATATTAGGGCAGCTCACGTTGATCTCGTAGCCGGCAGCCCAGGGGCACAGCTCGACATACATCTCGAGTGCGCGGACAAACTCGTCAACGGAGTGGCCGGCAACCTGACAGATGACCTGGCAGCCGTCCTTGGACAGCTGTTCGAGCCACGGACCGGACTCGCGGGCAAAGGCGGCCACGCCGGGGTTCTGAAGGCCCACGGAGTTGATCATACCGCCGGGAATTTCGGCCATGCGGGGCGCGGGGTTGCCGGGCCAGGGCACGGCAGCGCAACCCTTGGTGGTGATGGCGCCCAGCTGCGAAACATCAAAGAAGTTCTGGAACTGCCAACCGTAGCCAAAGGTACCGGCTGCGGTGTTGATGGGGTTCTGCATCTTGACGCCGCCGAAATCGACGGCCATGTTCACGGTACCCACTAGAAGACCACCACCTTGGAAGCATCGAACACGGGGCCGCACATGCAGGCGCCCTTCATACCGTCGACCGTCTCGACATTGCAGGTGTTGCAGGCGCCAAAGCCACAGCTCATCATGCGCTCAAGCGACACCTCGCAGTACGCACCGGCCTCGGCGGCAGCGGCGGCGACTTTCTTCATCATGACGGCGGGGCCGCAGCTGGCGACGTAGTCGTAGCCGCCCTCGCCGAGCAGCTCGGCTGCCGGGTCGGTGCAAAAACCGTGCGTGCCCAGCGTGCCATCGTCGGTGCACACGTTAACCGTGGCGCCCAGCGCGCGGAACTCATCGACACCCACGGCCTTGGAAGCGGTGCCAAAGCCCAGGCACACGTCGACATCCACGCCCTGCTCGGCAAGCTTGCCGGCGAGGCAGAGCACGGGCGGAACGCCGATGCCGCCCGCCACGAGCAGCGCCTTCCTGGTGCCCTCGGGAACAAGCCAGCCGCGGCCGCCAGGGCCCAACAGGTTGGACTTGGAGCCGGGGGCCATCTGCGACAGACGACGGGTGTCGTCACCCACGACGGCGTACCACAGCTCGACGGTGCCGGCCTGGGCGTCGGCGCGATAGAAGCTCAGGGGCACGCGAAGCAGCGAGGACGCATCGCCGGGCACGGCAATGTTCACAAACTGACCGGGCTTGAGCGCACTTGCAAGCTTGGGGGCCGAGATGACGAGCGAGAAGATGCCGTCGGCGATCTCCTGGTTCGAGACGACCTCGAAGTCGTGCATGCGTGCAGTGGAAGGTGTGGGCATAGACGCTCCAATCCCCCATGCGATTGCATGGTCAAAACGAACAGAAAGCGCGGCACCGCAAGGGCACCGCGCACAAAAGCGATAAGGCTATGCTAGCAGATGCAGCCGTCGGCGAGCGTCTGCTTACCGCCGACAAACACATCGGTGGCACGACCGGTAAGCGTGCGGCCGGCAAAACCGGAGTTCTCGGCGCGCGACTCATAACCGTCCTCGCCGACCGTCCAGGTGGCAGAGGGGTCGAACACGGTCAGGTCGGCAACGGAGCCCGCCTTGACCTGAACCTGGTCGAGGCCCAGAATCTCACGCGGCTTGATGGCCATGAGCTCGACCATGCGGCCCACGCTCATCTTGCCCGTGTTGACCAGCTCGGTGAGTACGAGCGACAGGGAGGTCTCGAGGCCGATCATGCCAAAGGGCGCAAGCTCGAACTCGCGGGCCTTCTCCCACGGAGTGTGGGGAGCGTGATCGGTGACGATAGCGTCGACGGTGCCGTCGATGACACCCTGACGGATGGCCTCGGCATCTTCCTCGGTACGCAGCGGCGGATTGACCTTGAGCGAGGTGTTGTAGGTCTCGTCCAGGTCGTTCTCGGTCAGGAACATGTGGTGCGGGGTAGCCTCGCAGGTAACCTGAACGCCAGCGGCCTTACCGGCACGCACGATCTCCAGACCATGGGCGGTGGAGATGTGCTGGATGTGCAGCTTGGCACCGGTCAGCTTGGCGATCTCGATGTCGCGGGCGATCTGGAGCTCCTCGCCGGCAGCCGGCCAGCCCTCGAGAGCCAGACGGGTCGAGACCTTGCCCTCGTTGATCTGGCCGTGGCCGACCAGGTCCTCGTCCTGGCAGTGGCTCATAAAGACCTTGCCGAACATCTTGCCGTAATCCATGCAGCGACGGAGCATGCCCGCGCCCTGCACGCCGCGACCGTCGTCGGTGAAGGCGACGGCGCCGTGGGCGACCATATCGCCCATCTCGGACATGGCCTCGCCCTTAAGACCGCGGGTCATAGCGCCCGACGGATAGACGCGGCAGTGACCGACCTCGGCAGCGCGGGACTTGACGAACTCCACAACGGTGCCGTTATCGGTGACGGGATCAGTGTTGGGCATGGAGCACACGCCAGTAAAGCCGCCCTTGGCAGCTGCGCGGGTGCCGCTCTCGATGTCCTCTTTGACCTCGTAGCCGGGCTCGCGAAGGTGAACGTGCATATCCACCAGGCCGGGGACGAGGTACTTGCCGGAAAGGTCGCGGACCTCGGCTCCCTCGACGGCGAGATTCTCGCCGACCTCGGCGATCTTATCGCCGTCAATCAAGACGTCAACGACACCGTCAAGCTCGACGGACGGGTCGACGACGTGGGCATTTTTAAGAAGCAAGGCCATTATCGGCACCTCCAAGCAGCAGATACAGGATAGCCATACGCACGCAGATACCGGCGTAGACCTGCTCCAGGATGACGGAGCGTTGCGGGTGGTCGGCCATATAGGAGTCGAACTCGACGCCGCGGTTGATGGGGCCCGGGTGGCAGATGATCGCATCGGGCTTCATGAGCTTCTCGCGGTCCTTGGTCAGGCCGAAGAGCTTGTGGTACTCGCGAATGGTCGGAAACGGGGCACCCTCGAGACGCTCCTGCTGCACGCGCAGCATGTAGACGACGTCCAGCTCGGGCAGGACGGAATCGAGGTCGCTCGTCACGTGGTCGCAGCCCAAGACCTCGGGCGCCGGCGGCAGCAGCGTGCCGGGGGCGACGGCGTAGGTCTCGCAGCCCATGATCTTAAGGGCGGGGATCAGCGAGCCGCAGACACGGGAGTGGGCGATATCGCCGACGACAGCAACCTTCAGACCGTGGAAGTCACCCTTGTGCTCCCAGATGGTGTACAGGTCGAGCAGGGCCTGCGTAGGATGGTTGTGCTTGCCGTCACCGGCGCAGATGACGCTCGCGGGCGAGTTCTGCGTGACGATGTAGGGAGCGCCGGCGTGCTTATCGCGGACGACGATGCAGTCGATCTTATAGGCGTTGAGGGTCTCGACGGTGTCGACAAGGCTCTCGCCCTTGACCGTGGAGGTCGAGGAACCACCAAAGTTGAGGCTATCGGCCGAAAGACGCTTCTCGGCGAGCTCGAAGGAGCTACGGGTGCGCGTCGAGGGCTCGTTGAACATATTGACGATGGTCTTGCCCTTGAGCGTGGGGACCTTCTTGATCGCACGCTCGTTGACCTCGGAGAACGCCTTGGCGGTCTCGAGGATGAGCTTGATGTCCTCTTCGGAGTACTCGGTAATGTCGATCAGGTGCTTATGGTTGAACGCCACGGTACTACTCACCTCCCAGCGGCGCGGAGCCCACGTGGGAACCCGGCGCGACGTCGTTAATCTCGACGGCGGTGCGGCCGTCGACTTCCTTCATATATAGGTGCACGTTCTCCTCATGCGACGAGGGAACGTTCTTGCCGACAAAGTCCGGCGAGATGGGGAGCTCGCGGTGGCCGCGGTCAACGAGGACTGCCAGCTCGATGCGGCTCGGACGGCCCAGGTCCATGACGGCATCAAGAGCGGCGCGGATGGTACGGCCCGTATACAGGATGTCGTCCACCAGCACGACGCGCTTGCCGTCGACGCTGAAGGGAATGTTGGTAGCGTGGATCGCGGGAGCGAAATTGGTCGCATAGTCATCGCGGTAGAAGCTGATGTCCAGGCTGCCGAGCGGAACGTCGACGCCCTCGATCTCCTTGATCTCCTCGGCGAGCTTCTTTGCCAGAAGGTCGCCGCGCGTGACGATGCCGACCAGAGCGAGATCTTCACAGCCCTCGTTGCGCTCGAGAATCTCGTGCGCGATGCGGGTCATCGCTCGATTGACGGCGGTCTCGTCCATGATGACCGCCTTGGGGGAAGTCGTGCCCATCGATCTCCTTCCTCACATGTCTTGACTGCTGACACAGTCAAAAAAATAGATGCCCGACCGCTCAAAGCGGACCAGACACCCACAGGAAGGGCTGCTCTTTGGCAGCTATGTAATTCCATGTGGGTATCTCGTACCCCTTTAATGGTCACTGGTTAGTGTAGCCAACCTCGAGCTTAATTGCGAGCATAAATACAGAGCAATCCGTAAACGGAGCCCAACACTCCATAAACCTATATATATTTGTGGGACGAGCTTGAAAACCTTGGTTCGAGCTGGCATAATCCCCTCTGCTGCACGCAAATCGGATCTACGTCCAGGGCCGTAGCGTGGGCACTATCGCCAAAAGAGGAATATCTCTGTGTAGATTGCGCACAGGGAGCTGCTTCTGTGCTATAGTTCAGGCTTGTTTGTTAACGCGACATGTTCGTTTGTCGCCCAAGGAGGGTCAGTTATGTCCAAAGTTTGCGAAGTTTGCGGTAAGCACCCCGTTGCCGGTCGCTCCATCAGCCACTCTCACCGCGTCACCAACCGTAAGTTCCGCCCCAACATCCAGCGCGTCTACGTCGTCGTCGATGGTCACCGTCGCAAGATGAACGTTTGCTCCACCTGCCTCAAGTCCGGCAAGGTTGCGCGCTCCTAAATAAGGTCTTACCAACAAGTACCTCGGACTCTCCGGGTCAAAGACCTCGCGTTCACATAGAACTTACCAAAAGCGCCCTCCCCTACTGAGGGCGCTTTTTTGCACTCATTGGGGACAGACTTACATGAGTGCTTTCACGCATTGGGGACAGACATGAAGCACGCATGCGGCGCACTGACTGGCTCCGGCCTCTGCCTCACGCAGCATCCTTCCAGCCTGCAGTTGCCTTGGTCGCGCTTGTAGCGCCGATGCCGGTGATACGGGCAATTTGCTTGACCGTGAGATGCGCCCGCCTGAGCCTCAGCAGACACGCATCGCGTTCGGGGCGTGGCAGGGCTTTGAGCAGTGCAGGATCTATGCTCGGCAGAACTTCGCGCGCAACGGAAAGGGCCTCCTCATCGGGGATCCGCCGGCGTGGAAGAACCTCCATTGACCAGATGCGCCCGGCAACTTCCTCGAGATGCTCGCAATAGCAACGGGAGCCTCCGACAATATCGAGCATAGGGGCCGCATCACAGATGTCAAAGGGATCATAGCCCAGCTGATACGCCTTATAGCTTGACCAGCGGTACGCCTCGAGCGAGTCAAGCGCACCTTTCACGGGATTGAGATGAATATAGTCGAGCAGCTGCACCGCCTGCGTGTCCGACTCAACCGCGACCCGCGAATAGCGATTGTCAAACAGATGTCCCGTTCTCCCCGTTTTCCCATTGAAATACTCATGTAAGTCTGTCCCCAATGAGCGGGGCGATGCATTTGGCAGATAGAATTAGTTGAATCGTTTCATCTGGTTGAAGCGTTTTAGTGTGCCTTTTACAGGAATCTTACCGTTCGCCGAATAATTTCTTGCTATCATGCAAGGCGTAGGGTAAATCTCCGATCGCAAGGAGACACAAATGGTGAAAAAGTCACCGGAAAACACTACTCCCGCAATTGTGGACAACGTAGAGGCGCTTGAGGCTAAGCTCGCTCAGATGCGAGAGGCCCAGGCGCTTTTTGCTACGTACACGCAGGAGCAGGTCGACAAGATCTTCTATGAGGCCGCCATGGCCGCCAACAAGGCTCGTATCCCGTTGGCGAAGATGGCCATCGAGGAGACCGGCCGCGGCGTTCTTGAGGACAAGGTCATCAAGAACCACTACGCCGCAGAGTACATCTACAACGCTTACAAGAACACCAAGACCTGTGGTGTCCTGGAGCGCGACGAGGCTTACGGCATCACCAAGATCGCCGAGCCCATCGGCATCGTGGGCGCCGTCATCCCGACGACCAACCCCACCTCCACCGCGATCTTCAAGACGCTGATCAGCCTGAAGACCCGCAACGCCATCATCATCTCCCCGCACCCGGCTGCCGCCAAGTGCACCATCGCCGCCGCCAAGCTCGTGCTTGACGCCGCCGTCAAGGCCGGCGCCCCCGAGGGCATCATCGGCTGGGTCGATGTCCCCTCCATCGAGCTGACCAACATGGTTATGCGCGACGTCGACATCATCCTCGCCACCGGTGGCCCGGGCATGGTCAAGGCCGCTTACTCCTCGGGCAAGCCCGCCCTGGGCGTTGGCGCCGGTAACACCCCGGTCGTCATCGACGACACCGCCGACGTGCTGCTCGCCGTCAACTCCATCATCCACTCCAAGACCTTCGACAACGGCATGATCTGCGCTTCCGAGCAGTCCGTGACCGTCATCGACACCATCTATGACCAGGTCAAGGCCGAGTTCCAGAAGCGCGGCTGCTACTTCGTCAAGCAGGGTGCCGAGATGGAGGCCCTGCGTGCCGCCATGTTCAAGAACGGCGCTCTCGATCACCGCATCCCCGGCATGGCTGCCGCTAAGATCGCCGAGCTCGCCGGCATCGAGGTTCCCGCCAAGACCAAGATCCTGATCGCCGAGGTCACCTCCACCGACCCCGCCAAGGAGGAGTTCTCCCACGAGAAGCTCTCCCCGGTCCTGGCCATGTACCACGCCAAGAACTTCCAGGAGGCCGTCGACAAGGCCGAGCACCTGGTGCTCGCCGGTGGCCCGGGCCACACCGCCTCTCTGTACGTGCACCCCGCTCAGGCCGAGAAGATCAGCCTGTTCGAGCACGTCATGAAGGCCTGCCGCATCGTCATCAACACCCCGTCCTCGCACGGCGGCATCGGTGACCTGTACAACTTTGGCATGAAGCCGTCTCTGACCCTGGGCTGCGGCTCCTGGGGCGGCAACTCCGTCTCCGAGAACGTTGGGGTGAAGCACTTGATCAACGTTAAGACTGTGGCCGAGCGCCGTGAGAACATGCTGTGGTTCCGCGCTCCCGAGAAGGTCTACTTCAAGAAGGGTTCCACGCCCGTCGCCCTCGACGAGCTGGGCAACGTCATGGGCAAGAAGCGCGCCTTCATCGTCACCGACCAGTTCCTCTTCAAGAATGGCAACACCCGCGCCATCGAGGCCAAGCTCGACGAGATGGGCATTGCCCACGACTGCTTCTACGACGTCGAGCCCGATCCGTCGCTGCAGTGCGCACGTCGCGGCGCCAAGCAGATGGCTCTCTTTGAGCCGGACGTCATCATCGCCGTCGGCGGTGGCTCCGCTATGGACGCCGGCAAGATCATGTGGATGATGTACGAGCACCCCGAGTGCAAGTTTGAGGACATGGCCATGGACTTCATGGACATCCGCAAGCGTATCTTCACCTTCCCCGAGATGGGCAAGAAGGCCTACTTCGTCGCCGTCCCGACCTCCTCGGGTACCGGCTCCGAGTGCACGCCGTTCGCCATCATCACCGATAAGGAGACCGGCATCAAGTGGCCGCTCGCCGACTACGCGCTGCTCCCCAACATGGCTATCGTCGACGCCGACAACTGCATGACCGCTCCGCGCGGCCTGACCGCTGCCTCCGGCATCGACGTCATGACCCACGCCATCGAGTCTTACGTCTCCATCATGGCTTCCGACTACACCAAGGGCCTCTCCGAGCGCGCTGCTAAGCTCGTCTTCGAGAACCTGCCCTCCAGCTTCACGAACGGCGCCAAGGACCCGCATGCCCGCGAGGAGATGCACAACGCCTCCTGCATGGCCGGTATGGCCTTCGCCAACGCCTTCCTGGGCCTCAACCACTCCATGGCCCACAAGCTCGGCGCCTTCCATCACCTGCCCCACGGCCTCGCAAACGCCGTCATCCTGACCCGCGTCATGCGCTACAACGCCGCCGAGGCTCCCGTCAAGATGGGTACCTTCTCCCAGTATCCTTACCCCAACGCGCTGCACAACTACGCCGAAATGGCCAAGTACTGCGGCATCGAGGGCAAGGACGACAAGGAGGTCTTCGAGAACTTCATCACGAAGCTCGAGGAGCTCAAGGACTTCATCGGTGTCAAGAAGACCATCGCCGACTACGGTGTTGACGAGCAGTACTTCCTCGACACCCTCGACGAGATGACCGAGCAGGCATTCAACGACCAGTGCACCGGCGCTAACCCGCGCTACCCGCTCATGAGCGAGATCAAGGAGCTCTACCTGGACGCCTACTACGGCCGCGAGCCTCAGGACTACGCCGTCTGCTAGTTTTAGCACGGTTTTTAACGGCGGGGGTGCACGGGTGTTTCACACACCCCCGCCGTCGCTTCTATCGCATCGTTGAAAGGATGCAACCATGCTGCTACCCGATTCCAAGACCGAACTCGTCCGCCGTGGCAACAAGGTCGTTTACGACCTGGGCGACAAGATCGTCAAGGTCTTTAACGAGACCAAGCCTGTCTCCGACGTGTTCAACGAGGCTTTGAATCTTGCCCGCATCAATGAGTGCGGCATCCGCAGCCCCAAGGCTCTCGAGGTTTCCCAGCTCGAGAACGCCAACGGCTGGGCGCTCGTGACCGAGAAGGTTCCGGGCACCACCCTTGCCGAGAAGATGACTGCCGAGCCCCAGCGCTTTGGTGAGTACCTCGAGATGTTCGTCGACCTCCAGATTGAGATCCACGGCTACACCTCCCCGCTGCTCAACCGTCAGCGCGACAAGTTCGCCCGCATGATCGACAGCCTTGATCAGCTCAATGCCACCACGCGCTACAACCTTCAGGAGCGTCTGGACGGCATGACCAAGGAGTTCAAGGTCTGCCACGGCGACTTCAACCCCTCCAACGTCATCGTCGGCGACGACGACCAGCTCTATGTGTGCGACTGGGCACACGCCACCCAGGGCTCCCCTGCTGCCGACGTTGCCACCACCTACCTGCTCTTCGCCCTCAACAGCAAGGACCAGGCCGAGGCCTACCTGGAGCTCTACTGCGACCGCGCCGACATGCCCATGCAGGTCGTGCGTCAGTGGACGAGCATCGTCGCCGCTTCCGAGCTCGCTCGTAAGCGCAACGTAAACGATGAGTTCCTGAAGAACTGGATCGACGTCGTCGATTATCAGTAATATCTGAGCGATTTATTTCGCATCGGAGGCACAAGAAACCCACAGCTCATATGGGCTGTGGGGTTTTCCTTTTAGATATCGAGGATGCTACAGGATAAAAGGACGGCCCCGCATCTCCCCGATCTGGAGAAATGCGGGGCCGTCCCGTATATCGAACTACAAACGAAATCGTCGATTAACGACGGGCCGCCTTAACAAGCTCGGCAACCTTGGCGACGACCTCGTCGATAGCCACGTCCTCGCGCTCGCCCGTAGCACGGTCCTTGAGCTCGACGGTGCCGTTCTTAAGGCCACGCTTGCCGAGCACCACCTGATACGGGAAGCCCATGAGGTCGTTATCGGCAAACTTAAAACCAGGACGCTCATCGCGATCGTCGACGACGACCTCGATACCCTCGGCACACAGGCCATCAACAATCTGCTCGCAGACGGTAGCGCACTCTTCCTTCTTGGGATCAAGCGGAATCACCGCGACCTCGTACGGGGCAACGGAGACCGGCCAGACGATACCGTGCACGTCGTTGTGCTGCTCCACGACGGCAGCGAGCGAACGGGACACGCCCACGCCGTAACAACCCATGATGAGCGGCTTCTCCTTGCCGTCCTCGTCCATAAAGGTGGCACCCATGGCCTCGGAATACTTGGTGCCAAGCTGGAAGACCTGAGAGACCTCGATGCCGCGGGCAGCGGAGAGCGGCTTGCCGCAGTGCGGGCAGGGGTCGCCGGCGACGACGGTGACCAGGTCGGCCCACTCGTCGACGGTAAAGTCGCGCTCGGGGCAGGCACCGGTAAAGTGATAGTCGACCTCGTTGGCGCCACAGGCCCACTGCTTGGACTCGCGCAGGCTCTCGTCGCAGACCAGACGAATGCCCTCGGGCAGGTTAACTGGTCCGATAAAGCCCTTGTGCAGACCGTTCGCCTGAAGCTCCTCGTCGGTCATCATGCGATAGCCCTTGCCAAAGACGTGCTCGGCCTTGCAATCGTTGAGCTCGTGGTCGCCCGGAACAATGGCCACGACAGGCTTGCCCTCGGCGTCGATGAGTGCCAGCGACTTGCGCGTACCGTTCTCGGGGAAGCCAAAGAACTTAGCAACAGCTTCGATGGTGCCCATGCCCGGAGTCTCGACCTTGGTGAGCGTACCGTCGCCGGGGCCCTCAGTCACGACGACCTTGGTGCTTGCCGCCTCGTCATCGGCAGCAAAGCCGCAAACGTCGCAGTAGACCAGCGAAGCCTCACCGGCGTCGGCCAAAGCCATGTACTCGACGGAGGTATCGCCACCGATCTCACCGGAGTCGGCAACGACGGGCAGGGCCTTGATGTAGCAGCGCTCACAGATGTTAGCGTAGGCCTGCTTCATCTTGTCGTACTCCTCCTGCAGACTCTCCTTCGTGGCAGAGAAGCTGTAGGCATCCTTCATGATGAACTCGCGGCCGCGCATCAGGCCAAAGCGAGGACGGAACTCGTCACGGAACTTGTCCTGAATGTGGTACAGGTTGACGGGCAGCTGCTTGTAGGAGCGCAGCTCGTTGCGTACCAAGGCAGTCACGGTCTCCTCGTGCGTGGGTCCGAGCACAAACTCGCGGCCGTGGCGGTCATCAAAGCGCACGAGCTCCTTGCCATAAGCATCGATACGGCCGGATTCACGCCACAGCTCGGCATCGACCATAATGGGCATCATGAGCTCCTGGGCACCGGCAGCATCCATCTCGTCGCGCACGATGTTCTCGATCTTGCGAATCGAGCGCCATGCGAGCGGCAGGTAGGAATACAGACCGGCGGCCTCCTTGCGGATCATGCCGGCACGGAGCAGCAGGCGGTGGCTGGCGAGCTCAGCGTCCGCCGGATCCTCTTTAAGCGTCGGCGCATAGAGCTTAGACATATACATTGCTCGGGTCATTTATTTCTCCTCAATAAGTTTGTCGACCTCTGCCATAAGCGCGTCGACAATTTGTTCCTCAGCTACTTTACCAATGATCTGGCCATGCGAAAAGAGCAAGGCCTGACCACGTCCGCAAGCAACGCCCAGGTCGGCATCAGAAGCCTCACCGGGGCCATTAACGGCACATCCCATCACAGCGATAGAAAGCGGCGCGGAGTAGTTCTTAAGCCGCTCGGTGACCTCCTCGGCGATGGGAATGAGGTTAACCTGGCAGCGGGCGCACGTGGGGCACGAGACAATCTCGGGGCCACGGCGACGCAGGCCCAGCGACTGCAGAATACCCCAGGCAACCGGCGGCTCCTCAACCGGATCGGCCGTGAGAGAGACGCGCATGGTGTCACCAATACCCTCAGACAGCAGAATACCAAGGCCCACCGAGCTCTTAATGGTGCCCTGAAGCTTGGTACCCGCCTCGGTTACGCCCAGGTGAAGCGGAACGTGGGGAATCTCACGCGACAAGGCTCGATAGGTATCGAGCGTCGTTTGCACGCTATGGGCCTTGGCCGAAAGCACAATGTTCGTAAAGCCGCGGTCTTCAAAATGCTTGACGAAACGCTCGCTCGACATCACGAGCTTTTCGGGCTGCGTGAGGTCGTCGCGCTCGGCGATATCCTGCTCAAGCGAACCGGCATTGACGCCGATACGAATCGCACAGCCCGCGGCACCAGCAGCATCGATCACCGCGTCAACCTTGGCCCAATCGCCGATATTGCCGGGATTGATGCGCAGCTTGGCAGCACCGGCCTCAACGGCACCAATGGCGAGCTTATGGTTAAAGTGAATATCGGCGACGATCGGCACCGGGGACTCAGCACAGATGGTACGAAAGCCCTCGAGCGCGGCCTCGGTGGGAACACTCACGCGCACGATATCGCAGCCCGCCTGCGCCAACGCGCGAACCTGCCCAAGCGTTGCCTGGGCATCGGCGGTATCAGTGCAGGTCATGGACTGAACTAGCACCGGCGCGCCGCCGCCGATCTGCACGCCGCCCACATGCACGGGGCGCGTCAGCTCGCGCGGCAAAGAATGGGATAGAGACAATCCAAACACTCCCCTACAGAATAAATCGAAGGATGTCGGAACGAAGCATATAGACAAACAGCAGTGCGAAGAGCGCGATGCCCACATAGCTCACAATCGTCTGGACCTTGAGCGGAAGCTCGCGGCCAGCAATCTTTTGAATGATCTCGATGACCAGCTTGCCGCCATCGAGCGGCGGGATAGGCAGCAAGTTCATAAAGCCCAGCGAGAACGAGATGAGCGCGGCAAACGACAAGAACGTGATGGGGCCGGCAGCAGCTGCCTGCGAAGACATGACGCTAATACCCACGATCGAGGAGGACTGATCGAGGATCTCCATCGTATGCTGTGGCTGGAGCAGACGTAGCACGCCCTCCGCCGTCTGTGTAACATAGGAGAAGGAGAGGCGCGCCGAGGTGATGGGGTCCAAACGAACCACCTGCGTAGAGGCATAAACGCCCAAGCGTTCGTTCTCTTTGAGTGCGACCGAGGTCAAGCACTGCTTGCCATCGCGCTCATACTCAATAGCAATATCGTCCTTACCGGCGGCCTTGCCGATGGCATCGTAGACATCCATCCAAGTGGAACATGAGACACCGTCAACCGAAAGGATCGCATCACCGGCCTCGATACCCGCCTTGGCGGCAATAGACCCCTCGTCAACCTGACCGATCACGTTGGTATCCATCGGCACGGTGACACCCGCAATGGAATAGATGCTCATAAGGAGCAAAAAACCCGTCAAGATATTGACGAGAATGCCCGCGAGCAGCATAAAGGCGCGCTTGAGAAAGCCTTGGCCAAGATAGGTGTGCGAGCGCTCTTGCGCAAGGAACTCGGCCTCGCCGCACGACAGCTCCCACACATCGCCCTCGGCAGTCGCATGTTCGCGATCGAAACGGCGACCATCAAAGGTGGTATAGCCTGCCGTGTCTCGCGGCAACGTCTGATATTTGGTGGGATAGTAGCTCGGCGAGGGCTGCTCCCCTTCCTCATACCAGGGCGCGATGGAGCCCCAACCCAAGAGCAAGGCACATGCCTCGAGCACATCCTCCTCGGACAGTTCGAGCTCGGCGGCAAGGTCGGCCACGGTCACGCGACCATGACGATAGATAGCCGCGAGCACGCGATCGGCGCACGAGACATCGGTCGGATCCATACCGCAGATGGCAGCGTAGCCACCCAGCAGCAGCGGGGTCACGCCAAACTTGGTTCCAATGCGACGCGACGTGAAATGGATATCAAAGCGGCACGGCAGGCCCAAAAAGAACTCGGTCACACGGACGCCGCAGGCACGCGCCGCCAAAAAGTGGCCGCCCTCGTGCAAAAACACGAGGACGGAAAGCATCAGCAGGCCCCAAAAGACCGATGAAAGAACGCTCAGAACAGTATCCATAAAACGAAAAAGCAATCCTTATGGGTTAGGAACGGGTTGCGGCGAGCACCTGCGCAGCTTTTTCACGCGCCCACGCATCGATGTCGCGAAGCTGCTCAAACGAATCGACTGCCTGCATATCGTGGGCATCCATGCAGGATTCCACAATGCGATCGATATCGGTAAAGCTGCAACCATCGTGCAGGAAGGCATCGACGGCGACCTCGTTGGCGGCATTGAGCACGCACGGCATGGTGCCACCCGTCTTGCCGGCACGCTCGGCCAGTGCCAGACAGCGGAAGGTATCCATGTCGGCAGCATCAAACGTGAGCTGTCCCAGCTCGCGAAAATCGATACGAGGCGCCGGGGTATCCCAACGCTCGGGATACGAGAACGCGAACTGGATGGGAATACGCATGTCGGAAGTACCGAGATGCGCCATCACAGAGCCGTCGGCGAACTCGACCATAGAGTGAATCTTGGACTGACGCTGCACGACCACGTTAATGAAATCGAGGTCGCAGTTAAACAGGTGCATGGCCTCGATGCGCTCCAGGCCCTTGTTCATGAGGGTGGCGGAGTCGATGGTGATCTTGGCACCCATGGCCCACGTGGGATGTGCGAGGGCATCGGCACGCGTCACGCGATCGAGCTCGTCGCGCGTGCGGCCAAAGAACGGACCGCCCGAGCAGGTGAGCCAAATGCAGTGGGCCTCGCGCGGGTTCTCCCCCAGATAGCACTGGTAGATGGCGGAATGCTCAGAGTCGACCGGAATAAGCTGGCCCGGTTGCGCCAACGGCATAAGCAAGTCGCCACCGACGACGAGGGACTCCTTGTTGGCAAGGGCAAGGCGCTTATTCGAGGTCAAGGCCGCATGGCTCGCCTCGAGACCGGCGGCGCCCACAATAGCGACGAGCACGCAGTCGACATCGTCGCGACGCGCGAGCTCGCAAACCGCCTGCGCGCCAACGCCGAGCTGCGTGCCCTCGGGCAACTCCTGCAGCACGGCGTCATCGCCATGAGCGACATCGGCCACGGCAACCGCCGGAACCGAGAACTCAAGAGCAGCGGCAACGAGCTCAGAGGTACTGGAGTTAACGGACAGCGCCGTCACCTGCAGGCGATCGGCATGCTGGCGGCACACATCGAGCGCCTGGGTGCCGATAGAGCCTGTACAGCCCAGGATGGCAACACGGAGACGTCCATCGGAGCCATACGTCGTCTGGAAGGACATTACAGCACGCCTCCGATCATCAGCAACAGCTGCGCGGTGATGCAGCCGAAGATAAGCGAATCGCTACGATCGAGCATACCGCCGTGGCCCGGGATAAGGTTGCCGGAATCCTTGACGCCCACACCGCGCTTGATGCGCGACTCGATAAGGTCGCCGATAACGCCCAGAATGGACACAACCACGCCGCACAGCAGCGCATAGGGCAGGCTGAGCTTGTAGAAGTGCGTCACCCACAGGATTAGCCAAATCAAAACCGAGCCTAAGATGCCGCCGGCAAACCCCTCCCAGCTCTTTTTGGGAGAGATCTTGGGAACCATCTTGTGCTTGCCGATACGGCTGCCCACGATGTAGGCAAACGAATCGGAGACCCAAAGGGACGCGCAAACGCCCACTGAAAGCAGGGCACCGGCAAAACCGGGCACGGCATCGCGCAGCAGCACGATAGCCGACAGCATAAAGCCAGTGTAGATGGGACCCATGAGCGTCACGGCCACATCAGAGATGCGGGTACGCGGCGACCAGACATACCAAATGCCCACAGCGAGCATCAAGGCAAAAAGCAGGGCATTCAGCAACATCGAATCGCCCAACGCCGACAGCGGAAAGAGTACGGCGGCAGCGATACCCATGTGCTCGTTAGCCATCTTGCCATCGAGCCTTGTCATACGGAAAAACTCATAGCAGCACAGACCGCTCATGACAGAAACAAAGATGGCCGTGGGCACGATACCCAAAAACAGGCACAGAATAAAGACGACGGCGTAGACGATACCGGCGGCGGCACGGGTGATAAAGCCCGCCAGCCACGAACCGGTGCCGCCCTTCGCTGCAGGCGCTCCCGCAGTGGCAACTTTACGCGCAGGCGTCTTGGGAGCAGATGCCTTGGGACGATCGGACACGATTAAGCCTCCTCGGTCTTGCTCAGTCCACCAAACCTACGGTCACGGCCCTGATAGGCCAAAATAGCGTCGACAAGGCCCCAACGATCAAAGTCGGGCCAATAGGTATCGGTGACGTAGAACTCGGAATAAGCCACCTGCCACAGCAGATAGTTCGAAAGGCGCAGCTCACCAGAGGTGCGAATCACAAGCTCAGGATCGGGAAGACCGGCGGTATAGAGGTGGGAAGCCACCATGTCGTCATCAATTGCGGCAGGATCGATCTTGCCGGCGGCAGCGTCAAGTGCAATCTGACGGACGGCGCGGGTAATCTCGGCACGCGCGCCGTAGTTGACTGCAAGCGCCAGCGTCATACCGGTGTGATCGGCGCACTCGGCAAGACCGCGTTCAAAAACGTCGCGGGTCTTCTTGGGCAGCGCGGAAATGTCACCCAAAAAGACAACACGCACGTTTTCGCGCTTCAGAAGCGGCAGCTCGTCGACAAACGTCTTGGCAAACAGATGCATCAAGACGTTGACCTCATGCTGCGGACGGTTCCAGTTTTCGGTAGAAAACGCATAGGCCGAAAGCACGTCGACGCCTAGGCGCACGCAGGCGGTAATGATCTCGCGCAGCGAGACGATACCTGCCTTATGACCCTCGGTGCGTGCAAGACCGCGCGACGTGGCCCAACGACCGTTGCCGTCCATGATGCACGAGATATGGTGCGGAATGTTATTGAGGTCAAGGTCGGAAAAACCGACGCCCGCAGGGGCGTCGGCAAAGTACTCGACCAGTTTATGCTCGTCGTATTGCACCTTAGATCTCCATGACCTCGGCTTCTTTTTCCTTCAGAAGTTCCTCGACCTTGGCGACATACTCATCGGTGTGCTTCTGGACCTTGGCCTGCTCGCGACGGACATCGTCCTCGGTGAGCTCCTCATCGCGCTCGAGCTTGTTGTTGAAGTCGCGACGGATGTTACGGATAGACACCTTGGCCTGCTCGGCGTACTCGCGGCATTCCTTAACGAGCTCGCGACGGCGCTCCTCGGTGGGAGCCGGGAACGGCAGACGAACGACGGTGCCATCGGAGTTGGGGGTAATACCCAGATCGGAAGCGCCGATGGCCTTGACGATAGCATTGATGAGTGCCTTGTCCCACGGCTCGATGAGCAGCATGTGGGCCTCGGGGGTCTTGACGGCGGCAACCTGCGTGACCGGCGTGGGAACACCGTAATAATCGACGGTGATGTCGGAAAGAATGTTGGCATTGGCGCGGCCGGTACGAACCTTGGAGAAGTTATGTTTAAGGGACTCGAGCGACTTGTCCATGTGGGCGGTAATGTTCTCTGCCATGCTTAATCCTCCTGATAGACGAGCGTGCCGACGGGCTCACCCGAAAGCGCGCGCTTGACGGTGTCCTCGCCATCGATGTTGAGGACCAAAATCGGCATACGGTTGTCCTGGCACAGTGCCGTAGCCGTGGAATCCATAACCTGCAGACCGCGGACGAGAACCTCGTGATAGGTAATCTTGTCAAAACAGACGGCATCGGCGCACTTGACGGGATCCTTGTCGTAGATGCCATCAACCTTGGTGGCTTTAATCAGAATCTCGGCGCCGATCTCGCACGCACGAAGAGCCGCGGCGGTGTCGGTCGTAAAGTACGGATTGCCCGAACCGGCGGCAAAAATAACGACGTTGCCCTTGTAAAGGTGGTTGATGGCGCGACGGCGAATATAGGGCTCGCAGATCTCGTTCATCTGGATAGCGCTCATCACGCGGCAGGGAACATCATTATGCTCGAAGGCATCCTGCAGGGCGAGCGCGTTCATAACGGTTGCCAGCATGCCCATGTAGTCGGCCTGAGCACGCTCCATGCCACCGGCAGCGCCGGCCATGCCGCGGAAAATATTGCCGCCGCCGACAACGACGCCGACCTCATGACCAACGGCGAGCAGCTCCTTGACCTGCTTGGCAAGATGGTCGGTAACCTTGGGGTCGATGCCATATTGGCCGTCGCCCATCAGTGCTTCGCCGGAAAGCTTAAGAAGCACGCGTTTATATCGGATGTCGGACAAAGCGATCCTCCTTTAGATTGAACTCACAACATTCTATCAAAGGCTCTAAGAAGAGCCATGAAAAAGCAGGCTGTGAGTAAAACCCACAGCCTGCTCATTACCAGCTACAAGAGCTTATTTACTCGCCACGGACCAGACGGTCAAAGGCAACGACGGTAATGGTGTCGCCGAGCTCCTTAGAGACCTGCTCAGCGTACTTCTTGATGGTGAGGGAGCTGTCCTTGATGAACTCCTGCTCGGTGAGCACGGACTGCTTGTAGAACTTCTCCAGACGGCCGACAGCCATCTTCTCCTGGATAGCCTCGGGTTTGCCGGACTCGGCAGCCTGAGCCATGTAGATCTGCTTCTCGTGCTCGACGGTCTCAGCCGGAACCTGATCGCGGGTAGCGCAGATCGGGGCGACGGCGGCAACCTGAAGGGCAACGTCGTGAGCGAAGGTCTTGAAGGACTCAGCCTGAGCGGTCTCGGCCTTCTCGAAAGCAAACTCGACGAGGACGCCGATCTTACCACCCATGTGGATGTAAGAAGCGAGCGCGCCATTCTCAGCCTTGCGGGCGGCGAAGCGGGAGATCTTCATGTTCTCGCCCATGATGTGAATCATCTCGGTGAGCTCAGAGGAAACGGTCTCCTCACCCATCGGCTTCTCGAGCAGAGCGTCGACGTCAGCAGGCTCGGTGGTAGCGACAACCTCGGCGACCTTGGAAGCAAAGCCGGTGAACTTGGCGTTGGAGCCAACGAAGTCGGTCTCGCAGGAGAGCTCGAGCAGAGCGCCGGTCTTGCCATCCTTGGAGACGAACGCGGCGACAGCGCCCTCGTTGGTCTCACGGCCAGCCTTCTTGGCAGCCTTGGCAAGGCCGTTCTTACGTAGAACGTCGACAGCGGCGTCCATGTCGCCGTCAGCCTCGACGAGAGCCTTCTTGCACTCCATCATCGGGGAGTCGGTCATCTCGCGGAGCTGCTTGACCATAGCGGCGGTAATCTGGGCCATTGTGGTTCCTTTCAAAGAGATGAAAAAGAATTAACTAAGACTGATTTACTCGGCCTTGGGCTCAGCGGCCATCTCGGCCTCGGAGACCTGCTCCTTGCCGGAGCCAGCGAGGCAGGCGTCAGCCATAAGCTCGCACATAAGGGTGACAGCGGAGATAGCGTCATCGTTGCAGGGGATGCCGTACTCGACCTCGTCGGGATCGGAGTTGGTGTCGATCAGAGCGACGACGGGGATGTTCAGGCGCTGAGCCTCCTTAATGGCGTTCTCCTCGCGCTTGGTGTCGATGACGAAGAGAGCCTGGGGCAGACCCTTCATGTCGCGAGCGCCACCGAGGTTGGTCTGGAGCTTGGTGAGCTCCTTACCGAGCACAGCCTGCTCCTTCTTGGGGAGCACTGCCATGCGGCCGTCCTCGACCATGGCCTCGAGCTCCTCCATGCGGTTGATGCGGGAGCGGATGGTGACGAAGTTGGTCAGCATACCGCCGAGCCAACGCTGGTTGATGTAAGGCATGTTGGCGCGCTCAGCAGCGTTCTTGACGGCCTCCTGAGCCTGCTTCTTGGTGCCGACGAACAGCACGTTGCCACCCTTGGCGACGTTCTTGACGAAGGTGTAGGCCTGGTCGGCGTCGAGGATGGTCTGCTTGAGGTCAAGGATGTAGATACCGTTGCGCTCACCGAAGATGAACGGCTTCATCTTGGGGTTCCAGCGACGGGTCTGGTGACCGAAGTGGCAGCCGGCCTCGAGCAGGGTGCGGATATTAATCTTGGTAGCCATGTTAAACCTCCTGTGGTTTGCCTCCGCGCGGGGTCATCCTCCAAAACCAACCCGGACATGTGCTACCAAAGCCCGGGCACCACGGTATGAAGTAGCCGCGCGTGCGTGATAAAAACATGTTGCCGTGAAGCAACCCGATGAATGATAGCAGGAATGCATCTTCCTGCCAACCCGCAATCAAAACCACACACCTGAGTGCGGCGCGGGACATCCTAGCCGCTATTCGCCGCGGGGATGGGCTTGAGCCACGGCCCGCTTAAGCCGATCAGGCGTGAGATGCGTGTAGATCTGCGTCGTGGACAGGCTCGCATGACCCAGCAGCTCTTGAACCGAGCGCAGGTCCGCACCGCCCTCGAGCAAGTCGGTCGCAAAGGTATGGCGCATCGCATGCGGGGCGATGTCGGCCGGAATGCCGGCAAGCGTCGCCAGCGTATGGAACCGCCGCCGGAGGATGGCGGCGCTCATGCGATTGCCGCGCGCCGATATAAGCAGCGGATGCGGCCCGGTAGCGAGGTCGCGGCGCTTTGCCCGAGCGAGCAACTCCGGCCTCCCCTCCTCAATATAGAGACGCGTCACCTCGAGCGCACGACGATACAGAGGGACGATACGTTCCTTGCTCCCCTTGCCCCATAGCCGCAGCGTGCGCTCGGACCATGAGATGGATTCCACATTGAGCGCCGCAAGCTCTGAGATGCGGGCACCCGAGGCATAGAGCAACTCGAGCATCGCCGCATCGCGCAGTCCCGCGGGCGTCGAGGTATCAGGCGTCTTGAGCAGTGCCTCGACCTGCTGAGTCGTAAGGACGCCCGGCAGGTCGCGCGGCAGCTTGGGCGATGCGATCGCCGAGACCGCATCACCCTCGACAATCCCCTCGGCAGCCATCCACCGATAGAGCGAGCGAATGGCAGACAGATGCGCCGCAAGCGTTCGGGGAGCCACCTGCTCACGCGAAAGCTCGGCAAGATAGCGGCGAATGGCGCGCACGTCGGCAGCGAAAACATCGATATCCTCGCGCTCGCACCAGGCGGCGAAGCGCTCCAACCGCGAGCCATAGGCAGTCACCGTGTTGGGAGAAAGTCCCTCGACACGTGCGATATAGGCGATAAACGAGTTGACGGTGTCGTACAGGTCAAAGGCTATGACCGGTCGCCTCCAAACAGATCGGGGCGAGTGGCCAGATAGGCATCAAGGGCCTCGAGCGCACGGTCCGCATAGGCCTGGTAGCGCTCGCGCTTGCTGCGGCGCTTACCGTCCTCGAGCGGCGGCACCAGTCCAAAGTTAACATGCATGGGCTGATAGCCCACGGTGGCAGGATCGGTCGCATAGCCCACGAGCGCACCCAGGGCGCCCACGCGCGGCAACTCGACACCCGCGGCACCGATAGCCTCGGCATAGGTGTTGAGCGCCGCGAGCAGACCTGTCGCCACGGCTTCCATGTACCCCTCGGTGCCGGTGATCTGACCGGCCAGGCGCACGCCGGTACCGGGCACGGCAAAGGTGCCATCGAGCACGTGCGGGGCGTCGACAAAGGTATTGCGGTGCATGACACCGTAGCGGAAGAACTCAGCGTTCTCCAGGCCCGGCACCATATGGAAGACGCGCTTCTGCTCGCCAAAGGTCAGGTTGGTCTGGAAGCCCACCAGATTATAAGCGGTCTTCTCCTTGTTCTCGGCACGCAGCTGAATCGCCGCCCAGGGGCGACGTCCGGTACGCGGGTCGGTGAGGCCGACGGGCTTCATGGCGCCAAAGCGAATAGCGTCCTTGCCGGTGCGTGCAACCTCCTCAGCAGGCTGGCAGGCCTGGAACAGATCGCCGCCCTCAAAGTCTTTGAGCACCACGCGGTCGGCCGTGGTAAGCGCCTCGATAAAGGCCTCATACTCTTCCTTGTTGAGCGGAGCGTTGAGATAGTCGCCGCTCCCCTGCTCCTCGTAGCGCGACTGCGAGAACAGCACATCCATATCGAGCGTAGAGGCATCGACGATCGGCGCCGCGGCATCGAAGAACGCAAGGGCGTCGCCACCGACGAGCTTCATGACCTCTTCGCTCAGCGCCGGCGAGCACAAGGGGCCGGCGGCAATGACCACGTGACCCTCGGGAATCTGCGTGACCTCGCCGTGAATGATCTCGATATTGGGGCGGGCGGCAACCTCGGCCTCGACAAACTCGGAAAACTTGACGCGGTCGACCGCCAGGGCGCCGCCAGCGGGAACGGCCGCACGATGAGCGCAGCCGAGCAGCACCGAACCCATGCGCTCAAGCTCGGCCTTCAGCAAACCAGCCGCGGAATCCGGACGGGTCGACTTAAACGAATTGGAGCAGACGAGCTCTGCCAGGTGATCGGTATGGTGAGCCGGGGAGCTCACCTGGGGGCGCATCTCGCACAGCTTTACGGCAAACCCGCGGTCTGCCAGCTGGATCGCGCATTCCGAACCCGCCAGACCGCCACCGACAACCGTCACCTGATCGAACTGCATCTGCAAACACCTTTCTAATTGACACGTTTTCCATTGTGACCGAAGGGCGTCTGGGCGTGAAGGGCAAACTTGGAGGGCGCATACCTTCCATCCATCATGCGCTCGATAAGGCCCTCGAGTTCAAGCGAACCCAAGAGTTTGAGTACGCCGACAGCATCGAGCGAGACGAGCGCCGCGATGTCGTCGACCTTGAGCGGAGAGGCGATGAGCGCATGCATCACGGTCTGCTGCGTTGGATCCAGGTCGGCAATGCCGGGAGCATCGGGGCGCGAGTAGCGCAGGGTGCCGTAGATGCGTGAGATAGCCATCTCAATAGATTCCTCGTCGATGATGCAGCAGGCACCGTTCGCAATGAGGTAATTCGTGCCACGCGACTCGGGCGACAGGATCGACCCCGGCACGGCAAGAAGTTCGCGCCCCAAATCCATAGCAGCCTCGGCTGTAGAAAACGTCCCGGAAGGCATACCCGCCTCGGATACAAAGAGGGCTTGCGACAGGGCCGCGATCACGCGATTGCGGCGCGGAAAGGCAAACTTGCGCGGACCCATGCCCCACGGAGAGATCGACACAACCGCGCCACCCGTATCGAGCGTGCGAGTAATAAGCCCCGCGCTCGAACGCGGGTAGACCACGTCGGCGCCCGTCCCCAGCACCACGACGTGTTTGCCGCCGGCGTTGACCGCAGCCCAACCCGAGGCCTGGTCACAACCGACCGCGCCGCCCGAAACAACCGTCACTCCCGCCTCTACCGCCACCTTTGCCGCAAGCTCTGCCACGGCAAGACCATACGGCGAGGCCTTGCGCGCGCCGATGATGGAGAGCGCGGGCGTCGAAAGCACCTCGGGGTTGCCGCGCACATAAAGCGTCTGGGGTACATCAGAAAGCTCCAAAACGGTCTCGGGATACAACGCATCGCCTGGATGCAGCTCGAAGGTCCCCTCGGCCATCATTGGTCCCTCCTTCCCTGGTACATCGCCGCCTCGAGCACGTGGTCCTGCGTCACTTGCTCGCTCTCGGCGACATCTGCGATCGTGCGCGCAATGCGAACCAGGCGCACGATGCCACGCCCTGTGAGATGTGTGCGTTTGGACAGACCGAGTACGCATTTCTCGGCATCATCATCGAGCTCAAAGGTCGAAACGACGCCGTCAATGGACCGCGTCTCGTCATCCTCGGCCTCGACATCCGCATCGTCCATACGGGATTCGCGCCAAGCGCGAAAGGCGCGACCGCGCACAACGTAGTCACGTAACTCGGCCGACGACATACCCTCCGCACCCTCGATAATCACTTGGGGGTCGGGACGGGTCACATCGATCATCATGTCGATACGGTCGGCCAAAGGACCGCGCAGTTTAGACCGATAACGCTCGACCATCGCCGCCGAGCAGCGACACGGCACCTCGCGATCGCCCAAAAAGCCGCAGGGGCAGGGATTGCTCGCAGCCAGCAGCTGAAAGCGCGACGGGAAGGTAAAGGCCCCGTCGACGCGTACGATCCTCACATAGCCGCGTTCGATGGGCTGACGCAGTGTCTGCAGCACACCGGTGGGAAACTCGGCAAGCTCGTCCAAAAAGAGAACGCCGCCATGAGCCAGGCTGATCTCACCCGGATGCACCGGGCGCCCGCCGCCAATAAGGCCAGCCGTTGAAATGCTGTGGTGGGGACTACGGAAGGGCCGGTGTCCCGCCAACAAGCCATCAATGTTCTCACCCAAAACCGAATGGATGCACAGCGCCTCCTGCTGGTCCTCAACGGAAAGCTCGGGCAGGATGTCGGTCATACGGCGCGCGAGCATCGTCTTGCCCGATCCCGGAGACCCAATCATGAGCAAGCCGAGTTCTCCTGCCGCCGCAAGCGCCATGCCGCGTTTAGCGACTTCCTGCCCCAGCACGTCGGCATAGTCGAGCTCAAGCTCAAAGGTCGCCTCGACGCCCTCAGAATCCAAGTAGTGCCGCGCGGCATCGCCCATACCATGAGCAAGCTGAGACAAATGATCGATGAATCCACAATCCACGCCCGCGAGTGGAACATGCTGGTCTGACCTGCCGGCGATAAAAGACAGCCCCATGTCGCGAGCCAGCAGCTGGAACGCCACCTCGCCCTTGACAGGAAGTACCGTACCGTCCAAGCCGAGCTCGCCAGCGATAAGGCAGCGATCGAGGTTGTCACGGGGAATCTGACCATCGGCCGCCAGAACCGCGATGGCGATGGGCAGATCAAAGCCGCTGCCGGTCTTGCGAATATCGCCGGGCGCCAGATTGACCGTAATGCCCGAGCGCGGGATCTCGAATCCGGCGGAGCGCATCGCGCAGCGAATGCGCCCGCGTGACTCCATCACCTCCATACTCGGGATGCCGAGCATCTGGATGCCCGGAACGCCGCCGGCAAGCGATACCTCGACCGTGACGGGAATCGCCTCGACGCCGCGGATGCAGGCAGCGTGAACGGCAAACGTCTCAAACGCCATCACGACACCTGCCAATCGAACGCGTTGTACTGATGCTCGATCTCGGCGATATGCCCGCCGCGAATGGTGACACCCACGGCATCGAAGCGAATCGCCTTGAGCGGATAATGCTCCATAAGATAGCAGCTTGCGATGCGGCGGTAGCGGCGTTGCTTTTGGGCGTCCACGGCCTCCTCGGGAAAGACCCGCGTGTTGCAATCCAGGGCGACGCGTCTGGTCTTGACCTCGGCCATCACCACGACATCGTCGAGCTCATCGAGCAGCACCAGATCGGCCTCGCCCTCAGTGCACCGATAACCCTGCTCCAGCAAGGTGTAGCCGCGCTCGTTAAAGTAGTCGATGGTGATCAGCTCACCCAGCATGCCCAGCTCGCGGGGACTGAGCCCCTTGATAAACTCGGGCGTCATCGCCCCGCAGTCGAGCTCGCCGTCTTCCCAACGCTCCTTGAGCTGCTGCGTCTTGCTCTTTTTGCTTGCGACACTCATGGGGTCTCCTTTCCCGCACGCTGCATTGCCCCGATGATGAGGGCGCCTTTCATGCGGGTAAGTACCGGAAGCAAACCAAAAGCTGACCAAATGCCGACAAAAAACGGGCCGTACGCAGCAATGTTGTTGCATACGGCCCGCTACCAGCAAGTTTATAAAACCCCAGGGGTCCCTGTCTCCACAATTGACCTAGAAAAGGCGCTCAGTCTGCAGAAAGTTTCCGCAAAAGCTCACACGGTGCAGCGGACACAGTCCATGTTTGCGAATCGCCTCGATGTGCTCGGGGCTTGCGTAGCCCTTCGATTCGGCCAGATGGTACTCGGGGTACTCGGCGTCGTACTCGACCATCATCTCGTCACGCGTGACCTTTGCCATGATGGATGCCGCGGCGATACAGGCGATCTTGGCATCGCCCTTCACCACGTCGCGTTCGTTAGGAACGGCGCCCAAGGGGTTGCCATCCATGAGGACGCAGTCGGGTTCAAGTCCCGTATCGGCCACGGCGCCCGCAACGGCGGTACGGATAGCACGGGCCATACCCATCTCATCGATATCCTTAGGCGCGATATGGCAAAAACCAATCGCCGTCGCCACCTCGGCAATCTTCACAGAGAGCAACTCGCGGCGCGCCGGCGTGAGCTTTTTGGAATCGTTGATGCCCCAGACGCGCGGCTCCATAGGAAGACAGACGGCGCATACCGTCAAAGGACCGGCCACCGATCCGCGACCCACCTCGTCGACACCAACGACCACCCCATCGCCGCCAAGCTCATGCATAAGCTCGTACATGTCATTGACGCGCTCGCGCTCGGCAACCTCTTTGGAATGGCGTTTGAGGGCGCGTTCACAAGCCTTGATCACCTGCTGGCGCGGGTCCTCGCGATAATGCTCCACGAGGGCGGGAATCTCCTCAAACGTAGCGCTCGCCAACTCACCGGCAACCTGCGATGCCGAAACCGAGCTCGTCATGTTGGCCATACCAGGCCCTCCTTGCATGCAAATCAGATAAAAAGAAGGGCCACCCGAAGGTGACCCTTGTGTCCAAACGAGTGGACAGACGCTGCGATCTTCTTAGCGCTTCTCGGGGATGCGAGCAGCCTTGCCCACCTTGTCGCGGAGGTAGTACAGCTTGGCGCGACGGACGCGACCATGACGAACGACCTCGAGCTTGGCGATCTTGGGGCTGTGAAGCGGGAAGGTACGCTCAACACCGACACCGAAGGACATCTTGCGGACGGTGAAGGTCTCGCGGGCACCGGCGCCGGCCATGCGGATGACGTCGCCCTGGAAGACCTGGATGCGCTCGCGGTCGCCTTCCTTAATGCGGTAGTGAACCTTGACGTTGTCGGCGACGCGAACCTGAGGAATGTCCTCGCGGATCTGCTGACGCTCGATTGCGCGGATGTAATCCATGTGCAATTCCTTACTCTTCTAGAGGTGCCGTACCACCTTGGCCGGCACGTAGTTGAACAAACGTATTCGAGTATACACGCGCGGGTTTCTGCTGCAAGAACAATTTTTCACGCAGACAAAAAGACAAAACCCGCACATGATAACCGCCCGCCTCACGAATGAGACGGGCGGCATGAAGGGGGCTACGCTAAGCGCCTAAGCCCAAAACGTTAGGCAGAACGCTTGGCCTCGAGCTTGGCCTGAGCGGCAGCCAGGCGCGCGAGGGGCACGCGATAGGGCGAGCAGGACACATAGTCCACGTCGGCCACGTTAAACAGGCCCTTGATGGACTTGGGGTCGCCGCCGTGCTCTCCGCACACACCGAAGTGCATACCGGGATTGGTGGCGCGACCCTTCGCCACGGCCATGCGCACCAGCTCGAGTACCGCCGAGTCGATGGTCTCGAAGGGGTTGTCCTTCAGGATCTTCTTGTGCATGTACAGCGGGATGAACTTGGCCTCGGCATCGTCACGAGAGAAGCCGAAGGTGGTCTGGGTGAGGTCGTTGGTGCCAAAGCAGAAGAAGTCTGCGTGATGGGCGATCTCGTCAGCGACCATGCAGGCGCGCGGCAGCTCGAGCATCGTGCCCACGGGAATATTGAGCTCGACGCCCTCTTCGTCGGAAACCTCGGCGATTACGCGCTCAATGACCTCGCGGGTCTGGACATGCTCAGCCGTGATGGAAACGAGCGGAACCATAATCTCGGGACGCGGGTCGACACCCTCCTTGATAAGGCGGGCAGCAGCTGTGGCGACGGCGCGAACCTGCATGAGCGGCAGATCGCTAAAGACGACGGACAGGCGCACACCGCGCAGGCCGAGCATCGGGTTGGATTCGACCATACCGTCGATACGACGCAGGCGGGCGCGCAGGACGGCAAGTTCTTCCTCGCTAGCGCCGGCGGCTTCCTTCTTGGTGATGGCGACCTCGAGCTCACGGGGATCGTCCAGGAACTCGTGTAGCGGCGGATCGAGCAGGCGGACGACCACATCGCGACCGGACATGGTCTTGAACATCGCCAGGAAGTCCTCGGTCTGAACCTTGAGCAGGTCGGCCAGAGCCTGCTGCTTTACAGCTTCGTCGTCGGACAGAATGAAGCTCTGGATGATGTTCTTGCGATCGCCCAGGAACATATGCTCGGTGCGGCACAGGCCGATGGCCTCGGCGCCAAACTCAAGAGCGAGCTCGGCATCCTCGGGGTTGTCGGCGTTGACGCGCACGTGGTTGGCGTGACCGTCGGTCTCGTCCAGACGAATCTCGTCGGCCCAGGACAGGATGGTGTCCAGATCGCCGGTGAGCTCGGCCGAGACCAGATCAACGGCGCCGTCGACGACGATACCCTGGGTACCGTCGATGGAAATGACATCGCCCTCGTGCAGCACGCGGTCGCTGCCCTCGATGCGCACGACCTTCTCGGCGGCATCGATATGGAAGCGCTCAACGCCGCAGACGCAGGGCGTACCCATGCCGCGGGCGATAACGGCGGCATGGCTCGTCTTGCCACCGTGGCTGGTCAGGATGCCCTCGGCGGCGACCATGCCCTTCAGGTCATCGGGGTTGGTCTCCCAGCGAACCAAAATGACCTTGTGGCCCTCGTTGGCGCGCGAGACGGCGTCGTCGCTCGAGAACACGACCTCGCCCACGGCGGCACCAGGGCTGGCGTTAAGACCGCTGGCCAGAACCTCGTACTTCTTGGAGGCGTCGAACTGCGGGTGCAGGAGCTGGTCGAGCTGCGCGGGATCGATACGGCTCACGGCCTCCTCGCGGGTGATCAGGCCCTCCTCGACCATTTCGATGGCAATGCGCAGGGCGGCGGTGGCAGTACGCTTGCCCACGCGGGTCTGAAGCATCCAGAGCTTGCCCTGCTCGATGGTGAACTCGATATCGCACATATCGCGGTAATGATCCTCAAGCGTCAGGAACACGCGCTCAAGCTCCTCACCAGCGGACTCGAGGCCCGGGGTGGTCTTGAGGTCGGCGATGGGCTCGGTGTTGCGGATGCCGGCGACGACGTCCTCGCCCTGGGCGTTGACCAGAAAGTCGCCGTAGAACTCCTTGGTGCCGTCGGCCGGGTTACGCGTAAAGGCAACACCCGTCGCAGAGGTCTCGCCCTTATTGCCAAAGGCCATGGCCTGGACGTTGACGGCGGTGCCGAGGTCGTCGGAAATGCCATGCTGCTTGCGGTAGATGCAGGCGCGCTCGTTCATCCAACTGCCAAAGACGGCCTGGATGGCAAGGCGCAGCTGAAGCTCCGGATCGTGCGGGAAGACGGGCTTGCCGTCGGCGACTTCGAGCTCGGGATACAGGGCGGCCTCGACGTTCTCGGAGAAGATCCCCTTGAAGGTCTCGACGAGCTCCTGCAGATCCTCGGCCAAAAGCTCGGAATCGACGCGAACACCGGCGACCAGGCGGGCCTGGGTCAGGGCGTTCTCGAACAGGTCGGCGTCAACACCCATGACGACGTTGGAGAACATCTGGATAAAGCGGCGGTAGCTATCCCAGGCAAAACGCGAATTTTGCGTCTGGGCGATGAGACCCTGAACGGAGTCGTCGTTGAGGCCCAAGTTGAGGACCGTGTCCATCATGCCGGGCATGGAAAACGGAGCGCCCGAGCGAACCGACACGAGCAGCGGATCGGAGGCGTCACCGAGCTTCTTGCCGCAGCGGGCCTCGAGGTCCGCCTCGGCGGCAACGATCTCATCGAGTGCGCCTTCGGGCCAGACGTTGCCGGCACCGGAGTACTCGACACAAGTCTGGCAGGTAATGGTAAAACCACCGGGAACCGGCAGGCCGATGCGGCTCATCTCGGCAAGGTTTGCGCCCTTGCCGCCAAGCACAAAGTTCATGGACTTGTCGCCCTCGGTGACACAGGTGCCCTGGGCGTCGGTTCCAAAACGGTAAACCCTCTTGCAATCGCTCACGATACTTCCCCTTCCATGCGCTCTCGCGCACGACCGTGGTGACGAATCGACCCGCCGGATGCGGGCCGTGAGGGTACTATACGGCGGGCATTGAGCGGGCTTGCGTAGAGGGCGCGGGGTTTGGTAAACGTGGTAAATGTGGCGGTAAACGGTAGGTAAAGGTGGTTACCTTATGAAGATACCAATGCAAGGGAATTGCAGGTCAAATACAAGTTCCTTGCTAAATCGCTTTACCAATATCGTGCATTATTTTTAGATAGTCTTTTAGAGACGGTGCATTTTTAGCTACCGAAATGAGTTAACTTTGCTGGGCTCGGCGGGCGGTACGGCGGGCACGGGCTTCCCGGATTTCCTCCAAGTGGCTAATGATCTCGGCAGCGCTTTCCTCGATGGCCTTGCCGTCGGTACGCACCACAAAGCAGCCTAGGCGCTTCATGAGGGCACGAGCTTCCTCAAGCTCGCTACGCACGCTCTCGGGCTCGGCATAGGAGCCGGCAACGGCACGAGCGTAGTCATCGCCCAAGCGGCTATCGCGAATTTCGGAAATCACATCGACGGTCGAAATCAGGCCAAACAAACGCATTGGGTCGACCTCGTAAATCGACTTAGGCGGCTCCATGCCATGGGCCAACGGAACATTGGCAACCTTGTAACCCTGATAGGCCAAATACATCGACAGCGGCGTCTTGGACGTGCGGGATACGCCCAGCAGCACGATATCGGCCCCCGAAAGGTCGTCGCAGCCGCGTCCATCATCGTGCTCAACGAAATACTCCATGGCCTCGATACGATGGAAATAGCGGTCATCGGTCCTGTGAATCACGCCCGCGACGCCCTTGGGCGGCACACCGATGAGCGACGACAGCACGGCGAGCGTCGGACCGATCAGGTCGACCGAGCGAATGTGCAGCATGCCCAAGTAGTCGAGCACACGAGCACGAAGGGCCGGATCGACAATGGTGTGGAACACGGCGATATCGCGATGGTCGGCATCGACGCGCGGCCCCACAAATGACTTGACCTGCTCCACGGAGGCCACCTTGGGCAGGCGCAAAACGCGAAAAGCCCCTTCATCAAATTGCCCAGACGCCGCAAGCACCACCTCACAAGCGGTATCACCGAGCGAGTCGGAGACAACGATAACGGTGGGACGAGCGGTGACCGGGCAATCCATGCGGGGCTCCTTTTGCGCTTATGCGCAGGCTAGCTTACTTTTTGCGGGCAAGCTCACCGATGTTGGCGATGCCGGAGAAAACGGCCTCGAAGCGGTTGAGCAACTTAAGGCGATTATCGCGGAGCTGCTCGTCCTTGTCCATGACCATAACCTCATCGAAGAAGCAGTCGATGGGGGCACGCAGGGCGGCGAGGGCGGCAAATGCGGCCGGGTAATCCTCGGCAGCAAGGGCGGCATCGACGGCGGTCTGGGCAGCCTCGGACGCATCGGCAAGCGCGAGCTCGGTCTCGCCCATCAGGCTGCGATCGTACTCCGCACCCAGCTCGGGCTTGGAGATGTGCGCGGCGCGGGCATAGGCGGTAGCCAGGTTGTCGAAGGTCTCGGCGTCGTTCTTGCGGGCCTCGTCGAGTGCGGCGCAGCGGGCGAAGAAGACAGACGGGGCGATGATGTGCACCGCGGAGACGGCGGCGACGGTATCGGCAGGAATCTTCTCGTCGCGGGCCATGCTCACCAGGCGGCCGTGGAAGAAGTCACGGACCTGCTGGGCGACATCGGCGGCGTCGAACTCAATGCCCTGCTCACTGTAGAGCTCGAGGGCGAAGTCGATGAGCGACGTGGGGTCAATCGGCAGACGATCACGCAGGATGTTGATGATGCCGATAGCGGCGCGACGCAGCGCGTAGGGGTCCGAAGAGCCGGTCGGGGGCTCGCCGATGGCAAAGATACCGGCGATGGTATCGAGCTTGTCGGCACAGGCCACGATGCAGCCAGCGGTGCCCTCGGGCAGCTCGTCACCAGCAAAGCGGGGACGATAATGATCGCGAATGGCGTGGGCGACCTCGTCGTTCTCCCCCATCGCGGTGGCGTAGTAACCGCCCATCACGCCCTGCTGGCTCGTGAACTCGACGACGGCGTTGGATACCAGGTCGGCCTTGCACAGGTGCGCGGCGCGAGCAGCGTCAGCGGCAAGATGAGCGCCCAGATGAGCCTCGCGGGCAATAGCGAGCGCGAGCTGCTCGATGCGCTCGGACTTGGCGAGCACGCTACCGAGCTTCTCCTGGAAGGCAACCTTGGCCAAACGCTCACGGAACTCGTCGAGGGAGATCTTCAGGTCCTCCTCGTAGAAGAACTTTGCGTCGTCCAGACGGGCGCGCACGACGCGCTCGTTGCCGTCGATCACGCGCTCGGCGTTCTCGGGCTTGCTGTTGGAGACGACCACGAACTCACGCGTGAGCCTGCCCTCGCCGTCATAGATCGGGAAGTAGCGCTGGTTGGTGAGCATGGACTCGCAGATGATCTCGTGCGGGACCTTGAGGAACTCCTCATCGAAGGTACCGACGAGCACCGTCGGCCACTCGCAGAGGTTAATGACCTCCTCAAAGACCTTCTTGGGCGTGTCGACATGACAGCCGGGGCGAGCGGCCTCGACCTCGGCGATACCGGCAAGAATGGCCTCACGGCGACGCTCGGCAGAAAGCACGCCGGCGTCCTCGAGCACCTGCTCGTAGACGGCGGGGCTGGCAACCACATGGTCACCAGGGCCAAGTACGCGATGACCACGCGTGGTGTTGCCACTCGTCACGTCGGCAAACGACACGGGAACAACATCCTCGCCCAAAAGGCAGCAGATCCAACGGACCGGACGCACGAACGTCGCGTGCTCGTGGCCCCAGCGCTGGGAGCGATAGTTGGGCCACTGCAGGCCGGCAATAGTCTTCTCGCACAGAGCGGTCAGAATCGGCGTAGCCGGTGCGGAGGGAATGTTCTTCTCGGCGAACACATACTCGCGACCGTCAGTGTCCTCGCGGCGGACCAGGTCCTCGGCAGCCACACCGCACTTGCGGGCAAAGCCCTGGGCGGCCTTGGTGGCGTTACCGTCAGCGTCGAAGGCAATGTTGGCCGCGGGGCCACGCTTGACCTCGTGAACCTCATCGGTCGCGGTGGCGACGTTAGCCACGAGCGCAGCCAGGCGACGCGGGCTCGAGATCACGCGGACCTCGCCGTGGGCCAGACCGGCCTCGTCGAGGCCCTTGGCGATCATGGTGCCAAGCTGCTTGACGGCATTGTTCAACGGTGCGGAGGGCATTTCCTCCGTACCGATCTCAAACAGGAAATCCTTAGCGTCTGCCATGGCTTACGCCACCTCGCCTTCCTGGTCGGCATTCTCGTTGACTCCGGCGACCTCGGCCATGTAGGCCTCGCAGCACGCCTTGGCGACGGCGCGGACGCGCAGGATGTAGTTGGCACGCTCGACCGCGGACAGGGCGCCACGGGCATCGAGCAGGTTGAAAGCGTGGCTGCACTTCATGACACAGTCGTATGCGGGCAGCGGCAACTTGCGCTCCAGGCAGGAGTGGCACTCGGCCTCGTAGTCGTCAAACTTCTGACGCATCATCTCGACGTTGGCGACCTCAAAGTTATAGGCACTGAACTCGCGCTCGTTCTCGAGGAACACGTCGCCATAGGTCATGGGCGTGCCGTCGGGCAGGTAGCTCCACACCAGGTCGTAGACGGAGTTGACGCCCTGGGCATACATGGCGATGCGCTCCAGGCCATAGGTGATCTCGACGGGCACGGGGTCGACCTCGATGCCACCCACCTGCTGGAAGTACGTAAACTGCGTGACCTCCATGCCGTTGAGCCAGACCTCCCAGCCAAGGCCCCAGGCGCCCAGGGTCGGGCTCTCCCAGTCGTCCTCGACAAAGCGGACGTCATGGTCGTTGGGGTCCAGACCGATGGCGGCAAGAGACCCCAGGTAAAGCTCCTGAGCGTTTACCGGCGACGGCTTGATAAGCACCTGGAACTGATAGTAGTGCTGCATGCGGTTGGGGTTCTCGCCGTAGCGGCCGTCGGCAGGACGGCGGCAAGGCTGAGCGTAGCAGGTGCGCCACTCGGCGGGACCAAGCGAGCGCAGCGTGGTCGCGGTGTGGAAGGTACCGGCACCGACCTCGGAGTCATAGGGCTGCATAATGACGCAGCCCTGCTCGCCCCAGTACTGCTGGAGGCGCAGGATGATGTCTTGGAAGGAAAGCGATGAAGCGTTCATGCCTCTAATATCCCCTCGTCGAAACGAATACACGGTTAGGTACTGTACTATAGCGGTTTTTAGTCGATAGCGCCGATGCGGTTGAGCGGCCAGTAGCGCACAAGCGCCACGGCGATTAAATCAGAGCGATCGACGGGACCAAAATAGCGCGAGTCGGCAGAATTTTCGCGGTTGTCGCCCATCACCCACACGCACCCATCGGGAACGGTGTAGGGATAGCTTACCTGAGCGCCGGGAGCCTGGACCGAAAGCGGCCAGCTCATGCCGGTCGTGTAGTCCTCGTCGAGTGCTTGGCCATCAACGACCACCTTGCCGTCCTGAAGGTCGACCGTCTGGCCGGCCGTGGCAATAACACGCTTGACGAGAACATCGTGCTCGGAGGTGCCATCGGGGTTGTGGAACACCACGACATCGCCTTGGCTGACAGGCTTGCCGAGCTCGAGGCTCACCTTTTGCGCCAAAATCTGGTCGCCGATCTCGATTGTGGACTCCATGGAGCCGGTGGGCACCACAAAGGGCTCGACCACAAACGAGCGAATCAAGAAGGTAGCGACCAGTGCGATCGCGACGACCACGATCCACTCAAACGCACCCTTTAACACAGAATGCTGCGATGGAACCATTCTCACTCCTCGCTCTGCGAATACGACGCGTCCAGGAACTCCTGCGCGTATGCGCGCTCCTCGGGCGTAAGTCGCGCCGTCTCAATCAGGTCGGGACGCCAACGGCAGGTGCGCTCGATGGCATTCTTGCGGCGCCAGGCGTCAACCTTGGCATGGTCGCCGCTCACGAGCACCGGCGGCACGCCCTCGCCGTTGAACACGGCGGGACGGGTGTACTGCGCGTACTCGAGCAGGCCACCGTCCTCGGCAGTCGAGAACGACTCATCGACGTTGCTCATTTCGTCACCAAGGGCGCCGGGAATGAGGCGTACGACGGCATCGGCAACGACCATAGCAGGAAGTTCGCCACCCGTAAGCACATAGTCGCCGATCGACAGACGCTCGTCGGCATACGCATACGCGCGCTCGTCGACGCCTTCGTAGCGACTGCACACAAACAGCAGGCGCTCGCTTTTGAGCAGGCGCTCGGCCACATGCTGCGTAAAAGGCTCGCCACAGGGGGTAAAGAACACCACAGTGGGCCTGGGACCCTCTGCGCTAATGGCCTCGATGGCCTCTGCGATAGGCTCGACCTTCATGAGCATGCCCTGCCCGCCGCCGTACGGCTCGTCATCGACGGTACGATGGCGGTCGTGCGTCCAGTCGCGCAGGTTATACGCCTTAAAATCAAAAAGGCCGGCCTTGCGGGCGCGGCCCAAAATCGATGTGGACATAACGGGCTCAAACATCTCGGGAAAGACCGAAAGGGTCTCGATCAGCATGTTGTCCTCCCTACTTGTCCATATCGATCAGGCCGTCCATCACGTGAACGGAAATTGTTCCTTTGTCGGGAAGATCGAGCACAACCTGCTCGATCGCGGGAATCAGTACCTCGCCGTACCGATCGCCCTCGACAACCCAAACATCGTTAGCGGGCGTCGACATGATCTCGACGATCGTGCCGAGCGAACCGAAGCGCTCGTCGACCACCTCGCGACCCATCAGGTCGGTATAGGCAGCGTCGAGCGAATCGAGCTCAAAGTCGTCACGGTTTGCCAGCACGTAGCATCCCGTGATGCCCTCGGCGGCCGTCAAGTCGTCAATGCCCTCAAACGAGACCAGATCGCCATCGCCCGTATCGGTGACGGACACGACCGTGCAAAAGCGGTCGCGCTTGAGCGCCGGCGGCGTCAGGGCGACGCGCATACCAGGCCCTAATACAGAAGGAAGCCCCCGCAGCGGCTGCGCGAGGACCTCCCCCTTCCTTCCGTGCGGCTTGACCACACGGGCGATGTTTTTGTACTGGGACCTCAAGGTCCTAGCCCAGAACCTCTACCTCGACAGCAGTGCCGAGGCGAGCGGCCAGTGCACGGGCGAGCGTGCGAATGGCCTTGATGGTACGGCCACGACGGCCGATGACCTTAGCGACGTCATCTTCGGCGACCGAAACCTCAATCGTAGAGGCGTCGTCACCATCGATGACCTCGAGGCTCACGGAATCCGGGTCGTCGACGATCTGAACAACGAGATATTCGACGAGATCGGCGATGCGATCTGAGAGCATTGCCTCACCCTCGAGCTGTGCAGCGTCAACCTCAGGCACGATTTACTCCTCGGCGCCCTCAGCGGCCTCAGCGGCAGCCTTAGCGGCCTCGGCCTCTTTGGCGAGCTGCTTCTTGGACTTCTTGACGACGGTCTCGGTCTTCTCGCCCTCGTTGGCGGCCTTGACCAGAGCGGCGACGGCGTCGGTGAGCTGAGCGCCCTTGGACTGCCAGTCGGCGATCTTCTCGAGGTCGAGGTTGATGGTCTTGGGGGCGGTCATCGGGTTGTAGCGGCCAACCTCCTCGATGATACGACCGTCACGCGGGGCGCGGGAATCGGCGACGACGACACGGTAGTACGGACGCTTCTTAGCGCCGTGACGAGCAAGGCGAATCTTGACTGCCAAAGGAAACTCCTCCAACCAAGCAGCTTTAGGCTGCAACTACAAACAAACAGTTGAACATAATACGCCATCGACGCGGGCAGGTGAAGTCCGTGAGACCAACTTCTTCGGTGTAGTCGAGGGCAAATCCATATCTTAGACAAGAATTCGGGATTTGCAAGCACATACACGCACCCCACATGAGCTGCGCGGTATACTCATGACATGGAAAAACGCGAACATACATACGGTTATGAGGATGCCATGGGCGTCACGCCGCCTCCCTGGACGGGTCCGGCGGTGGGCCTCATGGACCTCGATGCGTTTTTTGCGAGTGTGGAGATGCTCGATCATCCCGAATGGCGCGGAAAGCCGCTCATCGTGGGCGGAGACGCCGATTCGCGTGGCGTCGTGTCCACGTGTTCGTATGAGGCACGTCGCTTTGGCGTGCACTCTGCCATGGCCTCGGCCGAGGCGCGGCGCTTGTGCCCGCAAGCCATTTGGACGCACGGGCACTTTGATCGCTACCGCGAGGTGAGCGCGCAGGTTATGGCGATTCTCGCCGACGAGACCCCGCGCGTTGAGCGCGTATCCATCGACGAAGCCTTCATCGATATCACACCGGGTCGCTTTGCGCCCGAAGACCCGCTGCTGGTTGCGCGGCGTATAAGCGATCGCGTGGCAGCGCTGGGAGTGACGTGCTCCATTGGCGTGGGCTGCAACAAGACGGTCGCAAAGATCGCAAGCGAGCGGGATAAGCCGTTTGGGCTGACCATCGTGCGCCCCGGGACGGAACAACGCTTTTTGGCCGCGCTGCCGGTATCTGCCATGAGCGGCATCGGGCGCTCGGCCGAGGAGCGGCTGCGCCGCATGCGCATCTACACACTCGGAGAGCTTTCGCGCGCGCCTGAGTCCACACTGGCTGCCATTTTTGGCGTGAACGGCGAGCGCATGCGCCAGCGAGCGCTGGGACTCGAAATCTCTGAAGTCACGAGCCTCGACGAAGAGCGCGAGGTCAAGTCGGTCAGCAATGAACGCACCTTTGCTAAAGATTTGACTGATCGTGGGGATATTGAGGCGGCGATTGCGCTGTTGGGAGAGTCAGTGGGACGCCGTCTGCGCCGTCAGGGACTAACAGGCGCCACGGTGACGCTCAAGCTTAAGTATTCGTATGGCAGCGGGCGTACGGCACAGCGCCGGCTGCCTCATCCGACCGACGATGAGAACATCTTCGTGGCGGTTGCACTCGAACTGCTCGACAACATCTGGCAGGAAGGCATGCATGTTCGCTTAGCGGGCATCGGCATGAGCGACTTCGACCACCAAGGCGGCATCCAAACCGACCTGTTCTGCGAAGTCGACGACCGCGGAGCCCAATCGAGCGACCGTCGCGACCTATCCGTCGCTATCGACGCCGTCCGAGACAAGTTCGGCGACACCGCCCTATCCTTCGGCCGCCAATCCCGCTTCGATGATTAACCGCCTTTGGGCAAAAAGAAAGCCGGGCAGTTACGGAAAACCGCAACTGCCCGGCGATATGCGTGAGGATAGCTAAAACCCCGTCTCAAATGAGCTCCTAGAGGAGGTCGAGGGGAAGCTGGGGAGCGTCACCCCAGAGCTTCTCGAGACGATAGAAGTCGCGGGCTTCGGGAGTGAAGACGTGGACGACAACCGAACCGTAGTCCATGAGCATCCAGGTCTTCTGCTCACGGCCCTCGATGGAAAACGGATGCTCGCCGCAAGCCTCGGCGACCTTCTCCTCGATCTCGTCGACAATTGAATCGACCTGGCGGTTGTTGGCACCGGTGGCAAGCACAAAGTAGTCGCACACATCGGAAAGCTCGGTCAGGTCGAGCACCTGAACGTCCTCGCCCTTCTTGTCGTAGGCGGCCTGCGCGGCGGCGCGGGCGACATCCTCGGCGGCGACACCGCTCTCGGACAGCGAGGCGGCAGTGCGGTCGGACGTGGCGGCGAAGCTCTTGTGCTCCACACGTTCAAGAATCTGCTCGTCGGTCATGGTCTCGTCGGCCATGGAATACCTCTTTCTAGACAGCCCGAGCTAGCGTAGCTGGGCGTAATGGTTGTAAATCGTAATAGCCGTGGGATAAAGATAGCGCCCGGACTGGATCACATAGACCAGACCCTGCGCAAAACAGGAGAAGAACAACTCATCGAGCGTCGACTCCCCCACCATCTTGCGCAGGGCATGCGCATAGTCGCCGTGGCGGTTGGGCTCGATGGCATCGGCCACAAAGACCACCATATCGAGCGGCGTCATGTCGCAGGCACCCACGGTGTGACGGTCGACAGCCTGGAAAACGGCCGGCGACAACTCGGGGAAAAGCTGCGGAAGCTCATAGGCGGCAACAGGGCCATGCAAAAGCGGCGTCGCGGCGGAAGGAGATCCGGCAATCTTAATGCCGTAATGCAGACCGCGCGTGACCAGCTCGTCGTCGGAGAGCACTTTGTCCCAGTCATGGATCAGGCCGGCGGCAGCGGCATCAAAGCGGTCAACGCCGTAGACCTCGGCCAGATGAAGTGCGGTCTCGGCAACACCCAGCGAATGCACATAGCGCTTGCGCTTATTCTTCATGCGAACATCGAGCAGCTCTTGAATGCGCTTGAGCAGCGCGCGCTCATCGCCCTCAAACTGATCCTCTACCGACAACGTAGACCCCCATCACTCAAAATCTTCTTGGCCCAAATCGGCATATAGCCTGCGTTTGCGAATGTAGCCGAGCACGGACTCGCTCGTAAGATAGCGCACGCTCATGCCGCGGGCAACTCGCTTACGAATGTTCGTCGAGCTGATCGCCAGCGCCGGAATCTGAATATAGCGCACGTCGAACGGCAGCCCCGACTCTTTGATTCGGGCACGCGCCGTATCGATATCAAAGCCCGGTCGTGTCGCCGCAATAAAGGTAGCAAGCTCAGCGATTCGTTCGGCATCATGCCAGGTCACGATATCGATAATCGCGTCAGCGCCCGTAATAAAGTAGAGCTTTACCAGCGGCGGGTAAAAGTCGCGAAGGGCATGAAGCGTATCGGCCGTATAGGTTACGCCCGGACGGTCGATCTCGAACCGGCTCGTCAAAAAGGCCGGGTTCGCGGCGGTAGCGAGGACCGTCATGGCATAACGGTCCTCGGCAGGCGTCACCGGCTTGTCAAGCTTAAAGGCGGGAGAGCCCGCCGGCATAAAGAGCACAGCGTCCAAGTCGAGCGACTCGCGCGCCTGCTCGGCAGTCACCAGGTGCCCGTAATGAATCGGGTCGAATGTGCCGCCCATAATGCCAAGCCGAAACTCTTTGCCCTCTTTTATGGGCAGCTCGGGCAAACCGATTCCACCGCGCAGCGACATGGCTTACTCGCCCTCCGAGGTCTCGGCATCGTCCGCGGCATCCGCCGCATCGACAACCTCGACGCCCTCATCCGCAGCATCGGCCACGTCAATGGCCCCAACGCCAGCGTCCTCGAGCTCCTCGTACTCCGAGAAGTCCTCAGCGCCCTCAAAGTCAAAGGCGCGCTGGCAAATGCGGACCTCGTCGCCCGCACGGCAACCGGCCTTCTCGAGCGCGTCGTCAACACCCATACGCGCAAACTTATGCTGCAGGTAGATGACAGCTTCCTCGTTTTCCCAGTCGGTCTGGATGACCATGCGCTCGATCGCGCGACCAACCACACGGAAGGCACCGGGCTCTTCCTGGACAATGCGGAACCGCTTCTCGCGCTGCAGACGGCGGCGCTCCCACTCCTCGTCGCGCAGATCGACCGGCTCATCGGAAACCGCCAACTCGGCGCGCAGCTTAGCCACCTGCTCGCCCACGGCAAGCATCAGCGTGTTGAGGCCGGCGCCCGTCACGGCGGACACGGCAAAGAACATATGTCCGTCGTCGAGCGCGGCGCGCTTGAGATCGGCAATCTTGTCGGCCGTGCCCGGCGCGTCGCACTTGTTGGCGACGACGATCTGCGGACGCTCCGAAAGCTCGGCGCCATACTGCTCGAGCTCACGGTTGATGATGCGGTAATCCTCAACCGGGTCGCGATCCTCAAAACCGCCCGTCATGTCGACGACATGCATGATGAGCGCCGTACGCTCGATGTGGCGCAGGAACTGGTGGCCCAGGCCCTTGCCCTCGCTCGCGCCCTCGATCAAACCAGGAACGTCGGCAACGACGTAAGAATACTCACCGGCACGCACCATGCCGAGGTTCGGCACGAGCGTTGTAAACGGATAGTCGGCGATCTTGGGACGGGCGGCACTCATGCGCGCGATGAGCGAGGACTTGCCCACCGAGGGGAAGCCCACGAGCGCAGCATCGGCCATAAGCTTCATCTCGAGCTCAATCCAGTGCTCCTCGGCCGGTTCGCCCAGCTGAGCGAACGCGGGCGCGCGGCGCACCGATGTCACAAAGTGGGTATTGCCCAGACCGCCGGCACCGCCGGGCGCCACGACGACGCGCTCGCCGTCGTGCACCAGGTCGGCAATCTCGAACATCGGGGTCTGCGTCTCGGGGTCGAGCTCGCGTACCACGGTACCCATGGGGACCTTGAGAATCAGGTCCTCGCCGCTCTTACCGTTACGACGGGCACCCTGCCCGTGCGTGCCGCGCTCGGCGCGGAAGTGATGCTTAAAGCGGTAATCGATCAGCGAAGACAGCTGAGCATCGGCCTGGATGACGACATTGCCGCCACGACCGCCGTCGCCGCCATCGGGGCCGCCCTTGGGGACAAATGCCTCGCGCCTAAACGACATGCATCCGGCTCCGCCGTCGCCGCCGCACACGTTAATGCGGCTGATATCGGTGAACTGTGACAACAGAATCGCCTCCTACAAAAAAGAGGGAGACCCTTGAATCCTAAAACTCAAGTGCCTCCCACATATGTGCTCTATGAAGGGTGAATTACGCGTTCGCGAGCGGGCGTACGCTGACCCTGTGCTTGATACCCTTGTGGAACTCAACGGTACCGTCGACCAGCGCGAACAGCGTGTCGTCCTTGCCACGGCCAACGTTCTCACCCGGGTGGATGTGCGTGCCGTGCTGACGGACGAGAATCGTGCCCGTGGTTACCGTCTGGCCGGCATAGCGCTTCGTGCCAAGGCGCTGACCGCGGGAGTCACGGCCATTACGGGAGGAACCGAGTCCTTTTTTGTGTGCCATTGTGTATACCTACTCTTTCGTTACGAGTGTAATCTACTCGGCGACGGGAGCCTCGGCAACAGCCTCGGCCTCTGCCTTGACAGCCTTCTTGGCGCGGGACGTAGCCTGGACCTTCACGATCTTCAGCTTGGTGAGCTGCTGACGGTGACCCTTCAGACGACGATAGCGCTTACGCTTGTGGAACTTGAAGACCAGCTGCTTCTCGCCCTTGAACTGCTCAACGATCTGAGCGGTAACCTTGGCCTTGGCCAGCTTGTCGGGATCGGTGACGATCTTCTTACCATCGTTGAGGAAGATAACCGGCAGGGTGACCTTGTCGCCCTCATTGCCCTCGATCTTCTCGACGGTGATGACATCGTCGGTGGCGACCTTGTACTGCTTGCCGCCCGTGTTAACGATTGCGTACATGTTTACTTGCCCTTCATGCATCAGTTAGTGCAACAGCCGAATATAGTAGCAGGCGAAAATACCCCCGTCAACGAGTATGTGGAGCAAATCCACAAGTTCGCACAGGTATGGGGCTGACGAGTCGGCCCTCGTCGTCCTCGCATGCTTGATTCTGACGCTCGACATCGTAGGAGCAGATGGTCACGAGGTCTTGCATACCGGTGGAAACAATAGGTGCATCCACCCCCGGGGTCAAGCCCTGCAACAAAACATCAGCTGCAGAAAGCAAAATTTCCGGACGCATGGAGCCCTCGTTATCGGCATGGGTGTCGAGCATGAGCACTAAATGGTCCGGGCGCTCCCCCGCCGTGAACTCATAGCCCACGAGCGTGTGATCCAAATCCAAGCGCTTGCTCTTTTTTCCGCGCGCGTAGTCGATGCCATGGTCCGCGCGCAGCGTGTCGATCGCACGACGCACCTCGTCGGCGCTTACGGGCGCCTCGGGATCCAAGTGCAGGTCGATGCGATACGACAGGCGCGTGAGCTGCGCCGTCAACGCCGGCGTGCGTACGTCGATATACGCCGCCTCGATGGGCGCCAGATCGGCCGGAGACGCCGCAGCCAGGCGCCCAAACGCCTCGTCGAGCGCCACGAACTCGGTCATAAACAGGTCATACCACTCGCAGGTCGACGACGTACCCACCGGTAGCGCCGAAGAGAAGCCCACGCGCATGTGCGGAGAGAAGCCCTGCGTGACGGCATAGGGAAGCCCCGCACGGCGCACGATGCGCTCAATGGTATGGATTACTTCGAGATGGCCCAGGTACTTAAGGCGATCGCGCTTGCCATAGCGAACACGAAGTCTAAAGAGCGTGGGATTGTCGGTCAGGCGCTCACTCATGCGCGATCACCCATCAATACATTCTTGGCGTGGAGCGTGGGGCAGATTCCGCAGCCGGTGCACGACGTGCGGGTGCAATCGGGAGTCGTGACACCCTCGAGCGAGCGACGGTACTCGCGCTCGAGGAAGCCACGCGTGCAGCCGGGACTCACATGCTCCCACGGCAGGCGCCAGTCCAACTCGTAGGGCAGGTGCACGAGCTCATTGAGGTCGATGCCGTTTTTGGCAGCAGCCTCCTTCCAGTTATCGAGCGAGAAATGCTCTGCCCAGGCGTCAAAGCGAGAGCCCGCGCGCCAAGCATCGATGATGACGGGCGTCATGTCACGCCCGGCGCGGGACAGCGCGGCCTCGATGAGCGAGGTCTCGGCATCGTGGTAATGCACGCGGACGGCTCGGTTGCGAACGCTCGTGATAAGCAGCTTCTGGCGACGCTTGACGTCGTCGTAGTCGAGCTGCGGGCACCACTGGAACGGCGTGGCAGCCTTGGGGATAAACACCGAAACCGAGATGGACACCGAGATCGAGCCGCGACGAGCCTTGGGCACCACGGAACGACCGAGCTCCAGCACGTGATCGGCCAGATTGGCGATGGCCACAATGTCCTCGTCGCGCTCGCCGGGAAGGCCCATCATAAAGTAGAGCTTCATGCGGTTCCAGCCGGCCTCGAAGGCCGCCTTGGCCGCACGGTCCAGGTCCTCCTCGGTCACGTTCTTGTTAATGATGTCGCGCATGCGCTGGCTGCCGGCCTCGGGCGCGAACGTCAGGCCGCCCTTCTTTTCGCCGGCGACCGACTCGGCCATATCAACGCCAAACGAATCCAAGCGCTGCGACGGAATAGACACGCGAATACCCGTATCCTCCAGGCGATGGTTGAGTCTGCCGAGCACGTCACGAATGCAGGAGTGGTCGGTCGTGGAGAGCGAGGTCAGCGACACCTCGTCATAGCCGGTCTTTTCCAGACCCTGAATCACCGACGAGACGATCTGGTCGGCCGAGCGCTCGCGCACCGGGCGATACGTCATGCCGGCCTGGCAAAAACGACAGCCGCGAGCGCAGCCGCGCAGAATCTCGATAGACAGGCGGTCGTGAACCAGCTGCGCATAGGGCACGCACGACTGCGACAGCGGATTCGTGGCGCCGAAATCCTCGACGACGCGCTTGTAGACCACGGTCGGCGCATCCTTACCCTCGCGCGGCACGCTGTAGCCATGCGGCGAGCAGGGCTCGTCGTGACGAACCTCATAGAGCGACGGCACGTAGTTGCCGGCAATGGATGCAAGCTGCTCGACAATCTGCGCGCGCGGAACTCCTTCGTCGCGCAGGCGACGATGCAGCTGGCAAGTCTCGAGCAGCGATTCCTCACCCTCGCCGATGAGGATGGCATCGAAGAAGGCCGCGTACGGCTCGGGGTTGTACACCGAGGGACCGCCGGCGATGATGATGGGGTCGTCTTCGCCTCGGTCGGCCGCTAACAGCGGAATGCCAGCGAGGTCGAGAGCCTCGAGGAAGTTCGTCACCGCCATCTCGTGCGGCACATGCAGACCGACGATATCAAACGAAGCGACGGGGGCAGCACCTTCGAGCGACAGCAGCGGAATACCCGCCTCGCGCATGGCGTCACCCATATCGGGCCACGGCACATAGCCACGCTCGCAGGAGATGCCCTCGGCCTGGTTAAGGATGTTGTAGAGGATGGCGATGCCCTGGTTGGGCAAACCAACCTCGTACACATCCGGGTAGATCAGGCAGCAACGGTAATCGGCATCGGCCTTGGAAAGCGTGCCCCACTCGTGATCGATATAGCGGCTCGGCTTCTCGACCTTGGCGAGCAGCGGCTCAATTAAATGAAAACAGTCTTGATACGGAACGCGCAACGGAAAACCCCTAAGCAGCGAGATCGGATGCGTCCTCGTAGGACGCCATAGGACGGGTAGCGCCAGCGACCGTGGTCACCAGATCGCGAACGCGGGAGAACGTGGCGGTGACCACCTCGTTGGCACGGCTGTAGTCGACATCGCGCTCGTAGAGCGAAACGAGCGCACGGCCCATGCCATAGGTGCCCGCGGCAGCAGTGAGCGCCTTGACGGCAAACCCAATATGCGGCGTCTGCTTGACGAGCGCACGGGTGACCGCGCGGATCACAAGACCGCCGGCAAGCACGCCCGCGACCTCGTAGCCGCGCTCGGGCTTAATGCCGCGCCCAAAGACGGCAGCGAGCTCAAAGAGCATGCCCACCTGCGCCAGCGCCATAACGGGATAATCGGCGCCCGGCAAAAACACCAGCGCACCGGTCGCCATATTGGTGAGCGCGCACGAGGTGATGATACGATTGGCCGCCGCGATGCGCATGAAGGCAAAGTTCGCCGCAAAAGCCGTTTCCTTGTCCGTGCGATCGAGAATCCAGCGGGCAAGCGTCTCGAGCAGATACGTCTTATCGGTTGCCGCTACCGCGCCGAGCATAGGCGTGGACTCCTCGATAAACGGCACCTCCACAGCAGACTCGGCAAGCACGCACACGGGCGCGCCGGCGATCACGAGCTCCTGCACGGCACTCTCCAAGCGGTCGGAACCGCACGAGAGCACCAATACCACATCGGTATCGGTCTTTGGAGCAATTCGCTCCTCCCCCAGACGCTCGACGCGCACAATGCCCGAGGTCGTCTGCGGCACAAAGGCATCACGCACCGTCTCGGCCAGAAAGCGCGAGGCGGACGAATCCAGATAGACCGAGACGCGCACCGGCGTATCGGAATCCTTCTTAACGGACGCGCCCATCTTAAAAGCGCGGGTCAGCTTATCTACGGGAATTTTCATAGCAAACCCCTCCAGCGGTTACGCGGCGCCCGAACGATGCCGCCATATGGATTGTACGATACCCACCGTCAGCAGCTGAATCATCATCGAAGACGAACCGAAGCTAATAAACGGTAGCGGAATACCGGTAATCGGCATCATGCCGATGCACATGCCGATATTTTCGAAGGTCTGGAACGCCCACATGCCAACGATGCCCACACACGAAAGACGCAAGAACAGCGACTCACACTTAAAGGCGACGCGAATCGTCGAAAAGATCAGCAGCACGTAGAGGCACAGGAGCAAAAAGGAACCGCAAAAGCCAAAGGTCTCGGACAGGAAGGCGAAGACGAAGTCGGTGTGGAACTCAGGCAGAAAGCCGCCGGCCGACTGCGTCGCATGGCCCAAACCCTTACCAAAGAAGCCACCCGAGCCAACGGCGATAAGCGACTGCTGCAGGTTGTAGGCATCGTCCGAATCGGCATTATCGGGGTCGATAAAGACCGTCAGACGGTTCATCTGATACTGCTTGATGAGCACATCGTGGCCGAGCAACGAATCAAAGACCGAATCGAGTGCCAGGACGAGGGCCACCAGGCCCACGAGCAGGGCCAAGGTCGACAGCACCCATTCGCGGCGTGCACCGCTCATACAAATGACGATGGCGCCCGAAACCAGCACGACCAGGCCCGAGCCCAGGTCGCCCATGGCAACGACGGCCAAAAACGGAATGGACAGCATGCCGCAGAGCTTGACGTAGTCGCGAACGGTATCGATGCGACCGTTATACTGCGAGCCAAGCGTAGCAATAAAGAAGATGGTGATGAGCTTGGCAAGCTCAACCGGCTGGAACGTCAAGCCGATACCGGGAATCTTGATCCAGCCCGTCATGCCCAGACCGCCCGTATAGGACAGACCCGGAATCTTGGGCGAGAAAATCACGATCAGGTCGATGACGAGCAACGCCGTCGAGAAATTGGAAATACCGCGCAGGTCGGTTCGCCAGACCAGCACCGCCAGCACCGTGCCGATGCCAATTCCCAGCAGATGGCGCGAGAACGAAGCATCGGCCTTAAACTGCGAAGCCGACCAGATAATGATGGCACCGTAGGCGACGAGCGCCACAGTAGCCACGAGCACACCGATATGCACTTTTTGGCGAAACGTGCCACGCGAGGCCGAAAGTTGCTTGTTGACACGGTCCAGGCTGCTGCGAGAGCCGGTCTTGGTTGAACGGAACAGATCCGCCGGAGAAAAATCCATCGCAACCTCCTATCGAACCGAAGAATCGCCCGAGGCCGAAGAGGTATCGGGCTCGTCATAAATCACACCGAGCACGTCGCGCACGACATGCATCGCGGTATCTGAGCCGCCGCCGCCCTGCTCCAGGACAGTAGCGATGACATACTTGGGGTCATCGGCCGGTGCATAGGCGCAGAACCAAGCGTATTCGTCCTCGCCGCTCTTCTCGCCCGTGCCCGACTTGCCGTATACCTGCGGCGTCAGGGTGCCAAAGTGCGCCGCCAGGGACGTCGATGCCGTGTAAATCACATCGTGCATGCCGTTGCGAACAAGAGCCAAATCCGAATCGCTGTTGATCTTGGCCTCCAGGCGCTTCTTCTTGCCCTTGCCGTTGTACTTATAGGCATCGCCGTCGCCATCGCGCGACACGGCAGACAACAACACGTGAGGCACGTACTGTTTGCCGCCGTTGGCAAGGCCCATGTAGGCGCACGCCATCTGCAGGGGCGTCACCAGGATGTCGCCCTGGCCGATGGCAATGTTGGTCATATCGCCGGCATTCCACTTGCGGTCCTCGGCAGAGGCGTCGGTGAAGTACGACTCCTTCCAGTCGGCATCGGGAATACGGCCCGCGCCCTCACTCGGCAGATCGATACCGCAGGTCTTGCCTAGGCCCCAGCGACGAAAGACCTCCTGCAGGCCCTCGGGATGTTGCTCGTCATAGAAGAACGCCTTGCCCATGTCGTAGAAGACGGGGTCGCACGAGTTGGCGATACCCGACTGCAGCGTCATGGTGCCGTGGCCAGAAGTCAGCCAGCAGCGCTTGCCCCAAGCCTTGCCCAGGCCCGTCCAATAGCCCGTGCAGTTGGTTGTCTGCGTTGAAGTGTAGGTTCCAAACTCAAGACCGGCCAGTGCCGAGAGCGGCTTGATGGTCGAAGCCGACATGTACTGTCCGCTAATGGCGCGGTTGATCAGCGGGTGCGAACCCTTGTCATCATTGAGCTCGGTCCACACGTCATTTGAGACGCCGCCGATAAAGACGGACGGATCGAACTTGGGCTCGCTCGCCATGCCCAGGATCTCGCCATTGTTGGGATCGAGACACACCACAGCGCCGTTGCCGGCATTGCTGTAGCCAGTGGTCTTGGCAAGCTCGATAGCGCTCGCCAGCGCCGTCTCACAGGCCTGTTGGATCTTAAGGTCGAGCGTGAGCTTAATGTCGGAGCCGGCCTTCGCGGGCACGGCGCCGGCCTGACCGGTCACATTGCCCGAGGCATCGACCTTGACGGTCTGCTCGCCACGAATGCCCTGCAGCAGGTTTTCGTAGTAGCTCTCAACGCCCGCCTGGCCCACGATATCGCCCGACTGGTACGTAATCTTGCCAGCAGAGGCATCATCATCGCCAGAGGTTTTCTTATTCTGGGCCTCGAGCTGCTCGGAGGTAATGGTGCCGGTATAGCCCAAGATATGGCATGCCGTCTCGCCATATGGATACTGACGCTCAGTACGCTCGGCAATCTTGACGCCCGGGAACTCGCCGGCGTGCTCCTTGATATAGGCAACCGTGGAGCGACGGACGTCTGTCGCGATGGTATGCAGGCTCTGTGCGCCCTCTGTATTGTCCTGAATATTGCGAAGGACCGCCACGTAAGGCATTCCAAGCACGTTGGCAAGATGGCGAACCAGAACCTCATCCTCGGCAAGGTCGCGGTAGGCCACGACAGCAAGTGAGGGACGGTTCTGGACAAGCGCCACGCCATTGCGGTCGAGGATGCGGCCGCGCACAGCGGGAGTGGTAACGGTGCGCGTCTGATTGCTGTTAGCCTGCTTCTCGTAATAGTCCGACGAGACCATCTGCATGCCCCACAGCTTGACGACAAGCGCCGCAAACATCGCGCCCACACCCGTGGTGAGGATGGAAAAGCGGCCCTTAAAGGCGGTCGCCGCAGTATTGCCCTCGCCCTCGGTGGCGCGCGGGGCCGTTCCATGCTGCGTATCGTAGGTAAAACGGGAATCGCCACGACGCATGATGACCAGCGCGACCACGATGGCCACAACCAGCACGATACCGGCGATAATAACCGTCATCTGGGAAGACATCTACGGGCCTCCCCTATTTGAGCTTGCGGGTCTTGGGCTTAAAGCGCATACCTGCCTGGCGTCCGCCGCGTGCGGAGAATCCATAGCCGGACTGCGGCACGACGCCAGACATCAAAAACGGAATGGCAACCAGACCCGTCAGGATCGAGGACGGCAGCGCATGGCCGAAGATCGCCACGGCAAAGCTCGTCTCCAAACCCATAAACAGCAGGATGATGCTGTAGATCACATTAATGACGAGCGCGAAGGCGCCCACAGTGACGCCGCGCGCACTCGGGGTACCGCCCGTCTGACCGACGGCGCTGTGCACCAGGGCAAAGCTGCCCACTGTCAGCAGGAGCGACATAACGCCCACCGGCACGGCAGCGGACAGGTCATAAAACAAGCCGCTGCAAAAACCGCACACGACGGCACGGGTCGGGTCGCCCGAGAACACGCTTAGGCACACCAGGATAATCATGAAGTTGACGCGACCGCCCGCAATGGAGATCTGCGGTGCCAGGCCTGCCTGCAGCAGCACGCACACGATGGCGGCGATTACAAACGTGCGGGAGCTCATCCCCTGCTCGTGTAGATCCATGGACATGCCCCCTATTCGCTCGAGCCAGAATCGTTCGTCTCGGACGTGTCGGAACCGTCATCCGAACTCTCGTCCTTCGTCTTGGTCGCAGCATCGCGCGACGTTCCCTGCGGCGTGCTGTTGGCCGTGCTCACGTCCTCATCCGAGGCCGACTGTTCGTCGGTCAGCGAGGTAATGACCAGCACTTCCTCGTTGTTCTCGGCCGTGGTCTGAGCGCGCACCACAATGGTGTAGTACACGTCGTTTGCCGATTTCTCAACCGACGAGACGGTGCCGAGCGGTAAACCCTTGGGGAACACACCACCGATACCCGAGGTCACGATGATGTCTCCAACCTTAACATCGGAGTCGACGCTCACGTACTCAAGACGCAGCGTGCCGTCAGCCTGACCCTGCAACATGCCCTGGGCGCGCGTGTCCTGCACCATAGCGGACACGCCGGAGTTCTCGTCGCCAATCAGGCGCACGGTCGACGTTTTGGCCGAAACCTCGATGATCTGGCCGATAACACCGGCCGAACTCGTCACAGGCATGTTGATGGTAAGCCCGTCGGCAGAGCCCTTGTCGATGGTAACGGTCGAGGTCCAGGCATCGCCGGAGGCACCGACAATACGAGCAGCGGTCGATTTGAGGTTGTAGGTCGACTGCAGGCCGACCAGCCCCTCCAGACGCTCAGCGGTCTTTTGAGCCTCGGAGAGCTCAGCAACCTTAGAGGTCAGCTCCTCGTTTTGCTTCTTAAGCTCGTCAAGCGTGTCCTGCGACGCCGTAAGGTTAGAGAACACGTTGCCGATCGCATTGAAGGGAGTCGCCACGGCCGAGCCCACAAAGCGCACCGGCGAGGTAATCGTCGTTACGCCCGAACGCACGGCATGAATCGGTCCTGCCTCGCCCTCGCGGATGTAAAACGTGAGCAGCAACACCGAAATCAGGCTGAAAACAATCAACGGGCGCATACCCGTTGATTGTCGCTTGGTATTCAGATTTGTGGAGAAACCCGAAGATCGTGCCAAATGGAATCCACCTTTTGGAAATTAAGCATTGGTCTGGACGAAGCCGCCATCAAACGCATTGGCCTCGAGCACGCGGGCGCAGCCGTTAACAACGTTATCGAGCGCCGTAGGACTGACGTTGACCGAAACGCCGGTCTCATCGCGCAGGCGCACGTCGAGACCGCGCAGCAGCGCGCCGCCACCAGTCAGCAAAATGCCGTAGTACATAAGGTCCGAGGCAAGATCGGGAGGCGTAGCGTCGAGTGCGTCCTTGACGGCCTTGGCCATCTCGTCGAGCGGCTTGTTGAGCGCGCGACGAATCTCCTCGCTCTCGATGCGCACGGTCTTAGGCAGACCGGTGATCACGTCGCGGCCGTTGACCTCGACGTCGAGCTCGTCCTTGAGCGGCACGGCGGAGCCGACCTTGATCTTGATGTCCTCTGCCGTACGCTCGCCGATGGCCAAGTTGTAGGCATCGCGAACGTGCGTGAGGATGGCCTGATCGAACTCGTCGCCGGCAATACGGATGGACTGCGAGACGACGATGCCACCCATGGCGATAACGGCGACCTCGGTGGTACCGCCACCGATGTCGATGACCATGGAGCCGGTGGGTTCCTCGACGGGCAGGTCGGCGCCGATAGCGGCGGCCATGGGCTCTTCGATTAGATAGGCCTGGCGGGCGCCGGCCTGGATCGTGGCCTCAAAGACGGCACGCTTCTCGACCGACGTGACACCGGAGGGAACGCAGACGACAACGCGCGGACGCGGGGTCCACGGATAGCGCTTCTCGGACGCCTTGTCGATAAAGTAGCGGAGCATGGCCTCGGTAACATCGAAGTCGGCGATGACGCCGTCCTTCAGGGGACGAACGGCCACGATGTTGCCGGGCGTACGGCCGAGCATGCGCTTTGCCTCGATACCGACCGCAAGGATGCGCTCGTCGTTCTTGTCGATGGCGACAACAGAGGGCTCACGAATGACGATGCCCTTGCCGCGCACGGAAACAAGCGTATTTGCGGTGCCGAGGTCGATGGCAAGATCGCCCGCATAGCTACCGAAGAACATATCCATCAAAGAAAACAACGCAACTCCTGATGTGTTGGATGATTGCTGGAAAACTACTAGCTCATCATACTAGCGCAAGCCCGGCACCTCACTTGCGGTGAAGCGCCGGGCAAAGCTAAATCCCATAAGGTCACTACTGGTTGTCAGCAGCCGAGAAATCCATATCGAGCGAGGAAACGGCCCAGCCGATATGGTTGTCAGAGCGCACGAATTTGACGGTGTACTCCTGCTCGCCGCCCTTGGACAGCGACGCCTTAACCTTGGCGGTCGTCTCGGTCATGGACTGATCCATGCCCTCGACGGACACGGTGGCACCCTGCGGAATCGAGGAGACGATCATCGACTTGGCGTCCTCGGACAGGCTCGAGGCCAGGCAAGACTCGGCCTTTGCGGTGTCACCGTCGCCGGCAGCCTGGAACAGATCGGTAACGACAGACTCCTGAGACGGGAAGCCAAAGCCGCGCGTGTAGGCAAAGCCCAGACCGCCCGCGGCGATCAAAATGAGCAGAAGCAGTACGATGAAGACTTTGAGACCCGTGTGGCGATGGCGACGACGGACCTTGGCCTGCTTACGATCCTGACGGTCCTGCTGGACCATCTCGGACTCGGACAGCGTAAAGAAGCCGGTGTCCGAGGGATCGGGCATAAACTGACCGGTCGCGCCCGTAGGATCGAGAGGATCGACGGCAGGAGCGTCCATCGCGGGCGCCGGAGCCGTGGCCATGGCCGTCTGGGCAGACAGCGCGGCAAGCGAATCGTGCACGCGGGCAAGCTCATCGGCCTGCTCGGAGGTGAGCTGGTAGATGCCATCGGCAGTAGCGGCGTTAAAGGCATCGAGCGCATCGGAGGGACGGCCGGCGGCAGAAAGCGCCTGACCCATGCCGGCGTTAAGCGCACGCGTGTCGTCGCGGGGGCCGGCAAAGTCGATAGCCGTGCGGTAGGTCTCCACGGCATCCGCCGGACGGCCGAGCTTAATGAAGCAACGGCCGAGCTCGCCGAGCGCGGCGGCAGGAGCCGGATTGGCGCCGTCGATGGCGGCCTGACGGAAGGCGGTTCCCGCGTTGGCATAGTCGCCCGATTGGAACAGCGCATTGCCTAGACCCAGATAGGCCTTGAACGGCGTGGCATAGGAAGCATCCTGCGTAGCAGCAGAGAACGCTTGAGCGGCCGTCGTGTAGTCGCCCACGGCGGCGAGCGCCTTGCCGCGGTTGGTGAGCAGCGCGCCGCGCTTGCCGTAGGTGCCGTCGTTGAGGGCGGCGGCATAGGCCTCGGCGGCCTCGGCATACATGCCCAGGTGCATCAAGGCGTTGCCACGAAGGTGATCGGCCTCGCCCATAATCTCATCGGGAGTCTTTGCCGCCCCAAACATCTGGGCTGCAGCAGAAAAATCACCCGCGCGGTAAGCGGCGCGGCCCTGTTGGATCAGCTGGCTATTCAAGGAAGTCCCCTTTACTCGTGAACGATCTCGACATGGACGATCTCGTCGCCGGCACGCAGCTGCGAAATCACATCGAGACCCTCGACCGTGGTACCAAAGACGGTGTAACCGGAATCGAGGTTATGCTGGGCACCCAGGCAGAAGTAGAACTGCGAACCCGCGGAATCGGGGTCCATGGAGCGTGCCATGGCAAGGGCGCCATCGACATGGCTGTTGCGCGGATTGGTGGCAAACTCGCCCTTGATGCAGTAGCCGGGGCCACCGGTACCGGGCATGCCGTCGGGGCCCTCAAGACCGGCAGCGACGTCGGCGCCGGACATGTCGCGGGTATTGGGGTCGCCGCCCTGGATGACAAAACCGGGCACATAGCGATGGAACTTAAGGCCATCATAGAAGCCCATCGTGGAAAGCTCGCAGAAGTTCGCAACATGAATGGGAGCGCCCTCGCCGTCAAACTTGACCTTGATGGTACCCTTCGACGTCTCGATTACGGCGCTCTCGTCGCCGGCAAGCTGATACTCGGGCGTGTAGAGCTCTTTCTTAAACCCAAACATGTGGTTCCTTCCTCGTGCGTTTAAAGCATATTTGTACGAATTGTAGCAATAAGCACGGGCTTACATCAATTGCGCACGTAGGTTATGCCGACTATGGCGAACTAATTTTAGGAACGCTGCCGCGGCTTCCAGGAACCCACATTGGCATCGTACTGGTTGAGCGCGCTGTTGCCGCTCTGCGCGATGGGCGCCAGGATCTCGCTTTGGTGGGAACTCATCGACTCGCCATCGGGAATGGCCAGCGAGATATCCCAGCTCTGGCAGATTACGTCGACGCGCTCATACATCCACTCGGCAAGCTGCTTTAAGTGGGCGATGTCGTCCGCATAGACCGTATCGTTCTGTACTTTCAGGTTGTTAAGCTCAACTTGCGTCTTTTTGATCTGGTCGCGCAGGGCGTAGGCACTCTGCGAAAGCTCCTGACGGGTGGACAGCGGCGTTCGGAGATAGCCGTTGTTAAAGGAATCGATGACCTCGCCGATCTGGTCCTCGTCAGCGTAGGACACGATGGTCTGATACAGACCGTCGAGCCTGGTATAGAGCTGATCATCGGTGAGCACGGTTTCTTCCTGGACCACCTCGGCAGAATCGCCCTGCTTGGTATCGTCCTCAGTCGCCTCGCCCTTTTGACGCGTGGGGAAGGTGGTTTGTGCAGCTTGGCCAAACTGATCATAGAAGCCAGGCATAACACCCATGGGATCGGTCGTCACGAACCAATAGGCACCACCGCACATGACGGCAAGGACCGCGATGATAATGAGCGGCTTAGGAATATGACGCTTGTGCTTGTGATAGGCGTCCTCGTCGGGGTGCACCTTGCGCTTGGGTTTTTGAGTATCGTCATGCAGGGAAACGGGCGTGGGAATATCGACCTTGGGGATACCGAAATCCTTATCGAAAGCTGGCAGCACGCAGGTCTCATTGGGGTCGGCGGCGTCCGAAAGCACCGCAGCGGCAGAGGCCGGCGCATGCGGCACCTCGGTATCGATCTGCTCTTGCGTTAGGCGCGGAAAGCCCGCCGTGCGGCCCGCTGCCAGGTCGGATGCTGCCGCGTCCTTGGAGAGGATGCCCGGAGCGGGGCGTCCGCATTTGGGGCACGTACGATCATGCGGGGAAAGACGGGCACCGCAGCCCTCACAAAACACGAACTCGGTGTGCTCGGGACCGTCGCCCGGACCCACATAGGCGTTGCAGTAGGGGCAGAACGAGGCGCCGTCCTCGATAGTCTTAAGGCAATGCGGGCAGATCACGGCATCCTCTTTTCGAAGCAATTCAAACAATCGAGGTTAGAGCATAACATCGCCACGGCCCCACAGGAACAAGGCACCAATTCAACATCGCCAGGGCGCGTAGCTACTTCTTCTTTTTGCTTGGCATCGAGACTTTGATGCCTTGGGCGGACTTGGTCACGCGAGAGCGCTTGGCTCCGGTACTCTTCTTTTTCTTGGGCTGGGCCTGGGCCACGCCCTCGAGTGCGCGGGCCTCGGCCTCGCGAACGATGCGGTCTTCGCGGCGCTGCGCCATGTCGGCGGCGAAGCGCTTGGCAAAACGCTCGGCCGTCGAACCCGTCGAGCTCACCTTGCCGCCACCGCGACCCAAGCGGACGCGCACACCGCGGCCAAAACCAGTTGCGGCATGACGACGCGGCTTGAGCGAATCCATCATCGTGGCGAGCTTAAAGAACACCGAGCAGGTAAAGGCCACGATGACAGCCAAGATAACCATCTGGCCCATCGTCAGGTTGGCAATAGACAGCAACTTCGGGAATCCGATAACGCCCACCAGGATGCCGGCGACTACAAACGCAAAGAGCACCACACGTAGGGGCGTAAGAGGCTGCGAGATGCGCCAGATCAGGCTGACGCTCGCCGCGCACGACGTAAGCAGGCACATCGTAGACAGCGTGAGCTGGCTAAAGCCAAACACGCGCGCCACAAAAATATCGAGCGCCGCGCCCAAAATGACCGTAATCGACGCCGGCAGCGCACGCTTGAGTACGTTCGTCAAAAACGCGCCCTTCACGCGAGCATTGTTGGGCTCCAGGCCCAACACAAAGCCCGGCGCGCCGATGCAGAAGAAGTTGATGAGTGTCATCTGGATGGGCTCGAAGGGGTACGGCGGCAGCGCAATGCACAGCGCCGCCAGGCCCATCGAGAACAGCGTCTTGGTCAGGAACAGCGACGCCGAACGCTGCAGGTTGTTGATGGAGCGACGGCCCTCGGCCACCACGGCGGGCATCGAGGCAAAGTCGTTGTCGACGAGTACGATCTCGGCCACGTTGCGCGCGGCATCGGAGCCGGCCGCCATGGCGACGGAGCAGTCGGCCTCCTTGAGCGCCAGCACGTCGTTGACGCCGTCGCCCGTCATGGCCACGGTGCGCTCGCGGCGCTTGAGCGCCTGCACGAGCTCGCGCTTCTGCTGCGGGGTCACACGACCAAAGACATGGTAGCGGTCCACTGCGGCATCGAGCTTGGCCGGCGTATCGAGCGTCGTGGCGTCCACATAAGCGTCCGCCCCCGGCACGCCCACCACGCGCGCGATCGACGACACCGTACGCGGGTCGTCGCCACTGATCACGTTGAGGGTCACGCCCTGCTCGTTAAAGTAGCCGATGGTCTCGGCCGCCGAGGTACGAATCTCGTCGCGGATGGTCACAAAGCCCACGGGCTCGGCCTCGCCCACCATATCGCCATCGGGCGTAAAGCCGTCCACGCTCGCCACCACGAGCACGCGGCAGGTATCGGCAAGCTCGGCGACACGGTTCTCGACCTGCGAAAACACACGATCAGAGAGCACAAACTGCGCTGCACCCATCACATAGGAGCCCTGTGCAAACGACGCGCCGCTCCACTTTTTGGAGGACGAGAACGGAATGACCGACAGCGGCTCAGACACCTCGACCGGGCGATCGGCGTAATAGTTGAGCAGCGCCTGGCAGGTCTCGTTGGCATCGGCCGAAGTCGCACGTGCCACGTTAGCCAGCGCAAAATCGAGCACCGTGGTATCGACGGGAACAGCCGCCTCGTCCGAGTCCACGCCAAAGCCAACACCCTCAACAGGCAGCGGGTAGGTACCCTCGACCTCCATACGACCCGAGGTAATGGTGCCCGTCTTGTCCAGGCACAGCACGTCGACGCGCGCGAGCGTCTCGATGCAGTAGAGCTGCTGCGCGAGTACCTTGCGGCGCGCCAGACGCACCGTGGCGATGGCAAGCACCGACGAGGTCAGCAGCACCAGGCCCTGCGGAATCATGCCCAAAAGAGCGCCCACCGTGGACAGCAGCGCCGACGAGGGCACACGACCGGCAAGCAGCTCGGAAAAGCACCACGAAAGCGCGCTATCGCCCGGCGTACCGGCGGCATCCCACAGCTCGCTCACACTCGAGGCAAAGAGTGCCAGGCCGAGCGGAATCATAATGAGGCTTGCGAAGCGCACGATGGCGTTAAGCGCGTTCATGATCTCGGAATTGACCTTTTTGACGTACTTGGCCTCGTTATTAATTTTGGCCACGTAGTTGTCGGCGCCGACATGGATCACGCGGGCGCGCAGCAGACCCGAGTCGATAAAGCTGCCGCTCATGAGCTCGGAACCGGGCTGTTTCTTAATAAGGTCGCTCTCGCCCGTCAGCAGGCTCTCGTTCACGAGCGCCTCGCCCGAAACCACCACGGCGTCAGCGGGAATCTGGTCGCCGCGCCCCAGGCGGATGATGTCGTCGAGCACGATCTGGTCCAGGTCGAGCTCCACCTCGGCGCCGTCGCGCACCGCGACGGCCTTCTTGGAAGTCAGCAGCGTGAGCTTATCGACCATCTTCTTGGAACGCATGGACTGGATGACGCCAATAGCGGTATTGAGGAACACCACGAACAGGAACGTCAGATTCTTAAACGAACCGGTCAAAATGACCAGGAACGCCAAGATCACGTTGATCAAATTGAACAGCGTGCAGAGGTTCTCGATGATGAGCTCTTTGACCGACTTGGTCTTGAGCTCCATGTTGCGGTTGATCTTACCGGCGGCGATGCGCTCCTCGACCTCGGCGGTCGAGAGTCCGCGCTCGATATCCGTTGCTGCCATACCACGTCCCATCACGTCGCGTCAGTATAAGAAAAACCGCCCGGACCATGCGAGGTTCGGACGGTCTTACGTTCGATGGTGCCCCATGTTGGATTCGAACCAACGGCCTTCTGCTCCGGAGGCAGACGCTCTAATCCCCTGAGCTAATAGGGCCAACGTCTGGCATTATACCCAAGTGCACCACGGGCTATCAAAATAAAAGAAAAAGCTTTGCAATTCCGAGGAAGACGCGGCGCAACGGCCCACTTTAGAAGGCAAAAGCGAGTCAGATAGTATAAACTCTCATGCACCATATATACACGGCTCGCGATACGGGCCGTTTTTGCAAGGGTTATCCATCGAGGTGAGAGGCACACCATGATTGCTATTTTAAAGCAGAGCGCCAGCGACGAGGCCGTCAGCCATATCGTCAGCTGGATTGAGAAAAAGGGCCTGAAGACCGACGTCTCGCGCGGCGAGAATGAGACGATTATCGGCCTGGTGGGCGACACGACCAAGATCGACCCGTTCCTGCTCGAGTCCATGGATGTCGTCGAGCGCGTGCAGCGCGTCTCCGAGCCGTTCAAGCGCGCCAACCGCAAGTTCCACCCCGAGGACTCCGTCATCGACTGCGGCCACGGCGTCAAGATCGGCGGCGATCAGTTCCAGGTCATCGCCGGCCCGTGCTCCGTCGAGGGCGAGAACCTCATCCGCATCGCCCGCCGCGTGAAGGCCGCCGGTGCCACGATGCTGCGCGGTGGTGCCTACAAGCCCCGCACCTCCCCCTACGCCTACCAGGGCATGGGCCCCGCCGGCCTCGACCTGCTGTGCGAGGCGTCCGCCGAGCTCGACATGCCGATCGTCACCGAGATCATGGACCCACGCGACGTGCAGGTCTTCTTGGACAAGAAGATTGACGTCATGCAGATCGGCGCCCGCAACGCCCAGAACTTCCCCCTGCTCAAGGAGGTCGGCAAGACCCAGACCCCGATTCTGCTCAAGCGCGGCATGTCCGGCACGATCGATGAGCTGCTTATGGCAGCCGAGTACATCATGAGCGAGGGCAACGACAACGTCATTCTGTGCGAGCGCGGTATCCGCACCTTCGAGACCCGCACCCGCAATACCTTCGACCTCAACGCCGTGCCGGTGCTGCACCACCTGTCGCACCTGCCCGTCGTCGCCGACCCCAGCCACGCCACCGGCTACACCCGCTACGTTGAGCCCATGGCGCTCGCCGCGACCGCCTGCGGTGCCAACGGCCTGGAGATCGAGGTCCACGACGAGCCGAGCCGCGCCTGGTCCGACGGCGCCCAGGCCCTCACCCCCGATCAGTTCGACGACACCATGCGCCGCATCCGAGCCATCCGCGAGGTCGTCTGCCAAGAGACCATGGAGTAGCCCATGGGTACGGTGAGAAACGCACGCGTTAACCAGGGCGGCCCCAAGTGTGCCGGCATCGTCGGCCTTGGCCTCATCGGCGGCAGCTTTGCCCGCGGCTATGCACAGGCGGGCGTCCGCGTGCTGGCCTGGGACCCCGATGACGATGTCATGACGGCCGCCAGCATGGGCACTATCGCCGGAGAGCTCAACGACAGGACACTCGGCGAATGCGACATCATCGTCCTGGCTTGCTACCCCGAGGCATGCATCGAGTGGCTCGAGGCGCACGCCCAGGCGCTCGCCGACGCCACCGACACCGAGGCCATCATGGGCCCCGTGGTGATCGACACGGTGGGCGTCAAGGGCATCGTGTGCGAGCGCGCCTTTGAGCTTGCCCGCGAGAACGGCTTTTACTTTGTGGGCGCGCACCCCATGGCGGGCACCCAGTTCTCAGGCTACGCGCACTCCCGCGCCGACCTGTTCCAGGGCGCTCCCCTGGTGCTCGTTCCGCCCGCAGTAGACGATGCCCTTAAGCTGGAGCTTTTGGGCCAGGTGCGCGAGATGGTGCGCCCCTTGGGCTTTGGCAAGTTCAGCGTGACCAGCGCCGCCGAGCACGACCGTGTCATCGCCTTCACGAGCCAGCTTGCGCACGTGGTGTCCAACGCCTACGTAAAGAGCCCGACCGCCCAGATCCACCACGGCTTTTCGGCCGGTAGCTACCGCGATCTCACCCGCGTGGCGCACCTCAACCCGCAAATGTGGTCCGAGCTCATGATCGACGACGCCGACGCACTCGCCTTCGAGATCGACCATCTGATCGAGTCGCTCGGCGCCTACAGCCGTGCGCTCAAGGACCGCGACCAGCGCTATCTGGAGAATCTTCTTGCCGAGGGCGACCGCATTAAGCGCGCGCTCGACGACGAGGCCTCCCACTAGACCACCTATCACGCCAGGTCGAAAGGACCGAAGCTTATGGCGATTACCATCGATATCGACACCGCACGCCCCTACCAGGTGCATGTTGGCACGTTTTTGCTGGAGCAGGCGGGACCGCTCGTGCGCGCCACCGCCGGCGGCACCAAGGCCGTCATCGTGACGGACACCAACGTGGGCCCGCTCTACCAGATGCCCGTTAAGCAGAGCCTAGAGGCGTCAGGCTACGAAGTGAGCATCTGCACCTTCGAGGCCGGCGAGGCCCATAAGCGCGCCGAAACCTATGTTGCCATTTTGGAGTTTGTGGCCGAGCACGAGCTTTCGCGCTCCGACGTGATCGTGGCACTCGGCGGCGGCGTCGTGGGCGACGTGGCGGGCTTTGTGGCCGCTACCTACATGCGCGGCTGCAAGTTTGTGCAGATCCCGACGAGCCTGCTCGCCATGGTTGATTCGTCGGTGGGCGGCAAGACCGCCATCGACCTGGCTGCCGGCAAGAACTTGGCCGGCGCCTTTTGGCAGCCGAGCTTGGTTATCGCAGACGTGGGGTGCCTGGCCACCCTCACGCCCGAGCAGTTCGCCGACGGCTGCGGCGAGGTCGTCAAGCACGCCGTGATCGCCGACCCGGAGCTTTTCGCCGAGCTGGAGAAGACCCCGCTCACGCTGGAGCTGCTCAACCGCGATGTGTCCCGCGTAGCGCTCATCATCGCCCGCAATATCGACATCAAGCGCGCCGTGGTCGTCGCCGACGAGCGCGAAACCAACCAGCGCAAGCTCCTCAACTTTGGACACAGCGCCGGACATGCCGTCGAGGCCTGCGAGCACTTTGAGCTCGGACACGGCAACTGCGTGTCGATCGGCATGGGCATCATCACGCGCGCCGCGGCCCTGCACGGCGTCTGCGATGCTGCACTGCCCGGTCGTATTGAGGAACTCTGCGCCCGCCATGGCCTCAAGACCCGCTGCGACCTCGATGTCGATGCCGTCTTTGCCGAGGCGCTCCACGACAAGAAGCGCGCGGGCGACACCATCGATCTAGTGATTCCGCACGGCATTGGCCGCTGCAGCATCGACCGCACACCGCTTTCCGCTTTCCACGAACTCATTGCCGAGGGCCTCGGCCAGAAGGGAGACGCATCCGCATGCTAGCCCGCATCACCCCGTCCCCACTCAAGGGCACCGTTCCCGCCATCGCGTCCAAGTCGATGGCGCATCGCCTCATCATCTGCGCCGCGCTCGCCAACGGCGAGACACGCGTCACCTGTAACACCACCTGCGCCGACATCGAGGCTACGGTGCGCTGCCTTACGGCACTGGGTGCTCGCATCGAGACCGCCGAGGACGGCTTCCAGGTCCATCCCACTATGAAGAGTATTGAGTTCGGCCTGCTCAAGGCCCTTGCCGGCGGCACGCTTGATTGCGGCGAAAGCGGCTCCACGCTCCGCTTTATGCTGCCTGTCGCCTGCGCGCTGGGTGCAGAAGCAACTTTTGTGGGCCAGGGGCGCTTGGGCGCCCGCCCGCTCTCCCCGCTCTCGGACGAGATCATCGCCGCCGGCTGCGACCTACAGGGTCTGGGCGGTTTTCCGCTCAAGACGGGCGGACGCATGCGCCCGGGCACCTTTGTGCTTCCGGGCAACGTGAGCTCGCAGTATATCTCCGGCCTGCTGTTGGCAGCCCCGCTGCTGGCCCAGCCCTCCTGCGTGCAGGTAACCGGCCTCATTGAGAGCCGTCCCTACATCAACCTGACGATCCAGGCCATGAAGGCCTTTGGCGTCGAGGTCAACGTCGAGCGTATTCCGGCCAAGGACGACCAGCCCGAGGTCACGAACTTCCGCGTGAGCAGCGGCTCGTACCGCACGCCCGGCAGCGTTGCTGTCGAGGGCGACTGGTCCAACGCCGCCTTTTGGCTGTGCGCCGGCGCTATCGGCGTCGACCCCATCACCGTGGAGGGCGTATCCCTGAGCTCCGCGCAGGGCGACCGCAACGTGCTCGCCGCGCTTTCGCGCTTTGGCGCCCGCATCGTGCGTTCCACCAACGCCGCCACCGTGCAGTCCGACAAGCTCGCCGGCTTTGAGATGAGCGCCCACGACATTCCCGACCTCGTGCCCGTTATCTCGGCCGTAGCCTCGCTGGCGCAGGGCCGCACCTTTATCCGCGATTGCGCCCGTCTGCGTATCAAGGAATCCGACCGCCTGGTCACCACCACCCGCGAGCTCACCGCGCTGGGCGCACAGGTGCGCATTGCCGGCGATGACCTCATCATCAAGGGTGTCGATGCCTTCACCGGCGGCGAGGTCGATTCGCACAACGACCATCGCATCGCCATGATGGCCGCTATCGCCGCGAGCCGCGCCACCGGCGAGGTCGTGATCCACGGCGCCGAGGCCGTCAACAAGTCCTATCCCGATTTCTTCGACCACTACCGCCTGCTGGGCGGCAAGGTCACACTCGAGGAGGAATAGCATGTCCTCGACCTTTGGCAACGTCTTACGCTTAAGCATCTTCGGCCAGTCGCACTCCCCCGCTATCGGCTGCTCGCTCGACGGCATCCCGGCGGGCATCGCCGTGAACCAGGAGAAGCTGCAGGCCTTCCTCGACCGTCGCGCCCCCGGTCGCGACGAGACCGCGACCAAGCGCCGCGAGGCCGACGTTGCGCACATCATCGCCGGTGTGGTCGATGGACACACCACCGGCGCGCCCATCGCCGCGATTATCGAGAACACCAACACGCGCTCCAAGGATTACTCCGAGCTACGCCGCAAGCCCCGTCCGGGACATGCCGATTACCCGGCGCGTGTGAAGTATCACAACATGCACGATGTCGCTGGTAGCGGGCATTTCTCCGGCCGCCTAACGGCACCCTTATGCATCGCCGGCGGCATTGCGCTGCAGGCACTCGAGGCCCGCGGCATTCAGGTCATGGCGCACGTCGCGCAGATCGGCGGCATCTCCGACCTGCCGATGGACGATATGGTCTATCGAGAGGCCGACCGCAAGGCAATCCTTTCGAACGACTTGCCTTGCATTGACGCCGCCGCAGCCGGCCGCATGCGCGAGGAGATCCTAGCCGCGCGCGACGAACTCGACAGCATCGGCGGCATCGTGGAGTGCGGCATTTACGGGCTTCCCGCGGGCATCGGCGACCCCATGTTCGACGGCATCGAGAACCGCATCGCGCAAATCGCCTTTGGCATTCCCGCCGTAAAGGGCGTGGAGTTTGGCATGGGCTTTGCCGTCGCCGCCATGCGCGGCAGCGAGAACAACGATCCGTATCGCATCGATGCCGAGACCGGAAAGATCGAGGTCGAGTCCAACAACGCCGGCGGCATCCTGGGCGGCATTTCCACGGGTGCACCCGTCATGTGGCGTATGGCCGTGAAGCCGACGCCCTCAATTGGCCGCGAGCAACAGACCGTAGACATGGACGCCATGGAAAATGCCGAGCTCTCGGTCCACGGCCGTCACGATCCCTGCATCGCCCCCCGAGCCGTCCCCGTAGCCGAAGCAGCCGCCGCCCTCGCCATCTGGGACGCCCTCCTCGAAGACGCCGCCCAGCGCTAGCTACCCACCCCTCAACATCCCCCGACACGTGAAAGGGATCTCCATGGACCTTGCTGACATCCGCCAGGCCATCGATGGCATCGACACCACGCTCCTCAACAGCTTTGTCGAGCGCATGGACATTGCCACCGAGGTCGCCAAGTCAAAAATCGAGATGGGCAAGGCCGTCTTCGACCCTGCCCGAGAGCGCTCCAAGCTCAACAACCTCGCCAGCCGCGCGCCCGAGCGCTACGAGGCCCAGACCATCACCCTGTTCCGTCTCCTCATGAGCATGAGCAAGGCCGAGCAGCAGCGCTACATCAACGAACTCAAGGGCATCACCGTCTCGCAAAAGGCCCACGCCACGGCCGTGGCCTTTGACACACCCTTCCCCCAGACGGCCACCGTCGCCTGTCAGGGCGTTGAGGGCGCTTACAGTCAAATCGCCGCGTGCAAGCTCTTCGACGTGCCCGACATCGCGTTTTTTGGGACCTTCGAAGGCGTTATGCGCGCCGTGCGCGACGGCTTCTGCGAGTTTGGCGTGCTGCCCATCGAGAACTCCACCGCCGGCTCGGTCAACGCCGTCTACGACCTGCTCGCCCAGTTCGACTTCCACATCGTGCGCTCGCTTCGCCTCAAGATCGACCACAACTTGCTCGTCAAGCCCGGCACCAAGCTCGCCGACGTGCGCGAGGTCTACAGCCACGGCCAAGCCATTGCCCAGTGTGCCGGCTTTATTGAGTCCCACGACCTGCACGCCACCAAGTATCTCAACACGGCTATGTCGGCCGAAATGGTCGCCAACTCCGAGCGCACCGATGTCGCCGCTATCGCTTCGCGCAGCTGTGCCGTGCTGTATGGTCTGGAGGTGCTGGAACCCAACATCCAGGACTCGGACAACAACTACACGCGCTTTGTCGTCATCAGCCGCGAGCCGCGCGTCTACCCCGGCGCTAATCGCACCTCGCTCATGATTACCACGGCCAACGAGCCGGGCGCCCTCTACCGCGTGCTCGAGCGCTTCTATGCGCTCAACATCAACCTCATCAAGCTCGAGAGCCGCCCCATCTCCGGGCACGACTTTGAGTTTATGTTCTACTTTGACCTGGACTGCCCCTTTGGCAGTAAGGCCCTCGACGACTTGCTCGACTCCATCGACGACGTATGCGAGAGCTTCACCTACTTTGGCAGCTACACGGAGGTGCTCTAGATGACCGATACCGCCGCAACCCGTCCCTACGGCGTTCTGGGCCGCGTGCTGGGCCACAGCTATACCCCGACCATCTACAAGGAACTCGCGGGGCTGGAGTACGTGCGCTTTGAGCGCGAGCCCGAGGAACTTGAGACTTTTATGACGGGCGACGAATGGGAGGGCACCAACGTGACCATCCCATACAAGCGCGCCGTCATGGAATACCTGGACGAGCTGAGTCCGCTGGCCGAGCGCATGGGCAACGTCAACACCATCACACGTCTGCCTGATGGCCGCCTGCGTGGCGACAACACCGACTACTTTGGTTTTCAGTGCCTGGTCGAGGAATTGGGCATAGAGGTTTCCGGCAAGAAGGTCCTCGTGCTTGGCGCCACCGGTGGTGCCGGCACCACGGCAAGCATGGTGCTGGGAGATCTGGGCGCCACCGTGGTGCCCGTGGGCCGCACAAGCGAGGTCAACTACGGCAACATCGCGCAGCAATCCGATGTCACGCTACTCGTTAACTGCACGCCCGCCGGCATGTTCCCCCACTGCCCCGACGCTCCCTGTACGCTCGAAGGGCTTGACGCGCTCGAGGGCGTCATCGACATTGTCTACAACCCTGCACGCACGGGCCTCATGCTCGAGACCGAGCGCCGCGGCATCCCCTGCATCGGCGGCCTGCTGATGCTCGTGGCCCAGGCGGCGCAAGCCGTCGAGCGCTATACCGGCCAAGTCACCCCACGCGAGCGCATCCTGGACGTAACGGAGCGTCTGTCCCGCCGCGAGCAAAACATTGCCCTGATCGGCATGCCGGGTTCGGGCAAGACCCGCGTGGGTGAGCAGATCGCCCAGCTCACGGGCCGCGAGCACATCGACCTCGATCGCGCCCTCGAGGAACGTCTGGGCATGCCCTGTGCCGACTATATCGTCGAGTGCGGCGAGGTGGCCTTCCGCGAGCAGGAGACGGCGGCGCTGTCCGACATCTCCAAGCGCAGCGGCCTGGTGCTCTCAACCGGCGGCGGCGTGGTCACGCGCGACGAGAATTACCCGCTGCTGCACCAAAACAGCCAGGTCGTGATGCTCAACCGCAAGCTCGACGAGCTCGCCCACAAGGGCCGCCCTATCACCGCGCGCGACGGCATCGACAAGCTCGCCGATCAGCGCATGCCACGCTACCGCGCCTGGGCCGACTACATCATCGACTCACGCGACTGCGCCGCCAACACCGCCCAAGCCCTCCTCGACACCCTCCCACCCGCTCTCTAACCAAAACCACCACAAAGGGGACAGGCACCTTTGTGGTGGTTTTTCATTCCACCTGCAGCACCGACCAACCGCAAAGGAAGCAACCATGAAAGCACTCGTCATCAACGGCCCCAACCTCAACATGCTCGGCATTCGCGAGCCGGGCATCTACGGCAGCGACAACTACGACCGTCTGGCCCAGATCTGCCAGGAGGCAGGAGCCGCGCAGGGGTTTGACGAGGTTGAGGTCTTCCAGTCCAACCACGAGGGCAGCATCGTCGACAAGATCCAGGAGGCCTACGGCAAGGTCGACGGCATCGTCATCAACCCTGCTGCCTACACGCACACGAGCGTGGCCATCTTGGACGCCCTCAAAGCCGTCGCCATCCCCGCCGTCGAGGTCCACATCAGCGCCGTAGAAACACGCGAGGACTTCCGCCAGGTGAGCTATGCACGCCTAGCCTGCTTCGCCACCATCACCGGCGAAGGCCTCCAAGGCTACGCCCACGCGTTGGAGCTGCTGAGGGAGCGTCTCGAAAAGTAAGACTGCAACACTACTGAATAAATGATAGCGGAAAGGGCCGACTTGGTCCTCCCCGCTTTTAATTACGCCTTCTTGATCACGTACGCCAATCCAATATCGCAGGCACAGCGTACGATTGACGCGAAGAGCCACGATGCTGGCAGCGTCATAAGCAGAGGCATGGTCTGCCAAGGAATAAACCAATCGACCGCATGGATCGCAAAGATCGCCAGACTGGCTTGTCCGCAAAACACGAGCCCTCGCTCAAAAGCCCCCAAAACCGGCACGTCTTTCAGCTTCTCCAGCGCCATGGAAACCCAGCACACGCAGTAGCTGCCAGCAAGAGCGGCAGCCGTCGCAACCACAAACCCATCCACGCGGCGGCTCGAAAGCTCAAGCCCACTCAGCGCGGCAAGGACAAGCCAAGCGACACCGGCTCCAATAAATAGCAGAGGCTTGTTCACGCTCGCCTCCAGCCCCCTTTGGCGGGCCGTATAGCCAACCCACATCAGCAAGACGATGTAGCAGCTCAAATCCAAATCGAGCGGCAGGTAAACACCAAAATAGCGAGACACGCTCAATCCGCAAAAGGCAATCGCGGCACAGACAACGCCCCGCCAAACAACCCCAATTCCGCGGCGATCAAACAGCCGCACGAGCACATTAAACAACAGGCGCGACGTAAACAGCGCCGCCAAAAACCATGCCATGCCTACGGCGGTAACGCCAAGCCCAGGCACATCAACGCCCGAGGCAAACACAAGCGTCTTAAGCCCCGCAACCAGCGTACCTCTCGTCAAAGGAGCGCCGCTCATCAAGAACGTCGGCACCTGCCACGCCAGTGCAAGAACCACATACGGCACCAGCAGGCGCGACACCGAACCACTCAGCAGCTCGCGCCACGGCTTCGGCCTAAACGTATACCCGGCAAGAATAAAGAACACCGGCATATGAAACGAGAAGATCGCGTGCCGCAAGGGAGAGGGATTTGGGACGGTGTGCCCCACAATGACCAGAATAATTGCAATTCCCTTTGCAATATCGATCCAGTCGAGCCTTTTGCTTCCCATTGCGAACCCTTCAAAACCGCAGCACACAAGATGAAAAAAGCCAGGACCACCAAGCGGTCCGGGCTTAATAAACGATGGTGCTCCATGGCGGATTCGAACCGTCGACCTTGGGATTAGAAGTCCCCTGCTCTATCCAACTGAGCTAATGGAGCAAATAACCGCACGCCCAAGCAAGCGCAAGCCTGTCAGGCGCAAATAATTATAACCTAGTTGAACTGCTCGCGGTACGCCTTGCAGACCTCATCGACCGGGCCGTCCATGCGAAGGTCACCCTTCTCAATCCAAACGGCACGCTGGCAGATGCGCTCAACCTGCTCCATGGAGTGCGAAACGAACAGAACCGTCACGTCGCCGCTCTGGATAAAGTGCTGGATGCGGTCCTCGCACTTCTGCTGGAAGAACACATCACCGACGGACAGCGTCTCGTCAACGATCAGAATATCGGGCTCGGTAATCGTCGCGATTGCAAAGGCGATACGCGCCACCATGCCCGAGGAGAAGTTCTTAAGCGGCATATCGACAAAGTTCTGAAGCTCAGCGAACTCGATAATGCCGTCAAAGTTGGCATCGATGAACTCCTTGGTATAGCCGAGCAGGGCGCCGTTCAGATAGATGTTCTCGCGGGCGGTCAGCTCGGGGTCAAAGCCGGCACCAAGCTCAATCAGCGGCGCGATGTTACCGTGCGCCTTAACGCTGCCCTCGCTAGGCTCAAGCACGCCAGCGATAATCTTGAGCATCGTAGACTTGCCGGAGCCATTGGTGCCAACCAAACCGACAACTTCGCCGCGATGAATATCGAACGAGATGTGCTTAAGCGCCCTAAACTCCTCAAAGAACAGCTCGTGCTTGGCAAGCTTGATGAAGTACTCCTTGAGGTTGGTCAGCGACTCGGACGCCATGTTAAAGATCATGGTGACGTCGTCGACCTCGACAGCCAGAGGCTGCTCGCTGTAATCAACAACAGATTCAGTCATCACAGCACTCCTTAGATGTAGAGGATGAACTTGCGCTCGGACTTATGGAACACGGTGTAGCCAATAACAAGCGCAAGAACCGCCCAAGCGACGCACATACCAAACGTCATAAGCGAGGGCGTAGTCTGGAACAGGAAGATATCGCGCATAAACTGCAGGTAGTTGTACATGGGGTTCGCATACATCAAGATACGCACGAGATGCGGCATTTGCGCAATAAAGTCAGTCGTCCAAAAGATGGGCGTGATGTAAGTCCACGCCGTGATGACGACGCTCCACAGATGCATAACGTCGCGGAAGAAGACCGTAAGGGCAGAGAGCATCATGCCCAGGCCCATGCAGAAGCACATAAGCAGAAGCAGGCAAACCGGCAGCAGAATAAGGTGCCAAGAAGGCATAACGCGGAACCACAGCATAACGATGGCGACGGCGACCAGCGAGAAGCCAAAGTTCACGAGTGAGAAAAGCACCTTCTGCACCGGGAAGACCCAGCGGTGCACCTTAACCTTCTTGAGCAGCGGAGCCGCACCCACAATCGACGTCAGGGCCTGGTTCGTAGACTCGGACATGACGGCAAAGGTAACGTTACCCACGATCAAGTACAGTGGGTACATCTCGGGCGTAATCGAGCCATTTCGGCCTTGGGCGAAAATCGTCGAGAACACGATGGCCATGACAATCATCATCAGCAGCGGGTTGAGCACCGACCATGCGACACCCAGAACGCTACGGCGATACTTGATCTTAAAATCCTTGGTAACAAGCTGACGAAGGATAAACGCGTCCTTCTCAAATTCGTTCTTAGCAAACGTCGCAGGCAGACTGCGAGTTTCTTGTTGCTTTGTCTGATCCGACACGGATGCAACTCCTTTACTCGTAATCGTTGACAAACGAACAGTATAGACCCGACGGCCATGCAAACGATTCGCGCAACAAAACTGGAGAACTAACCCACATCTCAGGATGCCAAGCCCAAACGGCTATACTTTCAAGGGTTGAATGTATAAGGAGCATTGAGTGAATTCTGAATCCATCGCCGTCATCATCCCCTGCTACAACGAAGCGCTCACGATTGGTAAGGTCATCGACGACTTTCACCGCGAGCTTCCGCAGGCGACGGTCTATGTCTATGACAACAACTCGTCGGACGATACCTCACGCATCGCCACCGAGCACGGCGCCACGGTGCGCCTTGAACCCCGTCAGGGAAAGGGCAACGTGTGCCGCCAGATGTTTCGCGATATCGATGCCGATTGCTACCTGATGGTCGACGGAGACGACACCTACCCCGCCGAGGCGGCCAAAGCCCTCTGCGAGCCTATCCTCAGCGGCACGGCCGATATGACCGTAGGCGACCGCCTTTCCAACGGCACCTACGCCGAGGAAAATAAGCGTGCCTTCCACGGCTTTGGCAACAATCTGGTCCGCGCCATGATCAAGTGGATCTATGGCTACAGCTTCGATGATGTCATGACCGGCTACCGCGCCATGAGCCGTCCGTTCGTCAAAACCTTCCCCGTGCTTTCCGAGGGCTTCCAGATCGAAACCGAGCTCTCAATCCACGCCGTCGACCACCGCTGGCGCATCAAAGATGTGCCCATCGAGTACCGCGACCGTCCGGAAGGCTCCGAGTCCAAGCTCAATACCGTGAGCGACGGCATTAAAGTCGTTGCGATGATTGGCACGCTGTTCAAGGACTACCGCCCGCTGAAGTTCTTCAGTCTGGTTGCGCTTTTATTCGCGATTATCGGTCTGGCTTTGGGCATTCCTATCTTTGTTGAGTACTTTCAGACCGGCCTAGTCCCGCGCTTCCCCACCGCCATGCTCGCCGCCTCGTTTATGTTCCTGTGCGGACTGAGCCTTGCGACCGGATTCATCCTGGATTCTGTGGCAAAGGTTGAGAAAAAGCAGTGGGAGGTCAACGTGTACAGCAAATACGCCTACGATGACCAGTCCGGCCACCCTACTTCCAAGCCAAGCGAGAGGTAAACCACAATGCCGCTCATCTCCATCGTCGTGCCGTGCTACAACGAGCAGGAATCACTTCCGATCTTTCTCAAAGAGCTCGATGGCGTCGTTCGCATCATGACTCAGCAGGACCCCGAGATTTCCTTTGAAGCCGTCCTCATCGACGATGGCTCGGCAGACAAAACGCTCGCCGTCATGAAAGCAGAAGCCGCGGCGGCGCATCCATACGCCATCCGCTGGCACTCTTTCTCGCGCAACTTTGGCAAGGAGGCGGCACTATTCGCCGGACTCCAGCACGCAAAGGGCGACTATGTCGCCACCATGGATGCCGACATGCAGGACCCGCCCTCGCTCCTGCCGCAGATGTACGAGATCTTGCAGACCGAAAACTACGATAACGTCGCCACACGCAGGACCACCCGCGAAGGCGAGCCTCCCATCAGGTCTTTCTGTGCCCGTATGTTCTACAAGATCATCAACCGCATTTCCAAGGCCGACATCGTCGACGGAGCACGCGATTTTAGGCTCATGAAGCGACCTATGGTCAACGCCATCATCTCCATGGGCGAATACAACCGATTCTCCAAGGGCATTTACGGCTGGGTCGGCTTCAAGACCAAATGGCTCCCCTACGTAAACGTCAACCGCGTGGCCGGCGAGACCAAATGGAGCTTTTGGTCGCTGCTCCTCTATTCCATCGACGGCATCGTCGCGTTTTCCACGGCGCCACTCTCCCTCGCCGCCCTCACGGGTATCGTCTTCTGCCTCATCGCCATCCTAGGATTTATCGTCATTCTGGTCAAAACGCTTGTTTGGGGCGACCCCGTAGGCGGATGGCCCTCCCTTGCCTGCCTCATTACGCTGTTTGGCGGTATGCAGCTCCTGTGTCTGGGAATCATTGGCGAGTACCTGGCAAAAGCCTACTTGGAGGCCAAGCGCCGCCCCATCTATATCATCCGAGAGTCCAACGAGGAATCTGATGACACAGCCCAATAACAGCACGCTCAAGAATGTGGCGTTCTACGCCGCCTGCTTCACGTTTTCCGTCGCACTCTTTGTCGCACTTGCAGCGGCGGGGCATGTCTACCCCCTTGGCGACAACTCGTTTCTCACCAACGATCTCAAATACCAATACATCGACTTCTTCGCGTGGTTTCGCCGCGTCCTTTTAGGCGAGGCAAACCTTCGCTATTCCTTCTCGCAGGGACTCGGCATGAACACATGGGGGCTCTATAGCTACTACCTCGCCAGCCCCTTCAACCTGCTCTGCGTGCTGTTTCCTGCAGACAAGCTGACGCTCTTCGTATTTGCCATAACCGCGCTCAAACTGGGCTGCATCCACATCAGCAGCGCTTGGTATGTGCAAAAGCGCTTTGACCTGCCCAAGCCCGCCGCATTCCTGCTTTCCCTCTCGTTCACGTTTTGCAGCTGGACCATCAGCAACCTGCGCAACCCACTCTGGATCGATTGCCTCATCCTGCTGCCCATCTGCGTCTACGGATGCCACGAGCTCATTCGCAAGCAGCGTATGATCCGCCTCGTCATCACAACGGCGCTCAATGTCATGTTCTGCTGGTATACGGCCTACATCAGCATCCTGTTCCTCTGCATCTTCGTATTGGTCGAATTTGTCGATTATGTTGTAGAAAAAGAATTTAGCTGGAAGCTCATGCTCGATCGGGCCCTGCGGTTCGCCGGGGCTATCGCGCTTGGATTGCTTCTGTCCGCCTGGACCTTTTTGCCGACCATCCTTGCCATGTCCAAGGGCGGACCCGTTCTGGCACTCGGCCCCCTACTTAAAACCAGCCTCAAGTCGCTCATCGGGGGCTTTCTTCCCTGCATGTGGGTAAACAACGAAAGCACACCGCAATTCTATTGCGGCATCATCATGATGCTGCTCGCGGTGAGCCTACTGGTTAACCGCACGGTTTCAATCAAGACGCGCATTGCAACACTCGTCGTCACGATAATCCTGGTCGCCAGCTCCGTTTTGAGCCCGCTCGAGTACATCTGGTGCGGCATGCGCGTTCCCAATGGCTTCTACTCGCGCACGGCTTTTTTGCTGAGCTTCTTTGCGCTGTGGGCCGCAGGATACGCGCTGCAGAAACTCCAAGAGCGGCCAACATTACGTCGAGCCCATCGTCCGGCCATCATCATGCCACTCCTGGCACTCACGGCAATTGAACTATTTGCCAACGCCCATGTTATGTGGAACCAGCTGTACACAGGCTATTCCGAAGAAGCCAACAGCGCCTATATCGCCACCGCAACCGACACGATCACGGCTATTCAAGACCAGACTTCGGCGTCGTTCTACCGCATTGACCGCACGACCACACGCGTCGACAGCGCCGCCCTCAACGAAGGCCTGGCGCTTGGGTACAACCAGTTGTCTTCGTATTCGTCTGCCAACAACCCGCAGGCCATCGCACTGCTCAACTCCCTTGGATACAGCAGCGTCGGCGAATTCTCGACCCGTTATGCCGAGCCCATTCTCGCCGTCGATGCCCTACTGGGAGTCAAATATGCCATTCCTGAAAACGTGCCTGCGGGATACGTTTTAGCCAAGACGAATCAGGCCGACTCCACAAGCGCGGTGTACCAGAACCCCTATGCGCTCAGCATTGGCATCGCAGCCTCAAGCGATATCCAAAACAGTACGTTGAAGAGCGAGAACCCTTTCGAAAAGCAGAACGACCTCTACAGCAAAATCCTAGGCCGCGAGGTCGAGCTCTATACCAAGATCGAGGCCACGAGCACGGAAAATAGCGATAGCTTAAAGCAATGGAGCGTTACCGTACCGGCAAGCTCAATCGGGTATCTCTACATCAACAAAGATGCGACCGCCGGCAGTTATTGGCCCGTCACCCTTACCATCGACCAGCGAACGATCGAAAACGAGGCCTGGAGATTCGACAATAATATCCGCCAGATTGCGGATGCATCGGACGCCCCGAGCCAGCATACGGTGTCAATCGGAGTCGCAGAGGGCAATTCAGACATGCCCCAAGACAATGAGCCGGTCTTTTACGCCCTCAATCTGGACGTTTTCGAGCAGATTATTTACGAGCTTAAGACGAGCGAATTTGTCCCGACAGTTTTTGAGGACGGAAGGATCGAAGGCGAGTATACCGCCAAGGATGACGGCAACCTGCTGCTGAGCGTTCCGTACGATGAGGGCTGGAACGTAACGGTAAACGGAACCGCCGCAGAACTAACGCCCGCCGCCGATAAGGGCCTGTCGTCCCTGAACATGCAGAAAGGCGCGAATAGGATTGTGATGACCTACAAGACTCCGGGCGCCCTGGCGGGGCTTGTAGTGAGTCTGGCGACCGCCGCCGCCCTTGTTGCAGCGGGGCTATACGCCAGACATAAGAAAAGCCGCCGTTAACAAGCGGCGGCTTTTTTACTCTCGTCAATTCAATAGCG
>OLQP01000015.1_pt1 | contig 177504 bp, 156 predicted proteins | sample 1643181 | NCBI WGS metagenome assembly OLQP01 (sample SAMEA3136710, study PRJEB25190) | human gut metagenome | biome: human gut; feature: human-associated habitat; material: faeces | place: Austria | collected 2013 | reverse complement strand
CTGGTGATCTCCGCCTTGAGAGGGCGGCGTCCTAAACCGCTAGACGAACGGGCCACATGACATCTGCACTGCCGTGCTGCGAAGACATATATTACGGGACAAAAAACATCAGTGCAAGAAGAAATTCCAAATTGCCGAAAAATTGTCGGCAGGTTATGGAACGCGCAGGTAAACTAATTAACTAATTCAAGTTGAGATGAACCAAAAGGGCTTCGCGATCGTTGGGGATGTTGTCTTCGATCACCGCGTCGAGGGCGGCGTTGAGAAGCTGGCCAAGCTCGGGCCCCGGCTTCACACCGGCACGAATCAGGTCGCCGCCGTCGATAGCAAGCATCTTGAGCGTATAGGGCTCCCCCGCCTCCAGTAGCTCGTGCGCCAGAGCGCGCATCTCCTCAATCGTCTCGACGTAATAGAAGCACGACGGGGCCTTGCCAAGTGTGTCGGCACGTTTGAGGTCCATGAGCTCGTCCATCAGACGCGGCGTGTCGACGCCCTCGCCCGAAAGCGCGCGCATCATATTGAGCAGGCAGGAGCGCTCGGGGCGCAGCGGCTTGTCGTGATATTTAATGAGCAGGCACACGTCGCGCACCAAGTCGTGCGAGAGCGCCAGGCGATCCATAATGACGCGCGCTTTCTTGGCGCCGAGCTCGGGATGACCGTAGAAGTGCCCGCTACCGGCATGGTCGACCGTGAAACAGTCGGGCTTGGACACATCGTGCAAAAACGCCGCCCACATCAGACTCATTGAGGGTGTAACGCCGTCGCACAGCGCCAGCTCCCCCGCCACCGTCAGCACACGGGCGATATGCTCGTAGACGTTAAACGCATGATAGACACTGCGCTGATCAAACCCGCGACCCGCTGCCAACTCGGGCACGGCGGCGCAAACAAGCTCGGGATAGCGAAGCATCGCGTCTCCCCCGTGGCCGGTCGAAAGGATGCCCTCAAGCTCAATACCCACGCGTTCGCGCGCCACGGCATCGAGCAGCGGCGCGCACTCGGCAAGGGCACGCTTGGTCTCGGTCTCAATCACAAAGTCCAGGCGGCAAGCAAAACGCACGGCGCGCAGCATACGAAGCGCATCCTCATTAAAGCGACGTATGGGATCGCCGACGGCACGGATCAGCTTGCGTTCCAGGTCGCCCTGGCCGTCGTAGCGGTCGACAAGCCCGCGCTCGGGATGCCAGGCCATGGCATTAACGGTAAAGTCGCGACGCGCCAGATCGTCCTCAAGCGACGCCGCACGCTCGACAGTCTGAGGATGACGCCCATCGGTATAGAAGCCATCCAGACGGTACGTGGTGACCTCGATGCGCTCGCCATCGGAAATAGCCGTGATTCCGCCAAATTTAATGCCGGACTCCACGACCGCGATGCCGGCGGCCTCGAGCGCCGCTTTGGACTCCTGCCACAGGCCGCTGCAGCACATGTCGACATCGTGGCTGGGGCGCCCCATCAGGGCGTCGCGCACCCAACCGCCTACGTACCAAGCCTCAAGACCGGCTGCCTCGAGCGCGCGTAGGACGCGGAGGGAGGCATCGGTCGGCTGCGTACCGTTGAGCGAAACATTGCACATGCCTATGGCCTCCTGTACTTGCGAGCGTTAATCGATGGTTCTCAAGAAGTCTAACAAGAAACGAGAAAGCGCGCACACGCAATCGCGTTGTCGATTTAATAAAACGAGTCAGTAGACGCCACATGCGTTATACGCGCAAAAAACACCCGCCTCGGAGATCTAAAGCGGGTGTTCGGCAACGATTTTTTATGCGACTAGCAGACCTGACGAACCTCGATATTCTTCTTGTATTCGTCCACCTTGGCAAAGTCACCCAGACCCGGGCACTCGACCACGTTGGCGCCGGTTGCCATCGACAGGCGCAGAGCATCCTCAACACGCTCGGGGGCATCGTGCCACACGGACAGGAAGGCAGCGAGCGAGGAATCACCGGCGCAGACCGTCGAAAGCAGCTTGACGTCGAAGGTGCGATTGGCAAACCAGATGTGCTCGCCGTTGGAGAAGAACGCGCCGTCGCCACCAAGGGTCAGCAGGACGTTCTTGGCGCCCTTGGCATGAAGCTCGGCCATCGCGCCCTTGACGGACTCATCGACGCCACCGCTCACCTTAATGCCAAAGATGTCAAGCAACTCGTCGTCGTTGGGCTTGATCAGCAGCGGCTCCAGAGCAATGAGGTCTGCCAGCTGATGGCTCGAGATGTCGAGGACGAACTCGGCCCCCTTGGCCTTGACACGGCGCAGGACCTCGGCCAAGAAGCCCTCGGAAGTGTTGGGAGGCAGCGAGCCACTGATGACCAGGCAGGTCATGTCATCGAGCGAATCGATAAGCTCAAACATCTCCTGCTCGTTGGCCTCGTTGATGGCGGCACCGGCGTTGACCATGTTGTACTCGGTGTCGGGGCCGGCATTGAGGAACACGTTGACGCGCGTGGTGCCGTCGGTCCACACGGGCTTGACGGGCACGCCCAGGGCCTCGGCGCCCTTAACGATAAACTCGCCCGAGAAGCCGGCGAAGAAACCCAGGATCGTGGTGTCGACACCGTAGTGGTCAAGCGTAAACGAGACGTTGAGGCCCTTGCCGTTGGGCGTGTAGACGGCGTTGCGGGTACGCGTGACGGTGTTGGCAGCAAGGCCGTCGCAGGCGATGTTGTAGTCAATGGCGGGATTTGCAGTGAGCGTGTAAATCATGAATGTTCCTTTCACGAAGCAACGTGTTAATGAAAGTATATTCCACGCATAGACAAAAGGCTAGGACAACTCGGTGAACGGTGTGGAAGCGATGAAGTACGGCGGGACACGTCTCCCCCATGGCGGAACAAAAAAGGCGCCCCGGCCGAAACCGGGGCGCCGCATGCGCACGAATATGTCGCGTTTCGATTACTGACGATCGAGCTTGCGGACAGCAACGCGCTTGCTGTACTCATCGACGTGACCGAAGTCGCCGATGCCGACGGACTCGGCAACGTTGGCGCCGGTGGCCATAGCGAGCTTCATGGCCTCCTCGACGTTGTCGCGATCCCTGTACCACTTGTGCAGGAACGCAGCGAGGGTGCAGTCGCCGGCGCAGACGGAAGAAACCAGCTTGATGTTGAACTCACGCTTGGCGTACCAGATGTCCTCGCCGTTGGAGAAGTAAGCGTCGCCGCGGCTACCACGGGTGAGCAGCACGTTCTGGACGCCGGCCTCGTGAGCCAGCTTCATGGCGACGCGAACCTCGTCGTCGGTGTCGACCGGCACGCCGAAGATGGCCTTCATCTCGTGATGGTTCGGCTTGATGAGCAGCGGCTTCTTGTGAGCGAGCTCCTTGAGCTTGTCGGAGGACAGGTCCAAGACGACGTCGGCGCCACGAGCCTGAGCGTGCTCCATGACCTGAGCCAGGAAGTCAGGCGTAGCTTTGGGAGGCACGGAGCCGGAAACGATCAGGCACTCGAGATCGCCCGCGGTGTCCAGGATGTTGTAGAGCTCCTCCTGGTGCTGCGGCGTGATCGGAGCACCCGGGTTCAGGATGCCGTACTCGTGCTGGCCATCGTTGACGTAGGTGTTAATGCGCGTGATACCGTCGGTCCAGACCGGGCGGCAGAGGCAACCCAGGTTCATGACCTCCTCGACGATGAACTTGCCCGTGAAGCCGGCGAAGAAGCCGAGCGCGACGGTGTCGACGCCCATCTTCTTAAAGGCGAAGGACACGTCGAGGCCCTTGCCGTTAGCCGTGTAGCTGGCCGAGCCGGTGCGGACGTTCTCGTCGGGCTCGAGCGGAGAGCTCGAAACCGTCATGTCGACAGCCGGGTTAGCGGTTAGCGTGTAGAACATTTACAGTACCCCCTGTATATGTGAGGGCCGCGTGGCCGGCCCATTCCAACCACGCGGTTACCTCTGATACCAAATTAGCGAGCTGCGGACTCGAGCAGTGCCTTGACGTCGGCGGCGGTGTTGCAGGCGAGCGCCTTCTCGGCGAGCTCGTCGCACTCGGCCTTGGTCCACTGGCTGATGGTCTTGCGAGCACGAAGGATCGAAGGAGCGCTCATCGAGAACTCCTCCAGGCCCCAGCTGATCAGCAGCGGCTCGAGCAGCGGATCGGCAGCGGCCTCGCCGCACATACCGACCATGATGCCGGCCTTCACGCCGCTCTCGATGATGTTCTTGAGCGAGCGAAGCACGGCGGGATAGTACACCTGGTACAGGTTGGAGATGGTGTCGTTACCACGGTCGGCGCACATGGTGTAGCCGATCAGATCGTTGGTGCCGATGGAGAAGAAGTCGGCGACCTCGGCCAGGCGGTCAGCCAGCAGCGAGGCGGCAGGCGTCTCGACCATGATGCCGACCTCGATGTTCTCGTTGAACTTGCGACCCTCTTCGGTCAGCTCGGCCTTGCACTGCTCGACGAGCTCCTTGACAGCCAAGACCTCCTCGACACAAGTGACGAGCGGGATCATGATCTTGACGTCACCGAAGGCGCTAGCGCGCAGCAGGGCGCGGAGCTGGACCTTGTACTGGTCGGGATTGGCCAGGCAGTAGCGCACGGCGCGGAAGCCCATGAAGGGGTTATCTTCCTTGACCATGTGCAGATACGGAATCTCCTTGTCGCCACCCACATCGAGCGTGCGGATGATGACCGGAGCGCCCTTGAGCGCGCTCGCGACCTTGCGGTAGGCGTTAAACTGCTCCTCCTCAGAAGGAAGCTCGGCAGAGTCCATGAACAGGAATTCGGAACGGAACAGGCCGATAGCCTCGGCGTCGTGATCGAGCGCGTTGGGCACGTCATCGGGGTTGCCGATGTTGCAGGCGATGATCTTCTTGATGCCGTCGGCAGTCACGGACGGCTTGCCGCGGAAGGCCTCGAGAGCCGCCTTCTCGGCAGCAAAAGCCTCGGCCTTGGCAGTGTAAGCGGCGAGTGTCTCCTCGTTGGGATCGGCCTCAACGATACCCTTGCCACCGTCGACGACAACGGTCATGCCGTTGCGCAGTGCGGTGCAGCTGTTGGAAACCGAAAGGACAGCCGGGATCTCGAGCGCGCGCGCAATGATCGCGGAGTGCGACGTGCGGCCACCAGTCTCGGTGACGATACCGGCAACGTGGGCCTTATCGATCGTGGCAGTCATGGACGGCGTGAGGTCGTGCACGACAACGACGGTGTTCTCGGGCAGGACGGAGAGGTCGACGACCTCCTTGCCCAGCAGCTCGGCCAGAATACCGGTGCGGATGTCGGCGATGTCGGCCGCGCGCAGACGGAACATCTCGTCGTCCATGGACAGGAACATGTTCTCGAACATGGTCGAGGTGTCCATGAGCGCCTGCTCGGCGCAGGTGCCGCCGTCAATGGCGGCGTTGATGGCGTCGGTCATGCCCGGATCCTGAGCCAGGACAATGTGTCCGCTCATGATCTCGGCCTCGGCCTCGCCCACCGTCTCCTTCATGTGGTCGGCCTGAGCCTGGGTCTTCTCGCAGAAGACCGAAAGAGCGGTCTGATAGCGCTCCTTCTCTGCTGCCGAATCAGCAACCTCGTGCGGCTCAAACGTCAAGTCGGGATCGACGGCGACCATGACGGTGCCGATACCGATGCCCTCGGAAGCGTTGACTCCCTGATACATTCCCATTCCTCTCTCCGTGTCATGTGATAAAGCGTTTTGCCATATCCATGACAAAAGAGCGCAGCTACCTTACAACAGGTCACTGCGCCCCCAAATATGAACTTAGTTGTTCAACATGCGACCCGTTTGAGTTCTACTCGCCAAGACCGCTCTTGATGAGCTCGATGGCAGCAGCCAGAGCCTCGGCCTCGTCGGCGCCGTCGCACTTGACCTCGACCTCGGTGCCGCAGGGGATACCAGCAGCCATGAGGGCCATCGGGGACTTGCCGTTGACCTCCTTCTCGGGGGTAACGACCGTCACGTCACAGGCGTACTTGCCCATGGTGGAGGCGAACAGACCAGCCGGACGCATGTGCAGACCCTGAGGATTAACGAGGGTAGCCTTCTCAGAAACCATAATTGACTCCTTTTTGTGTTTAACCCCTGTCATGCATGTGGCAGGAGTCAGATTCACGACGTTATTTATATTAACTCACATCAAACGGTTTTTCATTGTGTTTCAGACGAATTATTGGACAGATGTGTTTGTCGTCCGCTTGCTCGCCGGGCGGGTGCGGGTTAAGTTTGCTGCTCTACAGTCCTGCGCAAGACGGAAAGTACATTAAGTGCTTTCCTTTGCGTGCGGAACTCGCGACAAACTTAACCCGCGCCCGCCCGGCGAGCAAGCTGCGGAAACTCGGTCGGTCCAGAGTAATGTCAGCTGATGGGAATTCTGGCTGATGATCTGTTCGCGACAAAAACTCGATGGGCAGTTCCCTCTATGCCCTTATGTAAGTTGCGGTGAAATAGGGACTGGATTTGGAGTTGAATCGTATAAACAGTCCCTATTTCACCGCAACTTATTTGGGGGAAAAAAATAGGCGGAGGCCCTGGTGAGGGTCTCCGCCTTTGTAACAGGGGACGATATTATTCGCTAACTGCTGGATTAGACCAGGCGGGCGTTGATCGTCTTGGCGATCTCGGCGGCGTCGGTGGAACCCTTGACAGTAGCACGGAAGTCCTCGTCCATGAGCGCCTCGGCGACCTTGGACAGGATCTTAAGGTGCGTAGTGCCGGCCTGGGCACCGGGGATGAGCAGGGCGATAGCCACGTTGACGGGAGCGCCGTCCATGGTGTCCCAACCGGTCACGCCGGACTCGTCCTTGACGACGATGACGGCAGCCTCGGTAATGGCGTCGGACTTGGCATGCGGGATGGCGAAGCCCTCCATCATGCCCGTGGTGCCCTCGGCCTCGCGGGCCAGGAAGGCGTTCATCACGGCGTCGGCGTCGCTGGCGATACCGGCCTTGACAGCCTGGTTGGAAACGAAGCTCAGAGCCTCGTCACGAGAAGCGAAGTCCTCGGCGACAAAGACATTCTCGACCTCCACGAAGTCGACAGCCTCGGCCTTAGGGGCCTCGACGGCAGCGGCCTTGGGGGCCTCAACAGGCTTGGCTACAGGAGCGGCCTTCTGATTCTTCTCGAAGTCGTACTTCTTGAAGGCCACGAACAGGATGCCACCGACAACAGCGCCGATGAGGATCGCGAGGACCCAAAGCGGACCGTTCTCGACAACGGGCAGGACCAGGAAGCCACCGTGAGGCGCCGGATCGTGAACGTTGAACATAATGGTCAGGATCGAAGCGATAGAGGAACCGAGCATCATGATGGGCATGACGGGCCAGATGTTCTTGGTCATGAACGGAATGGCGCCCTCGGTGATGTGGGTGCAACCAAGGATGAGGTTGACGACACCGGCGTCGTGATCCTCCTGGCTGAAGTACTTCTTGCCGACAACGACGGCAAAGGTGGTGATCAGCGGCGGAACGATGCAGGCGGCGGAGACGGCAGCCATGAAGTTGGTGCCGAAGTTGTAGGTATCGGTGCCAACACCGGCGGCCAAAGCCTCGGTGAGCATAGCGGTACCGGTGACGTAAGCAGCCTTGTTGACCGGGCCGCCCATGTCAAAGGCGCACATGCAGCCAATGGCAAGACCCAAGACAACGGCGCCAGAGGCGGACAGGCCCTTGAGGAAGTCCATCATGGCGGTGTTGATGGCAGCCATGGGGCCGGAAATGCCGAGCATGACCAGGCCGACGATAGCCGTCGAGAACAGCGGGTACAGGAAGATAGCCTTGAGGCCGTCCAGGTTCTTGGGCAGGCCGGCAAAGACCTTCTCGAGCAGCAGGATGACATAGCCGGCGAGGAAGCCGCCAACGATGCCGCCCAGGAAGCCGAAGCCCACGCCGGCGCCACCGGCGTCGATCATGCCGGTCTCGGCGTTAACAGGCAGGCCCTGGATGGCGATCATACCGGCAACAAAGCCGGGGACGAGCGCCGGGCGCTTGCCGATGGATTCAGCGATGTAGGCGGAAAGCACCGGAACCATGAGGTTCATGGCGATGCCGCCGATGATCTTCAGCATCGCAGCAAAGCTGTTGTAGTCAGACGCCGTCGAATCGAAAGACGTAATGCCCCACAGGAACGAGACGGCGGTCAGAACACCACCGGCAACGACGAAGACCAGCATATGGCTGACGCCGTTCATAAGGTGCTTGTAGATGACGTGGCCGATGGACTCCTTCTCCTCGACCTCGTCCTCGACATCGGCAGCGGCTGCAACCGTGCCATCGCTCTTGGCGGCGAGCGCGTGGTCAATCAACTTACCAGCGGCCTCAACGGACAGGGCCTTGGAAACACCAACGGAAACCATGGGCTTGCCGGCGAAACGCTCAGCCTGGACATCCTTATCGGCTGCGACGACGACGGCCTTGGCACCGGCGATCTCGCTCTTGGTAAGCTCGTTCTCGACACCGACCTGGCCATGGGTCTCGACCTTAATGGTCAGACCTCGCTCGGCAGCTGCCTTCTCCAGTGCCTCCTTCGCCATGAAGGTGTGCGCAATGCCGGTCGGGCAACCGGTCGCGGCGATAATGTCAAACTTAGCCATGTGTCCCTCCTTTTTAAGTTTTGCGCCCGCAGGCGCTCCCCTACACGCGCGTCCTTGCGCGCTTTTCCACAACTGAAAGATACCAACCTACCGTCCGCGTGAGAAGAGACAAGGCGCAATTCTCCGGTGAAAGGTTCTTTCATAACCGTAAACGGTGGATGAAAGTTTACCATCAACACTTGAAACGGCAAGGTGTATCTTGTAATTGAAAATCCCCCTATACTATGACATTACAAAACGAGTCCGATTTTCATGCCAACCAGGAGCCATCCATGACCGATAGTAGCAAGAGCGCACTTTCCCTCATTAGTACCCATCAGGGATACAGCGAGTCCGAGCAGCGCATTGTCGACTATATATTGGAGCACCAGTCCGAGGCGCCACGCCTCACGGCGGCTCAGCTCTCGCGCGCCGCCGCCACGTCCGAGGCGACCGTTTCGCGCTTCTGCCGCAAGCTTGGCTTTGGCAGCTTCCGCAGCTTTCAGTTTTCGTTGGCGAGAGATTTGGAAAGCCAGCGCAACGAGGGCCTGACTGACGAGGTCTCGCTCGACAATATGGAGCAGAGCCTCAAGAACATCCTGGCTGCCAAGGTAAGCGAGCTTAATGCGACCATCGACGGGATCGACCACGATACGTTAGCGGCTGTTGTACATGCCCTTAAGCATGCAGGGGTTATTGAGTTTGCAGCTGTGGGCAATACGAACGCGGTCGCGCTCGATGCGACGTTTAAGTTTTCGCAGCTGGGCCTGCGCTGCATGGCGAGCACCATTAGCGAGACATCAATCGGCTTTGCGCTCACGTTACGCCCGGGTGACGTCATCGTGCTAATCTCAAACTCCGGCAAATCGCGCCGACTGAATCGCATGGCAAAAGCGGCTCGCAACTGCGGCGCAACCGTAGTCGTCATCAGTAGCGACAGCAAGTCTCCGCTTGCACGTCTGGCCGACTATACCTTTAATACGGTGAACCACGAGGCGCTGCTGACAACGGGCGACTTCGCGTTCTCTAAAATGAGCGCCACAATGATCATCGAGGTTATCTACAACTTCCTGCTGCCCGAAATCGAGGACGCCCGAGAGCACATCAGCTACTACGAGGAGCTCATCCAGCCGGACAAGGTCGTTGAGTAGGCGACTTAGGAAGCCAATAGACGCCTCTCGCCACGAAACCCGCCCATCTACCACGTTTTAACCGCAAGCGCCAACCATACACCCAAAATAGAGAAAATCGCAGGCGTTCTACCTGCGGTTTTCTTTTTGCAATTCTTGATGTGGTCGCCGATGCACTACCAAATGTAGTAGATGGACCCGTTTCGTGGCGAACAGGACAGACAAGCGAGTGACAGGACAACAATTACTGATATTTTGTCCTGCCAACGCCGCTAGTTCGTTCTAGCCTCGAACTTCTTCGAGCATCTGCTTTGCGTGGGCCAAGCTTGCCTCGGACTGATCGCCACTCAACATGCGGGCGATCTCGGCGGTACGCGCTTCGCCGGTTACCTCGTCCAAATGCGTCTGGGGAACATCGCCCGGTTCCTTGCTGACGACATAATGCTTGTCGGCCATGACGGCGACCTGCGCCAAGTGGGTTACGACAATCACCTGATGCGTAGCGGAGAGATCTGCCAGCACGCCCGCGAGTGCACGCGCCGTGGAGCCACCAACACCAGCATCGACCTCGTCAAACACCAGCGTATCGACACCGTCCGCGTTACCGAGGACAACCTTGCTCGCCAGCATGACGCGGCTGAGCTCGCCGCCCGACGCAATTCGGCGCAGGGGACGCGGCGTCAAGCCGGCACCGCTGCGATACAAAAGCTCGTACCTCGAAGGACCCGCCGGCGTCCACTCGGCGCGCGGAAGATCACGCGACTCCCAAACGAGCTCGGCGCTGCCCATCTCCAGGCGAGCCATCTGGCGGCAAACCTCGTGGCAGAAGCGCGGGGCCGCCGTATTGCGGGCGCGCTTAAGTGCCTTGGCAGCGGCAAACAACTCGCGCTCGGCGCACCCGAGTGCCTCACGCGCCTTTTTGATCTGTTCATCGCCATCATCGACCAGGGACAGCAGCTCTTGCGAGCGATCACGCATGGCAAAAACATCGTCCATGGTGGGACCCCACTGACGCAACAGGCCCTTGAGGTCGGAAAACCGCTCACGCATGCGAGCGAGCTCGCGCGGGTCGAAAGCGACGCCATCGCGATAGGCACGAAGCTCGTTCGCACTATCCTCAAGGGAGATACAGGCATCCGAAAGCGCATCGGCAATGTCGCCCAGTTTGCGATCGACGGTAGCCATACGTGAAAGCTCTGCCACGGCGCTGTTCACGGCATCGAGCGCTCCCCCTTCGGCGACAAGCGATGCATGGGCATCGTTAGCTGTGGCAACCAGTACCTCGGCATGTTCGGAGCGCGGCAGTAGTTCCTCGAGTTCCTCATACTCGCCCAGCTTGGGGTCAACCTCGCCGATGCGCTCGAGGGCAAAGCGAGCCTCCTCGACACGGCTCCCCTGAGCACGCGAGGCCTCTTCGACACGTCGAACCTCTTTGGCGGCAGCGCGCGATGCCTTAAAGCAGGCGCGATACTTCTCGAGCGCCTCAAGCGCTGCGCGCCCAGCCCAGGCATCGACCATGGCAACATGATGCGCCGGATCGAGCAAGCGCTGGTGCTCGTGCTGACCGCAAAGATCCATCATCACGCCGACGCGCTCCGAAAGCTCACGCACGCTGGCGATGCGGCCGTCAATTTTTGCGCGGCTGCGGCCCTCGGCAGAAAGGCTACGCTGTACGGTGAACCCCTCCGTGTCGTGCGGACCGTCGAACAGGCGTGCCTCGACGCTCGCCAGCGCCTCGCCCTCGCGCACCGTTGACGAATCCGCGCGCTCGCCCAATATGAGCTTAAGCGCCGAGAGCAGCGCGGTCTTGCCGGCACCGGTCTCGCCGGTCAGGACAGTCAGGCCGGCACTCGGCACCAGCGTCGCCTCACGAATGAGTGCAATGTTAGAAACCTGAAGCTCATCGATCATGACGCACTCCGTAGAACACGCGGCTCACCGAGTTATAGAAGCTCTCGGGGCCGTAATCCAGCAGCAGCACATCGCCGGGACCGCGACGCACGGCCACGCTCTCGACGGTGCCGTCGCAGGTAATAAACTGTCCATCGATAGCGATCGCCGGAACGCTCGGACGATCATCAGACATAAAGATTTCAACGACATCACTCGGCGAAGTCAAGAAGGCACGGGCCTGAATGGTGTGCGGCGCAATGGGTACGCAGACCATACCCGTATAGTCGGGGCTCACGATGGGGCCACCGGCGCTGAGCGCGTAACCCGTAGAACCAGTCGCCGTGGACACGACCACGCCGTCGCCACGCAGTCGGTCGATATGGTGGCCCGACACCGTGATGTCGAACTCGACCATATCGGACAGCGGACCTCGGGTAAGCGCCATGTCGTTGAGGGCAAAGGTGCGCACGACATCCTTCGTACCGTCTTCGCGCACGGACACGATATCCGCGGCGATGGTGGCGCGACGGCTCACGTGCAGCTCGCCGGACAGGGCGTCGTTCACGACCTGCAGAATATCGCGCTCCTCGGGGCTCGCAGCAGTTAAAAAACCCAGGTGACCATAGGAAAGACCGAGGATAGGAATCTCGCGATGGTTGAGGATGCGGGCAGCGCGCAGCAGCGTACCGTCGCCGCCGAGCGTAATGACCAGATCGGAGCCGTCAATATCAGGCGTGCTTTGAATCTTCGATCGCTGGTCGGCAGCCCATGCGACCTCATAGCCTTGGCGCGTCAGCCAAAGCTCGAGCATCAGGCCGCTCTCGACCGCCTCTTGCTTGTAGTAATTGGGAACCAGAAAGACCTTCATAGCGTTGCAGCTTTCTCGCTCAAAACCGATACCTGGGATTGCAGCTCATCGTCGGTACGTCCGCCGGGGGCAAATCTCGTGCCGTACAGGAAAAACTCAACGTTTCCCTTGGCACCATGAATGGGCGACACGCACACATCGACCGGGAACAGCCCCTTGGAGGCAAAGAGTTCAACTGCCGCAACGAGTGTATCGCGGCGCACGGCGGGATCGGTCACAATGCCGCCCTCGCCCACCAGCGCCGCCGGAGCCTCAAACTGCGGCTTTACGAGCGTGCAGAATGCACCCGTAGGAGCCAGGCACGACAGCACCGCATCGATGATGTTCGCGATGCTGGTAAACGAGACATCACACACAGCCAGGTCGATGGTGCCGGAATAGCCAAGCTCAGGCAGCTGCGTCACGTTTGTGCGCTCATGCAGCGTCACGCGATCGTCCTGACGCAACGACCAATCGAACTGGGCGCGACCCACGTCCACCGAGACAACGGTCGCAGCTCCGCGCTTGAGCAGGCAATCGGTAAAGCCGCCGGTAGAGCAACCCACATCAAGACAGGCAAGGCCCGTCGGATTGATACCAAACGCATCAAGCGCGCCTTCGAGCTTAAGACCGCCGCGCCCAACGTACGGAATGCGTCCCTTCACGTGCAGCGGCAGGCCCGGGATCACCTTAAGGCCCGGCGAAGTCAAACGCTCGCCGCCACTCGAGACCAAGCCGGCCATAAGAGTGCGAAGGGCATCCGCGCGATCGGCGCAGATGCCCTGTGAAATCAGTTCGTCATCAAGACGCACGCGTTTCATGAATGCCATCAACCATTCGTATCCGGAGATGCGGCCTAGCTATCCTGGGATTCGTTTGCCGCATCCTCATCGTATTCCTGTTCGAGCTTATCGGCCTCACGCGGCGTCAGCTCAAACTTGTCGACCATATCGACCGCGCGGGAGCCCAGCTCAATCGCCTCGTCAAACAGATCGAGCGAACGCTCCAAGGACGTATCCTTGGAGCGAACGGTAGCGATGATCTGATCCAGACGGTCCGAGATCTCGTCAAAGTTGCGGACGGAACCCTCTGGCATGGCTACTCCTCGACGGAGTCGATGTCAGCCTCGCCGGCGTCCGCATCCTCGGCCAGCACGCCATCCTCAGCCTGAGCAACCGCAACCTTGGAGGCAGCCTCGACAGCCTGGGCCTCCTCGCGAGCGCGATCCTCGGCCAGCAGCTCCTGGTATAGGTCCTCGCCCGGCAGCTCCTCACTGCGAGCGATCTTACCCAGCACGCCGTTGACGAACGACGCGGACTGGTCGGTGCCATAGGCCTTGGCAAGCTCGACGGCCTCGTTGATCACGATGGCGTCCGAGACCTCCTCGTCGGTGAGGAAACGCATCTCATAAACGGCGATACGCAGCAGATTGCGGTCGGCGCCGGGCATGCGCATAAGATCCCAGTTCTTGGCAACGGAACGCAGAGCGCAGTCGATGCGGTCGATATGCTCGTAGGCACCGCGGCACAGCTCCAGCGCATAGGGATCGAGGGGACCCTTCGAAATCAGGAAATCACCCTCGAGAACGCGCTCGAGCGGGCTGTCAGTGGCCTCGGCCTGGAACAGCAGCTGCAGCGCCTGACTGCGGGCAAGCGTACGCCCGCGATAAACCTTAAGGCTCAAAGGTTACTCCTTGGGGAAAACGAGGCCGTCGATGCAAACGTCAACGCGCTCGACCTCAACGCCCACCTGGGCATCGATGGCGGCGACCACGGCAGCGCGAACGGCCTCGGCGAGTTTCTTGAACGGATAGCCAAAGAACACCACGACGCGCACGGTGAGTGCGAGCTTGTCGCCGACGACCTCGGCCTCGACCGCCGGCTCGGAAGCCGGGACCTTGGACGAGAGCATCATAGAGACAAGGTTGGTGGCAAGGTCCTTGACGCCAACGGAGGCGATGCCCTCGACATCGGACACGGCGCGCGAGACGATGGCGGTCAGAACATCGGGCGAAATGCCGATACCGTCAATCTTGATTTCCTGGGGCATGAGTCCTCCTAGAAGAGTTGGTTGCTAGACGCGGGAGACGAACTTGCCGTCGCGGGTGTCAACCTTGATGACCTCGCCCTCGTTGAGGTACATGGGGACCTGGATGACAGCGCCGGTGTCGATCGTGGCCGGCTTGGTGGAACCCTGGACGGTGTCGCCCTTAAAGCCCGGGTCGGTTTGGACGATGGTGGTCTCGATGAACATCGGCGGGGTCACGCCCATGAGCTCATCGTCGGCGAAGAGCAGCTGACAGACGTCGTTCTCGCGCAGCCACTTGGAGTTCTCGCCCACCATGTCCTCGGGAACGGGAACCTGCTCATAGGACTCGTTGTCCATGAAGATGTAGTCGGTACCATCGTTGTAGAGGTACTGGAACTCACGGGTGGTGAGCATGACGCTCTCGAACTTGGTGCCGGCGTTGCAGGTGTTCTCGACGACGCGGCCGCTCTTGATGTCGCGGGTCTTGTAGCGAACAAACGCGCCGCCCTTGCCCGGCTTGACATGCTGGAACTCGACGATGGTGTAGACCTTGTCCTTGATGCGGAGACCGAGGCCGTTCTTGAAGTCGGCGGTGGAAATGGTAGGCATAGCGACCTTTCTTGTTATGGGCAGAACGCACAAGCGTCCAAATTACATACGATATAAATTATACACTTGCAGACGGCGCCTGCGGCGAGCGCATAAAAAGAGAACGCGGGGCGTCCGAATCGATCCGGACGCCCCGCCCCAAACTATCTACCGAAGTAGACTAGCAGTCGATAACGTGCAGGTCGTGCGGGGTCTTGGTGAAGGGCTCGTAGCCGTTCTCGGTGACCACGCCGTAGTCCTCCAGGCGCACGCCGCCCACGCCGGGCAGGTAGACGCCGGGCTCCATGGTGATAACCGAGCCGACCTCGATGGTGTTCTTGCTGCGGTTGAAGTTGGGCAGCTCGTGGATGTCGATACCGACACCGTGGCCCAGGCCATGGTTATAGTAATCGCCATAGCCGGCATCGCCGATGATCTTCTTAGAGAGCTTGAAGATGTCGTTACCCTCGACGCCCGGATGTATGGCGGCGACGCACTCCTCGTGCGTACGGCGCACGAGCGCGTACAGGTCGAGCTGCTCCTGGGTGGGCTCGCCCATCACGACGGTACGAGTCATGTCGGAGCGGTAGTCGCAGTATCCCGCGCCGTAGTCCATCAGGACAAAGTCGCCCTTCTCGATCACGCGGTCGCTCGGGACGGCATGCGGGTTGGCGGTGTTGGGGCCGCTCGCGACGATGGAACCGAAGGCCAGGCTGTCGGCACCGTTGGCGAACATAAAGTTCTCGAGCTCGTTGCGTACCTGCTTCTCGGTCATACCGGGCTTAATAAAGCCGAGCATGTGCTGGAAGGCGGCATCGGTGATCGACTGCGCATGGCGCATGAGTTCAATCTCCTCGGCGTCCTTGATGGCGCGCATCTTGCGGATGTCGTCGTGCATCAGCGGCAGCATACAGGCGACGGAGCGGTCCTTCAGGCCGCGCTGAATACCCTGGTAGAAATTAATCTGCATATAGTCCTCGACAGCGCAGACGCGGCATTTGTTGGCCGCGATCTTGCCGGCGACCCAACCGGGGATGGTGCCCTCGTCCATGTCATAGACCCAGGGGCTGCCGGCGGGCGTGTTCTCCTCAAAGCTGTTGAGATAGCGCGAGTCGGTATGGAACAGGCACTGGTCGGCCGTAATAAACGCAGCGTGCGGGAACTCGAAGGTGTAATCGAAGACGCCCTTCACGCCCGTAAGCCAACGAAGGTTGGCCTCGTCGCGCACCACGATAGCGTCGTAGCCGCGCTCAACCATCAGGGCACGGACGCGCTCGATACGACCGGCAGGACCGGTAGCAAACTCAGACATGCAGATTCCTTTCTTGTTGTCTTCATAAAGACGGGACGGGCTCAATCAGCGCACGGAATCGCGCGCGATTCGCAACCGATTGGAAACCCGCCCCTCAACATGATACGAAAGACGATGGATGTCAATAAATCTTAGAGAAGTTCTTTGCGAGAAGCCAAGTAGGCGTGAGCATGGCGCTCAAGAACCTCGTCCTCAACGCTCGTTAGGCGAATGGCGCCGAGTGCCGCGGGCAGCGGCAACATGCTGCGGTTCGATCGGACAAACTGCTGCCTGCGGAATTCCTCGATATATGCGGCAGGCTCCAGATCGAAGGCAAGCTCCTCGATACCAAAGTCCTCCAAGCAGTCATCGACCTCAAAGACGTAATCGATATCAAAGTCACAGGCATCATGTGCTAGGCGCGCCTCAAAGCGCAGGCCCTCGGACAACAGCTGGTAGACCGGGACCTGCGAAGCGGCATCGCCCAAGCAGGCGCGCAGGGTACGCTCCCCCGTCTTGCCAAAATCGAGCGCATGGCGAGCGCTCGGGTTCGTGGCCATCAGTACGTCCTTGCGGGCAGTCTGAGACCACTGAACGGCATTGACGAGCGCGACCTCCTCGCCCGCAAGGATCTCGGGGACGGTCTCAGTAAACTGATTCCAGCGGGACTTGCTGCTCGAAAGCATGGTGCCAACGAGCAACGCATAGCCGAGCTTGAGATCCTCGGGGTCCGCCTCGCGAACAAGGTCGAGATCACACACGACCAAGCCCGGCTCGGGACGGAACGCGATAGCGGGAAGCGCATTCGCCGATGAGGCGACAAGCGGCTTCATGGTCGTCGCGACCGTAAGCATGGCGTCGAACGTCGTTGGCAGCAGCGCGCACTCGGTGCGACCGCACCACTGGTTGGCGCACCAGCTAACAACCGAGCAGGTTGCGGCATCGCCAACGGCGACAACCAGATCGTCGCAGGTAATGCCGTTGGCAGACAAGGCGCCAAAGATAGCATCGGCATCGGCCAGCGTGGCACCAGCAGGCGAAACCTCAAGGGAGAACTGCGACACGGCAAAACCGGCGTCGACCAGCGCATGCTCGACGACCTCGCCAAAACGCTCTGACGAGGCGGTGTTCCAAATGACCATCGCGCGCTTAGGCTTGCCCACAGCCGAGGCAAACATGCGCGGCAGCTCCTCGAACGCGCCCAATCCGACGCGGACATCGACACTGCGGTTTTGGAAATTGATCAGTTGACGGCGAATCATAGCAGCCCACGCTCCAAAAGCATCTCGGCACAAAGGTAGGAAACGTCCTCGAAGGACTTGTTGCGAATATCAAGGGTAAGGTCAGCGGCCTGGCGATACAGCGGACGGCGATGCTCAAACAGGCGCGCAGCATGCTCGGGCGAACGGAAATCGGGCCGCGTGTCGGACCGACGAATCTGGCGAATCGAATCCTCAAAGTCGCCCTCGAGGTACACACACGTACCCATTTCGTGCATCAGGTCAATGTTCACCGGCGTCTCGACGATGCCACCCCCGCACGACACCAGCAGGCTGCGCTCGCTTTGAAGCGAACGGAGTGCCGAGGTCTCGAGCTCGCGAAAACGATCCTCGCCCTCGGTCTCAAATATCTCGGTCACCGACTTGCCACATCGACGCACAACCAAACGATCGGTATCGATGAATCGACGCTTGAACATAGTGCCCAAGTTACGCGCGAGCGTCGACTTGCCCGCGCCCAAAAAGCCGATAAAGAAAATATGGTCGCAGCCGTGTTTGATGTGCTGAGACATGGCGAAACCTATTCCTCGCAGGGAAGGTCGCGCAGGGCCCGGCGCTCAAAGATACGGAAGATCTGCGTGTACCACAGGTCCTGGGTTGCCTGCGGCTTGACCAGAATAGTGTCAACGCCGGCGAAATTACCGCTCCACACGTCTGTGTACAGCTGATCGCCGATCAACACCGCCTCGTCCGCCGTGGCGCCGAGGCGCTTAAGACCCGCCTTCAAGGCAAACGGGGCGGGCTTCATGGCGTGGCTGATGGCCTCGAGTCCCAGCTCGCGTGCAGAGCTCATGACCTGATCGCGATGCCAGTTGTTGGACACCATGCAAAGCTTAAAGCCTTTGGCGCGGGCGGCGTCGAGCCAAGCGGAAACCGCGGCGGGAACCTGCTCGGTGTCGCGCGGCACCAGGGTGTTATCGCGATCGAGCAAAATGGCGCGTTTGCCGTCGGCCCACAGGGTATCGAGGTCGATGCGATCGACCGAGGCAACGTATCGTTTGGGGCTAAAAATCCTCATGCTAATTCCAAGACTGTTGATGTTCTTCGTAGGTTTGCGAGAAGTACTCCTCGTCCTGCGTAATGTAGAAATACAGGTCATCGGAGTCCGTCGGCTCAAGGGTGGCCTTGAGTGCCTCGAGCGACGGAGAGCAGATGGGCGTGGGTGGCAGACCCTCGTGCTTATAAGTGTTATACGGGCTATCGCTCTGCAGGTCGTCGGCGGTAACCTCGCCACCGGTGGCATACATCATGGTCGCATCGCTGTTGAGATAGCGCAGACCGTCGAGCTTGCCGGCAAGGCGGTTGTAGAAGACCGAGGCCACGTGCGCACGTTGATCGGCGTTGAGGCCCTCGCGCTCAACGATAGAGGCCAAGTTGACGATGTCGTAGTCGGACATCTCCACACCGTAGCGCTCCTTGAGCTTGGCTTCGCAGCTCGCAAAGTCAAGCGACTTGTACTCAGTCTTAAACTGATCGAGCATGGCGCGAATCACGTCATCGGCCGTCGGCGAATCGCCCAACGAATAGGTCTTGGGAAATAAGAAACCCTCGAGCGAGTCGTTGGCGGCGCCCTTAAGGAAGCCATAGTCGTCCACGTAGTTGGAGGCATTGGCCTGGTCGAGGAAGTCATCCTTAGAGATGCTGTCGTAGGCCTGGGCCACACGGTCCGCGACTTGATCGACCGTCAGGCCCTCAGGGATAGTCAGCGCATTGGAGCCCGCGTTGGGGCCTTCCATGAGCTGCTGAACAACCTTGGTCGCGTCCAAGAGCGTGGTGAACGAGTAGGTGCCAGGCTTAAGCGACATGTCGGCGTTGAGCTTTTTGACCGCCGCGTAATAATCCTTGGGATTTTCGACGATATGGTTCTCGGAGAGAATCGAGGCGATCGTATCGCCCGAAGCACCGTCGGGAATGGTCACCGTAACCTGCTGACCAGCCGTGACCTTCGTATCCTCACCGATAAAGAAGCCCTTAACGGCAGGCACGACAAAGAAAGCGATAGTAGCAAGCGCGATTACGGCCACCACGACGCCGACAATCATAGGCACCGGGGAGCTTTTCTTTTGGACACCGCGACGAGCATGCGTGTTGTAGCTCGAGCGGGTCGCCGGAGCAACGCCATGAGAGCCGCGAGCGTGATGCGAATGCGATTGGGGGGCCTGCGTTCGCTGGGTAGGTGCCTGCTGCTTAAAGCGGGTACCGCCAACAGGCTGGGCCGTACGAGCAGTGGGCTGCTGAGCCGCGTGAGAAGCCGGATGCTGAACCGAACGAGCAGAAGGCTGCTGACCCGTCCGTTGAACAGGTTGGGCCGAACGAGAGGAGGACTGCACCGGGCGCGCAGCAGGCTGAGCTGCGCACTGCGTCGGCTGTGCCGGACGCTGGTCAGGCTGGGCAGGGCGCGACGCCGGCTGCTGCATACGATTCGGCTGGCGCGGATCGGAAGCGCTAGGCATGCTGGACCTCCTCGTTTTTACGATCAAGCCACGTCTGCAAAAACAGGCTGGCGGCAATCATGTCGATCTTGCCCCTCATCTGCTTTTCGTTGAGTCCCTGCTCGCGCAGGATACGCTTGGCCTCTTGCGAGGACAGACGCTCGTCCTCAAACTCCAGCGGAAGATCGAGCTCGTCGGCAATCTTTTGCGCCACAGCGGCAACGCGCTCGGCCTGAGGGCCGGGCTCACCGGCCATGGTCAGGGGACGTCCGCTTACCAGGATGTCAGGCTCATAGTCCTCGACCAGGTAGCGGAACGTCTTGGCCATACCAGTGACCTCGGCGGCCGGGAGCACCTTGATGGGCATCGCCATCTTGCCATCACGGCTCGAGACGGCGATGCCGATCCTGGTCTCCCCTATGTCCAGAGCAAGCGCGACCACAGCGACTACCTAGATTCTTAGGCGCCGAGCGCGGTCTTAGCGGCCGCGAGGGCATCGGCGATACCGGCAGCGTTCTTACCACCGGCCTGGGCCATGTTGGGACGACCGCCACCGCGACCGTCGACCAGGCCCGCGATCTGCTTGATCACGTTACCGGCGTGGAACCCGGCCTTCACGGCATCATCGGAGCCGGCAGCGAGCAGGGCCGGGGTGCCCTTCTCGGTAACGCTGGCAACAACGCACGCGACGGGGCCGGCAACCTTCTGGTGCACGGTATCCCAGACGTTGCGCAGGTCGGCAGCCTCAAGGCCCTGGAGCTCAGCAACGACGAGCTTGTAGCCACCGAGCTCGACGGCACCCTCGATGGCGCTGGAAATGGCATCGGAGGAACCACCGGTCAGAGCCTTTTTGAGCTTGTTGGACGTCTCGCGCAGCTCGGCCTGCAGGTTCTCCACACGGGCGGGAACCTCGTCGACGCGGCACTTGAGCGCAGCGGCGGCGGCGTCAACGAGCGCCAGACGGTCGGCCATATAGTCGAGAGCACCCTTAGAGGTCACGGCCTCGATACGGCGAACGTTCGAGCCCGTAGAGGACTCGGAAATGATCTTGAACAGGCCAATCTCGGCGGTATTGGCGGCATGGGTGCCACCACAGAGCTCGCGGGAAAACGGCTGGTCCTCGGCGCCCACGGAGACGACGCGGACGACATCGCCGTACTTCTCGCCAAACAGAGCGACAGCGCCGGCAGCCTTAGCCTCGTCGATGCCCATGACGCGGGTCACGACCGGCTTGGAGGCGAAGATCTGCTGGTTAACCAGATCCTCGACAGCCTTGAGCTGCTCGGAGGACAGGGCCTCGAAGTGCGTGAAGTCAAAGCGCAGGTGTTCTGGCGTCACGAGCGAGCCGGCCTGGGAGACATGCTCGCCCAGGACCTGCTTAAGCGCGGCATCGAGCAGGTGCGTGGCGGTGTGGTTGCGGCGCAGGAAGCCACGGCGCTCAGCGTCGAGCGCGGCGGCCACGGTGGCACCAACAGTCAGCGTGCCCTCGGCAACGTGCGCGACATGGGCATACAGGCCGTTGTGGTTCTTGGTATCGGCGACGGTCAGCGCAACGCCCTCGGCGGAAAGCTCGCCGGCATCGCCCTGCTGGCCACCCATCTCGGCATAGAACGGGGTGCGGTCGAGAACAACCTCGACATCCTCGCCGGCGGCAGCGGAATCGACGGACTCGCCGTTGCGCACGATGGCGACAACCTTGGCGCCCTCGATCACATCGTTGTCATAGCCATCGAACTCAGTCGCGGCGACCTTGTCGGAAAGCTCGACCCACACGTCGTTGAAGCTACCCCAGGCGTCGCCCTTGGCGTTAGCGCGAGCGCGGGCCTTCTGGTCCTCCATGCAGGCAGTAAAGCCGTCCATGTCGACGTCGTGGCCAGCGGTGCCGGCGATCTCGACGGTCAGGTCGATGGGGAAACCAAAGGTGTCGTGCAGCTTAAAGGCGACATCGCCCGGAAGCACAGCGCCCTCGGCAAGCGCTGCCAGAGCCTCGTCCAGATAGACGCGGCCGTTGTCGAGCGTCGTGGAGAAGCGCTCCTCCTCGGAGGCGACGATACCCTTGACGAGCGCGACGTTCTTGAGCAGCTCGGGATAGGCCTCGCCCATCTGAGCGTTGACCTCGTCGATGAACTTGGTCAGGAAGGCGCCCTCGATACCCAGCAGGCGACCGTGGAATACGGCACGACGGAGCAGGCGGCGCAAAACATACTCGCGACCCTCGTTACCGGGAAGGATGCCGTCCGAGATCATAAAGTCGACAGCACGGGAGTGGTCGGCGATGATACGCAGCGAGCGGCTGGCACCGGAGTAATCGTCGGCATCATAGGTCTTGCCGCTGATCTTCTCGCCCAGCTTGATGAGGTGCTGCATCAGATCGCCGTCGTAGTTAGCGGTCTTGTGCTGCATGATGGCGGCCATGCGCTCCAGACCCATACCCGTATCGAGGTTGCGGTGCGGCAGCTCCGGCATGGAGCCGTCCTCCTGGCGGTCGTACTGGGTAAACACGAGGTTCCAGAACTCAAGGAAGCGGTCGCAGTCGCAGCCGGGCTTGCAGTCGGGGCTGCCGCAACCGACCTCCTCGCCCATGTCAAAGTAGATCTCGGAGCACGGACCGCAGGGGCCGGTGGGGCCGGCGGCCCAGAAGTTGTCGTCCTCGCCCAGGCGGGAGATGTGGTCCTCGGCAACGCCCAGAGAGCGCCACACGTCGTGGGTCTCGTCGTCCTCGGTAAAGACGGTAAAGTACAAGCGGTCGAGCGGCAGCTTGAACTCCTTGGTGATGAGCTCAAAGGCCCAGGCGCAAGCCTGCTCCTTGGAGACGCCGCCAAAAGAGAAATCGCCGAGCATCTCGAAGAACGACAGGTGACGGCCGTCCTCGCCGATGCAGTCGATGTCGTTGGTGCGGACGCACTTCTGGCAAGAGATCGCGCCGATCTCCTTCATGGTCTTCTTGCCCTGGTAGTACTCCTTAAACTGGTTCATGCCGGCGTTGGCAAGCAGCAGCGAGGGATCATCGGGGACGAGGGACGAAGAAGGATAGAGCTTAAGACCGCGCTCCTCAAAGAAGTTGAGGAACTTGGAGCGAATCTCGGCCGTAGTCATTGACGGGTAGTCAGCACTCATAGAGGGAATCTCCTCGGTTTCACATCGAAACAGTTCAAACGTAACGATATTACCATCCCACCGCGCCTGTGCAAAAAAGAGGGCCGCCAAACAGCGACCCTCCAGCGAAAGTGCACGTTATTTAGGACTGTGCGATCCTTTGAAATAAAAATGTTTTTAGTATAATACCGTTTAAGAATCATCCGGAAGGAGCGACCGATGAATACCAAGCGATTTATCCTTAATGCACTTCTGGTAGTAGCACTTTTTGCGCTCTTGGCCTTCTCCTGCTGGTACGCAAACCAACCAGCATTTGGCTACGTATTGTATGCAGCAATGTCCGGCGATAAGGCTTATTACACTCTACGCGCAATTGACGTTCTCTTTTTCTATATAGCCGGTCCCTTATCAATCGCTTTGCTCGCGTTTATTTTCATTTACAACTTCAAGAAACGTTAAAAGAACCTATTTAGAATCCGAATCGTCCATGGAACCGTCGATGCCGGTCTTGGTATCGTCTGCGCTGGAGTCGTCGTCCTTGGCGAAGGGATTCTTGAAAATGCCTGTCGCATCGGGCCGCATACCCGAGAGCTTGATCCAGGGATTATCAAGCTCGGGCTTGGGCATGGCCTTGGCCTCGGGCGCAGTCTCGTTGCCGATGAGCTCAGACTCGTAGATGAAGGTGTCGTCGCCAAGCGCATCGTAGGCGGCGACCGGGTTGCCCTCGGCATCGCGATACGGCGTGCCCTTAAACACGGCGCCGTCATAGGCCACAAGCTGGCGGCCGGTCTCATTTTCGAAGTAGTACACGAAGATGCCCTTGAGGGCCGCACACAGCGGGATAGCAATAATCATACCGATGGGGCCCATGAGTGCCGAGCCAATAACGAGCGCCGTGAGACTCATGATGGGATGCACCTGCACCGAGCTCTGCATGACCTTAGGCGAAATCACGTTATCGGTGACGTTTTGCGCGACCATCGTCACGATGAGCGTCCATAACGCCAACATGGGGCTGAACATGAAACCAAGCACTGTGGCGATTGCTGCGCTCACCCAAGGACCGACGACCGGAACCAAATGCATGATGCCGGTAAAGATAGCCATGAGCGCCGCATACGGATGGCCGATGATCATAAAACCGATAAAGGCGAGGAATCCACCGCAGATGGACGTCACGACCATACCGCGCATGTAGCCACCGACGGAGCGAGAAAGGATGGCGACCATAAAGCGGTACGAGGTCTCCTTCTCCTGACCGATGATGGTGCAAATCTCGTGGTGCATGCGAGGGTAGTCGCAGGCCATCCAGTAGGCAAGAACCAGACCAAGGAAGATCACGAACAACTGCGAGGCCGTATTGGTGATGAGCGGGAACACACCGCGGCCAAGCTCGGCAGCGATCTGAGACACGTACTTCGATGCCACGGTAACAAGCGACGAAAGATTATCGTCCAAGTACTCCTTGAGCGGCGTGTTGTTGAGCGTCTTGGCATGCGAGATCATCTCATTGAGATCGCCACCCGCAACACGAAGCTGCTCGGGCAGGCGGCTCAGGACTTCCATGATCTGACCAAAGAGAATCGGCGACAAGATGCAAACGACACCGACGAGCACGGCAACAACAACAATCAGCGCGATAAGCGAACCGATGCCGCGATTCACGCCATGGTGCTCGAGCCAGTTGGTGATCGGGGACATCACAAAGGCAATGATGGAACCAACAGCGAAAAACTCGATAACCGTCGCCAGGATGCCCATAAGGTTAAAGATGACAGCGGCGATGACAATGCAGCCGACAACAGCCCAAATGCGAAGCGTCAGAATGCGGGTGTCGCGCAGCACGCGATCGGTTTGTTGGGGGCGCTCACTCATGAACGAATCATCACTCCGTCGGGGTCGATCTTGTCCTGAATCTTCTTAAGCGTCCGGCGCAGCAGGCGCGAGACCTGCACCTGTGAGATACCCAGCTTCTTGGCGATCTCGATCTGGGTCATGCCCTTTACAAAACGCAGCTCGATCACCTCGCGCTCGCGAGGCGAGAAATCGCGGATGGCTTCCTCGATCACCAGGCGGTCATCGGTAAAGTCAAGCTCGTTGTCGTCGTCGGCGTAACGGTCGAGAATCGAGGGCGCATCGTCGGAATCGGACGCGCCAGGAGCCTCGATGGGCACCGAGGTATAGGCCGAAGACGATTCCATAGCCTCGAGGACCTCATCGACAGTCACATCTAGATACTCAGCGATCTCCTCAACCTTGGGCGAACGCTGCAGCTCGTTGGTAAGTTTGTCAGTAGCCTGGTTGACCTTGGCAGAGAGTTCCTGCAGGCGACGCGGAACGCGCACACTCCAGCCCTTGTCGCGAAAATGGCGTTTGATCTCGCCCAGGATAGTGGGTGTTGCAAACGTCGTGAACTCGAGCCCGCGCTCAGGGTCAAAGCGGTCGATAGCCTTGAGCAGGCCCAAATAGCCAACCTGCATAAGGTCATCGAGCGGCTCGCCACGATTCTTAAATTTGTTGGCAAGAAACCTTACCAGATTCATATGGGACATGACGAGCTGCTCGCGGGCGTCCGGATCACCGGTCTCCTTGTAGCGACGAAAAAGCTCGCGGGTTTTCTCCTTGTCCCAAGCGGTCTTGCCGCTCCGGGAACGTTCGGTCATATTAAATATCCGCCTTGAGGTCGAGGGTAAGCGTCAGGGGCGCTGCAGTCTTTTCGTAGGAGTCGCAAACGCTCGCAAGGATGAGCTCGGCATACACAGCAGCCTGGTCATCCTCATCAACGGTGGCGTGGTCCCCGAAGGTAAAGGTCATGCCAACGTGGGTCTCATCGACATCGAATTTGATGATGATGTCATCGCAGTCGACCGCGGTGCAGCCAAAGATGAAGGCCTCCTCGGCAGCCATACGAATATCCTCGATGCGATCGACGGACATGGAGCACAGCGTACCGACATTAGCCGCTGTCATACGTACGAGGCGTGCCAGACGCGGATCCCCGGAAACAGTCAGCGTGATGGGACAGGTCGCTTCGCTACTCATCGCAGGACTCCTCGGAGGTCTCGGCGGGCGTGTAGGTATAATACTGAGCCGGCTTGGCTGAAGACTTCTGAGCCGCATCTGCGCCATCGGCGGCCTCGTCCTCCGCCTTGCCAATCAAGACGCGCTCGGTCGGCTGCTCGGCTTCTTCGGCTGCAGCGGAAAGCTTGCGCTCGGCTTCGGCTGCGGGGGCCTTCACCTTATTGAAGAGCTTCTGCACAGCACCTGCGGCTGAATCAGTCACGCTCGACACGGCGTTGCTGGCCTCGGCCATACTGCCCGTAACCTCGGAAATGTCGCGAACGACGGCCTCAACCTCAACGAGGTTGGACGTCAGGGCGTCAACGGCAGTCTTGCTCGACTTGAGGAGCGGCTCCATCTGGGCAAGCGCCGGCGTAAGCTCGTCAACGGCGCCATCAAGCTTTGCCACCACGGGCTGCGCCTCGGAAATCGTATTGTTGAGGTCGGTTACCGTCTTGTCGAGCGAGTCGACAACGGTGCGAGTTTTGCGCAGGGTGAGCGCAAGCTCAACGATAGCCCACACGCCGGCAATGGCGAGCAGCAGCAGGGCGATTTGAATGGGACTCATACAAGCCTCCCAAAGGAATCGAAATACAGACGCTTTCCATGGTACCCCAAAGGAGACCGAACATGCCAAGAGCAACAACGTGGGACAAAATTATCAGCAGCTACTTCGGTGCATTCCCGCTGCGGTCGCGTTCGCTCTGCTCTACGCGCCATTCTTCCCAACCGCGGCCGGCAGGCTGCCAGAACGCGCCGCGCTCCAGTCCCTCGGGCAAATAGCGCTGATCGACCCAGCCTTCGGGATAATCATGTGGATACTTATACACACCGTATTCATCGCTGCCCGGGCGATGGCGATCGCGCAGATAACTCGGCACCTCGCGAAGCCCACTAGAATGAATATCGGCCAACGCCGCATCGATCGAAGCCTCACACGCGTTGGATTTAGGCGCCAAGCACACATAGAGTGCAGCCTGAGCCAGGTTAATGCGGCACTCGGGATAGCCAATGACCTCGGCAGACTTAAACGCGGCATGCGCCACCAAAAGCGCCTGCGGATCGGCGTTGCCAACGTCCTCAGAGGCCTGAATCATAATACGGCGGGCAATAAACTTAGGATCCTCCCCTGCATCGATCATGCGCGCAAGCCAGTAGACCGTGGCATCGGGGTCGCTACCGCGCATGGACTTAATGAACGCACTGATGATGTCGTAGTGCATGTCGCCGTTTTTGTCATACGAAAATCCACGACGCGGATTGGCAATCTTTACGTCATCCACGGTAATGGGATAACGCTCCCCCGCCGCCGGCGCTGGCGTCCCTTCGGTATCAGGACGCGTTACGGCAATCTCGCTCGCAAGCTCGAGCGTCGTAAGCGCTGAGCGTGCATCACCCGCTGCCAGCGTGCAGATGGTCTTAACCGTATCCTCATCGGCCGAGAACTTGCCACCCAAACCCTGCGGAGCCTCGAGCGCACGCTCAATGAGTGTGGCGATATCCTCGTCTTTAAGATGCTCAAGTTCCACCACGCGACCACGTGAGAGCAGCGCCGAGTTGACCTCGAAGTACGGATTCTCCGTCGTAGCGCCAATCATAATGACGGTACGGTTCTCAACCGCATGCAACAGGGCGTCCTGCTGCGACTTGGAAAAGCGGTGAATCTCATCGATAAACAGAATGGTGCGGCGGTCATAGGTATTCAGGCGCGTCTTGGCCTCGTCAATCACGCGGCGCAAGTCCTTCACGGTGCCCGTCACGGCGCTGACCTCGACAAACTCGCTCTTGGTATGGTTGGCGATAATGTGGGCCAGCGTCGTCTTGCCCGTACCGGCCGGCCCGTACAGAATCACGCTCGACAGCACGTCGTGCTCAATCGCGGCACGCAGCCATGAGCCCTTACCGACGGCCTTTTGCTGACCCACGTACTCATCAAGCGAATTGGGGCGCATGCGCACCGCAAGCGGCGCATTCTGAAAGGAACGCTCGCGCGTCGAAGCAGAAAAAAGGTCGTCCATAGCCATCCCGTGCATCAATCAAAATCGTTTTTGACCAACAGTATACCGAAAGGATACGAACTACCGTTCGTTAATATAGGTACGATGCGGAAACTTTAGACCCGGGAACAGCTTGCTCGTCAGTTCGCAGAAATAACCGTCCGTCATGCTCGCGATATAATCCACCACGGCTTGATCCTTGTCGTCCTGCCAGGCATAGGTGCGATCGTAGTAGGAAAGCTGCTGTTCAATGCGCGAAATATGGTGCTTAAAGATATACGAAGACTCGTCGCCTTCGTTTATATCCTGCAGGCAACGGTCGTAGAGTTTTTCGAATGCCTCGCGCAGCTCCGCCTCGGAATCGCCTTCGATACCGCCCTTGCTATAGATCTTCTCGTAGTTCTCGTGCTTGGCTCGGCGAATTTCCTCAAACAGGTCCTCGCTCATCTCGATGCGCGGCTTACCATAACTGTGCTCAACGATATCGATGGAGGCATGCGTGAGGATCCAACTGTTGTAGGCACCGCCCCGGCCATCATCAAAAGCGTCGGGCGAAAGCAGGCCCGCCGCAATGGCGTCTTGGCGATCGCGCCCAACGTAGGCAAGGATATCAGAGATGCGGACCACGCAGCCTTCGAGCGTCATGGGACGCAGATGCTTAATTGCGCTATAGCCCGTGGCAATGCAATCCTCAACCGTCTGGTCAAACTGGTCAAAGGAGCTCATGTCCGAGAGCTCAAACACACGCTGCTCGTACTCGCCGTTATGGCATAGCACGCCGTCGAGCGTCTGGAGCGACACGTTGCGGCCGTACAGCGTGTCGAGCACGCGGACCGACTGCACGTTATGGAAAAAATAACGCCCCGTACGCTCATGATAGATATCGTTGAGGAAGCGCTCGCCGGCATGGCCGAAAGGCGTGTGTCCCAAGTCGTGGCCCAGGCCAATCGCCTCGATCAGATCGCAATTGAGCCCCAGAGCGCGACCGATATCGCGCGCAATGCGAGACACAAGCTGCACGTGCAAACCGCGGCGTGACAGATCGTCATTGCTACGGAAGCTAAAGACCTGCGTTTTACCTGCATAACGGGTGTACGCCGGAAGATGAAGTATCTTTTCAGTATCGCGCATAAACGCCGGACGCATAAGCGTGCCTTTGTCGGCGGCGCGATCAATACGACGAATGACCTGATCATCGTTGCAACGATACGGGTTGACATAGCCCGAAGCACGATCAGCGGCAATGCGCTCGACAAGTTCGGGCGACAACGCCGAGGGAATACGGTCCATGCGCGCCTTAATGACGGCCGTTTCTTGATTAGATGCCATGGCATGCTCCTTAAGAAGGATGCGCAATCGGTTACAATGTGCAGCCCACGACCTCGATTATGGCAAAAATCGGCACTAAAAACGGGAGCAATGGCAGGGAGCGCGATTTTGTGAAGAGGCAGGAGAGGGCCAGGGCCAGGAGTGCGACGGCAAATGCCACGATGCCACCCATAGGGTCGAGCGTGCAAAGCGCGAAGAGCGCCTTGGCATCCCCCATGCCGATGCCCGGGATTTGGCGAAGACGACGCCAGAGGGACTCGGTCAGCACGAGAGCAAGATACACAATGACGGCAAGACCCGCGTGGTCAAGCGCTGTGTTCAAACCAAGGTCGAGCCAAACACCCGCCAACGCCGCCACGGCACATGCGCCGGCAAGCCCATTGGGAAACCGTCGCTCTCGGGCATCAATTGCAACGCCGGCAAAGATGCAAATCCAAAACGGGATATAGACCATCGGACGCCTCCTCGAGCTGCATCGCAAAAGCAAAAACCACCAAAAAGTTGCCTGTCCCCTTTGCGGTGGTTTTGGTGGTGGTTATTTGGCGCCTTGCATGACCTCGTCGAGGGTGACGTTTACGGCATGCTGGGTAGGAACCCAGTCGACCTTCAGGAACAGCGCGGCCACCGTGATGGGGATATAGCTGAACATAAAGATCGGGAAGGTAAACAGGTTAGTCACCAGACGCCACTTTTGCGCACAGTGAATGTGGTTGTACTCAAAGATAGTCGTGAGCAGTGCCAGGATAAAGAACGTCTGATACATCATGGCGAAGGTCATAATGAGCGAAGCGGCGCACGCCTGCATCTCGACCTCGGTGGCCAAGAAGCCGTGCGAAAGGCCACCAACGATCAGGAACGTCGCATTGGCGAGCATCGAGATCAGCGATAGCAGCATACCCGGGGCGATGGTCATAAACATGTCGTAGGCGGCAAACCGGCGATAGCGGAACGTCGACTTGACCAGATGCTTGCCATAGGTAAAGAACACCTGGTAAAAGCCCTTGGTCCAACGCATACGCTGTTTCCAGGACGCCTTAAACGTCACGGGCTGTTCATCGAAGAACTCAGCCGGCGCATAGCCAATACGAATGCCGTGAATGGCACAGAACGTGGTGAACTGAATATCCTCGGTCAGCGTGTGGAACTGCCAGCCGTGCATGCCCTCGATAATACTGGCGGAGATGAGGTAGCCCGAACCCGAGACGGCGCAGGACGTCTTACAGATATTGCGCGCGTTATTGAGAAAGCGAGCCTCGCGCAGATACCAGGTGGCATTGGCTGCCGAAATCCACGAGCTGCCGAAGTTCTTGGAGTTGCGATAGCTCGTGACCACATGGAAGCCCTGGTCAAAGGCATCATTCATCTTGGAAACGTAATCGCGGGAGATAACGTTGTCGGCATCGAAGATAAAGTAGCCCTCGAAGGTGTCGGGATACTCGTTAAGGATACGGTCGAAGCCAAAGTCCATGACCCAGCTCTTACCCTTGCGGGCCAGGTCGTTGCGCTCATAAACGATGGCACCCGCCTCGCGCGCGAGCTGCGCCGTGTTGTCGGTGCAGGCATCGGCGACCACGAAGACCTCGATAAGCTCGGACGGATAATCCTGATCCTTAATGGAGCGAACGAGGTTGGCGATCACGGCCTCCTCGTTATGCGCCGCGATAAAGAAGGCATAACGATGGAGCTTTTTGGCCTTAGGGGGCGCGACCTCACCACGAAGAGCGCCAATGACAAAGAAGACCACCTGGTACAGAAAACAGACCGTGAGCAGCGTGACGACAATCTGGTTGAAGATCACGATGGGTGTGTTGGTTTGTAAAAAGGCGAGCATGCAGGCTCCCAGCAACGCGTTACGTAAACAACCGTATATCTTACCGCAGGCTTACCGAGTTCAAGAAACCACCTAATACTGGCTAGGCTTCGAGAAGACCGAGCTGCGGAACGATTTCATCTCCAACGGCCGTGCGACCGAGCGAGCGCGGAGCCAGATCGTCGAGAACCGCAGCGAAATCCCACGGCAACTCGTCGCGGCACTCAATGCGCTCCCCCGTCACGGGATGTTCGAACGCCACGCGCCAGGAATGCAGAAACTGCCTGGTCAGACCCTGGTCGGCGCGCGCATCGCACTTACCGTAAAGTGGATCGCCCACGCAAGCGTGGTTGATATGGCGCATATGCACGCGAATCTGATGCGTGCGGCCGGTAAACAGGTGACACTCGACAAGCGTGTAGCCGTCGTCAAAGCGCGTGGAATCAAAGCGCTCGAGGACCTTAAAGGTCGTAATGGCCTGACGGGCAAAGGGGTCGTCCGAAACCGCCATCTTGACGCGGTCGCGCGTGGAACGGGCGATACCGGTATTGATGGTGCCCTCGTCCATGGCGATGTGCCCGTGGACAAGCGTGATATAGCGGCGGTCGAGCGTACGCGTGCGAATGAGATTTTGAAGCGCGCGCTGCGTGTCGTCGTCCTTTGCCGCAAGCATAAGGCCAGAGGTGTCACGATCCAGGCGATGCACGATGCCGGGGCGGTCCTCACCCTGCACGGTGCCCAGATGGTCGATGCCACAGTGATAGACCAAGGCGTTCGCAAGGGTGCCGCTCTCGTGGCCATGGGCTGGATGGCACACCAGACCGCGCTGCTTGGAGAGCACGATGAGGTAGTCGTCCTCGTAGCGGATATCGAGGGGAATGGCCTCGGGAATCACGTCGGTCGGATCATGCGGCTCGGGCAGGTCGACCGAGATACGGTCGCCGGAGCGCACGGCATACTTTTTTGACAGGCAGGTCTCGCCGTTGACGGCAACGGCACCGCCCTCAATCAGATGCGCGCAAGCGGAGCGCGTGGGGCAGCCATCGTTGGCGCCCAGATAGGCGTCGAGACGCTGGCCAGCGGTATCGTCGGCAACGAGAATATGGATGTCGGCCATTAGCGCTCATTCCTTTCGCGAATCTTGCGGGCACGCTCCCCACGCTGCTTGGCCTTGCGCTTGACGCGGGCCTCGTCACGGGCGTTAAGCTCGGCAGTCGCATCGACCTCACGGGCCGCAGGGCTCAAGAACATGTAACCGACGAGGGAAAGCACGACGCCTACGGTGATGCCGATATCGGCCACGTTAAAGACGGGAAAGTCGATGAAGGTGGTGGCAATAAAATCGGTCACGAAGCCAAAGACAAGGCGATCGATCGCGTTGCCAATAGCGCCGCCAGCAACCATAGCCATGCCCACGACCTCAAGACGAGCGAGTTGAGGCGCGCGAACCAGGTACACGGTAATGGCAACAATGACCGCAAGCGCCAGCACAGCAAACGCGACGCCATGGCCCTCGCCCATGCTAAAGGCAGCTCCGATATTGCGAACAAACAGAAGGTCAATCACACCGGGGATAACGGTCACATGCAGAGCATCGCCCACGGCACGAACCGCAAGCTTGGTCAGCTGATCAAGAAGCAGCACAACCAGCACCACCCCACCAGCAACACCTAACCGCCAACGCAAAGGCGGCGTCATATCCCCAGTACGACTCAAAGAAATCCCCTACCCTCAAGAACATCGAATTCCGTTTAACGCAAGTAATCATCTTATAGTGACATACGCCAAACGCGCAGCATATTCACCAACGCTAGCGAAATAATCAGCATAAAACGAAAGCGACATTCCGAAGAACGAAATGTCGCCTATTGTTAACGGAGCAAATGGGCTGAAGGCGCCCTGATCATCCATATAACGGAAGCGCTACTTTACTGTAACCTACAGCGCTTCGGCACAACGTTTGCAAATATGCGCGTGACCGTTGTACTCGCCGACGGTGGTGCGGTAGTTCCAGCAACGGTCGCAGCACTCGCCCTCGGCAGCATCGATGGCAACGGAGAGTTCCTCGCCCTGGGTCAGCTCAACATCAGAGACGATATAGAACTCGGCCAGGTCGACGGCCTTGTCGCCGGTCAGCAGCGCGTACATCTCGGCAGGAACGACTGCCTTGACGCGGACCTGCTGGCTCTTGGTGAAGGTGCCGACAGAACGGGCATCCTCAAGGGCCTTGGTCACGGCGCTACGGAGCTCGAGTGAAGCCTCGAGCACGCCCTCAAACTCGTTGGCCTCGTCGACCGTGATGGGCGACTTGTACCAATCGAGCAGCGCGGCGTACTTCTGGTGATCAACGCAGCCTGCGGGCGCATAGGCCATGGCCTCGTCGACCGTATAGGACAAGATCGGCTGCAGGTCGCGCATGAGCATCGAGAAGAGCTCGGCAAGCACAGTCTGGGCGCTGCGGCGCTCGACCGAGCCGGGCTTGTCGCAGTACAGACGATCCTTCAGGGCATCGAGGTACACATTGGAGAGCTCGGTAACCACGAAGTCGTAAAGCGCACGGTAAGCGCGCGGGAACTCGTAGCTGGCGTAAGCATCGTCGACCTCGGCCTGGACCTGGGTCAAACGGGCAACCATGAGCTTGTCGAGCGGCAGCAGGTCGGCAAAGGCGACGCCGTCGGTCTCTGGCTCAAACTGGCCCTCGAGCTCGGAGAGCAGGAAGCGCAGCGTGTTGCGGAAACGGCGGTAGGCATCGGACGTACGAGCGAGGATCTCGTGGTCGATGGAAACGTCGGAGCTGGTATCGACCGAGGCAACCCACAGGCGGATGATGTCGGCACCCATCTCGTCACAGACTTTGTTGGGGTCGATGACGTTACCGAGCGACTTGGACATCTTGCGGCCCTGGCCGTCGAGCGTGAAGCCCTGCGAGACGACCGCCTTGTACGGAGCGTGGCCGTTGGCGCCCACCGAGGTGAGCAGCGAGCTCTGGAACCAACCGCGGTGCTGGTCGGAGCCCTCGAGATACACGTCCGCCGGATACTCCAGCTCGGGGCGATACTCGCAGACGGCCTTCCAGGAGACGCCGGAGTCCCACCACACGTCGAGGATGTCCTTATCGGCCTTGAGGTGATGGCCGCCGCACTTGGGGCAGACGCAGGCCTCGCCCAGGTAGCTCTCGGGAGCGTCGGTGAACCAGGCGTCGGAGCCCTTCTCGTGGAAGAGCTTGATGACGGCGTCGAGCGTAGCGTCGTTCATGACCTTCTCGCCGCAGTCGGCGCAGGTGTAGCTGGGGATAGGCACGCCCCAGTTGCGCTGACGGCTGATGCACCAGTCGGGACGCTGCTCGACCATGGCGCCAATGCGGTTGGCGGCGTGAGCCGGATACCACTTGACGTTCTCACGGACCTCCTTGCCAGCCTGCTCGCGCAAACCGGTCTTGTCCATCGAGACAAACCACTGGTCGGTAGCACGGAAGAGCACAGGGTGCTTGCAGCGCCAGCAGTGCGGATAGCTGTGCGTGATCTTCTTCTCGAGGACCAGGGTGCCGCGCTCGCGCAGGAACTCGATGATGTGCGGGTTGGCCTCATCGGTGTCCATACCGCTGAAGGGGCCACCGGTACCAAACTCCTCGCCGGTGTAGAACTTGCCGTCGTCATCGACCGGCATGCAGATGTCGGTGATGCCCTCCTTGAGGCAGGCGAAGTAGTCATCGACGCCGTGACCGGGCGAGTTGTGGACGATACCGGTACCGTCATCGACACCGACGTAATCGGCCAGCAGCGCCACGCCCTCAACGTCGTCAAAGATCGGCTGCTTGTAGTGGATGTGGTGGAAGGTCTCGGCGGGAACCACGTAGGGCTTGCCGTCGACCATGACCGGGGTGTACTCCCAGCCAAACTCCTCGCAGCACTTGGGAGCCAGGTCCTCGAGCATGACCTCGGCACGGCCATCGTGCTCAACGGCGACATAGGCGGCGCCGGGCTTAAGGGAAACGGCTTGGTCGGAGGGGATGGTCCACGGGGTGGTCGTCCAGATGATGAAGTCGACCGGGCCGTCGAAGTCCTCGAGGCCGGCGGGCTTGGAGGTCATCTCAAAGCGCACGAAGATGGACGGGCTCGTCTCGTCGGAGTACTCGATCTCGGCCTCGGCGAGCGCCGTGTGGCAGTGCTTGCACCAGTGAACCGGCTTATGGCCGCGATAGATCATGCCCTTATCGAACATAGCCTTGAAGACCTCGATGTCGGCGGCATCGTGCTGGTGATAGAGCGTCAGATAGGGGTTGTCCCAGTCGCCGAGCACGCCTAGACGGCGGAAGCCGGCCTTCTGCAGCTCGATGTTCTCGACGGCGAACTCATTGCAGAGCTCACGGATCTTGGCCGTGGGGGTCTGGTTGAACTTCTCGGTGCCGAGCTTCTCCTCGACCTTGTGCTCGATCGGCTGGCCGTGGCAGTCCCAACCGGGGACGTAGGGAACCTCATAGCCCTGCATCATCCAGTAGCGGTTGATCATGTCCTTGGAGATCTTGTTCATGGCGTGGCCGATGTGGATCGGGCCGTTGGCGTACGGAGGACCGTCGTGCAGCACGAACTTCTTGTGACCCTCGTTCTTCTTCAGAACCTGCTCGTAGACCTTGTTGTCCTGCCAGTCCTTGAGTCGCTTAGGCTCGGACTTGGAAAGACCGGCACGCATGGGAAAACCGGTCTTGGGCAGATTCATCGTCTGCTTGTACTCGTTTGCCACGGTACCCCTTTCATGTCGTGGGCGCGCACGCCCTCTGGGCACCAAAAAAGCGCCCGTCCCTACAAGCTGGGACGAAGCGCCACAAAACGGGCAGTCTGCCCGTAAAAGCTCTTCGCTTAACCACCCAGCTTAGATGCCCTCGCCCGCGTATTCGCGCGCTCGCATCCGTTACTCGGCTGGCCTGTATCGACGACCATCTCGGCGATATCTACTAAGACGAGCCTGTGCGACGCGTCCGTTGGGACCGCAGCTCCGGGGTGATTTTCATCGGTCGCATGCACGGGTTCTCAGCGCTCCCCGCTCTCTGTAACATGCGGACGGCCGACTACTCGTCCCCATCAACGCTTATGCGGAGTATGCTAGCACGTTCCGCGCCGGCGAAAAACCCTCAACACTGGTTTTATACGTTCGAAATTTCTCGCGGCTGTGGACCTTCTCTAGGAGCAAAATACCTGAAAGCACTTTATCGAAAGAAAGAAGGTTGCCATGCGCACGATTGGAATGAGTGATTATACCGTTGGCGAGGATTGCTTTACCGAGCTGCCAACTGCACTGGCGGAGTGCGGCGCGAAGAAAGTCGCCATCATTGGCGGCAAGCGAGCCCTGGCTGCGGCGCTGCCGGGAATCGAGGCGGCACTTGAAGGTACCGATGTCGAGGTCCTGGAGACGCGCGTCTATGGCACCAACAGTACGCGTGCCAATATCGCCAAGGTCGTGAACTCCCCTGCCTGCCAGGAAGCCGACGTGCTCATCGCATGCGGCGGCGGCAAGGCGCTCGACACCGTGAAGACCGCAGCCATCGAGCTCAAGAAGATCGTCTTCACCGTCCCGACGATCTGTTCTAACTGCTCCGCCGCGACCGCCATTGCCGTTGTCTACAACGACGACGGCTCGCTCGAGGGCTATTCGTACCCCAACCGACCCGCGCACATCTTCATCAACCCCAAGATCATCGCCGAGGCACCGGCAGAGTACTTCTGGGCCGGCGTGGGCGATGCCCTGTCTAAGCAGCCCGAGGTCGAATACGCCACGAGCGCCGGCAACCTAGAGCACACGGCAGGCCTTGGCCTGGCGCTTGCCCACACCTGCTCCGAGCCGCTGTTTACCTACGGCGTCCAAGGTCTTGAGGACGTACGCCAGAACCTGTCGAGCGAGGCCGTCAAGCAGATTGCGCTCGATATCGTGGTCAACACGGGCTACGTCTCCAACCTGACCAACCAGAACGATTACTACTACAACTCGAGTGTGGCGCACGCGTTCTACAACGCCACCTGCAGCATTCCGCGTGAGGGCACCTACCTGCACGGCGAGGTCGTAAGCCTGGGCGTGCTGGTGCTGTTCGCTTACACGGGCGACACCGAGAACCTTGAGCGCTATGCTGCCTTTAACAAGCAGATGGTTCTGCCCGTGACGCTTGAGGATGTCGGCCTTACCGAGGCCGACATCCCGGCGCTGTGTGAGTATGCCCACGCCACCAACGAGTGGAAGCAGGGTAACCCGGAGCCCTTCACCGACGAGAAGTTCGCCGCCGCCATCAAGGCCGCCAACGCCTACGGCCACTCTATCCTGGCCTAACCGACCAAAACCGTCACAAAGGGGACAGTACCTTTGTGGCGGTTTTTATTGCCGTAACATGCTCGAGTCGAATTCGCTTGCCGGGATAACGCGGTAGCCGTGGCGCAGGAGCAGGTCAACGAAGACACCGTTACCCGTTGTGAGCGTGCCGCTGAAGGATCCGTCGTAGATACGGCCCACACCACACGACGGACTGCGATCCTGCAAAATGCACGCGGCAATCTCGGACGGCCCACCCGCCCGCTCGCACATATCGAGCGCGCGTTGGGCACCCAGGCGAAATTCGCGATCGACCGAGATGCCCTCGCAGGTACGAACCTCTCCGTTCACAATCTCGGACGGCTTGCGCGGCATGGGCAGGCCCCCAAAGACCTCAGGGCACACCAAGAGGACCTCGGTCCCTGTACGCTCGCAGGCCTCGACCAACTCGCGATGATAGTTGTCGAGCCCGTTATACTTGCAGCTCTCGCCCATCAAGCAGGCGCTCACCACGATCTTCATTTCCATCCCTCTAAAGCAAAACGCCCCATTTGAGAAAGCTGCTCAAATGGGGCGTCGGCGTCTACTGGCTCGGCCGCGGCTTTACTGTTACTTGGGCATCAGCGGATTCTCGCGCGTGAGGAGGTTCATGAACTCCTCACCCGTGATGGTCTCCTTCTTGTACAGATAACGAGCCAACTCATGGAGCTTGAACTTGTTCTCCTTGAGGATCTGCAGGGCACGATCGTGCGCGTCCTCGATCAACTTAGCGACAATCGCGTCCACGCGCTCGGCCGTACCGGGTGCGCAGGTGAGCGACGTGTCCTGATTGAGATACGCGTTCTGCACGGTACCGAGCGCCATCATGCCAAACTCGTCGGACATACCAAAGCGTGTCACCATGTTGCGGGCGAGCTTGGTGGCCTGCTCGATATCGTTGGCTGCGCCGGTCGTCATCTCACCAAAGATGAGCTCCTCGGCTGCACGGCCACCGCAATAGACGGCGAGCTTGTCCAGGACCTCCTGGCGTGTGGTCAGGAAGCGCTCATCCTCCTCGACCTGCATGGTGTAGCCCAGAGCGCCGCTCGTGCGCGGCACGATGGTGATCTTGGTGACCGGTGCGGAGCCCTTCTGGCGGGCGGCAACGATGGCATGGCCGATCTCGTGGTAGGACACAACCTGCTTCTCGTGGTCGGAAAGCACCGTGGACTTACGCTGCTGGCCGGCAATGACGACCTCCACCGACTCCTCGAAGTCGTCCTGGGTTGCACGCTTGCGGCCCTCGCGAACGGCGCGCAGGGCGCCCTCGTTGATGATATTGGCCAGGTCGGCGCCCGAGGCACCGGGCGTGGCGCGGGCAATCGCGGTCAGATCGATCGGCGGCTGGGTCTTCACGCTCTTGGCGTGGAGCTCGAGGATGTTCTTACGACCGGTCAGATCGGGCAGTTCAACGGGAATGCGGCGGTCAAAGCGGCCGGGGCGCAGCAGGGCCGGATCAAGGCTGTCGGGACGGTTGGTGGCAGCGAGGACGACGATACCCTTGTGATTATCGAAGCCGTCCATCTCGGTCAGCAGCTGGTTGAGCGTCTGCTCGCGCTCGTCGTTACCGCTAAAGCCGCCACCGTCACGCTTTTTGCCGATGGTATCGATCTCGTCGATAAAGACGATGCACGGGGCCTTTTCCTTGGCCTGCTTAAACAGATCGCGAACCTTGGCGGCGCCACGGCCGACGAACATCTCGACAAACTCAGAACCCGAAATGCTAAAGAACGGCACGCCCGCCTCGCCGGCCACAGCCTTGGCGAGCAGGGTTTTACCGGTACCCGGAGGGCCAACAAGAAGAGCACCGCGCGGCAGCTTGGCGCCGATTTCCTCGTAGCGCTGCGGCTTCTCCAGAAAGTCGACGACCTCCTTAAGGGATTCCTTGGCCTCTTCCTGGCCGGCAACGTCCTTAAAGGTCACGCCCACGTCCTTGGAGGCGATCACGCGCGCGCCGGACTTGCCCAGTCCGCCGCCGCCAAAACCGCCGCCGCCAAAGTTCATCGACGGACCGTCATCACCCATAGCCTTCTTCATGCGGCGGTTGAGCCACCAGCCGATCAGGAAGAAAATCGCCATGGGAAGAATAAGGGTGAGCAGGTAGTAGGTCATCAGACCCGAGTTTTTATCGGGAACGACCGACTCAAGCGAGGCGCCAGATTCAAGCACGCGATCGGTAAAGCCCGCGTCATTCGGCACGCCGGTCGTCTTGTAGGCGATATCCTCGTCCTCGCCCTTTTTGGTGTAATAAATGGTGTAATCGTCGGTATTGTATTCGACCTTATCGACGCTCTTCTTATCGAGCGCTTTGACAAACGTCGAGTAATCGGTCTTCGTAATCTGCTGCGTGTGACCGATGTTGGGGAACAGAACGGTCGAGAGCACGAGGTAGACGACGAAGGCGATGAGCACGTAGAGGATCATATTCCGTCTACGTTTGTTGTCATCCATCTCCATCTGCTTGAACTCCATCTACTGGGGTTGATAATTCTATCTAGAATACCCAACCAGAACGGCGATAAACCGACGCCGGGCACGAAAGGACAGAGATGGCATCACTGGGAGTCGGCAAGGTTCAAATCTATACGGGCGACGGCAAGGGCAAAACCACGGCCGCTTTGGGGCTGGCTTTGCGCGCCACGGGATTTGGACTCAACGTGCTTATGCTGCAGTTTGCCAAGAAGCTGCACTGCGCCGAACACGATGCCGCGCCGCGCCTGGGGCTGCGCATTGTACAGGCCGACCGTGACACGCCCGAGGCTTGCGCCGAGCAGATCATGGAACTTGCACGCGAACAGATCTCGCAGGTCGACGTGCTCATTCTGGACGAACTCGGCGAGGCCATGCGCCGCGGCTTTGTGACGCGCGAGGATGTGGAGGAGCTGATCGCGCTGAAGCCCGCTACCACGGAACTCGTGCTCACCGGCCGCGGGCTGCTGCCCCTCGCGGACCTCGCAGACCTGGTCACCGAAATGCGCCCCATCAAACACTACTTCGACGAAGGCCTCCTAGCCCGCCAAGGCATCGAATACTAATCCGGCACTTGGGGACGTTCCTTTTCTGCCGGCAGTTGGGGACACTCCTGCGCCGCCACCTATCCAGTAACCTAAATCTTCTTCCAACCTGCCGTACCAGAAACAACAGACGTACGACCAATGCCAACGACCCTCACTATTTGATTAATCGTTAGTCCCGCTCTTCTCATTTTGCAGAGAATGGGCTTTCGCTCAGATGGCTTCATGGAGGCAAGCTCGGGAAGTGATATAGGGGCGGCAACGCTTTTAGCGACCTCAAGAGCTTCATCATCCAGGATGCGCGGTCGAGGCTCAGCATCGTAGGGCGCTTGGTCAATTCGATCGGCAAGATAGTGACGATACTCAAGAGATCCACCCACGAGATCCAAAACAATCCCGGGGTCGCAGAATCCAAATCCATCATAGCCGTAAGCGTATGCTCGATAACTAGACCAACGATATGTATCAACGGCGGAAATGCCCGCCTTGACCGGATTCATATGAATATAGTCGGCAAGCGAAATTGCTTGCACATCATTCTCGACCGGAATATTAGTAAATCTATCTTGGAACAAGTGCCCAACTCGGTCGGTTTTGCGATTGAAATACATCGCATACGAGGTAAGAACACTGCTCATGCACGAAGATATCTTCTCATGAGGATCGTCGACCATAAGATGAAAGTGATTCGACATGAGACACCACGCCGTAACACCGACGCCATTGCCGACAAGCTTATCCTCGAACAGCGTGAGCATCCGATAGCGATCTTCATCGTCTTCGAAGATGCAGATGCCGCCATTACCACGCGCGATAATGTGGTTATAGCCCGTTAGCGAAACGACTCGACCCGTTCTTGGCATATCGCCCTCCCATCGCAAACCCACCGGGCAACATCTGATAGGCGCGGACGATCTAATTTGCTAAGCCCATTCTGACAGTTTACAGGGCGTGGCAGACAGAGTCCCCGAAAACGGCGAAATTGCTTCCCAAGGAGTGTCCCAAAGTGCCGGCAGAAAAGGAACGTCCCTATGTGCCGGCAGAAAAGGAACGTCCCCAAGTGTCAAGTGCCGGCTAGGCGGTGGCACGGCCGAGCCAGTTGCCGCTGTGGTGGTAGATGGTGAACATCGTGGCCGTGATGAGCCAGGTTACAGGGTAAACCAGCAGCAGGTGCTCAAGTGACGGATCGAACGGCATAATCGCAAACACCCAGATCACCCTGAGCACGACGGTGCCAAAAATCGTGAGCAGCATGGGCTGCAAGCTCACGCCGGCACCGCGAATGGAGCCCGACGCGTTTTCGATAATCGAGAAGATAGCGTAGAACGGCGCGATGAAATGAAGAATCGTCGTGGTATACGACGATATCGAAGCATCGTCGACAAACAGACGCGACAACGGACCCGAGAACACCAGCAGAACGGCAGACAGGCCACCAATGAGCATAAACGACAGCACAAGCGACGTATGGTAGCCCTTGCGCATGCGCTCGTAGTTGCGCGCGCCAAAGTTCTGCGCCGAGAACGTGGTGATCGACACGCCAAGCGCTTCGGTAACCATCCAGACAATGCCATCCAAGCGGCCCGAAAGACCCCACGCCGTGGTGACATCGGCACCAAACGAGTTGACCGACACCTGAATCAAAACGTTGGAAATCGAATACGCAGCAGACTGAAAGCCGAGCGGCAGACCACACGAGATCATGTTCTTACAAATGCCATGATCAATGCCGAGCTTGGACAGCGAAAGTCGCCACGCACCCGGTGCGTGCATCATACGAATCACGATCATCGTGGCGTTGGAGCAAATGGTCAGCGCCACCGCGATACCGCAGCCCAAAGCCTCCATATGCAACACGGCAACAAAAATGATATCCAGCGCCACGTTAACGAGGCAGCCGGAGGCAATGATCACGGCAGGCCCGCGCGTATCGCCCACAGCGCGCAGCAGCGCGGTGCCCATATTGAGCAGCAGTGCCGCAACCATGGCGGCAAAGTAGCAACGAGCATAGGCAACGCCCTCGGCAAGTAGCTCATGCGGCGTATTCATCAAAACGAGCATGGGCTCAACGAACACTATGCCGAGAATGGAGACGACGATACCGCCCACCAGCGCGAGCGTCATGGCCGTGTGGACCGAACGACTCAGTCGTTCATCATCGTGCTGACCAAAATACTGACCGGTAATGACCGCGCAGCCGGCGCCGACGCCAACGCAAAAGCCAATGCAGAGCTCAGTGAGCACCATCGTGGCCTGAATGCCACCCAATGCGAGCTTGCCGCCAAACTGGCCGACGATATACGTACCGATAAGCGTGTAAGCCTGTTGAAAAAACGAGCTAAAGAAGATAGGGACACACAGCGACAGCAGCTGTTGCCAAATGACACCCTGCGTTACATCGATAGCCGTAGATTTCTTAGCCACACGCCCTCCCCACCAGCATACGTTAAACAACAGAACGGCAATTTAAGACCAAAGCCAATACCAGCTTAACACCGACTGGCGGCGACCGAAACACCTCGAATAAGAGCGCAGTGCGGAATATCTGCCTAGTGATACAAACCCGGCTGGTAGTGGTACTCGTTGCTCACGTGCGGGCACAGCTGCCAAAAGGCGACGGCACTCGCCGCGGCCACGTTGAGCGAATCGACCCCGTGCGCCATCGGAATGCGCACGGCGCGGTCACAGCCGGCAATAGTTTTAACGCCCAAGCCGGCACCCTCGGTGCCCATAAAAATCGCCAAGCGATCAATCTTCTGCAGCACAGGATCATCAAGCGAAACAGAGTCGTCCGTCAACGCCATAGCGGCACACGAAAAGCCGGCATCATGAAGCGCGGCCAGGCCATCATGCGGCCACACACGAGCCTCGCTGCCAATACGCGTCCACGGCACCTGAAACACGGTGCCCATGCTCACGCGGGCCGAGCGACGGTACAGCGGGTCGCAGCACGTCGGGCTGACCAAAATACCGTCAACGTTCAATGCGGCAGCCGAACGGAAAATCGCGCCAACATTGGTGTGATCAACAATACCCTCAAGCACGCACACGCGCACCGGACGATCCCCCGCCGCCTCGACGACGCCGCCCAAGAACTCATCAACCGGAATCTGACGCGGGCGACGGAACGCCGCCAGCGCGCCGCGCGTCACGTTAAAGCCCGTCAACTGCTCCATGAGCTCCATGGAGGCAACGAACGCAGGAACAGGACCCGCGCCCTTGCGCACAACCAGGCGCTCAAACAGCGGCATCATCTGGTCGAGCCAGCGCTCGCCCAAAAGAAAGCTCACCGGCTCATATCCGGCGCGAACCGCACGCTCGATGACCTTGGCACTCTCAGCGATAAAGATGCCCTTCTGCGGTTCCAGCACGCAGCGAAGCTCACGCTCGGTCAGTCGCACGTAGGCATCGAGCCGCTCGTCCTCGAGCGAATCAATTCGCAGAACCTCAACGGCATCAGTCATAGCAGCCCGCACCCTTCTTTACAGCACATCTATACCAAACGAGGCGACGCTAAGCGCCGCCCCATGCATTCAATCGACCCGATGATACCGTTCACGCCAGACGATTTACGCCTCGATGCGACGATACGTCACGAACTCATAATTGACGCCCTCGTCACCCTCACCGGCGGCAATCGTCGCGACCCCGCTACGCTGCGCAATCTCCCACGCGGGATCGGCGTCCAAGTCGGGAAAGTACGTGTCCACGGGATGAACGCAGTGGTTATGAGTGACCTCGGCCTCTACGCAGTACGGCAAAAACTGCCGATAGACATCGCCGCCACCGATCACCCAGGCAACGAGCTCATCGGCAACCGCAGCGAGCGCTTCGTCAACGCTATGCACCACGTCGACGCCCTCGCGGGTAAAGCCCATATCGCGCGTAAGCACGATATTGCGGCGGTTCTTGAGAGGACGCCCGCCGGGAAAACTCAGCAGCGTCTTGCGTCCCATGATAACCGGGCAGCCCTTGGTGCAGGCCACAAAATGGCGCATATCGGCGCGATTGGACACCACCATGTCGCCCTCGCACCCAATGCCCCAATCGTCACACACGGCGACGATAGCAGATAGCTTACACGTCATGAGCACCACCTACACCGCAATGGGAATGTTCTTGACCTGCGAGCCGTGCTCATAGCCCTCGACGATCAGGTCATCGGTCGTAAACGCATAGAAGTCATGCACATCGGGGTTGAGCGTTACCGAAGGCGCCGCAAACTGCGGACGCTCGATAAGCTCGCGGACGATATCGACATGACGATCATAGATATGGGCGTCGGCGATCACGTGCAGCAGCTCACCGGGAATCATATCGACCGACTGCGCGACCATCATCAGCAAAATGGCGTACTGGCACACGTTCCAGTTGTTCGCGGCCAAAATGTCCTGGCTGCGCTGGTTGAGAACCATGTTGAGCGTCGGCTTATCGTCCTGAGGACGCTGCGTCACGTTATAGGTCACGCTATAGGCGCACGGATAAAGGTGCATCTCGGACAGATCGCTAAACACGTACGTATTGGTCATAATGCGGCGACTATACGGCGTGTGCTTAAGGTCGTACAGCACACGGTCCATCTGGTCGAAGTCGCCCTCGGCGTAATGGCTCTTCTGCCCAATCTGATAGCCGTAGGCTTTACCGATGGAACCGGTCTCATCGGCCCACTCATCCCAGATATGGCTGTTGAGATCATGCACGTTATTGGACTTCTTTTGATAGATCCACAGAATCTCGTCCATGGCAGACTTAAGCGCCGTACGACGCAGGGTGAGCGCGGGGAACTCCTCGCGCAGATCATAGCGCGCCGTGACGCCAAAGTTTTTAATGGTATAGGCAGGGGTGCCGTCCTCCCACACCGGACGGACCTTTTGGCCCTCGGTGGTGGTGCCATGGTCCAAGATATCGCGGCACATGGTTACAAACTGCTGATCAGCTTTGCTCATTGACCCTCCTGTCAGTCGCCTATAAGCGAGATTTATTGTAGCCCAGGCGCACGCGGCCCCACAGCCCAAACATAAGCCCTCATTTTCTGACATATGCTAAAAATAACTTGCGCGGCACCGCATACACGCTATCCTATTGTTGACATATGTCAGATAAGGAGCACGTATGGCAGGAAGACGCGAAAAATTGCGCCGCGTCGGAATCATCCCCGAATATCGCGGTTTTACCCCTGATGGCCTGGCGAGCGGCGACGCCATCAACATGACGGTAGACGAGCTCGAGGTCCTGCGCCTCTGCGACCTGGGAGGCCTCAGTCAGGAGGAAGTCGCCCAGCACATGGGCATCGCCCGTGCCACCGTGGCGGCCATCTGCAGCCGCGTGCATCGCAAGGTGGCAAACGCGCTGGTCAATGGACGGGCGATCGTCATCGAAGGCGGCAACATCGCGTACTCCCCCATCACCACGACAACGGCCGTATGGCCAGCAAAGGAGGTCGACACCATGAGAGTGGCAACGACGTACGACAACGGCAATGTCTTTATGCACTTTGGCCGCAGCGAGCAGTTCAAGATCTATGACATCCAGGACGGCAAGGTGCTCAACGAGCAGGTCGTAGGCACCGGCGGCACCGGTCACGGCGCCCTAGCGGGCCTGCTCGCCAACGGTGGCGTCGACACACTCATCTGCGGCGGCATCGGCGGCGGCGCTATCAACGCGCTCACCCAGGCCGGCATCACGGTCTATGCGGGCGCCCAGGGCAGCTGCGATGCCTGCGTCGAGGCCCTCATTGCCGGCACGCTCGCGCAGACCGGCGAGGCCACCTGCGACTGCCATGGTCACGACCACGAGCATGGCGAATCCTGCGGTTGCCATGGCCATCACGACCACGAAGGCCACGAGGGCTGCGGGTGCCACTAACTGGCAAGCACCTCGGTGCCGACACGCGCCACACACACAACAAACCACGCAACAACGACGAAGGCCGCCTGGAACACCATCCAGGCGGCCTTCTTCATAGCCGACTCAATCAAGCCGTTACTTCTTATTACGCATCTGCGCTTCCATCTGACGCAGCAGTTCCATATCGGACTTGGGGCCGCCCGTTCCCAGGCCACCCATGCCGCCCAGGCCCATGGCATCCAGACCGGGAATATTGGGCATACGCATCTTTTTGCCCTTCTTACCCTTTTTGCCCTTCTTGCCGCCGGCCTGCGCCTGATTGGCCATCGTGCGCATGCGGCCCATCATCTTATTCATCTCGCCCCACTGCTTCATAAGGCTGTTGACCTCGGTGGGGGTCACACCGGCACCCTTGGCGATGCGGGCGCGACGCTGGCCGTTGATGATGGAGGGACGCAGGCGCTCCTCCTTGGTCATCGACATGATGATGGCCTCGTTCTTATCGAAGATGCCCTCGTCCAGATTGCCGCCCATCTGGTTGAGCGCACGCTGGCCACCGGGGAGCATACCCAGGATGCCCTTCATGCCGCCCATCTTCTTGACAGCCTTCATCTGCTCGAGCATGTCGTTCATGGTGAAGCCCTCGCGCAGCATGCGCTCGGCAGCCTCGAGCTGCTTGGCGTCAGCCGCCTCCTGGGCCTTCTCGATGATGCCGACGACGTCGCCCATGCCCAAGATGCGCTTGGCCATGCGGTCCGGGTAAAACGGCTCCAGCGAATCGGGCTTCTCGCCCATGCTCACGAACTTGATGGGCTTGCCGGTCACCTGGCGCACCGAAAGCGCACCGCCGCCACGGGCGTCACCGTCGAGCTTGGAGATGATCACGCCGTCAAAGTCTGTGCGCTCGGCAAACGTCGAGACGACGTTGACGATATCCTGGCCGGTCATGGCATCGACGACCATAAGCACCTGATCGGGCTTGACGGCCTTCTTGATGTCCACGGCCTCCTGCATCATCTGCTCGTCGATCTGCAGACGACCGGCGGTATCGACGATGACCACGTCACGCAGGTGGTCGACGGCCTCCTGGATGGCGCCCTTGGCAATGTCGACCGGGTGCGCGCCGTCACCGCGGAAGACCGGCACGCCGATCTCGCCACCGAGCGTGGCCAGCTGGTCGGCTGCGGCGGGGCGGTAGACGTCGCACGCGGCGAGCAGCGGCGAGCGACCCTGCTTCTTGAGCAGGTAGGCCAGCTTTACGGCTGCCGTGGTCTTACCGGAGCCCTGCAGGCCCACGAGCATGATGACGTTGGGGATGCGATTGCTAAAGACGAGCTTGCTCTCGGTGGAACCGAGCATCTCGGTGAGCTCGTCGAGCACGATCTTGACGACGTTTTGCGCCGGCGACAGCGACTCCATGACCTCGGCGGTCATGCAGCGCTCCTTGGTCTTGGCGACAAACTCCTTAACGACCTTGAAGTTGACGTCGGCCTCGAGCAGCGCCATGCGGATGTCGCGCATGGCCGAGGTGATATCGGCCTCGGTCAGCTTACCCTTGCCGCGCAGGCGGTCAAATGTGTCGTTGAGGCGATCGCTCAGGGAATCAAACACTAGTCACTCCTTAGTTGGACTCGCCCACCAGGGCGCGGCAGAAATCTTTGGCATTGAACTCCTGCAGGTCATCGACCTGCTCGCCCACGCCGATGCGTAGGATGGGAAGCTTGAGCTTTTCGGCCACGGCCATGGCGATACCGCCCTTTGCCGTACCGTCGAGCTTTGTCATGATAATACCGTCCAGGCCCAACGCCTCGTTAAACTCGAGCGCCTGGTTGAGGCCGTTTTGGCCTGTCGCGGCATCGATTACGAGGACGACCGAGACGGGCATGGGTCCGGCGGCCATATTGGCGGCGCGCTTACGCGTCACGTTGACCACCTTGGCAAGCTCGCGCATAAGCTCGGGACTCGTGTGCAGACGACCGGCGGTATCGATAAGCACCAAATCGCTGCCGCGTTTGTCGGCCTCGTCGAGCACGTCGTAGCACACGCTTGCCGGGTCGGAGCCGCGGTCGCGCTTGATGACGGGAACGCCGGCACGCTGGCCCCACACATCGAGCTGTTCGATAGCAGCAGCGCGGAAGGTATCGGCAGAACCGATCACGACGTTCTTGCCGCGGGCGGCCATGGCACTCGCGATCTTGCCGACCGTCGTGGTCTTGCCGGCGCCGTTGATGCCCACAAACAGAACGCAGCTCGGCGTATCGGCGAACGGATCGCGCTCGATGGGCACAAAGTGCTGCTCGAGCTGCTCGGCCAGAGCGCGGCGAAGCTGCGGAGCGGTCTTGAGGTTCTTCTTGGCCGCGGCATCGCGCAGGTCATCAGAAACCTGGATGGCGACCTCGGCACCCATGTCACCCATGACGAGAGTATCCTCAAGATCCTCCCAAAAATCTTCGTCAACCTCGCCGCCAAAGTAGAAGACCTCGTTGAGAGCCTCGCGGCTGCGTTCGAGTCCGCGCGAGAGAGCGTCAAAGAATCCCATTATGCATTCACGACCTTTCCGGTTTCGCGATCGAGTTTTTGCGAGACGACGCGACTGACGCCGTCAGCTTGCATCGAAACGCCGTAGAGAACGTCAGCGTCCTCCATAGTACGGCGCTGATGTGAAATGACCAAGAGCTGCGTATCGGAACGCAGTACATCAAGGGCGCCGATGAGCTTGGATAAGTTGGCGTCGTCGAGCGCCGCCTCGACCTCGTCCAGTACATAGAACGGCACCGTACGCGTGCGGTACACGGCAAAGAGCAAGGCGAGCGCCGTCAGGCTCTTCTCGCCGCCCGACATGAGCATCATCTTGGTGATGCGCTTGCCGCGCGGTTGAGCCACGACCTCGATACCCGTCTCGGCCGGGTGCTCAGGGTCGGTCATCTCCAGATGAGCCTGGCCTCCCGGGAAGAGCATGGCGAAGATCTCGCGGAAGTTCGCATCGACCTTCTCAAAGGTCACCAGGAAGGCCTTACGCATCTTACGGTCGATAGCCACGGTGATCTTGGTGAGCGCCTTGCGCGCGCTCTCCAGATCGGCCAGCTGTTCCTCGATGTAATCAGCGCGGCGCTTGAGCTGCTCGTACTCTTCCATGGCAACCTGGTTCACAGGACCCAAGTTGTTGATTTGACGAACAAGCTGGCTGAGCTCACGCTCGGCAGCGTCGCGGTCGGTGGGCGCGGGAAGCATGAGCGCTTCCTCGAGTACCGTGGTACCGTCGGCGGTGATGGCCTTGATGGCCGCCTCCACCTGCACCTCGAGCTTGCCGCGTGCGACCTTGAACTCATTTTGCGTCGCGGCGGCGGTATCGACCTTATCTTTGGCGCGAGCGACTTCGGCCTTGGCGTCCTCGATGGTCTTCTTGAGCGAGGCGGAGTCCGCCTCCTCGAGCGAAGCTTGGTCACGAAGGCGTGCGGCCCAGTCCGAGGCGCGCTCCAGCAGGGCCGAGTAGCGCTCGTGCATGGGATCGACGCGCAGTCGCAGCAGCTCAAGCGAGCGCGAAGCCTGGCGCGTTCCGCGGATACGGCGGTCGATACCCTCCAGACGATACTCCAGATCGGGAACGCGGCCCGTCAGCGAACGCAGGCGCTCGCTCGTCTGGGCCAGACGCACCTTGGCATCGGCGAGCTTACCGGCGGCCTCGGAGTCATCGCAGCGCACACGGTCGAGCTCATCGTTGGCCTCGGCAATCTGGAGACCTAGGTCACTCGCCTGCGCACGAGCTTCGTCACGCGAGCGAGTAAGTTCATCCACGCGTGGACGAGCGGCACGGACGGCCTCAGCGGCCTGCTCGCGGCGCTTGGAAATGCGCACGCGCTCGATCTCAGCGTTGTTGGCGCTTTGCTCAAGGCGGCCGATCTCGGACAGTAGCGAGCGACGCTCACCCTCAAGGCGGGCAATCTCGCCGGCGGCATCGCCCTCGGCGGCACGGGCCTCCTCGACGGCGGCGTTGGCCTCAACGACTTGGTCCGAAACATGCTCAAAGATAGCAGCCAGATCAGGCTCCAGGCCCTCGAGCTCACGAATGCGGCGCTTGCGCTCCAAGGCACCCGAAGCCTCGCCGGCATCGAGCCCCACGCGCACCAGACCACCACAGCTCACGCGGGCGCCATCGGGCGCCACATAGGTCACGCCGTCAACGACAGGCGCGGCTAGCGCGGCTGCCAAGTCATCGACCACGTAATAGCCGCCGAGCAGGGCCTCGACAACCGGACCATAACCGGAGCGCACGGACAGACGATCGACCAGACGCGAACCGGCAGCGCCATCGGCAGCAGCAGAGCCGCTCACGCCGCGCGCCACCAGTAGTGCCTCGCCCGAGGCCTTCTTTTGGTCCAGAGCCGCACGACCGGCGCGCTCAAGCGTGGCTGCGTCATCAAACAGCAGGGCATCGATGTCGCCGGCAAGCAGCTGCTCAACCAGGCCCTCGAGCTCACGAGGAGCCTCGAGCACGTCGCCCAGACGACCCGAGACATCATCGCCCAGCGCACCCATCAGACGGCTCACCAGCGGCGAGCTGTCTGCCATGCGGGCATCGAGCTTCTTTTGGCTGGCAAGCTCCGAGCGCACCTCGGACAGCTTGTTACGCGCCTCGCTCTCGCGATTACGCAAGTCCTTCAACGCCGCACGGGCAACCTCGGTGGCCTCGCGCGCATCGACCTGAGCTTGGCGGGCCTGATCGAGTGCACCTTCGAGCTCCTCAGCGCGGTCGCGACGGCTCTCGAGCGAGGCCGTGACCTCCTCGAGCTGCTCGGCAATCTGCTCCAGGCGTGAGGCGTACATGTTGTCCTCGACCTCGGCATTGCTCAGCGAGTCCTTCACCTTGGCGAGCTCGAGCGCGGCGTTATCGGCCACACGCTGCACATCACGCTGCTCGCGCGCAAGCTGCGAAATCTGATTGTCGAGCTCCACGCGACGCTCGTGGAGCTGGGCGGCGGCAGGACCGGCGGCGTCAACGTCGTCCTGGGCCTGCATGTGCGCACCGGTCACTTCCTCAAGCTGAGCACGCGCGTCCTCGAGCTCCTCGACCACGCGACGACGCTGATGCTCGGAGCTCGAGATCTGGCCGCGCATGTCGGACAGACGCGACACCATGTTGTGGCCCTTTTCCTCGAGCAGGCGCATGTCGGAGTTGATGCGACCGACCACGTCTTGCATATGGCGGCGCTGCTCGCCCAGATCGCCCACGAACAGGCCCTTTTCCTCGAGCATGACCTGGAGCTTCTCGAGCTCGCGCTCCTTTTCACCCAGGCGGTACTGCGCAAGCTCAAGCTCGGCAGCACCCTCCTTGGAACGGCTCTCCAGATCGTTCCACTGCGACTGCAACGAACGCAGCTCGTCGACGGCCAGCATCTGCGTAAGCTCGTTCGCGCGCGAGGACAGCTCTTTGTACTTGCGCGCGCGATCGACCTGACGCTCCAGCGGTCGCAGCTGACGGGCGATTTCCTTATTGATGTCGCGGGCACGCGTCAGGTGCTCGTCCATCGACTTAATCTTTTTGAGCGCACGCTCCTTGCGGCGCTTGTGCTTGGAGATGCCGGCGGCCTCCTCGATCAGGGCGCGGCGCTCCTCGGGACGACTCTGCAAAATGGCGTCGAGCTTACCTTGGCTGATGATGGAATGCGTATCCTTGCCCAGGCCCGAATCGTGCAGGATGTCCTGAATGTCCATCAGGCGGCACGGGCTCGAGTTGATGAGGTACTCGCTTTCGCCCGAGCGGTACATACGACGGGTGATGGCGACCTCGTCAAAGTCGACAGGCAGCATATGGTCCGAGTTATCGAGCACCAGCGTGACCTCGGCGACACCCACCGGCTTGCGCGCCGACGAGCCCGAGAAGATGACGTCCTCCATGGCCTGGCCGCGCAGCTGCTTGGCGCTCTGCTCGCCCAGGACCCACAGAATCGAGTCGGAGATGTTCGATTTTCCCGAGCCGTTGGGACCGACGATAACGGTCAGGCCCGGCTCAAATGACATATGGGCGCGGTCGGCAAACGACTTGAACCCTTTGAGCGTGAGGGACTTGAGATACACGGTTCCTCGCTTAAACAGGCTTCTTGTTGAGAATCACGCCGTTGGTGGTGTAGCCCATGCGATCGAGCGCCTCGAGCGCAGCGGCTCCCTCGGCCTCCTTCTTGGAGGAACCGGTGCCGCGGCCCTGGCGAATACCGTCGATGAGCACCACAGCGGTAAAGGTGGGCGCATGCGCGGGGCCCTCAGAGCCAACGAGCTTATACGCCGGAGGCTCGTGGCCGTCTGCCTGCACGCACTCCTGCAAAAACGACTTGGGGTTCGCGGGGTGCTCTGCACGCTCGGAGGCCAGGTGCGGCTTAAGCGTACGGTGGATGAACTCCGCCGCCGCATCCCAGCCAGCATCCAGGTACAGCGCACCCACGAGCGACTCATAGACGTTCTCGAGCGCCGAATGCAGGCCGCGCGCGCCGGTACCGGTCTCGGAGGCACCAAAGATGATGATGTCGTCGATGCCCAGCTCATGCGACACCTCGGACAGCGTGGCGCCCGAGACAAGGGACACCTTTAGGCGCGTGAGCTTGCCCTCATCGAACTCGGGATAGGACTCAAAGAGCGAACGGGCTACCACGGCACCCAAAATGGAATCGCCCAAGAACTCAAGGCGCTCATAGCTGGCAGAGACCGGCAGGCCCTCGACGGCCGAGGGGTGCGTGAGAGCCGCGCGCAGCAGCACCTTGTTATTGAACTCATGGCCCAGAATCTCCTGGGCACGCGTGAGTCGTTCAGACAAAGCCAAGACTTAGGCCTCCTTGGCGTTTTCGATCGCGTCGACGGCGTCGGCGACAGAGTTGAGCGACAGCAGGGTCTCGTCATCAATCTCGAGGTCGAACTCGTCCTCAATGGCCGTCACCAGCTGCAGACGCTCGAGCGAATCGGCATCGAGATCGTCAAAAGTGGTCTCGTCGCTAATGTCGGCGACATCGACGCCCAGCACGTCAGCGGCGACTTCGGCGATCTTATCGAAGATTTCGGAGCGGTTCATAGCGCTTCCTCTCGTATGTCATGGAACACAACGCAACACGGCAATCAGAGCCGCATTGCAATACGGCTCCGATTCTACCCCACACGGTACAGGTTGAGCCACGTAACGGGGCTCTTACAAAACGATACCGTCCATAGAATTGGCAACGTCCTGGACAAGCCCGGCGCGTACTGCCTGGGCCGCGGCAAGCGTACCGTTCTTGACAGCCTCGACCGATGTGGCACCGTGGCCGATCAACACGACGCCGCGCAGGCCCAACAGGATCGCTCCGCCCTTGGCATCGCCCGAAAGCTTGGCCTTAATCTCGCGCATCTGCTTTTTGATGAGCAGCGCGGCAATCTTGGTGCCGAGCGAAGACATAAAGGCGCCCTTGAGCTCCTGCAGCAAAAACTTGGCAGCGCCCTCGGTGGCCTTAAGCGCGATGTTGCCCGACATGCCGTCGGCGACCACGACGTCAAAATTGCCCGACGTAAGATCGGTACCCTCGCAGTTGCCAACAAAACCGGGAACCGCGGCCTTCATGGCCGGGAAGCATGACTTGGTAAAGTTGGAGCCCTTCTCGTCCTCGGTGCCGTTGGCAAGCAGGCCCACGCGAGGATGCTCGATACCCAAAACCACGCGGGCATAGGCAGCGCCCATCTGGGCGAAGCGCACCATATCGTCCACCGTGACATCGGGATTGGCACCCATATCGCACAGCACCGTCAGGCCACCGGCGCGATTGGGCAGCGCGTTGGTCAGGCACGGACGAACCGGTTGCTTCTTGCCCTCCGTCAAATACCTAAACGGCGTCACATAGGCTGTGGCGGCAGCAGTCATGGCACCGGTCGAGCCGGCCGAGAAAAACGCATCCGCATTGCCCTTCTTAATAGCGCGGCAGGCAAGCACGATCGAGGACTTGCGCTTGGTCATCACAGCGCGGATGGGATCGTCCTCCATGCTGATGACGTCGGGAGCCTCCAAGGCCTCCACGCGGGCATGCGCCGCGGCAAAGGGGTTGACGATTTCGGCGGGACCGACGGCCAAGACCTCGATCTCGGGATCTGCCGCAAGCGCAGCCTCGATACCATCGAGAACAACCTGGGGCTTCTCGTCTCCGCCCACAACGTCTACACAAACGCGAACGTTACTCATTTCATATACTCCTTATACAAAAATGGCCGACTCATTGAGCCGGCCATTGTGGTTCCAGTTGGAACGGCATCGTATCCAGAGTATACAGTTACTCGGTAACGATAACCTCGCGGTCCTTGTAGAAACCGCAGCTGGGGCACACGTGGTGCGGGAGCTTAACAGCGCCGCAACGGGGGCACGTGGACTGAGCCGCAGCCGAGATCTTCATGTTGGCGGAACGGCGGGTATGGGTACGGATACGACCCTGCTTTTGTTTAGGTACGGGCATAGTGACCTTCCTTATGAACTATCCAGTGTGGCGATTACGCGCAAGTAGCGATACTACCACAGTTTTACTCGTCAAGCTTGAGATTCTTCAATGCTGCAAATGGATTTTCCGTGGCAGCCGCCCATTCGGCCTCCGCCTGGGCGGCACAATCGCATTGCTCGACGTTGAGATTGATGCCGCAGGTGGGGCAAAGGCCGCGGCAATCAGGCTTGCACAGGACGACGAACGGCGTGTCCATGACGACCGCGTCGTTGATGGGCTCACCCAGATCGACGATGCGATCCTCGCCCAGTAACTCGTAGCCGTCTTCGTAGGCCTCGGGGTCCTCGGGCTCCTCAAAGAGATAGAACTCCTCGATTTCGCCTGCGATATCAAATGAGGCGGGCTCCAGGCAGCGGTCGCACTCGCCGGTGGCGTGGGCGCGGACCATGCCAGAGAGCAGAACGCCGGTACCGGCGTTGGTAAAGACCACGTCGTAGGCAATGCCGTCCTGCAGCTGGTACTCCTTCTCGCCCACCGTGTAGGCGGCGACATCGACCTTGCCGGTCAGCGGATACGAATCACCGGGAAACTCGAGCTGCTCGGAAAGATCGACGGTAACGCTCGGGAACTCAGCCATTACCACTGACCATTCTGTTGGGCGGCACCCTCGTTGAGCTGCTGACGGCAACGGGTAACGGTTCCGGTCAGGCTCTTGAGGTTCTCCTCCAGGTGTGTAAAGACCTGCTCTGCGTAGTCCTCGGCAGCATAACGCGTCTCGCGCTCGTACTGCTGGGCACGATCGCGGATGTCGTCGGCCTGCTGCTGTGCTAAGCGGACGATCTCCTGCTCACCAGCAATGGTGAGGGCCTGCTGCTGAGCGTCGGCGATGATGGAATCGGCCTGAGCGGCGGCGGAAGCCATAAGCTCCTCGCGCTCTTTGAGGATACGGCGGGACTTCTGCCACTCCTCGGGATAGCTCATGCGGATCTCATCGAGGATGTTAAAGAAGACGTCGGCGTCGATAACCTTCATCTGGGCGTTCTTGCCGAACGGCGTCTTAGCCTCTTCGATGAGCCCCTCGAGCTCGTCGACAAGACTCACGATCCTGTCGCCAGGAAAATTCTCGCCCGGCATCCGGTCTCCTTTCATAGGTAACATATCATCGTGTTAGTTTACCACATGCCACCAGGCAATAAAAAACGTCACGAAAAGCGATGTTTGAGCGCTTCGACCACGTTGGGCGGCACAAACGTCGACACGTCACTGCCAAGCGATGCGATCTGACGCACCACCGAACTCGAGATGTAGCCGTACTGCGGAGCACTCATGACAAAGATGGACTCCAGCTCGCTATCCAGGCGATAGTTGAGGTCGGCCTGCTGCAGCTCGTACTCAAAGTCGGTCATGGCGCGCAGACCCTTAACGACGGCACCTGCCCCCTGTTCACGTGCAAAGTCGACCAGCAGGCCGGTGAAGGGCAGTACTTCGACGCCGTCCAAATCGCCGAGGGCCTCGCGAGCCAGCGCAACACGCTCGTCGAGCATAAAGGTGGTGCCCACGCCGTTTTTTCCCTGCGACTCGGCAACGGCGACGATCACGCTGGGGAAGATGCGGCGGGCACGGCGGATCACGTCGATGTGGCCAAACGTGATGGGATCGAAGGTGCCCGGGACGATCACGCGGTTGATGGTGTCATTCATGGGTGTCCTCCGTGGGCGCATCCTCGTCATTTTCGTTCTCGTCAGCATGGTCGTTCTCGTCCTCGACCACCCAGCGCAGCAAGTCAACCGAGGTAATGCCATAGCGCTTCTCCCGCACAGTCTCAAAACCAGCTGGATGAGCGCCCGCATCGGATGCGGCATGCTCAAACAGAGCAAAAGCCCCCGGCGCCAGCAAACCCTGCTGGGCAAGATTTAGCAGCAGCCCCTCAACCGGTTCGGCGCCAAAGGCATACGGCGGATCGAGCAGGACCAGATCAAAGGGACCACCCGGCACACGGCCGCGCGAGGCGCTCGCCAGCACATCGCCGGTAACGACGCGCCAACGCGAGCGGTCGCGGCACAGTGACTCAATATTCTTGGTGATCAGACGGGCGGCATTGCGATCGATCTCGAACGTGGTGAGCGTGCGGGCGCCACGCGAGAGCATCTCGATACCCAGGGCGCCGGAGCCGCCAAAGCCGTCCAGCACGCGGACCTCGTCCAAATCGAAATCGAACGCCGACATGACCATGGATGCACATGCCTCGCGCACGCGATCGGTCGTGGGACGGGTAACATCGCGCCCGCGCGGCTCTTCGATCTTGCGGCCGCGCCATTCACCGCCGATGATTCTCATCCTCCGCTGACCTCCTTAAAGATATGTCGATAGCGCGTGGCGACCGCATCGCGCAAGGGGCGCGTCGCCACGGAGTCAAGGTTGCAAGCATACCGCAAGAGCTCGACCGCGTCCAAATGAGCCCATTCGATAAGATCCTCGTCGGCGTCCAGGTCCACAAAGCGCAAGGTCACGCCGCCGTGCTGGCGATAACCCAGGATCTCGCCCTCGTGGCGCAGGCGCAGGTCCATCTGGGCGAGCGTAAAGCCGTCCGAGGTCTTTTCGAGCGACTGGAGACGTTCTTGTGCCGCCGAGGCCCCGCCATTGCCCTTGGAGTGCGTCATGACCAGGCAGGTGCCCGACACGCTGCCGCGGCCCACGCGACCGCGCAGCTGGTGCAAGGCCGCCAATCCAAAGCGCTCGCCATTCTCGATGACCATGACGGTGGCGTTGGGCACGTCGACGCCCACCTCAACCACCGTGGTCGAGACGAGCACATCAATCTCACCGCGCTTAAAGGCATCGATGACCCGGTCCTTCTCCCCCGCCGGCATGCGGCCGTGAAGGCGCTCAATGGTAAGTCCCGGCAACGCCAGGCGCAGTCGGTCGAGCTCGGTTGCCGTATCGTGCAGCGGCACAGGGACAGTCACGCGGCCCTCGTCGTCACGAGCGATACCGGGCACGTCTTCCAGCTCATCGGCCGAGTCACTCGGCTCCACAAGTGGGCAGATCACATAGGCCTGTTGGTCCTTTTCGTGCGCCTCGCGGATGGCACCGTAGGCCAGGTCGCGGCTCGACTCGGTGAGCACGCGCGTCGTAACACCCGCACCCGGAACAGGTCGATGGCGAATGATGCTCGTGTCCAGGTCGCCATAGACCGAGAGCGCCAACGTGCGCGGGATAGGCGTGGCCGTCATAACGAGCAGGTCGGCGCCCGGGCCCTTGGCACGCAGGGCATTGCGCTGGCCCACACCAAAGCGGTGCTGCTCGTCGATGACGACAAGCGACAGATGCTTAAACGCCACGTCATCCGAAAGGACCGCGTGGGTACCAAAGAGCACGTCGAGCTCGCCCGATTCCAGCTGCGCATGGATCCGCTCGCGCTCGGCCGCCGGCGTGGCACCCGTCAGGAGCGCCCAGGACATGCCAGCCTGCGAGAGCAAGGGGCCGGTCTTATCGGCATATTGGCGCGCCAGCACGCCCGTAGGCGCCATAACGCAGGACTGAGTACCCGAATCGGCCGCGACGGCCAGCGCGCACGCGGCGACGGCCGTCTTGCCGGTACCGACGTCGCCCAGCAGCAGGCGGTTCATCACGCGATCGCCATCGCACATGTCGCGCAGGATATCTTGGAACGCGGCCTCCTGCTCGTCGCTCAGCGAAAACGGCAGGGCTTCCTTGAGCGCCGCCAGGTGCTCGCCCGCGGCGTGGGCATAGGGAGCGACTTCGACCAAGCCGCCGTCGTTGCGCAAGCGCAGCGCCAGCTGCAGGTAGAGACACTCCTCATAGGCAAGCCGTGCGCGCGCGATATCGCGCTCGGCCATACTCGAGGGAAAGTGAATCGAGCGCAGCGCGCGGGCATTGCTCATCAGGCGACGCTTGACGCGCAGGCGTGCGGGAATCGGGTCGAAGGGATTACCGACAACCTCGAGCGCGACGCTTACGATGCGACGCATCCACGCCTGGCTCACGCCATCGCTCACGTAATGGACCGGCAGGATAGTGCCCGCTGCACGCCCTTCCTCGAGCTTTTCGAAATGCGGCGAGGCCATCTGCTTAAAGCCGTAGGCAAATTCGACCTTACCCATCACGGCCAGGCGGTCGCCCTGCTTAAACTGCTGGGCAATCCAAGGCTGACGGAAAAAGGCGACTTGCAGCACGCCCGTCTCGTCCACCAGCGAGACCTCGGTCACCTGCATACGCGGGCGGGGCTGCTTTTGGACGATGCGATCGACCGTGGCGACAATCGTGCACACGGTACCGATGGGAGCCATCTCGATGGACCAGGAGCGCGTAAAGTCGAGATATCGATGAGGGATATGGAGAAGGAGGTCCCCCACCGTCCGAATTCCCAGACGGCGAAGGGCCTCCTCACGTTTACCCGAAACATATTTGAGTCGCGCGATATCCTCGCCGAGCGCATTGCTCTGGGCAAAGCGCTCCGAGACGCGCGGCACGGAGCACAGCTCGGACATGGGCAGATGCCTACTCGATTGAGAAGATCACGGGATAGAGCGGCTGCTCACCACGATGGGCATCAATCTCCAGGTCGGGCTGAGCCTCCTCGATGGCGTCGACGATCTCCCGGAAGGCCTCGTCGGACAGCTCCTCACCGGCAAGAATCGTAAGCGCGTCGCCCTCCTCTTCTTCCTGCATGCGGTTGATGCAGTCGAGCGTGACCTGCTTCACGTCGGAGCCGACCACGTCGATGGAGCCGGCGATGATACCCATAACGTCACCGGAGTGAATCGGAGAGCCGTCGGAGGCGCTGGAATCGCGCACGGCACGGGTGACCTCGCCATCGCGGACCTCGCTGATGGCGTCGACCATAGCGGCGACGGCGTCCTCGAGCTCGGAATCGGGCAGGACCGCGAACAGCGCGGAGAACGCCTGCGGGACGGTCTTGGTGGGAACAACGGAAACCTTCTTGTCGGTGCAGGCGGAAGCGGCAGCCTCGGCAGCCATGCGGATGTTTCCGTTATTGGGCAGGATGATGACCGAGGTCGCGTTGACCTGGTCCACCGCACCCAGCAGGTCGGCGGTCGAGGGGTTCATGGTCTGGCCACCCGAGACGATCACGTCAACACCGAGGGACTTGAGGATGTCGGCCTCGCCGGAGCCGGCGGCAACGGCGACAAAACCCAGTGCCTTGGCGGGCTCGGCCGCCTTTTCCTGGTCCTCGTGAATCTTGGCGGTACGGTCGTGGGCCTCCATTTCCATGTTGTGGATAAAGACCTCATAGATCTGACCAAGCTGCAGCATGTGCTCGAGCACCAGATTGGGGGTATTGGAGTGCACGTGAATCTTGTAGTCGGGGTAGGCGCCCACGAGCAGTTCGCAGTCGCCCATGGAGCCCAGGAACTTAAGGCACTCGTCCTCGTCAAACGGGGCGTCGGCCTTAAAGAGGAACTCGTTGCAATAGCGGAACTCCGAGCCCTCCCAGTCGTCGTTAGCCTCGATCTCAACGCGACCGAGGGCCGCGTCGCGGGCAGAGCCGGCAGAATCAAACGTGGCGGAGAAATCCTCGACAACGGTGCTGCGGCCAAGAGCGGCGGCGACAAAATTCTCCAGGAAAATGGCAAAACCAAAGGCACCGGAGTCGACCACGCCGTTCTCCTTCAGAACGGGCAGCAGGTCGGGCGTGCGGGCGACGGACTGGTAGGCCTCGACGACGATGGCATCGAGCGCGTCCTCGGCCGAGAACTTCTTCTTTTCGCACTCGTCGGCCTTGGTCGAGACATCACGCAGCACCGTGAGGATCGTGCCCTCGATGGGCTTACGGACGGCTTGGAAGGCGACCTTAACGGCGCGGCGGAACGCATAGGCGATGTTGGCGGATGTGATGGGCTCATCGGCAGAAACGAGACCCTCGGCCACACCGCGCAGGATCTGCGAGGTGATGACACCGGAGTTGCCGCGGGCGCCCATCAGGGAACCGTGGGTGATGGCGCCGGCGATGGCCTCCATGTCGGCATCGGCGGGAAGAGCAGAGAGCTCCTTGGTCACCGAGGCGAGCGTGAGCGACATGTTAGTGCCGGTGTCACCGTCGGGCACGGGGAAGACGTTGAGCTTGTTGATCTCCTCGGCCTTGTCGGAAACGGCAGCCGCAGCGATCGGAAAACAGGTGCGAATGGTCTTTGCAATCATGGGTATTTGAATCTCCGTTTTCGGATGCTAGTTCAGACGGCTCTTGAGCGCGTCGATATGGATGCCGATCTTAAGGCTGGCGGGATCGATCTGAGCGATTTCCTGCAGGGTGAAGGCAACGGAGCTCGAAAGATTGTGGCAGACGGACTTCATGTTGACGCCGTTCTCGAGCACGACGTGAAGATCGACCGTGAGGCCGTTCTCGTCGGCGGAGACAAGCACGCCCTTGCGGAGGCGCTGACCGGCAAGCAGGCGCACGCTCTCGGCGCCTTGGAGCTGCTCAGCCATACCGACGACGCCATAGCACGTCATCGCGGCATAACCGGCAATATCGGCAATAACGTCGTTCGAGACGCTCAGGCTGCCGTTAATGGTCTCAGACACAAGAATCTCCTTATCTGGTGCTCGCGGCACCATGTCGTGGGAGCAATCATTGCAATATTCTACAACGACCGCGCCATGTTGAGGTGGTGGGTCGCGGGATTACATCCTCGACACGAAATGTTGATATGGCAACGTTCGAGTCAAGTGGTCGCGGCATGAAAAAACCCGCCGCATAAGCGACGGGTTTTACAACCTGGCTCCCCGGGTAGGACTCGAACCTACAACAGCGCGGTTAACAGCCGCGTGCTCTACCATTGAGCTACCGAGGAATAGGTGTGTGCTCTCAAGCAACGAAGTTAATTATACGGACGAATCAGCTCAGGGCAAGAACTTTTTTGAGAATTTTTCCGACCTAGTCATTGGGGACGTTCTTAAACGACTAGTCATTCAAGAACGTCCCCAATGACTACATGAAAGCGCCCCCAAGCGGATGTGCTTGAGGGCGCTTCTTGCTTGCGAGGTTATGACTCGATGTAGTCCTTGAGCTTGCTCGAACGGCTCGGGTGGCGGAGCTTAGCCAGAGTCTTGGACTCAATCTGGCGGATGCGCTCGCGCGTGACGCCAAACTCGCGGCCGACTTCCTCGAGCGTGCGAGGATGACCGTCAACAAGGCCAAAGCGCAGCTCGATAACCTTGCGCTCACGATCGGCAAGCGAATCGAGCACCTGGGTGAGCTGCTCCTGCAGCATGGAGAAGCTGGCGGCATCGGGCGGAACGATGGCCTGGGAGTCCTCAATGAAGTCGCCCAGCTGGGAATCCTCTTCCTCGCCGATGGGGGTCTCGAGCGACACGGGCTCCTGCGAAATCTTCTGGATCTCGCGGACGCGGTCGGCGCTCATGTCCATCTCGGCACCGATCTCCTCGGGGGTCGGGTCGCGACCCAGGTCCTGGAGAAGCTGGCGCTGCACGCGAACAAGCTTATTGATGGTCTCGACCATGTGCACGGGAATACGGATGGTTCGGGCCTGGTCGGCGATAGCGCGCGTGATGGCCTGACGGATCCACCACGTGGCGTACGTGGAGAACTTAAAACCCTTCTGGTAGTCGAACTTCTCGACGGCGCGAATCAGACCGAGGTTGCCCTCCTGGATCAGGTCAAGGAACAGCATGCCGCGGCCGACATAGCGCTTGGCGATGGAGACGACCAGACGCAGGTTTGCACTGATGAGTGCCTGCTTGGCTTCGAGGCCAACGTTCTCAATGCGCGTAAGACGACGCATCTCGGAACGCGTGAGCTCGAGCTCGCCTGCCTCGGCAGCCTCGAGCTTCTCGGTGGCCTCGAGACCGGCCTCGATCTTCATGGCCAGATCGACCTCTTCGGAGGCGGTCAGCAGGTCGACCTTGCCGATCTCCTTGAGGTACATACGAACCGGATCGCCGGTCAGCATCACCGTGGAGGCATCGATACCACGCACGCGAGAGCGTGAACGGGACGTGCGCACGGTGCGCTTCTTCTTGCTCTTGGAAGAACCCATCTCGGCGTCGGCCTGACGGGCCATCTTAAGCTCGTGATCGTCGAGCGAGCCGGAATCGTGCTCGTCGTCGTCATCGAAATCGTCGGTATCGGTATCGTTATCGTCATCGTCGACGTCCATGGGGGCGTCGTCGTTACCGCTCGCGGAGATAATCTGGATGCCGCTGTTGCGCAGCGCGGAATACACCGCGGTGAGCTGCTCGTCAGAAACATCGATATCCTTCAGGGCGACCTGAATCTCGTCCTCGGTTACCGAAGTCCTGTTTGAGCCGTTACCCATGAGCTTTGCAACGTAGGATTCCAGCCCAGTACCCGTGCTCTCAGTCTTTTTTGGCACAGATTCTCCCTTCATAGTCCACAGGACTCAATACTTTAGCACACACATTAACGTCTATACCCAAAAAGAGGACTGGATATAGGCGAGAATACGCTGGTTGACCACAACATCTAGGCTTGTTCGGTGCCCGCGGCCTCCAGGCCGATCAAACGGAACGGGTCCGCCACGCCGCCGATCGACTTTTGCAGTTCGCGTTGACGCTGCGAATCCTGCGCGGCCTGCACGGTCAGCGCGCGACGGGCCTCATCGTCGAGCGAACGGTCCCGGCGCAGCTTGGCCTGTGCGGCACGCATGCGACGCTTGATGGTGTAGAGCTCGAGCGTATCGAGCATAAACACGATGTTCGTCTCGGTGGGGTGCTTGCTCGTCGCCGAGATGCGCCCGGCACTCACAAGCGTTGCCGCCTCGGGACACACCGAGCGTGCCGCATCCATGCAGGCTGCAGGATCGGTTCCCGGCGGCGTTGCCAGAACGGCCCATGCGATGGACTCGTGACGCGGGTCAACCCACTCGATGGAGCAGATGCGGTCGGCATACGTGCGGAACAGGTCGGGGTAGCTAGTAAGCATCGTCAACAGCTCGCGCTCCCCTGCCAAGGACTTGCGTTCCAAATCGGTCAGGACCATAGGGGCCGAGGCGTCTGCCGGGCCATCGGCGGGCACAGCGCCCATACCATCAGGCACATCGATCGGCGGCAGGTCGTCGACGACCTCCACTGGTGTAGCGCCATAGGCATCGAGCGGGACGTAGTCGTACGGTCCTTCCTCGACCGGCGCCGCTACGGCCGGAGTCGCGCCCGATGCCCAAGCACCACGAGATGTCCCCTGCGAACCAGACGACCGACCGCCCGCGCTACCAGATCGCTCAGCCTGCGCCCGCTGGCGTTCATAGTTCTGTTCGCGGCGGCGCTCCGCATCCTCGCGCTTGGCGACGTCGCGAAACACGCGGCCCGAGCTCGCGCGCACGTTCTCCAGATCCAAACCCAACAGATCGGCAATCTGGATAAAGTACGTGTCGATCATATAGCTGTCGCGCAGCGGATAGATGAGCGTGAGAGCGTCCTCCAGCGCCTTGGCGCGACCGCCCGGCGTGGTGATGTCGCTCGACTCCTGCAGCGAACGGTAGACAAAGTCCATAAGCGGCTCGGCAGCGTCGATGCGCGTCTGCAGCTCCTGTCCACCATGTGCCGTAATAAACTCCATAGGATCGTTGCCGTCGGGGAGCACCACGCAGCGCAGATCCATCGAATCCTGCTCGATAAACTGAATCGCGCGGCGGGCGGCCTTCTGACCGGCGGCATCGCCGTCAAACATATAGACGATGCGCTTGGCAAAGCGGGTGAGCGTCTTGACGTGATGCTCCGTGAGCGCAGTGCCCAGCGTGGCGACAACGTTTTTGATCCCCGCCTCCCAGCAGGCAATGCAATCGGTATAGCCCTCCACCACGATGGCCGTATCCTGCGCGACGATAAACTCCTTGGCCCAATTAAAACCGTAGAGGTTTCGCTTTTTATGGAACACACTCGTCTCGGCAGTGTTGAGATACTTAGGCTGGCCGTCGCCCATAATGCGACCGCCAAAGGCGATGTTATGCCCTTGTTCGTCAAAGATGGGAAACATCACGCGGTCGTAAAAGCGGTCGGCGAGCTGTCCGCGCCCGCGGCTCACGGCAACGTTGGCATCGATCATCTCCTGCGGGGTAAAACCCGCCTGGGACAGGTGCGACACCAGCGCGTTGCGGCCAGGCGCAAAGCCCAGGCAGTAGCGGCGGCAGACGTCGCCACCCATGCCGCGGCTGGCAAAGTACTCGCGCGGACGGCCGTCCTTACCGCGCATAAGCATGGTGTGATAGAACTGGGCGGTCTCGGCGCACAGATCGTAGATGCGGGCACGCTTGGTACCGCGCTCGCGGCGGTCTCCGGTGTCGTGCAGCTCAATACCCGCGCGATCGGCCAAATAACGGATTGACTCGGGAAAGCTCAGGTTCTCGCGCTTCATGATATAGGTGAAGACGTCGCCACCCTCACCGCAACCAAAGCAATGCCACACCTGCGTGGCAGGGATAATGTGGAATGACGGCGTCTTTTCGCCATGGAAGGGGCAGCAACCCCAAAACTCGTGGCCGCGGGGCTTGAGCTCAACCGTTTCCTGCACGATGGCGACTAAGTCGGACGCAGCGCGTACCTGGTCTTTTTCCTCATCGCTAATCACGGATGCTCACCCCCTGCTCACCCAAGTTGTGACGAATGTCCTCGATATTACCCTCGACGGTCGCAATCAACTCATCCAGCGAATCGAACACACGCGAGGGACGTAGCCAGCGCGTAAACGCCAGCGAAACGGAAGCGCCATAGAGGTTGCCCGTATAACCAATTAAATTAGCCTCAAGATGCGCAGATGCCGCATCGTCGGCATACGTCGGCGGCAGTCCGACGTTCACGGCAGCGGGCCACACGGTGTCATCGACGAGCACCAGACCCTCATACACGCCATCGGCAGGCACCTGAATGCCGTCGGGAACTTGCAGGTTTGCCGTGGGAAAGCCCATGCCAGAACCCTCGTGACGGCCGCAAATAACACCGCCGCGCACCATATACGGGCGGCCGAGCAACTCAGCAGCCAGCTCCACATGGCCCTGTCCCAGCTCATGACGAATGCGGGTGGCGCAAATGGCCTCACCGCCCTCGCAAAGCAGGTCGTGACCATACACGTCAACGCCGTGCTCGGAACCCCAGGCGCGCATCTCGGCAACACCAGAAGCACCGCCACGACCCAGTCTAAAGTCACTGCCAACGCGAATCGAACGAATGTCAACCACGCGCGACAGCAGCGCAAGAAAACCAACATGGTCGAGTGCCGCAACCTCTGGCGTAAAGGGAACGGCCACCACCGCATCGACCCCGGTCTGAGCCAAGACATGCAGACGGTCGGCCGTCGTCATCAATTTTTGAGCGGGCGAAGGGCTCACCACGACGTCCGGGTCGGGATCGAAGGTGACCACGACCGCCTTGCAACCATGGGCGCGGGCATCACGGACAAGCGCTGCAGTGAGCTCCTGGTGTCCACGGTGCACGCCATCGAACACGCCGATGGCGATGGAGGCAGCACCCAAGTGCTCGCACTCATCAAATGCATCGGCAGTAACGATGCGAGCCTCGTCCGACTCGCCCGCGAAAAAGATACGCGCGAGCTCGCGAGCGGACAACATCATCGAACACCGCCGATTGCCTGCGGAAAAACGTGCTCCATGGCAAAGCGGCCACCCTCAATGCGGGCGACCGCCTTGAGTCCCCCATCGAGCACCAACGCAAACGGCGCCTTCGAGGCATCGAAATCGGAAAGCGCACACTCAACGGGAATGCGTCGGCCGCAGAGCAGGTCGTCGGCAAGATTGCCCGGCAAGTCAACACGTGTAGCGCCCAGGGCCGCAATGGGATCCAGGGCAAAGCCAGCCGCGGACTCGGGAGAAAGCTCCTCGACCGCATGACAGGCGCCAATGGAAACAACACCGGAGGCCGTGCGGCGCAGCGCGGAAATGTGCGCGGCGCTCTCACAGACGCGGCCCAGGTCGCGAGCGAGCGCTCGGATATAGGTACCCTTGCTCACCGAGAACGCCACGGTCCACACACACGAATCACCCTCGCCGCCCACGGCAATCAGATCGGCGGCATAGACCTCGACGGGGCGCGGAGGTAGGTCCACCGCATTGCCCTCGCGAGCAGACTTGTAGGCGCGAACGCCATTGACCGAGATAGCCGAAAACGCCGGCGGCACCTGCATCTGCGGACCCAACATGGCGGCCAAGTGCTCACGGGCATAGGCAGGATCGCGGAGCTCGTTGGCAACAGCCACCGTGCGGACCGCCTCGCCCTCCGAATCATCGGTATTGGTCTCGGCACCAAACGAGATGTCGGCGACGTAGCTTTTGGTATCGAGCGTGAGCATACCCAGCAGACGGGTGGCCTGGCCCACGCCCACCACCATGACACCCGAAGCCATGGGGTCGAGCGTGCCGGCATGGCCGACGCGCCGCTCATAGAGGGCGCGCCGGCATTGCGAGACCACATCGTGGGACGTGCAGCCCACCGGCTTATCGACGGCGAGCAGCATATTCAATTGAGAGGGCGTACGACGAGCCATGTACCATCCAAAAAGTTAAAGCTCGACGGTCACCGAAGCGGGATCCTCCCCTACCAGCTCGGCGAGCATGGGAAGTGCCACGGTGAGCGTCTCGAGAATCGTTCCGTTGTTGGAGAAACCGGCGGCAGCGGGATGTCCGCCTCCGCCAAAGGAAGCAGCGATCTCGGACACGTTGAGGTCGCCCTTGGAGCGCAGGTTGCCGCGCACCTTGGTATCGCCCTCAATGCCCTTCAGGAACAGGCAGACCTCGACGCCCATCACCGAGCGCACCACGTCAACCAGGCCGTCGCACTCATCCGAGGTGACACCGCAAGCCTCAAGGTCGCTCTGGTACGCGTAGCTATACGCGACGCGCCCGTGGGCCACCGTCTTGATGCGGCCCATAACGATGGACTTGAGGTGCAAAAACTCAACGCGCATGCTCTGATATACCTCGAGTGCCACACGCGCCGGATCGGCACCGTGGGCAACCAGACGCGAGGCCGCATGGAACGCAGCGGCATCGGCGTTTTGGTACTGAAAACGGCCGGTATCGGTAACCAAGCCGCACAGCAGGCAGGTCGCAACGTCATCACGTGCGACAATGCCACAATTGTCCAAGAAGCGGTCGATGATCATCGCGCAGGCTGCGGCTTCGACGCGCCTCAGGCTCAGCTCGGCAAACTCCTCGCGCGCCGGATGGTGATCGAAGCACACCACATGCTTGGAGCGACGAAGCACCTCGGCGGAATTATTGAGACGCTCGACGACCGGTACGTCCACCGAGATGAACAGGTCCGGATTGCCGGTGTACGCAGATGCCGGAACCAGGCGATCGGAGCCTTCCATAAAGCGGTAGATACGCGGAACCGGGTCATCGTCTGCCAGCAGCAGCGCAATGTCCTTGTTGGGGAAAAACTTCATAAGCGAGAGACCCAGACCCAACACGGAGCCCAAGGCATCGCCATCGGGAGAAGTATGTCCCGAAATCGCAATGGAGGACGCGCCCTCGATGAGCTCGAGGATGCGTCGCTGAATATCTGCAGACTCGCACGAGGCGAGGTCGGCGGAATTAGTCATCTAAAGCTGCCTCCTGGGCGGCATCCGCTATCGGATAGCCGTCCTCGTCCTTTTCGATCGCAAGCGTGGCGGGAACGTTTTCCAGCGCACGCGTGATGCGCTCGGCCTCATCGGTCGAGCGATCGATGCGAAAATCGAGCTCGGGCGTAACACGCCAATCGAGCGAGCGAGCCAACAGGCTGCGAATACGGCCCTTAGCGCTGGCGAGCGCCTCCATGACCTCGTCGTAGCGGCTCGCATCGCACGACACGTACACACGCGCGAACGAACGGTCCACCGCGACCTCGACCGCGGTCAAAGTAACCAGGTCGAGACGCGGATCGGAAACCTCAAAGAGCAGGATATAACCGAGCTTCTCGCGAAGCTGCTCGCCCAGACGGCGGGTTGCCTGCGTTTGCTTCATAGCGCTACCCCCTACTCGGTACGGGCAACCTGGTCGATACGGTAACCCTCGATCTGGTCGCCGGGCTTGATGTCCTGGAAGTTCTCCAGGCCAATGCCGCCCTCGGAACCGCTCTTGAGGCTCTTGGCCTCGTCCTTGTAGTGGCGCATCGAGGCGATCTTGCCGTTGAAGACCACGATACCGTCGCGCACCAGGCGCACGGAATCGGTCGCGGCGATCTCGCCCTCTTCGACGCGGACACCGGCGGCGATACCGACTTTGGGCACCTTGAAGGTGTCCAGGACGGTCGCGGTACCCGTGGCGACCTCGACCTCGGTGGGCTTGAGCATGCCGATACGGGCGGCGTCGAGCTCCTCGAGGCACTTGTAGATGACGTCGTAGCAACGGATCTCGACGCCCTCGCGCTCGGCAGCGGAGCGGGCCTTACCGTCGGGACGGACGCCAAAGCCGATGATGATGGCGTTGGAGGCGTCGGCCAGGACGACGTCGGTCTCGTTGATGGCGCCAACGGCGGAGTGGATCGTGTTGATGCGGACCTCGGACTGATCCATCTTGTCGAGCGAGTCCTGAAGGGCCTCGATGGAACCCTGGACGTCGGCCTTGATGATCAGGTTGAGCTCCTTGACCTCGGCGTCGGCGATGGTCTCGAAGAGGTTCTCGAGCGTGACGTGCTTGACGCGGCTCTGCTCCTCGATACGGGCCTTGAGCGAACGCTCGTCGGCAAGGGCGCGAGCCTCGCGCTCGTCCTCGAACACGCGGAACTCGTCACCGGCGTTGGGCACGGACTGCAGGCCCAGGATCTCGACAGCGTCTGAGGGACCGGCCTCGGTGACGGCGCGGCCCTTGGAGTCGAGCATGGCGCGGACGCGGCCGTAGGTAAGGCCGGCGACCAGCGTATCGCCCACGTGCAGGGTACCGCGGGTCACGAGCACGGTAGCGACCGAACCGCGACCCTTGTCAAGCTTAGCCTCGAGGACGTTGCCGGAGGCAAAGGTATCCGGGTTGGCCTTGAGCTCGAGCACGTCGGCCTGAAGCAGCACGGTCTCCAGAAGGTCGTCGATACCGATCTTCTGCTTGGCCGAGATGTTGACGAACATGTTCTGTCCGCCCCACTCCTCGGGGATGACGCCGTACTCGGTGAGCTCCTGACGCACACGGTCGGGGTTGGCGCCGGGCTTATCGATCTTGTTGACGGCAACGACGATGGGTACGCCGGCAGCCTTGGCGTGGTTGATCGACTCGACGGTCTGGGGCATGACGCCGTCGTCGGCGGCCACGATCAGAATGACGATGTCGGTCACCTTGGCGCCACGGGCACGCATGGCCGTAAAGGTGGCGTGACCCGGGGTATCGATAAAGGTGATCTTGCGGTCGTTGATCATGACCTGCGAAGCGCCGATGGCCTGCGTAATGCCGCCCGCCTCGCCGGCAGCAACGCCGGTGTGACGGATGGCGTCGAGCAGCGACGTCTTGCCGTGGTCAACGTGGCCCATGACGGTGACGACCGGGGCGCGCGGCTTAAGGTCGGCGGGATCGTCGTAGAACGAGAAGGTGTTCTCCTCCTCGGGGGTGATGATCTTGATCTGACGGCCCAGGTCGTCGGCAACGAGCTCGACAAGGTCGTCGGACATGGACTGCGTCATCGTGAGCGGCGTACCCAGCAGGAACAGGCGCTTGATGATGTCGTTGGCCGGAACGTCGAGCGCCTCGGCAAGCTCCTGGACGGTAACGCCCTGGGAGACCTTGATGGCGTCGAGGTCCTCGGGGTTCACGCCCTGGGCCAGCGCCTCCTCTATCTTGCGCTCCTCCTGAGCCTTGGCAGCCTCGCGCTCGCGCTTCTCCTTGCGCTTCTTGCGGCGACCGGTAGACTCGCGAGAGGCCTCCTCGACGGCGGCACGAGCCTCCTCGAGCACCTTCTCGCGGCTGTACTCCTCGGCCTCGCGAGCCATGCGGCTGTAGTGGTCCTCTTCGTTGTTGTGACCGCCCTTGCGCTTCTTGCCCTTGCCCTGCTTATCGGGGTTGGGAAAGTCCATGCCGGCAGCGACGTTGTTGCTAGCGTTGGTGCGATGGCGGTGCGGACGACTCTCGGAGGCGTTGCGCTCGGAGTTGTTGTCGGAAGCGTTGCGATCGTTACGACGGCCACCGCGGCGGTCGCTGTTGCCGCCACGACGGTTACCGCGCTCGGAGGCGCGCTCGGCCTTGGCCTTGTCCTCGGCGTCCTTCTTCTCCTTGAGCACGGTCTCCTGTGCGGCGATCTGGTCGAGCAGCGAACGGAAGCGCGAACCGGAGTCGGAAGCGGGAACGGCGCGGCGCTGAGCCTCGCGGGCAGCCTCCTCCTTCTCGCGGGCAAGGCGCTCCTGCTCGGCCTTCTTCTTGGCCTCGGCCTCGGCGCGGGCGGCTTCCTCGGCAGCCTGGGCTGCGGCAAACTGGCGGCGCTCCTCCTCGCGTGCCTTCTCGGCGGCGATGCGCTCGCGCTCGGCCTCGGCGGCGCGAGCGGCCTCCTCGGCGGCAGCTGCCTGCTCCTCGGCCTGCTTGGCGGCCTCGACTTCCTGAGCGCGGGCCTCGATCACCGAGGCGAGCTGCTTGCGGACCATGGCAACGTAGGCTTCCTCCAAGGTGGAGGAAGCGGACTTAGCGGGAATCTTCATATCGGCGAGATGACCCATCAGTTCCTTGGAGGTCATGCCGAACTCTTTGGCCAGGGTGGACACACGGACTTTTGCCATATGACTTCACCTACCCTTTCTGGCACCTTGGGTGCCTAGAGACTGAACGAGCGTGGGAGACGCGCCGGGACCCGCCCGGCGCGACCACGCGCTAGATCAGGTCCTCCGCATCATCGAAGGCGTCGGTGTCGTGGACACCGCAGAAACGGGAGCCGGGACGAGCCTGGTTGCGGCACTGGATGCCGTCCTCGGACACGTACTCGCAGCGACGGACGTCCTCGTCCTCCTCGTCACCGATCAGGTCGGCGGCGGGCTCCTCGTGAACGGGAACGTTCTTAAGGATGTCGGCGGCAAGCGTCTCGGACTTGATGTCGATGTGCCAGCCGGTCAGGCGCGCGGCGAGTCGGGCGTTCTGGCCCTCCTTGCCGATGGCGAGCGAAAGCTGGTCGTCAGGCACAATGACGCCGGCGTAGGCCTTCTCCTCGTCAATGAGGACGCGGGTGACCTTAGCGGGCGACAGGGCGTTAGCGACGTAGACGGCAGGATCGGCATCCCACAGGATGACGTCGACGCGCTCGCCGCGGAGCTCGCCCACGACAGCGCGAACACGGCTGCCCTTGGGGCCGACGCAGGCGCCCACGGGATCCAGACGGTCGTCGAGCGAGTGGACGGCGACCTTGGAGCGCTGGCCGGGCTCGCGGGCGATCGACTTGATCTGGACGGTGCCCTCATAGATCTCGGGCACCTCCTGCTCAAACAAACGACGCATGAGCTCGGGGTGGGTACGGGAGATGACAATCGGCGGACGGCTGTGCTCGCCACGAACTGGCTGCAGGTTGGAGTTGGGGTCGCGAACGTCGATGATCACGGCCTTGATGTGCTGGTTGTGCAGGTAGCGCTCGCCCATCGGGCGCTCGTTGCGCTCGTTCTCGTAACGGCGCTGGTCGAAGTGCGGCAGCTCGGCCTCGACGCCCTCGCGGATCTTGACGATCGTGAAGTCAGGCGTGGACTGCAACACGGTGCCGCTGATGAGGTCACCGATACGGCCGGAGAACTCCTCGTAGATCTGCTCGCGGGCGGAGTTACGCACGATGGCGTTGATCTCGGCCTTCGCGTGCTGGGCAGCGATGCGGCTCGTGTTCTTGGGAGTGACGTCGATCTCCTCGAACTCGGTGAAGTTGCCCTCCTCGTCCATGGAATCGTCGATCGGCTCCAGGCGGTAGACGTAGATCTTGCCGGTGGTGCGGTCGATAGTCACCTTGGCGCCCCACTCAAGATGCAGGATCTCGGCATAGCTCTTGGCGAGTGACTGCTCCAGGCGGTCGATCAGGTAGAGCTGGTCGATGTGCTTCTCCTGGCAAAGCTCCATCAGGGCGGACATCATGTCGGATGCTGCCATCTTACTTTCCTTCCTTCGCGGGCTTGAAGTCGTAGGTGGGCTTCAACTTGCACTTTTTAACATCAGAGAAATCGAGGGTAACGGACTCGCCGTCCTCGAGCTCGAGGGTCACGTTCGTCTCGGTGGCGGCGGCAATCTTGCCGGCGTACTTGCGACGGCCCTCAGTGGCGGTGGAGGTGAGCTCGCAGTTCTCGCCCACAAAGCGGGCAAAGTCACTCGGGCGGCGCAGCGGGCGCGCCATACCCGGGCTCGACACCTCGAGCGTATAACTCGAAGAGATGGGGTCGAGCTCCTCAATCACATCACCGACCCACTTGGTGTTGGCCGTGACGTCGTTGAGCGAAAGGCTCTGACCCTCGGCACCCTCGATACGTACGCGCACGCAGGGGGCCTTGGTGGCACCCACGAGCTCGACGTCGACGATGTCGACATCGTGCTGGGGAGCGACGGCCTCGAGCGCGTCGATGATCGCCTGCTCGTTCTTGGTCTTGACCATTGCGGCACCTCCATCAATACAAAAAAGAAGCGGGGCCGAAACCCCACTTCTTTCAATTACAACTTCATTTGCAAGCAAACTATACCAATAGCTGCGGAAACGTGCAAGCACAGTACGAATCTGCAGGTCAGCGTGCGCACAGCTTCTCCACAAGAAATGGATAAATGGGCGTTGTCGCAAGTATCCATAACCAAAGCGAGGGGCGACTCCCTGCGGAAACGCCCCTCGCTTTTCATGTCAGCTATGCGCGCAGTGCTTACTTGACCACCAGGTTGACCAGCTTGCCGGGCACGCAGATGGCCTTGACGACCGTCTTGCCCTCGAGCCACTTGGCGACGGCGGCCTCGGCGGCAGCCTGCATATCCTCATTGGAGGCATCGCGGGCAACGTCGACGCGGCCGCGGACCTTGCCGAGCACCTGGACCACGATCTGCACCGTGTCCTCAACGGACTCGGCCAGGTCGAACTCGGGCCAGGCGGCGGTGTAGGCGTTGCCCTCGCAGCCGAGTGCCTCGTGCCACAGCTCGTCGGCCCAGAACGGGCAGATGGGGGCAAGGACGCTCACGATATCCTTGGCCACGCGGTAGCACAGCGCCTTGTCGTGGGCGGTACCCTCGGTGGCGTTGAGGTAGGCGCTCGCCGCGTTGACGAGCTCCATGACGGCCGAGATGGCGGTGTTGAACTGGCCGCGATCGAAGTCCTCGGTGCACTTGGCGATGGTGCGGTGACGCTCGCGATAGAGCTTCATCGCAACCTCGTCGAGCGAGGACTTGTCGAAGGCCACGTTGGCGTCGCCGGACTGGACGAGCTGCCAAACGATACGCCAGGCGCGCTTGATGAAGCGGTTAGCGCCCTCGACGGCCTTGGGATCCCAGTCGAAGTCCTTCTCGGGCGGAGCGATAAACAGGATCGCCAGACGCATGGTGTCGGCGCCGTAGGGCTCGATGACCGAGCTCGGAGGCACGACGTTGCCCTTAGACTTGGACATGGTGTCACCGTTCTCGTCCTTGACCATGCCCTGGCACAGCAGGTTGGTGAAGGGCTCGTCCACGCTCAGCAGGCCCAGGTCGCGCAGGGCCTTGGTAAAGAAGCGACTGTAGAGCAGGTGCAGAATGGCATGCTCGATGCCGCCGATGTAGTTATCGACGGGCATCCAACGATCGGCGGCCTCTCGGGAGAAAGGCAGCTCCGTGTTGTGCGGATCGGTATAGCGCAGGTAATACCAGCTGGAGCAGGTGAAGGTGTCCATGGTATCGGTCTCGCGTTTAGCCGGGCGGCCGCAGACCGGGCAGGTGGTCTCGTAGAACTCCTTGCACTCGGCGAGGGTTTCGCCGGCGCCCAGGTCCAGGTTCTCGGGCAGCGTCACCGGCAGCTGATCCTCGGGCACGGGCACGATGCCGCAGTGCTCGCAGTGGATGGCCGGGATGGGGTTGCCCCAATAGCGCTGGCGGGAAATGAGCCAGTCGCGCAGACGGAACTCGACCTTGCGACGACCGCAGCCCATGGCCTCGAGGTCGGCCACGATAGCAGCCTCGCCCTCGGAGTGCTTACCGCCGCGCATGCCGGTATACTTGCCGGACTGGACGAGCGTGCCCTCGGCAGCGTGGGCGCAATCCCAGTCGACGGTCTCGGCATGGAAGGTATCGATGGTCTCGCCGCTGGCCTCGACGGCAGCGCGATCGTCATCGTCCAGGATGATCGGCACGATCGGCAGGTCGTACTTGCGGGCAAACTCAAAGTCGCGCTGGTCGCCACAGGGAACGGCCATGACGGCGCCGGTGCCGTAGTCGGCCACGACGTAGTCGGCAACCCACACGGGGACTTTCTCGCCATTGACCGGGTTCACCACGTAGCGGCCGGTAAAGGCACCGTGCTTCTCAAGGGTACCCTGGGCACGCTCGACGGCAGAGATATGCTTGGAGTCCTCGACGATCTTGGTCACGGCCTCCTCGTACTCCGTGCCCTCGACGAGCTCGTGCAGGCCGGCGTACTCGGGAGCCAGGACAAAGAAGGAGACGCCAAAGAGCGTATCGGCACGTGTGGTGAAGACGGTGATCTTGCCCTCGTCGCCCTTGATGGGCTCGCCATCCTTGTCGCACAGAGTAAAGTCGACCTCGGCGCCCTCGGAGCGGCCGATCCAGTTGGCCTGCATCTGCTTGACGCGCTCGGGCCAGCCGGGGAGCTTCTCCAGATCGTCGAGCAGCTCTTGGGAGTACTCAGTGATCTTGAAGTACCACTGCTCAAGGTCGCGCTTCTCAGGCTCGGTGCCGCAGCGCCAGCACTTACCCTCGGTGACCTGCTCGTTGGCCAGAACGGTCTTACAAGTGGGACACCAGTTGACCGGGTTCTTCTTGCGGTAGACCAGGCCCTTTTCCCACAACTTCTCAAAGATCCACTGACCCCAGCGGTAGTAGTCGGGGCTGCAGGTCTTGACCATGCGATCCAAATCGTAGGAAAAGCCCATGCGCTTCATCGTGGCAAGAGCCTGGTCCATGTTCTTATACGTCCAGGCAGCAGCCTGCGTGTTGTGCTTGATGGCGGCGTTCTCGGCGGGCAGGCCAAAGGCATCGAAGCCGATGGGGTGAAGCACGTCGTAGCCGCGCATACGGGCCTGACGGGCCATGGCATCGCCGATGGTGTAGTTGCGCGCGTGGCCCATGTGCAGGTCGCCCGACGGATACGGGAACATCTCGAGCACGTACTTCTTGGGCTTGCTGGCGTCGGTGTCGACGGCAAAGAGGTTGGAGTCCTCCCAGGCCTTCATCCACCGGGACTCAATGGCCTGCGCGTCGTAGGCAGGGATCTCATCCTTATGATCTGTGCAATCGCACATATCAGCTCCTTTTAACTTGATTGGGGCCGGTCGGCTAGGCTTAACTCGCTGCTGCGGACAGTCCTGCTCGCACGAAGGCCACATTAAGTGGCCTTCGGCTCGTGCGGAACTTGCAGCGAGCAAAGCCTAGCCGCCCGACCCTAGGGTTAACTTGGATGATTCTAGCAAATACAACAAGCGAGATGCCTGCGACTTGCGGGCATCTCGCTTTATCTAAATAACGTGGTTGTGAATCAACCACTAATTTGTTACCCGCCCAAGCATGGTCGGGTTTTCCAAGTGCCGCAGATTGCCGTGAAAGAGGATCGACGCGTACTTTGGTACGCGAGCGACGGTTTGAACGGCAAGGTGCGGTGCTTGGGAAAGCCGCTTAGCGGTAGCTGACGCTTTGCTGGGAGTCCTTGACGACTACGTCGTGGGCTCCGCCTTCGACGATGGAGGTGGAGCTGACCAGCGTTAGGCGTGCCTTTTCCTGGAGCTCGGGGATCGAGAGGGCGCCGCAGTTGCACATCGTGGACTTGACCTTGTAGAGCGTGCCGCCCACGCCGTCCTTGAGGGAGCCAGCGTAGGGAACATAGGAGTCGACGCCCTCGACGAAGCTGAGCTTCGCGGCGCCGCCCAGGTCGTAGCGCTGCCAGTTGCGGGCACGCGCAGAACCCTCGCCCCAGTACTCCTTCATGTACTGACCGTTCACGTTGACGCGCTCGGTCGGGCTCTCGTCGAAGCGGGCGAAGTAGCGACCCAGCATCATAAAGTCGGCACCCATAGCAAGGGCGAGCGTCATGTGGTAGTCGTAGACGATGCCGCCGTCGGAGCACACGGGCACGTAAACACCGGTCTCCTCGTAGTACTCGTCACGGGCGCGGCAGACGTCGATCAGCGCGGTGGCCTGGCCGCGGCCGATACCCTTGGTCTCGCGAGTAATGCAGATGGAACCGCCGCCGATACCGACCTTGATGAAGTCGGCACCGCAGTCGGCCAAGAAGCGGAAGCCCTCGGCGTCGACGACGTTACCGGCACCGACCTTGACGTCCTCGCCGTAGTTGGCGCGAATCCACTCGATGGTGCGCTTCTGCCACTCACTGAAGCCCTCGGAGGAGTCGATGCACAGGACATCGGCGCCAGCCTCGATGAGAAGCGGCACGCGCTCGGCATAGTCGCGGGTGTTGATACCGGCGCCGACCATATAGCGCTTGTCGTTATCGAGCAGCTCGTTGGGGTTAGTCTTGTGGCTGTCGTAGTCCTTGCGGAAGACGATGCCCATGAGGTGATCGTTGTCATCGACGATCGGCAGGGCGTTGAGCTTGTTGTCCCAGATGACGTCGTTGGCAACCTTGAGGCTGATGTTCTTGTCGCCCACGATGAGCTGCTCACGCGGGGTCATGAACTCGGAGACCTTCTTCTGGTGGTCATCGCGGCTGGGGCGATAGTCACGGCTGGTGACGATGCCCAGGAGCTTGCCCTTGGGAGTGCCATCGTCGGTGACCGGCATGGTAGAGTGGCCGGTCTTCTCCTTGAGCTCGATGACCTGCTCCATGGTCATGTCGGGGGTCAGCGTGGAATCGGACTGAACAAAGCCGGCCTTGTGATCCTTAACGGCCTTGACCATAGCGGCCTCGGACTCGGCGCTCTGGGAACCGTAGATGAAGGACAGGCCACCCTCGGTAGCGAGCGCGACACCCATGTCGACGCCCGAGACGGACTGCATGATGGCGGAAACCATGGGGATGTTCAGGGTGATTGCCGGCTTCTCACCGCGCTTGAAGCGGGTTAGCGGCGTCTTAAGAGAGACGTTGTTGGGGATGCACTGCGAGGACGAGTAGCCAGGGACCAGCAGATACTCCGAAAACGTGTGGGACTCACCGGGAAAGAACGTAGCCATGTTTCTCCTTTTTCCATGCGACCGGTCGGCTGCAGGCCTCGTAGGACCCAGCCCAACCTTGGGCGCCCAATACTGGGGAAGTATCTTAACGCACTTTGACTGCTACAATACATGATTTAAGAAGAGCACACGAGGGTTTGACGCAGGCTTTGCGTTTGCCCAGCAAACACTTTAGCGGGAAGACGTGGAGCACATGGAGTACAAGACGACGGCAAAGTTGGTAATTCAAGCGTGCGACAAGGATCTGCCGGGCGTGTTCGGCCACGGCTGCGTCTTGCTGCTGCAGGGTATTGCCCGCGAGCACTCGCTCAACCGCGCCGCCAAGAGCATGGGCATGGCGTACTCCAAGGCCTGGCGCATTGTGAACGAAGCCGAAGGCCAGCTGGGCTGCAAGCTCATCGAGCGCGACGGAGCCCGCGGATCCACGCTCACTCCCGCCGGCAAGCGAGCCATAGCGGTCTACGAGGAGCTGCAGGCCGACATCAACAACGTCATTGCCACCAAAGCAAACGACCTCATCGCCAGCATCAAAGAGTAGCTAATTGGCGGAGAGCGTTGTCTAGGGTGGACGCTACAACCAGAGGGTTGTCGGTGCCGGCGAAGAGGCGGACGGTGCTCCCCTGCTTGCCACGTGGAGCCGAAAGGCGCGTCGTTGTGCCGCCGGCGGGCGATGTGCGAAACTCCCCCGGCAAAGCATCGAACAGCTCGCCCGCGCTACGCTTGATAAGGTCAAATTCAACTGCCGGGCCAAAGCCGTGTTCGAGGATTCCCGTTGCAACCGCATGGTCAGGATGCGAGCACAGCCCGGGATAGCGAACGTTGCGCACCATCTCGTTGGCCGCCAGATACTCGGCCAGCGCACGGGCGCGGTCGAAATGCGCCTGCATGCGGGTATCGAGCGAGTCCAGCCCGCGCTCCAGCACACCGGCCTCGTCAGAAGGCAAATTAAGCTTGGCCAAACCGCAGCCCTCAAGCAGGGCATGTGCGCACTCGGCAGCAGCATCCACACGATGGCGCTTGAGCTGTGAGCGCGCTACCGAAGCGACAACGAGCTTGCGCGGAGCCATACCGGCGCACACGCGATCGAGCGCCTCGAGCGACAGGGCGGCACCCAAACGCAGCGGATCGCACCCAAAGAGGCCAGCCACCGTGTTATCCACCGCGAGCAGCGCGCGGGCCTCACGAGCCGCTCGGCCCAGGGCGCGAAGGTCGGGCACACGCAGACCAAACCCGCCGATTGAGTTAACAAACCACCACAGGTGCGGCCCCTCGGCATCAAACGAAGCATCAAAGCCCTCGGACGCGGCGGTAAACGCCGCAATCGACGGCTCCCCCACGAGCACAACGTCACAGGCATCAAAGCCGCGCGCAAACGCATCGGCAAATTCATCGGCAAACGCAACCAGGCGGTCACCGGGACGCACAATACCCAGCAGCGACAGAGCCGCCGGCACATGCGGGGCCGCAACAAGACGCGCCTCACGCGCGCCGGTCCTCAAAGCCCAGGTCTCTTCTAGCTGCTGTACATCCACAAGGCACCGTCCCTTCATAAGCAAAAACCCACGATGCGGGTGTTCCCCGCATCGTGGGCAACGGCTGCAGTATAGCGCCGATATGCGACGAATCACCTAGATGTTGAGCGTGTGATAGTTCACGCTCGCACCCGGGGCGTCAACGGTCACGCCATAGGCCTCGGGATAGATGCGCGTCGAGAACACGAGCGCGCCATCGTTCACAAACACCTCGACCGACGAGACATCGCCAACAACGCGCACGTTACGGACCTCGTCGACTGGCTCCCAGCGAACGGTACGACCGCAGCCGGCAGAAGCGCGACCCTCATCGGTAAATCGCATCTCAAAGTGCGCGGGCAGTTCGCCTTCGACGGGCACAAACGCCAACTTCAGCTCGCCGTCAACGGTCGCGCTAAAAGCGCTGTCGACACCGTCAACAATAACGTCAAAGCAGGTATCGTCGGCAACCTCCAGCGAGCCCTCCCCCACACGCACCGAGGCATAATGGTGCTCGATCTCGCGCGCCGGCTGCTGCAGCACCACGCCTCCGGCACCGGCTGTAAGCTCACGCGGCACCGTCATGCAGTGCTGCCAGCCGCACACCACGGTGGGCGCGTTGCCATAGGTCGGCTCATCGGGCATGCCCATCCAGCCGATCAGCATGTGGCGACCGTCCTCGGCCGTGAACTCCTGCGGAGCATAGAAGTCAAAACCGGCGTCCCACAGGCGGAACTCGCCCAGCTCATAGGCACCGTCGCCGCCGGTAATGTCGCCTGTTACAGGCATGTAGCCAGCAGCGTATACGTTGCCGCGGTCCCAACGACCGCCTTCGAGCCCCTGGGGAGAGAAGGACAGCCACTTCGCCGGTACACCGCCATCCGCCTCGAGCTCAAGGTATCCCGGGCACTCCCACATAAAGCCAAAACGCTCGGGCGTAGACACACGGCTCTCGAGCTCCCAGCTCAGCATGTCGGCCGAGCCATACACCAAGATCTCGCCCACATCGCGCCCGGCACCCTCGCCGTGCATCACACAAAATCGACTATCGACATGCGGCCCGTCCACGCGGCGACGCGCGCCCAGCACCATGTGGTAACGCCCATCGTCATCGCGCCACACCTTGGGATCGCGCACGTGGCAGGTCAAATCCTCGGGATAATCATCGGACGCCAGCACCACGCGCTTTTGGCTAAACGTCTGTCCATCTGCGCTCTCGACATACACGGTATCGGCGCGACGACCGGTGTTGACGTAGTCGTACGTGCCGTCTGCATCGGGAAGCTTAACGTTGCCTGTGTACAGTACGCGAATGCGGTCGTCCTCGGCAAGCGCGGAGCCCGAATACACGCCATGGCAATCGAACGGCTCGTCGGGCAGCAGTGGGGCACCAACGTAATCCCACGTCATAAGGTCGCGGCTCGTCGCATGACCCCAGACCTTAACGCCACCCTCGACATCAAACGGCGCATATTGAAAATAAGCGTGGAACACCCCACCCGCTTGGCAAAGACCGTTGGGGTCGTTGAGCCAACCCGCCGGCGGCATAATATGGAAGCGCTGGCCATATGCGCCATGACCGCGCTCAGAGGCAGCGGCGTCAACAGCGGCAACCAGCTTTGCAAGGTCGCGACCAAGTGCATTAGACATATCAGAGTCCTAACGGATCGAAAGTTACAAGGCACCAGAGATCGGCACCAGATACGGGAAACGCCCGCGAGCAAACAACCCGCGGGCACCCCTCAATCAAAAGATCTTAGGCCTGCTCGGAAGCCTTGGGCTCGTCCTTGTACAGGACAAACGAGACAGCAAAGGAAACCAGCGCGGCGACCGCAAACATGATCGCGTACTGCACGGGTTGGGCCAGGCACAGCAGGATACCGAAGATACCGGTAACGCCCGTGCCGGAGGCAGCCAGCGAAGTGAGCGCGCAGACCAGGGCACCGCAGCCACCGCCGATGCAACCGGCGATGAAGGGCTTAAAGAAGCGCAGGTTCACACCAAAGATGGCAGGCTCGGTAATGCCCATGAAGGCGGACAGAGCCGAAGGAAGAGCAAGGCCCTTGATCTTGGCATCGCGGGTCTTAAAGGCAACGGCGAGGGCGGCGCCACCCTGAGCGATGTTGGCGGCACTGGCGATGGGCAGCCAATAGGTCACGCCATACTGAGCAAGCTGGCCCAGGTCGATGGCGGTGTACATCTGGTGGATACCGGTGACGACCGTAGGCGCATAGAACAGGCCGACAATAAAGGAACCGACACCAAAGGGCAGGGTGAGCAGGGCTTGGATCAGACCGAGGACGGCGTTCTCGGCCCAGACAAAGATGGGGCCGACGGCAACGAGGGTCACGAGTACGGTCACGAACACAGAGACAAGCGGGGTCACAAAGAGGTCGAACATCTCGGGAACGATCTTGTGCAGGCGCTTCTCGAGGAAGGCCAGAATGGCGCAGGCGATAACGATGGGGATAACGTGGCCCTGATAGCCGACCCACTCAAAGCTGTACACGCCGGGAATGACGGTAACCATGGTCTGCACGCCCTCGGAGGCAACCGTGTAGGCGCTCTGCAGCGAGGAGTTGATGAATGCGCCACCGACGACAGCACCCAGGTACGGGTTGGCGCCGAAGGCCTTAGCAGCGGAGTAACCAATCAGGATCTGCAGGAAGCCAAAGGACGTGCCCGAGACCAGATCGGCGATCTTGTAGATAAAGTTATTGGTATCGAGCGCGATAAAGCCGTTGGAGGCCATAAAGTTGAGGGCGCTCATGATTCCCAATAGCAGGCCCGAGGCCACGATGGCGGGGATAATGGGGACGAAGATATCGCCGAGCACCTTAATGGCGCGCATAAAGACGTTCTGCTGCTGAGCCGCGGCCTCCTTGACCTCGGCCTTGGTGGCAGCCTCGATGCCGCTGAGCGCGATGAACTCGTCGTAGACCTTGTTAACGGTGCCGGTGCCAAAAATAATCTGGAGCTGGCCCTGAGCCTCAAAGACGCCCTTGGCGCCGTCGATGTTCTCGATAGCCTCCTTGTCGACCTTAGCGTTGTCGGCAATCACCAGACGCAGACGCGTAGCGCAGTGCGCGGCAGACACGACGTTGCCGGCGCCTCCGATGTTGTCGAGCACCTCTTGGGCTGATTTGCGGTAGTCCATGATGTCCCTTTCCTCCAACGGGCGCATGTGCACCCGGCCATCTTTGACACTTACACTGTAATCGTTTTCAGTTTCATATGTATGTAATCGTTTTCATATAGCGGTAAACGGTCGTTATTTGACGGTGAAAGGTAGTTTTGAGGCAAAAACAGGGGGTCGGAGGCCGGAAGACGCGCCCAAAGTCTAGACATTCATCAGCTGATGGCCGAGCTTGAGCGTCTTGAGACCGCTCTCCCCCTCCACGCCATCGAGCGTGTTAAGCAACATATTGGTCGCCTCGACGCCACTGGTCAGATACCCATAATGCACAGTGGGAATGCCGCCCGTCAGCGCGCGCAAAAACGCGTTGTCGCCAAAACCGCTCACGCGGTGTATGCCCTCGCCCATACCGCGAACCTCATCAATGGCACGTAGCGCGCCCGCCGCCATGGTGTCGGTCGCGCAGGCGATAAACGAAACATCGGGAGCGACGGAAAGCAGTTCACGCGCCGCACCATAGCCCGAGTCGAGCGTAAACGAGCCCAGGCGAATCAAGGCGGCATCGAGCGGGTTGCCCGCGGCGCGCAGGCCGGCCTCAAAACCGCGACGGCGGTCATAACCGGCAGCGCGGTCCTCCTCGGAAACTCCAATGTAGGCGATCTTACCGTCCACGCGACCCGCAAGCGCATGACCCAGCTCAAAGGCGGCCTCGTAATCGTCATGATAGACGCACGCCGCGCCCTCGACATGCTGGCCGATCAGCACGATGGGCACGCGGCACGACTCAATCGCCCGGCGATGCTCGTCGGTGATCATAGTTGCCACCAGCACAATGCCGTCAACCGGATGGTTTTGGAATAAATCAAGGTATTCGAGCTCGCGATCGGCCGAATTATCGGTATTGGCAAGCAGCATCTGGTAGCCACGGCGACCGAGCACCTGGCCAATGCCGGCGGTAATGCGGCTCACGGATTCCGAGTTGATCTTGGGCACGATGACGCCGATGAGCTTGGTGGAGCCGGTTCGCAGCGCGCGAGCCTGGCTGGATCGCACGTATCCGGTCAGCTCAATCGCCTGCTTAATGCGCTCGGCCTTGTCCGCCGAGATATATCCACCGTTGAGGTAGCGCGAGACGGCGGCGCTCGAAACGCCCGCCAACTCGGCAACATCTTTCATCTTTACCACGCGCGCCACCCCTGTCATTGAAATCGCTTTCACCATGATACCCATGCGGAGCGACCGCATTACGTAGCGATTGCATGATAGAGAAACGCGTGGAAACTAATGAGCCACTTGAGACATGTCTAGCGATAATCACTTCGCAGCCAGTTTTACCAGACAAGAATCACACTGGCTGCATAATCGAAGAATACGGCCATGCAAAACTTGACCTGAGCGGCAGCCTCGCGGACTTTTCCAGGAAGGCCTCGGTGCCGAGCCTCAAAGAGTCGCAATTCACAATCCCGGTCAATCCTCTGCCAAGAACCCGTTGCGAACTTAGACTTACCAACAACACGCCAGCAAAGTTGCATACAAGCAGAAAATCGCACGCAATTTCGCCTATTCTCAATTGAGATGTAAGTTTTGACAGGCCGAATCTTACATCAAAACAAAAAAGAGAGCCGACGCATCAACCCTCTTCAGGTATCGCCCGAAGGCTTCCACCGCAATTAACTTTAATTTAGCCGATATCCCTTGTTTGTCTACAGGCTCTGCCACAAGTAGAAATTATCTTCACTTTTAGGGAGTAGCTCTTAAAAAGCAGCTATGTAACTAAGAAGCGCATCCATCTTGTTCCCAACCCCAGTCGTTTCTATCTCATGAAAGTCCAAAGAAGACAAGGGGGCCATGCAGATCTTCAGGGACGCCAGAGAGGTCGCCGCGGTAGGTCTCCCGGTCAGCCGCCATCGCGGTTCCTAAAAAGAGGGAAGGCAGCCATCCCAAGAAGGACAGCCGCCTTTCCTCTGGACGCGGGACCCGTAGGTTACCCTCGTCAATACCGCTTTTTAGATAGGCTACTGATTATCAATCCGTAAGTCAAAGCTGCAAATTTGAGGCAAGCGACAATCATGTAATTCAAATCAAGACACACATGATTTTCAACCAAATCAAACGATGTCTGGCCAGCATATCAGGCATTGCATACATGAAAAAAGGGCAACACTCTCAGTTTGAAAGCGTCACCCTTAAAGCTCCCAAAGAGCTTTTGCATTGCAGGAAGATACTCTACACCATCTTCCCTTGATTGGCAGGTCGAAACAGACACCATTGTGATTTCAAGCAGAAAGCGTTATATTAAGTATGCATTTGCACGTGGTGTTCGCACTATACGCTCAGATGCCATAGTTTACAAAGACGGCCTTCTTCATAGACGCTAGGTGGGATTACTCACTAGTAGCCGATATGTCGAAGGCCTTCTTGTACTTAAGGAAATCATACATTCTAATAAGCCGTTTTAGCTCGCTATTACCGTGGATTATCTTGCGATCGTCCGTGATGAGCGCCCTCAGATACTCGAGCAACTCACTTAAATCGAGCTCATCCTCCTCAAGTAAAACTAACTTTTTAAATGCTTCCTTAAAGCCTTCGTTAGCTATAACAGACTTAACCGAGTGTCTAATTCCCGACAGATGATAGCTATCTTTTGCCTTTCGCAGGCTGTTGTTAAGAAAAGCGTCCAGATCTCTTTTCTCATCTAATTCCTTTAATATCCTCGGGTTAAGGACTTCCCCAGAATATGCGCTTAAATACTTGTACATGGGCAAACCACCCGAGTTGGAAGCAAGCAGCGCAGGAAGATATTCCTCGACGGCAAGTTTGGGAGCGACATGTTCATCATCGAATACGACATCGCGATATAAAAGCTCGGCTTTGACCATATGACCGTGGCCCAAAGATGCATTTGCGACACCGATGCCCAGCACAAGATGCTGTCCCTCCGGAAGTCTCTCGAGGTCGCTAAAACTCGCTTCGACTACCAGAGAATCATTTGGCTCGCCCTTATCTGCCAGGGCGTAGATGCTCCTGCGCAGCTCACGAATGATCCTGGGCGAGAAGGAGCATTTGGAATGTCCAATTGCTTCATACACTGCGCCAAAATCATTCGTCCTAATCTCGGTCATGCTTATCTCGCCGATACTCGGAAATGTAATCGAATGTGTCGAGGTTGCGTTTTCGCCCCTAGTTAGAAAAATAAAACGCTCTTTGAGCAATGCGAGATTATTTGAACCGAGGCAGCGTGAAATCGACATGAGGATAGCTTGGATATCGGGGTCATTAAGGGAATAGCCGATAAAAATAATTGGGTATTCCATAAAAATAGTTAGCAACTTGGCTGCCAAGTAATCCTGGGTTTCGGCGAGTTTTGCGTAATCTGCCTCCTCAAGAACCATAGATTCAGGATTATCCATAGACCCATGGATCTTATAGATCTCTCCCATTTCAAAAGTTCTATGAAAGACAAGATCATCCTGACCTACAAAAACTTTAAACTCTGGAAACAGTGACTCCAGTAGACAGTCATAGTTGGTTGTAATGACTCCAGAGATACGCCGCCTGCCGACCTCTCTCAAGATATCAAGTTCATGCGTCATATGGTCAGGTTTGAACGAAGATAACCTCTCGGCCGCCATAATCTTTAAAACAGATTTGCGCTGACGAATGTCCTCTGCATGATCGTCTCTAAAAGAAGCGAATCGAGGGTCCTCAAGAACAGCTATGCGCATATCCTTATCAAGCATCGTCGCGGCAGAGGGCAATGCGCTATTGTCAGACTCATCTGGACAACGTGCCAGGTACGAGTCAGACCGAAAGGGATCATCGGAAAGACGGGAACAGAGGTGCCTTAACAAGCCAACCCAATCGTCGGTACCCATGTATCTACGGGAAAAGCCCGAGCCGACGAATAAATATGGGCTACGCCCCACCCCATTTATCAGACGTACAACGCTGTCTACAATGTCATCTCTTCCGACTTCCATCTAACGCCTCCAAACAATTCTACTTCCATAAGTATAGAACATATGTTTGATTTTTGCTAGAATTACAAGACTTCATCGAAGACAAAAGCTGCTCGACACTTGAAAATTCGAACCGCACAGGTGGCCCAATATTCAGCAGTACTCCGACGAGCAAATATTCATTTCGCGTCTCAGGCAATCTAGCGCAGCGGCATCAGTTAGAACGCCATGACTCTCTAGAAGTTCGATAAGTTGAGCGAAAGTCTATAATTCCATCGCCAAAGTAACTCCTAAAATCAAAGAGCCGTTGCCGGCAACAACCGAACAACGACCCTCCTTTGTCATCGCCTCGCTTAGAGTCAACGATGACTGTATCACTACCAACATAGTAACCTGTTTTCGTCGCTATTGCGGCAGATGCAGAATTACATTCAATGTCCGGGCAAATCGATTTGCCTGATTCGGCACGTCAGTCATTATTTTCCCCATCAACAAAATCAGCAAAGGTCAGCTGTTCACATCTTTTCATCGGACGGTAATCTCTAACTTTAGTTATATGGCATGCGGCGGTTCGGACTTTTTGCGTCCTCAAATTAATGACCTCTTTATGGTCATATCGACACGCATTAGGTCGCCACTATTTAAGCGATACTCACCATCTCGCACACGTTCGAGAAAATCATGGTCGTCTATTTGAACCTTATTGTATGTTCGTTGCTCGTCCTCGTAGCCCGACTCAAATGTATATCCGGAAACATCTCCACCGTAGGAACCAAATAACGGTCGAACCCAGATATTGTGGGACGAATACTCAACCGTCTCTTCCTGCGTTGCCTTTAAAGCTTCGTCTTTATAGCTGTCAAAATAAGTCGCCTCGCTTGAAGAAAAAGAAATAGCATCCTCTGAAGCCTTACTACCGGCAATCTTAATCTCAATCTCCCTCGAAGGCCTCTTGAATGTTTTCATCGGACCAGTGATAACCTTAGAAAATCTCTCAGCGATTTCTGGGGACTGGACTAGCGCGTGGATCTCAACGGGAACAACGACTGCGTCCGAACCCTCTCCATATACGAAAGTTCCATTGTCAGTTGGCTTATATTTAGAGATATGTCCTTTAACTTTTTTAATTATGTGCGCTATAGCAAATAGAACCTCCACAAGACCGCCGGCATTATTAATTGCAGATATAGCGTCACTGTTTAACGCGTCAATCAATCCGGGCACACAATGGATCACGAATTCCGTAATAAAAGAGCCTTCTTTAAAGGGACGCACTTTTATAGTCGTTTTTTCTAAGGAGCCCGACTCTTTTGCGACCTCTTTTATCAGTCTGTCAAATTGGCTTAGGAACTTAGAAAGGTCCTTGGCGTCCAGGCCTTCTTCGGGATCTACATCGACAAAGCGATATACGAGCGTTTGATTTTTTGTAGAAGTGTCCATGTTGTCCTCATACCCTTATAAGATCACGGGTCCTATTTCCTGCGACCGAAGCGTTTTATTCGAAAGCGATCAAGCGCAAAATTAAACGAAATAATAAAAACCAACGTAAACGTATAGATAACAAATTGATATATTTCAGATACCGAATCAGACAAATAGACTGCACAGAACACTTCCACGAAAAGCACGGAAAGAAGCGTACACAACCCGATAAATACCATTCTTCCTACGTCGATGCAAAAGACATTCCGATACTTCCAAAGCAGAAAAGCTGCGGCACAATAGATAGCAAGAAGTGAGATTAAGCTTGGTATTAGATTCCAACAAAATAGAGAAAGAGCAACGGGAAACGTCCAAATGGCATTCCCCGCCGCATCTGAATCCATAAACCTATAGCCTTTATCCCTCATTCCGTTTCTCTCCACGACAAGCTGGAGATAACTCCTCAATATCCATCCTGAAAATGATGCAAAATAGATAATGAACAATCGGTCGACAGACCACAAGGAATTATCCCCAAAGGCAAGCGTAAGGATGCGCGAGGCGACTGGAAGGACCGCAGAGGTTAAAACTGTGATCAGGACATCGGAGGTTTCAAACCCACCGTCGCTGCCCTCTCGAAACTTGTTAACCATCAATCTCCCAACGCGAATAAAACTCGACATAAGCTCGAGTACCTTACTACTTCGCTGCGCATGCATAAATAGCATTAGAGAGTCAGGTTCTCTGAAAGCTGAGGCCACTTGACTCTCATTCTCATTAACATTGCAAAAGACTCAGGGCTCAGCTCAAAACCGGACAGGCAACCCCAGAGGGGTTGGAATCCCCCCCCGGCCCGCGATGGAGAGAGGCCTGGCACTTCCAGACCGAAGTCGCCAGGAAGGTCGCACAGGAGGTTCGCGAGACACGACTGGAACCTGAAAATCCGCGACGGGACTCATATGGAGGCCCGGCACCCAAGCACAATGTCGGCGGTGCTGTTTCGCGATACACATCAGTGTTAAAGCGAGCAAATACTCAACCGCAAAGCAGAAAGGCTCGTCAAACGATTGAATTCGCAACGTAACGAATAAAATATCCTTGATATGTTTAAAACATAAGATAGAAATTAAACCCGAAATTCAAATACCAGAGATGATTCAAATGGTTAGCCACATTGATAGCGAATACTACGACAGACCTCTCCCAGACAGAACCAAAATTGATATCTGGGAATGCTATGCAAGACACGTTCTGCTATTTATCGACAGCGACAAATATGGGTCTCTAGTTTACAGTGACAAGCCAGATTTAATAGACAAGGCGCAATCACTGGGAGTTGAGGTGACAGACTCCCGGCCACAAAATAGCAGAGAAGCAGAGTCCCTCTATTCCAAACTCGCATATACGAAAGACCCTTCTTGGAAAAAACGACAAATCGAGCGAATTGAAAAATGCGGCGCGCATTACGAAAACGGAATCCTATTTGGGCCGAAAGGCACGGATTCATTTGAGCAAATTCTTAAAGCCCATCTTAAAAAGCTAAAAAGACTTAACTCTGGCGATTATGCAATCTTTAAAAGAAATGAACTGTTTGTGACATCAACTATTCTTGCCGACGAGAAAATGATTCGCGAAGCGCTTTCCCACATGAAAGAGCAATCCTGCATCTTTCCAAGGCGATTTGACTCCGTTATCGTCACGGTCCCAGGACGCAATTACGTGTTCAGCCTCAATGCATCGACATGCGAATCACTTAAATTTGAATATTGCGATCAGTATCGAATTGCCAATGACGCCCGACAGGAAGTGGTTCGCGCAGATCTAATATAAGGCAAGCACGGTCGCGGACGCTGCTGCGGACGCAAAGTCGCGGGCCACGCACCGGCAGCGATGAATCATGTCCTCCGGGAAGAAGCTGCCGGAGCGCAGCGTCGGGATGCGTAGCGTCAGCATGCCGACGCAGGTGGCGAGCAACCGCTCGCGGTAGCCGTTGCGGCTGATAGCCCCGCCGCCGCACAGCCGGTCGGCCTCGGAGTCCATCACTGCGTTAACGATCTGCGGGGCGAGACGCCTGAGCGGCTCCTGCATGTCGACGGCACCGTTGTCGAAACAAGGCATGGAGAGCATGTCCGGCATCGGGACTGATAAGGTTCCCATACCGGTCTTCGTCCTTTCCCAGAACCTGTTGTTGTGGTGATTTCGGATTCTAGGACGAAGGCGATTTTCGTTAAACGCGCGCCAGGTCGTCAGCCTTACACCAACATTTTCGACGCAATCGATCCGGCGTTAAGGTCCTCGTTTACCGAGCACTCAAGCGCTTAATCTTCCTGTAAATCTTAGCCTCATCAGGGGCAATCGGATCATTTGGAAACGCCTTTTGGGCTCTTGCCACGTAGGAGAGAAAGTTCCCATAGCGAGAAAATGCAGAAGAGTCAGCGCCGGCCGATGGGCATAGCCTTCTTCCCTTAATACCGAGCGGTGAATAATGTTGATACAGAGCAGAGACGCGCTTTTTTGATGCGTGCCTTCCCTCCCCCTGATTAGAACGCGCAATCGCAGTGGCCGCCTCACGGAGGCGTTTGTGGTACCTTCCAACCGTAGACTGTCGAAGTCTTACAACGCGCCCGTCAAAGTCAAACCCCAAGAAGCTGACTTTCTGCGCGAGATGTGCTCCGGAGTACGAAAGGACATTACCCGCACGAACGCTTTCAAGATCAAGCTGAGCAACTCCGTCGTCATCAACCCGGAACACCTTGGTTTTCTCAGGCTGCAGTTTAACGGAATCGACATCGGCCATTAGATAAATGGCCTCTACAAGCGCATCGAAGCCAGACTTTGGAACGGCAATAATAAAATCGTCGCAATAACGAAGATACAAGCCGCCAACCCGTTCAACGACAAGCCTGACTTTCATATCGATATCTGCCATATAAATGTTGGCGAGCACTCCGCTTGCGGCAAGACCCTGAGGAATTCCCAGCCCAATACCCGTTCGCTTCCACGGTCTGGTGATGACCTTACTTTTGTTTGCAAGAAACTCAGACTTTGGCAAGATAACATCCAGCTTATTAAGTTCGCGAATAGACTTGAACCGAAGCTCGATAGCCGCATCGCTGATCATTTTCTCCCGAGTAGGATCGATTGCTGGCCATGGCAATTGATGTCGAGCAGCCAAATCAGCAATAGGCCAGCACGAATAGCGGAGGATATTTTTAATGACTTGGTAGTGGTCGTCCGGTAAGCGTCCATTGGGAAACAAAGAACGTAACGACCTCATTAGATAGACATGATTTAAATTGTCGAAGAAGCTCTCGAAATCGCCCGTAAGCACAAAAGCCGAATCTTGCTCGCGCATATAGTCGAAGGCCTTTTTAGCTGAGGAAATATTGCTGACAGCAGTTACTACGCTGTCTGGTGAAAGCGAAGAGCGGTACGCTACGGCAACCTCATTAAACTCTTCGGCAATAGCCTTCTTGTTATATAAATCCGACCAAAGATAAGAGTAGTACTGGAAGACGCGGTGATCGAAATGCGAGGCATAGGCGATATTGCGAACCTTGCAGCCTCGCTTACCTCCACGATACCGAACGGCGATGATCTCGTTGGAAATTAGAGGGTAGAACGCGTGATGGGAAACGTACCCTGGATCAAGGATCTTGTCCTGGACTTCGGCAAAAGAGGCCCTATGATCGAAATGGGCATATGAGCTTTTGGAACTATATCGAGGAATACGAGTGATGTCGAACTCGGTCAAAATACCCCCAAATAAATCAACCTGTCCGGATCAACAAGCGGCGGCTAACCCTCCCCGGACAGGCTAATTAAAGGCGCAGCAAGTGCAACCAACGCTTTCGCGGCCACCTAAAACAATGCTTGCCTATGCCATACTAGACGAAAGCGAGGAATTGGTACTTATGACCATCGAAGCCCTTATCCAGCTAGCCGCAGGCAACGATGGTGTCAATGTTGCGAACGTCGGAATTTCGTCGTTTGCGATATTGACGGCAGTAGCGTACCCCATCGCCAGTTCGCGATGGGCAAATAACTTTATTCCCCATTCTTGCTTTGCTTAAACAGGTTATGAGAAATAGGCTCATACAGTGAATAACGCCAATACACAATCAAGTGTCTTAACGTCCAGAATGAAGGCCGGGGTGATGCGGCGAGGGGTGAAATCGACAATTCGTTGATGTTGAAGGCACGACCCTGACGACGGTCTAAATCGGTACCGAAATGAAAGCCGCTGATCTCGAGCCCTCCTCCAAATCGGATTCGATCATCTTCCTGACGGTCTCCTCCAGCACGGCCCAGTCGTGACATCCCCGCCCAATGACAACTTCAGGAACGCTCCACCTGCGTATGCCCCAGAGCCACAGGAGATCACAACCCCAGCAAGCGCCTGGCGCGCACCATTCCGGCACGAAGGTCCCACCGGATGCCCTTACCTTAAATTGCAAGGAACCCGGACCCGCAAGGCGGCCCGGGGCACCTCCACCCAAGAAAGGAGCTGTCATGCTCAAAGACAACATCGCATACCTACTCAAGTTCGCACCCAAGGAGGCGTACATCGACGACCTGCTGAACGGCCGCCTCTACATGAACGCGGCCGGCTACTACCATGGCCTGCCAGGCGAACAGGGCGATCCGCTCGAGGCGCTCATGGTCCTCCCGGCATGCATCAACGGCAATTACCGCCTGCCCATCTACTGCATGTACACGGTCCGCGAGAACGATATCGTCGACAACACCGTGAAAATCCCGATACGCATGATCTAGGAGTTCGGATGTGAGGACGGATGAATCGTCATTGTGCAGTACGCCAGCTTCGCACGCCTCGCCGACAGACACATTGCCGACGACGGAAGCATCTACGCCCACGGTCCCATCTCTTACGGCGTCCCCGGGCCAAAACTGATCTGCAAGATCCTTGAGGGCATCCCGCACAATCTCGTTATCAAAACGCCCAAGTACGCATATCAGAAGGAGCATCGAATCGTCGGGTCGTGACCGGTCGAATGTCGCCTTTCACCAGACGAGAATTACCCGGGCTGCAAAATTGAAAAATACGACCACGCAGAACTTGACCTAAGCAGCAGCCTCACAGACTTTTCCTGGAAGGCCTCCGTGCCAAGCCTCGAAGAAGCGCGAGACGGCCTCGTGCTGGATTTGCCGCATCAGGCATAGTCAACCCAACGCGATCCACAACGTCACCGGGCAGCCAACCACACCTCCCTCCCCCTCCCCAACATTCCCCAGAAAGTTCGCTGATGTTGACTGGGGTTCCCGTAAAATAAACCCCAACAAAATATGTGCGGAGTGCTGGCCTGGAGCTGCCTCCGGACCCCATTGGCTGCTTACCGAGAGTCTCCGCTATGAAACGACCCCTTTACTACCTGCTCTGCGCGATCGCGTGCATGTCCATGGTCAGCTCCGCGATGCCTATGCCAGCCATCACGGAGGCCATCCAGCCTCAGGCAACCGCGAAGCAGCAGGCGCAGGCCGTAAACAACACAAACTGACGAACCAATTGCCGACATGAACGATTTCGTCCCTGCCGGCATTTAAGCAGGGAGAAAGATTTGGCAATATTGTCCATTATCTAACTGATTCAATAGCGGAATGAAGCCTGCAGCAGGGGCCAAATTCGGAAGTAAGCGGCAAATTCAAAACATGCCAAGCACACCGGAATTCCACAACGCTTCTACCTGCGTTTTCTTTACGCAAAAACGGCGGTGTGCTCGAGGATTCTAGAATTTGCCGCATACTTCCGGCGGGCAATTCCGAAAGTGCGGTGAAAAACCGAGAACTGCCGACCAGACCCCTGTTTTAAGCTTCGACGACCTGCGGTTTTGTTACCGAAAATCGAGTTGCGCTCGGCGGTTTCCGATTTTTCCCCGCACTTCCGGAAAAACGCGGTAAAAGCGAGTGTCCGAAGCGGAAACACGACAATTGCTCCTCGGAAAACAGCCCACTAAACGCAAAAACCGCCTTTCGGCGGTTCCCACGGACCAAGCCGGACGTACCGTCGCTAGGCCTCATCAAGGGTTACTTTACGGAAGAGTCGGACTGTGGTCAATCATTTTTCAGGTTTGGGGACAAAGGTCGAGCTACATAGAAAAGCTGATCTGTGGCAGATAAAGCGGCCCCCATACCCCACCGGCAGCAACATTCTCAATGATGCCCTTTGCAAAGGAATACAGGTCTTGCATGCCGAAGCTAAGCGCCTCCCTATCAAATGCCTCATCGTCTAAATCAGACGGAGCACGATAGATACCGGACACGGATATTTCGGAACGATAATAGTGGCCCTCATCACTGGGAATGAGCTCTATGACAAGGTTGAGCTGCCGAAATCTAACTCCGTTTTCATCAGAGAAGGCACTCGTTATGTCATTTCTAACGTTAAACTCACCGTCTGACTTATTAACTCCCTCCTTCGGGGCCATTCCGCCATCAAATGAAAACCTATCGACTTTTTTAGACACGCATGTAATCGACGAAGACTCAATGCGCTGCTTCTTCAACGAGTCCATTTACATCTCCAATCGGAAGGAATTCTCATCAACCAAAGGATCAGAATCCCTATAAGCAGGGGCTTTTCCTCCTGGTATTACAGACAAAAGCGGCGAGCTAAGAGTTGCGGTCCTCTCATGGAGAGCCAAGCCCAGGTATTCGCGCGCCTCGGGAACATCGCGAATGAGCCTCATAAGGATATTGGCAGTAACAGTCTGCTGAGACGCTCCGTTCTCCCATCGAGATGACGTTGGTTTTGAAACTCCTAAAAGTGACTCAAATTCATGCTGAGTTAAGCCTAGATCTGAGCGCAAATGCTTTATTTCCGAGGGAGATAGAAGCTCATGAGCCTTGGCGTATTGCGCGGCAAGCGCATGGGCGAGTTTAGTCGCCTCCGCAGCGGTCATTTCATCATTGCCGCACTCACAAATATAATGCCCAATTCCTTCAACAGTAATTTTCTCGCCACGGTAAATTTCAGTCATTGGCGCCGTGGTAAATTGCATTTCCTTGCCACATTCCATGCAACGCATGACTCCTCCTTTAATGAATATATCCATCGATGTTCGCAGACAAGATGTTTAAATGCGCCTTGCCTTCAGAATCGATTGAAAACTTAACGTACCAATCCTCACATTCAAAATCCCGACAAACATAGACGTCTGCGTAAACATCGTGCAAAGGCCCATCCATATCGAGTGCGATGGATTTCCTGAAATCGCTGGGCTTTAGGTAATCAAATAGATCGGCGAGAAAACGATCAATATCCAAATAGCCATAGTGGTTGATCAGGTGCCTGCGCACCTTGCCGTTTACAACCATCTCTCCCGAGCAGGCCAAGGATTTGGCCTCGTCTAGAGAATATGTCGGCCGAAACTTGGTTCGGTTCATGAGCACCCCTTAGTTAGCATGATGCTAACTATATTCGTATAGTCGCCAATTGGCAACTACATTCAGCGCACCAACGTAAGCGATCGATCGGATGGCGTCTTAGGCCCGACAAATACAACTCTGACTGCATAATCGAAGAGCACAAGCGTACAGAGCTAGACCCAGAGCGTAGCCTTACAGACTATTTCTAGAAGGTGCCCGTGTCGAGTCTCGCGGCGCAAATCACAACGTCGACGGCGAACCGCCACCCCTCCCGTCCCCAACATTCCCCAGAAAGTTCGCTGTTGTTGACTGGGGCTTCCGTAAAATATACCCTAATTAATATGTGCGGAGTGCTGGTCTGGAGCTGCCTTCGGACCCTATTGGCTGCTCACCGAGAGGCTCCGCTATGAAACGACCCATTACTACCTGCTCTGCGCGATCGCGTGCACGTCCATTGTCGGCGCGACTATGCCCATAGCAGCCGCAGCGGAAGCAATTCAGACTCGGAAACCGCTGCGTACCAGGCGCAAGCCGCTGATACAACCGGCGATGCCAACAAGGCAGAAAGCGGCTTCAGCACAAATTGAATTCAGACAGGCATCATGTACTACATTTAATAAATCAGAACTAACCCAGCAGCATTAATCGATCAGCTGCACTTGTTCCGCTAACCCCACCCAACAGCAAATCAAAAGGAGCACATCCATGTCCCAGTACGATTACCTCGTCGTCGGCGCCGGTCTTTCGGGCGCCGTCTTCGCCAACGCAGCCAAGCGCGCCGGCAAGTCGGTCCTGGTCATCGATCGCCGCGACCACATCGCCGGCAACATCTACACCGAGGACGTCGAGGGTATCCAGGTCCACCGCTACGGCGCTCATATCTTCCACACCTCCATGAGGGACGTCTGGGACTACGTCAACCGCTTCGCCGAGTTCAACAACTACGTCAACTCGCCGGTCGCCAACTTCCACGGCAACATGTACAACATGCCCTTCAACATGAACACCTTCGCCAAGATGTGGCCGGGCGTCGTCACGCCGGCGGACGCCAAGGCAAAGATCGCCGAGCAGGTTGCCGCCGAGAACATCGGAGAGCCGCAAAACCTCGAGGAGCAGGCGCTGTCGCTCGTCGGCCGCGACATCTTCGAGACGCTCGTGAAGGGCTACACCGAGAAGCAGTGGGGCCGTGATTGCAAGGACCTGCCCGCAAGCATCATCAAGCGCCTCCCCTGCCGCTTCACCTACGACAACAACTACTTCAACGACCGCTACCAGGGCATCCCCATGGGCGGCTACACCAAGATGGTCGCCAACATGCTCGAGGGCGTCGAGGTGCGCTGCGGCGTGGAGTACAAGGAGCTGGCCGCCGCCGAGCCCGATATCGCCGCCAAGACGATCTACTGCGGCCCCATCGACGCGTTCTACGACTTCAAGCTGGGCACGCTCGAGTACCGCAGCCTGCGCTTCGAGACCGAGACGCTCGACGAGGCCGACCACCAGGGCGTGGCCGTGGTCAACTACACCGAGCGCGAGGTCCCCTACACCCGCATCATCGAGCACAAGCACTTCGAGTTCGGCACGCAGGAGAAGACCGTCATCACGCGCGAGTACCCGGCGGACTGGAAGCCCGGCGACGAGCCCTACTACCCCATCAACGACGCCAGGAACGAGGCCCTCTACAAGCAGTACGAGGAGCTGGCGGCGCAGGAGGGCGACGTGGTCTTTGCCGGTCGCCTGGGCGGCTACAAGTACTACGACATGGACAAGGCCATCGCCGCGGCCTTCGAGCTCGTTCGCAACGAGCTGGGTGTGGAACCGACAGAGGCGTAGTTAACCATTCGAGAGTCATCGCGTCAATCAATATAAATTAATTAATGGGGATGCTAGAACAGATCTGCATCCCCATTATTTACAACAGTTGAGTCGACGTTTCTGTTCGAAAAAAGCAGGGCACCGACCTTCGCCGATGCCCAACCCATTCATGCAAATAGAGTGAAATAAAATATGAAGATGGCAAAAGCCGGACTGAATTTAATAGAGTTTCGCTATGCCCGCGATCTACTAAAACGGCTAACAAATTTAGTAATCCACAATTGAACGCCCTCTTTGATAATCTCGTGATAAGAGCTTCCCAGTTTCTTGCATAGGTACACAGGCCATTTCCAATTGTTATAGGCTAGCTGGGAAATTCCCTGGCCCAATATGATGCCCCAAGCCCCCATACCAAAAAGACCAGAAAACAGACACACAAGAGCGCAGCCAATAATGGATGCAATAATATATCCCCACATATAAGGAATCTCGTTCATGCTGATAATGTAATTGCAAAAAATAGAATGCTGCTGAAGAAGCCCCACATACAAACACATTACAAGAAACAAAGCATAGTCAATATCGATGCCAGGCTTGAATAATGGCAAGAGAGGAAAAATAACAACACAGACCCCAGCGGTTCCAAGCATAAACAGCATCCAGTAACCTACAATCCCAGTCGATACAAATTTCCTCTGTTTACCAGATTCACCCTCCGCATAAGCTGACTGCATCGCAGGATAAAAAGACTTTGGATACGTAGATGCAAAATTATAAATTGCATTTGCAAACTGCAACAGAATAGAATAGGTGCCCGTCTCGGATAGGCCAAGAAATATGGAACTCAAAATACTCATGGCTTGAGTGGAAGCATAAAGAGAAAGCTGAACCAAGCCATCACGCCATGCGACATGGAAAATGGTCGAAAAAATATCCTGAATTGAAGAGAAGTTTACCGACAACTTATCCGAACGTCGTCCATCTTCGATCTCTCGATGTTTCCTAAGCATAATTAAGGCAGAAACCCTAAGAAGCACAGCATTCATAAGAAACCCAATAGATGCGCCAACAAGCCCAAAGCCCGCAACGAGCAAAACGCCACTGATAAAGAGCTGTCCTACTCTACCAATTACGACCGCCTTTTTTTCTCCAGCAATATCTCCGTATCCTCTTAATACCGTGATCGACCAAAGAAAGTAGAGATTAAGGAAAATTGAAACACAGAAGAGTGCCCATGAAAGCCAAATGTCAGCAGGATTCATATTCGAAGCAACAAAGAAAATATAAGCTGAGCCAGCCGTAGAAAGCAGAAGCAACACAGCGACCGCAAGAATCGCGTATATAACTTTGGAAGCCTTAATTACCGTGTTCAAAAGATGCCAATCGATGCCATCTTCAACTGATTCCTTATCACACCCCTTAACGGAAAGACGGCGGGCACCACTCACTACATATACGATATTTCGCGCAAACGTTGGATTAAAACCAAACTCAAAGAGCATGGCGAAATTAGAGAGAGCAATGTAGACATACCAAAGTCCCAATTCCTCATCAGAGAGAAAGCGTATAAGCAACGGAAGAAGGATGAAACCACTTGCCATCGAAACTATTGTCCCAATGTAATTCCATATCACATCGGTTTTTCGCGTCACGATACTACTCATGCGGCACTCCAGCATATTTTTGAAAACCGACTTCCCTCTTATCGACTTTGGATAGAGAAAAGAGAAGCTCGGGTCCGATTGCAAAAAGAAAATAATTACATTCGATGCGAACACCCAAAGTTTCGGTAAGACCGTATACCGACATTAAAACAATACCGAACAAGAGTGAGTCCCATTGATTTTGGCGAACCATTTTAATTAAAAGTGAAAATAGTCCAATTAAAAATAACGCAGACGGAATAATACCGTAACGCAAAATCAAATGGCAGTACGCGTTATCAACGACGAAATGGTACGGTTTTCCATTTTCCCAATAGATTACAGGACTATCAATATAATTTGTACCAAATAGCGAGAGACCCTTCATCTGATAATAGCCATGAGCCAATCTCAATCTTCCCGATAAAAGGTTATTCAAAACTGAATCTATTGAGCGAGCTGGGTTATAGTTAACCATAAAATAAAAGCTAATGAAAACAATCAAAACAACGGCGATAACAAAACCTATCGAAATGATTCTTCTTAAACGTTTGTTTTCCACTTTGTAGAAAACAAACAATAGTAAAACTTGGAAAACAGCAAGAATTGCTGTTGATCTTGAATCCGACACAACCAAAATTAGAATGGCAGCAGATATAAGCAGCATTGATTGGAACAAAGGGGTTTTTCCAAATCGCAGAACAGAAATTGATGTGCATGCGAGAATAACATACATGCCGAAAATATTAGGGTGAGTAAAGCCCAACGACTGACGAGCAATACCTGAGCGAATTAGAATTAAATTTTCAATAATACCCGAGACAGCAAACAATGGCGCAATGACTAGAATCATGATCGACAGGACAAGTGAAATAAACGCAAGTTTATTCAATTTGACGCCCTCAGAGCAGACAATAAAGAGAGCAAGCCAAAATAACCATCCTTCCTGCGAATTCCTCCATGAAACAAAGCCAACAAGAACGACAAGTGCTGCCATTAGCCAGCCATTTACAGAAGCCTTTTGAAGAATAAATTTAAAAATCAAAAGGCAAAGAATTGCCAGGCTGAGAATATTTGACAAAAGTGAAACCGGAATAAAGAGAAATTCAACGAATGTCGTTCGATCGAGAATGCAGCTGAAAAAATACAAGGCGTAAGCAAGGTAGAATACAAACTCCCCTATGCTCATGCATCCAATAACGGAGGCAGCATTGCCTGTTTTTCCATTTATTCCAATATCACTCATTAATGCGTGTCCTTATCAATTAGAACTTTCCCCGCTAGGTGGTCTTTGACTACAGTTCTTAATCCCCAAAATAGATAGGCAAAGGTAAAGAAACCTTTTTTACAAAGAATCGTGAATACTTGAAGCCAGAGAGAAAGACAGTAACCTTCGAAACAATGCTCAGAAAAACACCCCTGATCGGAAGCAAAGGAAAGAAGCCGCACACTCGATTTTTTTGCCCCAATCAGACCTGAGTTTCGAACAAAATTCTCAATACCTTGGGTGGTTAAAAAAGCACATCGTGAAATAAATGGCACCTGTTCATCTTCTAATGAACATGTTGACATGATTCCCGTAATGGAGCGCTCCCATGGATCAACCTCAATCGAATGAACAGCAGACCCCTTGTATTGGTAATACCAATACCAGACATTAGAAGCAATTGCCATCGATTTGCATTTCTCAATAAACCGGAAATTAAAGACCGTATCTTCACCGATGGGAATACCCTCATCAAAACGCAAGGTCTCAAGAATATCAGCACGATAAAGCTTTGCAACAGGTCCACGACCCTTAAAATCAGGCAAAGATTCGAAGCTATACTTAACATTTCCAAGCATTTGAAGTTGTGCTGCCATTAATTCACAAGACTCATCAAGGACGCAATAATCAAGCACATCGCAGCCGTCGGTCGGAGAATCATCGAGATATAGAGAAGCGACGCCACCAGAGACAAGATCGACATTCTCTCCCAATGCAATCTGGAGAGCCTGATTAATAAACAAAGGATCCAATTCATCGTCAGAATCAGAAAAAGCAACCCATTCGCCCTGAGCTTCGCGGATTCCGATATTTCTAGCGTGTGATACGCCTTTATGACCCCCCTTAACAATTCGCGCACGAGCCTCCGCCGATACAAGTCTCTGCTCAACGGCTAAACACTCATCATCGCTTCCATCATCAACGATAATGAATTCAACATTGGAATAACTTTGATTAAATAACGACAAGAGGCATCTCTCAAGCGCTTTAACCGGGGCATTAAAGACGGGAACAACAATCGAAACAAGAGGATCTTTGTCATCTCCATTTAGATTAGATTGTATATCGAGCTTTGCGCTCCTCATTCCGCCTCCAAGTTTTGAAGAACGGAAAGCGTCTCAGCCACACCATCTTTTATTCCCTTACATGGGATCCATCCAAGTTCTCTCATTTTGCTACCGTCCATGAGTGCGATCGAAGCTTTTGAGTAACCCGCTGCTTCCTCAGCATCTGGCAAATCAAAAACAACTTCAACGTCTCCGGCTGAAGCAACCATCATTGCCAGATCACGTAAGGTGACATCCGATGAGGGGTCAGCAAGGTTATATGCTGCGCCATCTACACCAAGTAGCAGCGCGTAAAGCAATCCGGAAACAGCATCTGCAACATGTAAATATGAATAGTGTTGAGTTCCGCTACTCTTAAGCACCACATTTTGGTGACAAAGCGCTTTATGCATAAACTGAGAGAGCGCCTTAGAATCATCGGGAAGTAGAGTTGGTCCGTATACTCGGGCTATGCGAGCAATAACAGTTTCAACAGATTTCTGTGAACGATAAGCCTGGCACATAGTCTCGCCAAGACGTTTGGACTCCGTATAGCAGGCACGAAGAGTATTGCAGTCAATATATCCACAATACCCCTCGTCAAATCGTTCAACATCTCCACGGTTTTCTCCATACACCTCAACAGAAGAGGCGAAGAGCAGTCTTGCACCGTGTTCCGAGGAATACTCAAGCAAATTATGAAGTCCGTCAACATTTGAGGAAATAGTGCCGACAGGGTTACTCGCATATTGACGTGGATGCGTAGAGCTAGCAAGGTGGATAACAAAATCTGAAGGAGCTGACGGCATTACCCCTCTTTCGGTAACATCCGCCTCCTCAAATTTAAATAAAGCACTATCAAAATAAGGCAACCTGGCTCGAGCTTTCTCCTCACTTCTACCGATAGCAAGGATGCGGCAACCAAGGTGATTTATTCTATTTTTCCTCATAATAACGTCAATGAGAAATGAACCTATCATTCCAGTAGCGCCAGAAAGAGAAAGGGTCTTCCCTGCTAGTTTTTCCCATGGGAGATCTTGGCTACAAACAGAATCCAGCTCTGAGATGTATATGTTAGATTCGAGTCTATTCATCAGAAATACCCTACTTTTAATCCCTACATCCTGACGTGGCTAAATAAGCGCGGAAAGTGTCGAGGTTCTCAGGGGTAGTTAGCTTAATATTCTTATCCGAACCAGCAGCAAAATGAAGAGTTTCGCCAAGCTCAACCATCATCGTATTGGTGTAATGCGAACCGTAAATACCAATACCCTCAGCAAAAGCCTTCTTATAGGAATCCAATAAATTACCGTAGCGATATGCTTGCGGAGTAGAAACACGACGAAGAGTCTCTCTCGGAATAAATTTGTCTGTAGTTGATTCATCGTCTTGATTAACAACAAATATTTGTTCGTTATAAGGCAGGCTTGTAACAGCGTTGCCATATTTTTTGCAAACACGAATCACATCGGTGATCACGTCCGAATCCAACATTGGTCTCACGCCATCGTGAATAATAGCAATGTCATCATTAGACAGAATTCCCTCGAGCCCATATACGCCATTGCGAATAGACTCCTGACCAGTCTTTCCACCTTTAACAACCCATTTTAATTTAGAAATACCAAACTGCTTTGCATATGCTTTGAGAATGTCTTCCCAGCCATCGATACAAACAACTTCAATGGCCTCGACCTGCGGATGCGCCTGGAATGCCTCAAGTGTATATATTAAAACAGGCTTATCGCGCACATTAATAAACTGCTTGGGGATTTGCTGGCCCATACGAGAACCGACGCCACCGGCTATTACAATTGCAACGTTCATTTTTACAAATCCTCACTATCGATATTTGAGTACTTTCCTAAATCAAACTCATAAACAACATGTACTTCTCGGTCCTCTAAAGGCGGTGGCGTCATGTAATCGGGCCCATAAAGCGCTTCCATATAAACCTTGAAATCATTGGGCACTGGAAGCAGAAGTCCTTCAAACTCACCCGGCTCTGTTGGAAAAAACGCATCGCGACTGTATAGCTCACCAAAATAGTGTTTGCGTCCTGTCGGTATTGAAATGTACTTGCTGCTACTATTGCGATACTTGAAATTCCATCGATTCCAAAGCGCCACCCATTTTTCAGGGGTGTAGAAAGAAAACAACTTCCCGATCATTTCCTTACGCTTGAAGACTTTTAAGGCAGATTCGTTGCCGGCAACCAAAGAGTTATATAAATCCGCATGCGCCTCAAAGCGACAACACGAGTAGCAGAACCCCAGAGCCATAGATATAAAGCCATGAATTCCACGACAAATACAATTATCTGGAACACTTTCGAGTAGAAAAATATCGATATAAGCACCGCAACTCGAACTAGGAAGACCGATATCATCTCTGTTTCGGACAACGGTTCCGTTAAGACGCATTCTCGCAAAGCCCAAATCATAACCATCGGTCAAACCAGGAATTTGAATGGTGTATTTACCTGGGAATAAAGAATTGATAGCATCAATAAACTTTTTCAAATCATCATGAATCAAATTAATGTCAATATCATCGTCCCATGGAATAAATCCATGATGGCGAAGAGACCCAAGGCAGGTACCGCCACTTAAGGTCCATCGAGCTTCAGCTTTATTTGCAGCAACCTGAAAATCTCGAAGCATCATTTTAAGAACATATTGGAGCGAGCATAGTGCATCTCCCGTCAACTCTATTGTTGAGCTTGTGTTCTTTATATGTTTAAACAATTCAAAAGTTGATAGTCCCATTGTTAATTATCCGACCTAAAAACTACGTTTATATTTCTTGCCAAAAAACTTAGCTGCCAAAAAACCGCTACCCTTAGCAATCCAGTCAACTGGTTCCGGGCTGATAGTAGGCATTTCTGCCAACTTGATGTCATTTGTCGACAACCAGGTATCTAGTAGCATCTCGCTGATGCGACCAGGCCATCGAGCATTGAACGCATCGTATTCTGTTGAGTCCAAAGAACTTTCTATTTTCTCGAGCAAAAAGAAGAGCCACTCGCAATAAGCGTTAAATACATCACCTTCAGCAACGAACATGTTAAACATATGAGCTTTGGTGCCAGACATTTCACGTTCGAAAGCGGGAATATATTTGGGGCAATAACAATTAAGTGCCGCTCGCGTTGCATCTAGCTGTTCACCCGGAAGTGTATGACGATAGTGCGCCTCAACGGTGTCGATATAGTAGTTACGAGCCTTGGGAACAATTACCTGAGAATTTGTTGAGTCAAATACTTCCTTAAAATCCTCGCTACACGCAATTAGATCGAAGGGATTTTTGGATTTTGCCTTTGACGAATCAATGGTTTTAAAATGCCGCCTGTAATGTACCAAGCCCTTATAAAAGGACCCACAATTCTTCCAAAGCCAGTACATCCCAGTAAGCTCAGAATAAGAAGCGTTTTTTTGAGAGATATTATCCCCCGAGTTATCCTGCTGCATGTCTAAACAAACTTCCGGATGCAAATCTGCCCCAACGTGAAGGGGGAGATAACACTTATCATTCGGCATGCAATACGGCTTATGAGCTGCAACGGCAACCGTAATATCCTTCTGTGAAGACAATTGTCTACCTTCCACTTTTACGTTTTCCAAACATGGCGCCAAAAGTGCCAGCAAAGCATTTCCAGTCCATACGGAAGCAGCGATTCTGAACGTAGCGAAGTTCTATCTTTTGCCTCAGACCACTCTCAAAGGTCGCTTCATTGCGATCAGTCGCTTGCCAAAGTCCAGTAATTCCAGGCTGAACTGAGAGCAGCTCAGCCATTTCTTCATCCGAAAAATGTTGTTCAAGCTCATCTCTTGTAATGGGACGAGGACCAATGACAGAAAGGTCACCGTTCAGCACATTGAGAAACTGAGGTATCTCATCGATGGAACACTTACGGATGAACCGACCAACCTTGGTAATGCGGGGGTCATCGTCAACCTTGCGCTCAACTTCCCACTGATGTAGCTGCTCAGGGCTAAGGTACTTATGTACTTCGCCAGCGTCGGAGACCATGCTGCGGAGCTTAAAAATCTTGATGGTCTTTCCGCCCTTGCCAACTCGTTCTTGCGTATACATAGGACTGCCAGGCGATTCAAGGCTGATGAGCGCACACACAATGGCGATAGGGATAAGCAGCAGTACGCTCATCAAAAGACTGAATACAAGGTCAAACAGCCTCTTAATAAAGCGGTAGCCAAGCGTACCGCTCGGTTTAATCTCTTTATTAGCCAGTGCGTCCCCCACGGACACACAGCTCTCTGTTACTTCTTTTTCAGCCACAATAAAACATACGTTCCTGTCCCCAGGAACCCCCCCCCCATCTATGAACTCAAAATTTGAATTAACTGCTGGCGCAACGTCCCCTTACGTCTTGCTGGGCACGTCCAGCGGAAGCAGCTCCCTGAAAGCGGAGTCGCCTTCACCCACGTCCACCAGGCACCAGCGCTTATGACGATCGATCTTCTTTACGCGGGCTTCTTGCCCCACCAAGGGCCCCTGCTCTATGTGCAGCACGCCGTCTTCTATACGGGCCACGCTGTTGCGCACAACGCCGTCGTCGTCGAGCACGCTGCGGTACCAGTCCTGTGCATCGTCCGGCATGGGCATGTACGCCCGCTCCCTACTGCCGGCGATGCGACAGACAAAGCTCAGCTGGGCTAGGGCCCTATCGAGCGCGGCTGCATCGTGCGTGGCGACGAAGAAATATTCCTTGTACATGGGTTTGGTTTGGAGCGACCAGGCGCCGTCCCGCTTAAACCAGAACTCCTTTTGCATCACAAAAGCGTCCTGCATCAGGTTGCGCGGGATAATGCGTCGAACCTTTTCACAGGTCTCGCGCTCTTTTCCATTGGGGGTGTGGACCAGATACCAGCGGACGCGGCCGTGCTGGCTGTTGGTGGTGGCGCCGTTAAATGCGCCTGGCAGCTGCTCTTGGCGCCGTGCCGTCTGTTCCATGTTCTCGCCCACCCCCCTCTTTTAGCTTTGCGATGCACGCAAATGCAGGGGCGTTTAGAACAGGCTTTTCGCTCGCAGCTAGGCGCAGTCGCAAAAGTACAGGTTTTTGTATCTTTCGACTGACGACATTATACGAGCAATTAATCAGCGTTTGCCCAGATTACGCAAAATGTACTTGCCGGTAGATGCATCTCCATACCCCTCTACAAAAACCTGTACCTTTTTGTGCAACAAAAAAAGCCGCTCAACCAGCGGCTTTTCTTATTTTGGTAAGAAAAAAAGGCGACCGCCCTTTGTGGACGGTCGCCTTTGTTAATTGTTGTGTAGTTTGCCTTAGGCGCGGGTCTCGATCTCCTCGAGCACCTTCGCAACAAACTCGTCAACGCTCATCTGAACGGTCTCGTTGGAGCGATCGCGGACGGAGATGTTGCCGGCCTCGACCTCCTTCTCGCCCAAGATGAGCATGTAGGGCACGCGGTCGATGCTGCGGGCCTCGCGAATCTTGTAGCCGATCTTCTCGTCGCGGTCGTCGCAGACCACGCGAATGCCGGCCTCCTCCAGCTTGGCGCACACCTCGTGGGCGTAGTCGCGGCTCTTCTCAGAGACGGGAAGTGCCTTGACCTGCACGGGAGCCAGCCAAGTGGGGAACTTGCCTGCAAAGTGCTCAATCAGAATACCGATGAAGCGCTCAATGGAGCCAAAGCACACGCGGTGCAGCATGATGGGGCGCTTCTTGGCACCGTCGGCGTCCACGTACTCCAGATCAAAGTTGAGCGGCATCTGGAAGTCGAGCTGCACGGTACCGCACTGCCAGGTGCGGCCGAGCGAATCCTCCAGGTGGAAGTCGATCTTGGGGCCGTAGAAGGCGCCGTCGCCCTCGTTGACCTCGTAGTCCATGCCCAGCTTCTCCAGAGCGGTGCGCAGACCCTCCTCGGCGCGCGCCCAGTCCTCGTCCGAGCCCATGGAGTCCTCGGGGCGGGTGGAAAGCTCAACGTGATACTTAAAGCCAAACTTCTGGTACACGGAGTCGATGAGGTTGACCACACCCACGATCTCGTCGGTCAGCTGGTCGGGACGCACAAACAGGTGGGCGTCGTCCTGGTTAAAGCAGCGCACGCGGAACAGGCCGTGCAGGGCGCCACGCAGCTCGTGACGGTGCACCAGGCCAATCTCGCCGGCGCGAATGGGCAGCTCGCGATAGGAGTGCGGCTTGGAGGCGTACACCAGCACGCCGCCCGGGCAGTTCATGGGCTTAATGCAGTACTCTTCGTCGTCGATGACGGTGGAGTACATGTTGTCCTTGTAGTGATCCCAGTGGCCCGAGGTCTTCCACAGCTGCTTGTTCATGATGAGCGGCGTGGAGATCTCCACGTAGCCGGCCTTGTGGTGGATCTCGCGCCAGTAGTCCAGCAGCGTGTTCTTAAGGATCATGCCGTTGGGCAGGAAGAACGGGAAGCCGGGGGCCTCGTCGCGCATCATAAAGAGGTCCATCTCGCGGCCGATCTTGCGGTGGTCGCGCTTCTTGGCCTCCTCCAGCATGTGCATGTGCTCGTCGAGCTCTTCCTTGGTGGCAAAGGCGACGCCGTTGATGCGGGTGAGCATCTTGTTGTCCTTGTCGCCCTTCCAGTAAGCGCCCGAGACGCCGGTGAGTTTAAAGGCCTTCAGCGCCTTGGTGTAGCAGATGTGGGGGCCGACGCACATGTCGATGTAGTCGCCCTGCTGGTAGAAGGTAATGCGGGCGCCGTCGTCCAGGTCGCCGATGTGCTCGACCTTGTACTTCTCGCCGCGCTCCTCCATAAGGGCGATGGCCTCGGCGCGGGGCTTCTCGTACACGGTGAACTTGAGGTTCTCCTTGACGATCTTTTTCATCTCGGCCTCGATCGCGGGGAAGTCGTCCTCGCTGATCTTGACGCCCTCGGGCAGGTCGACATCGTAGTAAAAGCCGTTGTCGGTCGCGGGGCCGTAGGCAAAGTCGGCCTCGGGATAGAGGCGCTTGATGGCCTGCGCCATGATGTGCGCGGCGGAGTGGCGGATGACATGCGTGACCTCGTCCTGCGGGAGCTCGGCCACCGAACCGTCATTGTAGAGTGCCTTCATGGGTATGTTTTCTCCTCTCGGATGCCTGGTGCAAGTGCGTGCGATGCGCTCGGCGTTTTTGACTTGCATCATTATAGGCAGGTTGCCTTGGTATACAAGCGCCCGCCGCACCTTAATGGCACGGCGGGCGATTTTCTACGCATGCTTCATCGTGTGGGGCGGGGCTGCGGGGCGCGCATGGCTTGCGCGGGACGCACGGTGCCCGTGGCTTGCGGCCGGCCCGGCGATGGATGCGTTACTGGATGCGAGTTCGGCAGTAGGGGCAAACCTTCCAGTGCGCATCGAGCGGGCGATGGCAGCTGGGGCAGACATTGCGAACCTGGGTATCGCACACCGGGCAGACAACAAAGTCCTTCTCGATGGGCGCGCCGCACTGCGGGCAGGTGCCGTACTGGGCAAGTTGGCGCTCGCGCAGGGCCATGTCCAGCTCCTGCTCCTCGCGGTCGGACGCGTAGGAGTGCGGGCGCAGGACCAGGTAGGCAATGAGGCCCACAAACGGGATGAGGGCGATGATGCCCCATGCCACGTAGGCGCTGGCGCCGCGGCGGCGAGCGTCAATGAACACATAGACGACCGACAGCACATACAGGGCGATGATAAAGCCAACGAAGGCATAGACGACGCCCATAAGCTGCGGCGACATGAGCTCGGAGATGTACTTGGACATTACGGGTACCTTTCGGAATATGAACGGTCCGGTCAAGTTTACCACGGGGTTTGTTTATATGGGACCACGGCTAGGGGCGGGGCCGGCGCGGACACAAACATCTCAATCTGTAACAGGTGGGAGCGGAATCCTCGTCTAACTGTTACAGATCGAGACGAACGGTTGCCGTAGTTGTCGGCAGACGAGGTTGTCGACGTTGCCGGGTCTCCCCTCGCCTGCCGTTGGCGGGTGTTGCGGGGCTGTTCGCCGCATTGCCGCTGCGCTGGGGGTGTGCAGACCGTAGGATAGTCTTATTGACGGCCTGTCAACTCGTCTGGGAGGCACTGTGACAGAAACGTTTGATATCGCAATTGTGGGCGCGGGCATCACCGGATGCGCCATCGCGCGGCAGCTCGCGCGATTTGACCTTTCCATTTGCGTGGTCGAGGCGGCCAACGACATCGCGCTGGGCGCATCGAAGGCCAACGGCGGCCTGGTGCACGCCGGCTACGATCCGGCACCGGGAACCGTAAAGGCACAGGTCAACGCCCGTGGCTGTGAGTTGTACGGTACGTGGGCACAGGAACTGGGCTTTCTGTTCTGCCGCACCGGGTCGATGGTGCTAGGCTTTAACGACGAAGACCGCGCGCATCTGGAGCAGCTGCGGAGCAATGGCCTTACCAACGGTGTGCCCGAGCTGTCGATCGTCGGACCCGACCACATCCACGAGTTAGAGCCGCACGCCAGTGCCGATGCAACGTGCGCGTTGTGGTGCCCCTCGACTGGGTTTGTCGACCCGTTTGAGGTTGCCATCGCCGCGCTGGAGAACGCCGTGGCCAACGGGGCGACGTTTATGCGGTCCGCGCCGGTGGAAGCGATTGAGGTTGCTGGCGGCGAGGCTACCGACGGTGCTGCGCGCTTTACGCTGATGACGCCTGCCGGCGATGTGTGCTGCCGCTACCTGATCAACGCCGCAGGCAACGGCGCCGCCGACATCTCGCATATGGCGGGCGCCGAGGAGTTCCAGATGGTCTGGCGTCAGGGCAACATCGTGGTGCTGGACAAGGAGCCACGCACGCTCATGCCGCTCTACCCCGTGCCGACGCCGGTGTCGAAGGGCGTTATCGTGACGGGCACCGTGCACGGCAACACCGTGATTACCGCCACGGCTGCCGTGCGCGAGCCGGGCGACACGCAGACCTATGCAAGCGATGTGGACGCGCTGCTGACCGGCGCGCGCAAGCTGGTGCCCGATCTGGATACGCGCCGCGTGGTGCGCACGTTTGCCGGCGGGCGTCCGGTCATTCAGGGAACGAACGACTTCTTTATTGGGCAGTCGGCCGTGGTGCCGGGGCTTTTCCAAGCGGCGGGCATCCAGTCGCCGGGCGTGGCGAGCGCGCCGGCCATTGCCGAGCGCATGGAGCTTGTGATGCGTGAGGCGGGCGTGGAGCTGCACGAGCGGGCGGACTGGAACCCAATTCGCCGCGAGCCGGACGACTTTGACCGCGCACCGCTGGCGCGCAAGGAAGAACTCATTGAGTCCGATCCCGCGTGGGGGCAGATTGTCTGCCGCTGCGAGACGGTGCCCGAGGCCGAGATTGTGGCCGCGATTCGGCGCCGCCCGGGTGCAATTTCGGTCGAAGGTGTCAAGCGCCGCTGTCGTGCCGGCATGGGTCGGTGCCAGAGCAGCTTTTGCCAGAGCCGTGTGGTAGCGATCCTAGCACGCGAGCTGGGCTGCGACCCCAGCGAGGTGCTGTTGGAGGATGCCGGATCTTGGTTGGTCGAGGGACCGCTGAAGGGGGTGCGCTAGGATGGCGGAATTCGGATCGAGCGCGATTGATTGCGGCGTCGTAGAAGCCGTACAAACGCAAGCCTTCGACGTGGTCGTTGTCGGCGGCGGACCTGCCGGTATGGCGGCCGCGCTGGCCGCTCATAAGGCCGACGCGCGCGTGGCCATCGTGGAGCGCGAGCAGCACTTGGGCGGCATCCTCCGCCAATGCATCCACCCCGGCTTTGGCCTTTCGCACTTTAAACAGGAGCTCACCGGTCCCGAGTACGCGCAGCGCTTTATCGACCAGGTGCACGCAACCGACATTGCGCTGTTCCTGAACAGCATGGTGATTGGGATTGATTCGGGCGAGCCTACGGAAGAAGCCGCGGTCCACACCGTCATGCTCATGAGCCCTGCCGGCATGCTGCAGCTCACCGGGCGCGCGGTCGTCCTTGCCATGGGTTGCCGCGAGCGCACCCGCAGCGAGATCAAGATTCCCGGTAGCCGTCCCGCCGGCGTGTTTACGGCCGGCTTGGCGCAGCGATACATCAATATCGAGAACCTCAAACCCGGCTCACGCGCCGTCATTTTGGGTTCCGGCGACATCGGGCTGATCATGGCACGTCGCTGCACGCTCGAGGGGATTTCCGTCGAGGGCGTGTACGAGCTCATGCCGTACGCCAACGGCCTGCGCCGCAACGTCAAGAACTGCCTGGACGACTTTGGCATTCCGCTGCATCTGTCTACCACGGTCACGCGCGTGATCGGGCACGACCGCGTGGAGGCCGTCGAGGTAAGCCAGGTCGACGAGCACCTGGCGCCCATTGCCGGGACAGAGCGCATCGTTCCGTGCGACACGCTGCTGCTTTCGGTGGGCCTGATTCCCGAGAACGAGCTTTCGGTTGCCGCAGGCGTGGAGCTTGACCCGCGCACGCGCGGCGCCGTGGTGGACCAGAGCCTGCAAACGGGCGTGCCGGGCATCTTTGCCTGCGGCAACGTGCTGCACGTGCACGACCTGGCCGACAACGTAACGACCGAGTCCGAGCGTGCCGGCGCGGCTGCAGCTGCATGGGCGCTGAACGGCGACGCCGGGGCGAGCGCTGAGAGCACGGGCTGCGTGCTCACGGTCTCCCCTGCCGGTATCGCGGGCTACGCACTGCCGGGGCGCATTACGTCTGTGGCGCTCACCAAACTCAACTTCCGCGTGCGCCGACCGGTCGACGCCGCCCGCATGAGGATCTTGGCCGACGGCGAAGAACTGCTCGCCGGTAAGGTCCGCCCGTTTAAACCGAGCGTAATGGAAAGCTTCCCGCTGCCGGCAAAGGCAATCCAGCGCGCACTCGACCTGGGTACCAGCGAAATCGTCCTGTCCGTCGATCCCGTTGAGGAGGCGTAAGGCCATGAATATAAACGCGATCGAAACACTGCAGTTCAACTGCACAACCTGCCCATCCGAGTGCCTCCTGACCGTAGAGGTGGAGCGTGACGCAGACGGCGCCGTGGTAGAGGTGCGCTCCGTGACCGGCAACAGCTGCCCCCGCGGCGATAAGTTCGCGCATCAGGAGCTCACCTGCCCCATGCGCGTGCTCACGACGACCGCGGCCGTCTCCGGAGGCAACGAGGCGCTGCTCCCCGTGCGCACCGCCGAAGCCATCCCGCTAGAACTCCACCCCCAGGCCATGGACCTCATCCGAGGCCTAGTCGTCAACGCCCCCATCCGCATGGGCGACGTCGTGCTGGAGAACCTCCTCAACACGGGCATCGACCTCATCGCCAGCATGGACATCGACCCCGCCTAAGCAGCTCATTTGGGACGGGGCTCTTTTAGCTACCCCGCCATCCACCCCGCCCCTCCTCAATTGCGGTGAAATAGTTCCTGATTTCCGCCAAAACCCCGGCATCCAGGAACTATTCCACCGCAACTATCCTTGGAATCGGTATTCAGCTTGTGCCTACTTTAGTGCCATTTCAAAACTATGCCGGATTACGGGGCCGATTCGGAGACCCCCATCCATACCGGCAGTTTTCGATTTTTGATAAGCCGTCTACCTGCGGTTTTAATTTCGCGACTTTTCCCATGGTCAAGTAATACAGGTCCAGCCCCGTAATCCGCCATACTTGTGAAACCAACCCATTTGGGACGGGCTATATTGACTACTTTTACCTATCAGCTCGCTCAAATGATTTTTCTGGGACGGGGATTAAATAATCATTCGGCACCCAATGATTATTTAATCCCCGTCCCAGAAAAATCATTCCGCATGTTTGACGCAGCTAAAATAGCCCGTCCCAAATTGACTACCCTGGCATTGGGGATACCATGGTGGCAGCCTAGCGAAAGGATGTTTCATGGCACATGTCGATGATCAGCGTGTGGCGCACGTGCTTGATGCGCTCGAGGCTCAGCACCCCGGCGCACAGCTGCTCGTAAACGACCCGTGGTCGATTTACTATCTGACCGGTTTTTATGCCGATATGTTCGAGCGTTTTTGCGGCGTGCTGCTCGCACGCGATAGCGAACCTGTGATCTTGGTCAACGCGCTGCATCAGCTGCCCGAGTACGACAATGCCCGCGTGGCCTATCACACCGATACTGACGTCGTGGCCGACGCCATCGTTCGCGAGGTCGATCCGACCAAACCGCTGGGCATCGACACCGTTATGCGCTCCGGCTTTTTGATGCCGCTTATGGATCGCCGCGCCGCGAGCGAGTTCTTCCTGGGCGACTTTGCCGTCACCGCCGCACGCACCCACAAGGATGCCGCGGAACAGGAGCTCATGTGCGTGTCCTCGGCCGCCAACGACGCTGTGATGGCCGACACTATCAAGCTCGTTCACGAGGGCGTGACGGAACGCGAAATTGCCGACCAGATGCTCGGCCTGTATCGCAAGCACGGCTGCGAGGGCTTTAGCTTTCCGCCCATCGTGAGCTTTGGTGCTAACGCCGGCGACCCGCACCACGAGCCCGACGACACCGTGCTCAAGCGCGGCGACGTGGTGCTGTTCGACATTGGCGGGCGTCGTCGCAACTACTGCTCGGACATGACGCGCACGTTCTTTTGGGGCGAGCCGGACGAGGGGACGGCGCGTATCTACGACATCGTGCGCCGTGCCAACGAGGCCGCCGAGGCGCTCATCGCACCGGGCGTGCGCATGTGCGACCTGGACCGCGCCGCGCGCGGCGTGATTGAGGACGCTGGCTACGGCAAGTACTTCACGCACCGCCTGGGCCACTCGATCGGTCTTCAGGACCACGAGCCGGGCGACGTCTCGCTGGTCAACGAACAGGTTATCGAGCCAGGCATGACGTTCTCCATCGAGCCGGGCATCTACCTCCCCGGCCGCACCGGCGTCCGCATCGAGGACTTGGCCCTAGTTACCGAGTCCGGCGTCGAGATTCTCAACGCATACCCCCACGATCCCGTCCGCCTAGACTAGCCAATGTGACAAAGGGACAACCCCTTTGTCACATTGCGATTACGTCGCGCCACGAAAACGAGCTATCTACTACGTTTAACCCGCATGGGTCGACCATGCGGGTCTTTTTTGAAAAATGGCAGGCCCTCTACCTGCAGTTTTGATTTCGCAATTCTCGGTATGGTCGAGGGTTGCCGGTCAAACGTAGTAAATAGGCCCATTTCGTGGCAAGCGAGTCAACTCGGGGCACAGGGCAGCTAAAAAAGCTCCGTCCCAAATTGGCTGCTTTTGAGTTGCGGTGATATACGGACTGTTTGAGGCTTCTGGCTTGTAAAACAGTCCGTATTTCACCGCAACTGATGAGGGGATGGGTTAGCGCAGCAGGCCGGCTACTTCGCCGGCTAGGGTGATAGTGCCGGCTGCTACGAAGGACTCGCCCGCGGCATCAAAGGCAGCGAGGGCCTCGGACACGCTCGGGTATACGCCCACGAGCTTATCGGCATCAACGAGGGCAGCGAGCTCCTCAGCCGGCAGGGCGCGATCGGAATCGGTCTGGGTCACGACTACGCGGGGGAACGCCGGAATCAGTACGTCGACGATGCCCGCCACGTCCTTGTCGGCCAGCGCGGCACACAGCAGCGTGGGGCGATTCTCTACGCACGGGTCGATCTCGTCCAGTGCGCTCACAAAGTTCTCGCAGCTCTGGGGGTTATGACAGGCGTCAATCAGCTTGAGCGGATCGGTTCCCAGCACATCAAATCGGCCCGGCGTGGGGCAGCCCATAAGCGACGCATCGAGTTTGTCATGATCGAGCTCGCGACCCAGATACCCCTCGCACAGCATAATCGCGCACGCGGCATTCTGCGGCTGATACGCCGGCTTAACCATGCTCGACGTATAGATCGCACGCGGCGTGGTGCAACTGAACTCAACCGTGTCGCCCACATGCGCCGGCACCTTAGTCGTGGCGTGACTCACCACGAGCGGAACAACGCCGCACTCACGACAACGTGCATCCATCACGCGCTGAACACTCGCCTCATGCGTGCCCTCGCCCAGTACAACCAGGCGCCCGGGTTTAATGACCGCAGCCTTCTCCCCCGCAATGGCCTCGAGCGTGTCGCCCAAAATACGCGTGTGATCGAGCCCAATGCCCGTAATGGCAACGGCGACGGGATCGGTCGCACTCGTGGCGTCCCAACGCCCGCCCATGCCAACCTCGAGCACGGCAACATCCACCGCGGCCTCGGCAAACACTACAAGTGCGGCAGCCGTCAGCAAGTCAAAAGGCGTGATGGAATAGGCACGCTCCCCCGCCGCCACACGGCGCGCATTCACGCGATGTCCCGCCTCAACAGCGGCCGAAACGCCACGGGCAAACGCCTCATCGCTCACGACGCGTCCATTGACTTCCATGCGCTCGGGATAGCGCACCAGCTGCGGCGACGTATATAGCGCGGTCTTGAGCCCCTCGCCGCGAAGAATGGCAGCCGAAAAACGCGTAGTCGAAGTCTTGCCATTGGTACCGGCAACCTGAATGCAATCAAAATACTCATCCGGACGTCCCAGCTCATCGAGCATATCGACAACCGTCTCAAGCAGAGGACCAGCATCCCCAGAAATCCGCCCCGTATCAGCAGCCAAAGCAACAGCCTCACCAAACGAAAGCAAATCAAACTCAAAAGGAACGGTATACAAGCCAGAACGCTTAGGCATTTTCAGAACCGCCATTCATAGAAAAATAAAACAGTATAGGTTGAGGATAGTCAGCGAAAACGCCTCTGATGAGCCAAGGTGCCGTGAAACAAGGGCGCATAGGGCTTATGCCCATGCGCCCGAAGTTGAACGGCAGATTGGCCATCAGAGGCGTTTGCAGCGTCGAGTCAGCCGCCGTTCGTTAGAACGGCGGAATAGGTGTCCGCAGTAGCGAGCAAAGCGTCGGGACGCGCCCCCAAGTTAGACCTACGAGAAGTCAGCAACCTGAGCAGTCAGCGCTGCCAGGATCTCCTTGAGCTCAGCTGCACGGTCCCTCTTCTTCTGGACCACCGCGGGCGCGGCCTTGGCAACAAAACCCTCGTTGGCCAGCGTCTTCTCGCAGCCGGCGAGCTCCTTCTGGGCCGCGGCAATCTCCTTCTCCAGGCGTGCCTTCTCGGCCGAAAGATCAACCTTGCCCTCGAGCACCACAAAGACCTCGACGCCGCTGTCGACCACGGCGATGCTCGCGGCCGGCTTCTCGACGTCAGTACCCATGACCAGCGAAGCGGTGTTGGCCAGCGGCTCAATCGTAGAGCGCAGGCTCTCGAGCTTCTCGATATCCTCGGCACCGGCGCGCACGACCACGTCGAGCTCGGCCTTGGGGCTCAAGCGATAACGCGAACGCGTGGCGCGGGCGGCAGACACAACGGCGCGGCACAGCTCAAACGCGCGTTCGGCGGGCTCATCGACATACTTGGCGTAGTCGGCGGGCTCCGGCCACTTGGCGATCATGAGCGCCTCGGCGCGGTCCACGTTGCCCTCGGCGTCCAGATCGAGCACGCTCGCCGGCATGTTGTCCCAGATCTCCTCGGTGACAAACGGCATGAGCGGGTGCATCAGACGAATGGAGGTATCGAGCACAAAGATCAGGTTGCGCTGAGCCTGCAGACGGCCCTCGCCCTTCAGGCGGGCCTTGGTGACCTCGACGTACCAGTCGCAGACCTCGTTCCAGAAGAACTGCTGCACGCCACGGGCCATGTCGCCAAAGGTGTAGTTCTCGATACCCTCGGTGACCATCTTCACGGCCTTGGCCAGGCGGCTGAACATCCAGGCGTCGGCCGGCGTCTCAACGACGGGCTCGCCGGGCGTGTAGCCCTCCATGTTCATGAGCAGGAAGCGGCTGGCGTTCCAAATCTTGGTCACAAACGACTTGGCCTGGTCGGTACGCGGGCTGTCGATGAGCTTCTTGGTCTTCTTGTCGATGTTCGCGTCGAACTTGACGTCCTGGTTGTTGGTGCACAGCGTCAGCAGGTTGAAGCGCATCGCGTCGGCGCCGTACATGCCAATGAGGTCCATGGGGTCAACGCCGTTGCCCTTGGACTTGGACATGCGGCTGCCGTCCTTGGCAAGAATCGTCGGGTAGATGACGACATCCTTAAACGGCACCTCGTCCAGGAAGTACAGCGAGCTCATAACCATGCGAGCGACCCACAGCGCGATGATGTCGCGCGCGGTGACGAGCGCCGTCGTGGGGTGATGGCCCTCGAGCAGCTCCGGCTTTTGCGGCCAGCCCTGCGTGGCGAAGGTCCACAGCTGCGAGCTGAACCAGGTGTCCAGCACGTTCTCGTCCTGATGCACGTGATGGCCGCCGCACTTGGGGCACACGTCAGTGTCCTCAGTGAGGGCGTCCTCCCAGCCGCAGTCCTCGCAGTAGAACACGGGAATGCGGTGGCCCCACCACAGCTGGCGCGAGATACACCAGTCCTTGAGGTTCTCCATCCAGGTGGTGTAGGTCTGCGTCCAGCGCGCGGGGTGGAAGGTGACCTTGCCGGAGTTGACGGCGTCGAGCGCCGGCCCCTTGAGCTTATCGACGGCCACAAACCACTGCTCGGACAGCCACGGCTCCAGCGCGGCGTCGCAACGGTAGCAGTGCATGACGGAGTGATCGAGGTCCTCGACGTGATCGAGCAGGTCGTGCTCCTCGAACCACTTGATGACGGCCTCGCGGCACTCCTCGCGGGTCATGCCAGTGAACTCGCCGTAGCCTTCGACGACCACCGCGTGCTCGTCAAAGATGTTAATCTGCGGCAGATCGTGGGCCTGACCCATAGCGTAATCGTTGGGGTCGTGGGCCGGGGTGACCTTAACGAAGCCGGAACCGAAGTTGGCGTCGACATGCCAGTCCTCAAAGATAGGAATCTCGCGGTCGACGATGGGGAGCTTAACGGTCTTACCCACAAAGGCGGCCTTCTCGGGGTCCTTCGGGGAGACGGCGACGCCCGTGTCGCCGAGCATGGTCTCGGGGCGCGTGGTGGCGACGACGATGTAGTCCTGGCCGTTGACCGGCTCGGTCAGCGGGTAGCGCAGGTGCCACAGGTGGCCCTTCTCGTCCTTGTACTCGGCCTCGTCGTCCGAGATAGCGGTAGTGCAGTTGGGGCACCAGTTGACGATGCGCTTGCCGCGATAAATCAGGCCGTCGTGGTACCAGTCGCAGAAGACCTTGCGCACGGCCTGGGCATAGTCCTCGTCCATGGTGAAGCGCTCGTTGTCGAAGTCGACGGAGCAGCCCATACGCTTGATCTGCTCGACGATGATGCCGCCGTACTCGTGGGTCCAATCCCAGCAAGCGTCGACAAACTTGTCGCGACCGATCTCCAGGCGGCTGATGTCCTCGCTCTTGAGCTTCTTGTCGACCTTGGTCTGCGTGGCGATACCGGCGTGATCGGTGCCGAGCACCCAGCGCGTGGACTTGCCGCGCATGCGGGCCATACGGATGATGGCGTCCTGGATGGAGTCGTCGGTGGCGTGACCCATATGGAGCTTGCCGGTCACGTTGGGAGGCGGAATGGTGACGGTGCAGTCGCCCACGCCCTCACGGCGCTTGTAGTAGCCGCCGTCGAGCCACTTCTGCAGAATCGCCGGCTCGTTAGTCGACGGATCGTAGTTCTTGGGCATTTCTTCCATATATCTCTCCCTGTCCCGCCGGGGAGGAATGTAGGCCCGTTTTTCGCTCGGTCAGGTCCTGGGCTCGCTCGAAGACCACATTAAGTGGTCTTCGGCTCGTGCGGAATCTACGAAAATCGGGCCTACATTCCTCCCCTTAGGTATCGATTACTTCAGTCTGTAATGACTTCGCTGAGGCTTAAACAATCACACAGAATAACACAGGTACTTAGGGTTATTGCGTATATATAAAATAGCCTCCGACCGCGGGTGGTCGGAGGCTATTTGCAAACACGTTTTAGGCTGGTTTACCCGTAGATACGCTGGGGTTGCTCTTCGCCCTTTACGGAGGCTTCGGTCACGATGACCTTAGTGACGCCTTCCTCGCTGGGCAGGTCGAACATCGTCTGCTGCAGCACGTCCTCGCAGATCGAGCGCAGGCCGCGGGCACCGGTCTTGCGGGCAAGCGCCATGCGGGCGATCTCGTGCAGGGCGGCGTCCTCAAACTCAAGCTCAACGTCCTCGAGCTGGAACATCTTGCGGTACTGGCGCACCACGGCGTTCTTGGGCTCGGTCAGGATCGACACCAGGTCGTCCTCGTCGAGCGCCTGCGTCTGGGTGACGACAGGCGTACGGCCCACGAACTCGGGAATCATGCCAAAGGCGTTGAGGTCCTGCGGGAGTACCTGACGCAGCAGGTCGTTCTCGTCGACCGAGGTGGGGCCGGCGATCTCGGAGTTGAAGCCCACGCCCTTGTTGCCCACGCGATCGGCAATGATCTTGTCCAGGCCTACAAAGGCACCGCCACAGATAAACAGGATGTTAGTCGTGTCGATCTGCAGCAGCTCCTGCTGGGGATGCTTGCGGCCGCCGGTGGGCGGAACGCTTGCCACCGTGCCCTCAAGAATCTTAAGCAGCGCCTGCTGAACGCCCTCGCCTGAGACATCGCGAGTAATGGAGAGGTTCTCGGCCTTGCGGGCGATCTTGTCAATCTCATCCACGTAGATAATGCCCACCTGAGCGCGCTCAATGTCGCCATCGGCAGCATTGATGAGCTTGAGCAGGATATTCTCCACGTCCTCGCCAACGTAACCAGCCTCGGTGAGCGCGGTGGCATCGGCGATGGCAAACGGCACCTCGAGGATGCGCGCGAGCGTCTGGGCGAGCAGGGTCTTACCGGTACCGGTGGGACCGAGCAGCAGGATGTTGGACTTGGCGAGCTCCACCTCGTCCATGTCATCGTCAAGCTGCGAGTCCAAACCGTCGTCAAAGGCCGAAAGCGCAGCGCCGCCCTCGATGACGCGGCGGTAATGGTTGTACACGGCAACCGACATGGCGCGCTTGGCGTCCTCTTGGCCCATGACATAAGCCGAAAGCTCGTCATAGATCTCGTGCGGCGTCGGCACGTGCGTGATGACCTGGCGATCGTCCTCGAGCTCAAAACCCTCGGTCTCGGGGTCCGCGGCGGGCTGCCCAGCAGCCTGGCCGTGGTCGTTGAGGAAGCCCGGCAGCTTGCCGTTGCGGGCAGCGTCCATAAAGTCCGAAGCCAGCGACTCCTCCAGAATCTCGGAGCAGGCGGCGACGCACTCGTCGCAGATAAAGATGTTGGTCGGACCCTTTACAAGGCGGCGAACCTGACCCTGCTCTTTTCCACAGAAGGAACAGCGGATGGGGTTACCGTTCTCGTCGAAATTGTCCTGCATGTTACCGGCCATCCTAGGCGTCCTTCGCGGCGAGGTCGCGCGAGGTGACGATACGGTCGATCAGGCCGTAGTCGAGGGCCTCGGCAGCGGTCAGGTAGTTATCGCGCTCGGTGTCGGCCTGGACCTTCTCGATGGGCTGGCCCGAGGCCTCGGACAGGATCTGGTTGAGCTCGCGACGGGTCTTCTTGATCTCCTCGGCCACGATCTCGATCTCGGTCTGCTGACCCTGGGCACCGCCGCTGGGCTGGTGAATCATAACCTTAGAGTGCGGCAGGCAGAAGCGCTTGCCCTTGGCGCCGGCCGAAAGCAGCACGGCGGCCATAGACGCGGCCATACCGACACAAATGGTGGAGACCTGCGGCTTAATGAAGTTCATGGTGTCAAGAATCGCCAGGCCGGAGTAGACCTCGCCACCGGGCGAATTGATGTAGAGCGAGATATCCTTCTCAGCATCCTGGCTCTCAAGATGCAGCAGCTGGGCAACGACCAGGTTGGCGCTGACGGAGTTGATCTCCTCGCCCAAGAAGATGATGCGGTCGTTGAGCAGGCGCGAATAGATATCGTAGCTGCGCTCGCCGCGCGGTGTCTGCTCGATAACGTATGGCACGAGGGCGGAATCGAACTTAGCGATCATACGCATCTCCATTTCTCTCTTGCGGACCAAATTGATTCTAGATAAACGTACGGTGCCCGCATGCTATGCATTGGCTGGCACCGTACGAAGCAACCGGATAACCGGTGTATAACTTTACCCCATCACGGGCGCACGCATGCGCTCGCGGGCAAGGTGGCGAGAATTACTCGGCGTCCTTGGCGGTCTCGTCGACCTCGGTCACCTTGGCGTTCTCGACCAGGTGATCGACGGCCTTGGAGCGACGAATGGACTCGCGGACGGCAGGCATGCGGCCATCGGCGATGAACTCGGCCTTGGAAGCCTCGACGTCCTTGACGCCAGCCTTCTCGAACTCGGCGTTGACGTCGTCCTCGGTGACCTCGATCTTGAGCTCACGGGCGAGGGCGTCCAGAGCCAGGGACTCACGGGCAACGTCGTTGGCCTGCTTGTGCAGGTCGCCGATGAACTGCTCCATGGTCAGACCAGAAGCGGGCAGCCAGGTGTCGAGCGTCATGCCGCGGGCAGCGAGGTTGGACAGGAAGTTCTGGCCAAGCTCCTCAAAGACGGACTGCTCGTAGTCGGCGTCCATCTCGTCGAGCTGCAGACGCTCGGCGAGGGCGGCGACGCAACGGTTCTCCTTCTCGGCCGGGAGGCGGGAAGCCTTATCCTGCTCGATCTCGAGCTTGATGGCGTCGCGCATAGCGTCGATGCTGTCGAAACCAAAGTCGGACTTGACGAGCTCGTCGGTGAGCTCGGGGGTGTTGCGGACCTTGATGCCCTTGACGGTGACCTCGACGGTGTGGGTCTCGGCCTCCTCGCCCTCCTCGACCTCGTCGGTCCAGGTAACGGTCTTGACGTCGTCAACGTTAGCACCGATCAGGGCCTCGTTGAACTCCTTGGGGTTGCTGTCGCTACCGGCGATGAGCATGCGGCCCTCAGCGGCAAAGTTGTCGGCGTTCTCGACGGCCTTGAGGTCGACGGTGACATAGTCGTCAGCCTCGACGGCGCGACCCTCGACGTCCTCGAAGGTGGCACGGTAGTTGAGGAGCATCTCGACCTGGTTGTTGATCTCGGACTCGGTGACCTCCGCGGGAGGCATCTCGATCTCGACGGCGTCGAAGGAGGAGAGCTCGGCAGCGGGACGTAGGGAGAACTCGACGGTGTAGGTGTAGTCCTCGTGATCCTTGGCGAGGTCGAGCTCCTTGTAGTCACCGTTCTTGGTGGGGACGATGTCCAGCTCGTTGAGGACGGCGGGCTCGTTGGCGGCGATCAGGTCGTTGGTGGCCTGAGCGAGGGTAGCCTCGGCGCCAAGAGCGGAGTCGATGACCGGACGCGGAGCCTTACCGGCACGGAAGCCCGGGAAGCGGTACTTCTTGGCGGTGTCCTTGTAGGCCTTCTTGATCGCGGCGTCGACGTCGGCGGCCGGGATGGTGACCGTAGCGGTGAGCTTGGCGTCCTTGACGTCAGAAGCGGTGATGTTCAACACGTTCCTCCTCATACTGCCCAGCTTATCTGAGGTGCTGGTACCTTTATGCAACAAAGAGTCGCGAGGGCATAAGCCGACGCGGGTGCGTTGGTGCGGGCGAAAGGACTCGAACCTTCACGGGAATCCCACCAGAACCTAAATCTGGCGCGTCTACCAATTCCGCCACGCCCGCATGAGCGCACAGACTAGGAATGATAGCAGATACGAGCGACAAGCGCACGCACACGTTTTACAGGCTCACGACCTCACCACGAGTGCAAAAGGCGGGGCGAGTTGCCCCGCCCCGCCAATTACGACTTGTTCGCTGACCCGCTACTCCCCCAGCAGGGCCTTCTCGGGCGTGATCGGCAGCGAGCGAACCTGGTGGCCGGTGGCGTGCGCCACGGCCGAGGCTACTGCGGCGAGCGGCGTGTTGATGACGACCTCGCCGATCGACTTGGCGCCAAACGGACCCGTCGGCTCGTAACTCGGCTCAAAGGCCACGCGAATGCTGCCGATATCTAGGCGCGTGGGCAACTTGTAGCTCATAAAGTTGCCGGTGCGCAGGCGGCCGCGGTCATCATGCTCAACGATCTCGTAGAGCGCGTGACCGATACCCTGGGCAATGCCGCCCTCGGCCTGAACGCGCGCGAGCGCCTCGTTGATCACGGTGCCGCAGTCGACGGCCGCCGCATAGTCCACCACAGTCACCTTGCCGGTGGCCTTGTCGACCTCGACCTCGGCAATGCCGGCCATAAACGGCGGAGGCGAAACGGGCAGGCAGGCAGAGGCATGCGAGGTGAGCGCGTCGCCGCCCGCGATGTTCTTGACGCACAGGTTGGCAAAGTCGCGCAGCGCGAGATAGCGGTTCTGCTCGCGCGCGGCACGCTCGTCGGACAGGCGCACGTACTGGCCATCGAAGACCACGTCGGCGGCGTCCACGTCCCACATCTGGGCGGCCTTGGTGCACATCTTCTCGCGCAGCTCGGTCGCGGCGTTCTTGGCGGCAAGGCCCGTCACGTACGTGCCCGAGCTCGCGTACGAGCCGGCATCAAACGGCGACACGTCGGTGTCCACGCCGCGCACCACGATCATCGAACTCTCCACGCCCAGCTCCTCGGCGGCAATCTGCGCCAGGATCGTGTCGACGCCCATGCCGTTATCGGTGGCGCCGGTACCGATGGTAATGAAGCCGTCCTCTTCCAGGCGCATGTCGATGCCGGCGATGTCCACGTTGGAGATGCCCGAGCCCTGCATGGTAAGCGCGCAGCCCAGGGCGCGCACGCGGTCGCCCAGGTCCACGGCCAGCGGCTTGTCGCGCCAGCCGATCATGTCCATCGCGCGCAGCAGACAGCGATCGAGCGCGCAGGCGTTGAGCTTCTCGTTGTAGTACTGCGGCATGATCTCGCCCTCGCGCACGATGTTCTTAAGGCGCAGGTCGGCGGGATCCATGTGCAGCATGTCGGCGAGCTCGTTGACGGCGCTCTCCACGGCAAACTGGCCCTGAGTGGCACCGTAGCCGCGATACGCGCCGCCGCGGTTGGTATTGGTGTAGACGGCGTCCCAGCTAAAGCGGCTCGCCTTCACATGGTTGTAAATCGGCAGGCTCTTGTGACCCGAGAGGCCGATCGTCGTGGTAGCGTGCTCGCCGTACGCGCCGGCGTTGGACAACGTGTGAAGGTCGATGGCCGTGATGGTACCGTCATTCATGGCGCCCAGCTTAACAGTCATCTGCATCTGGTGGCGCGAGTTGCCCGCGGTGATGGTCTCCTCGCGGGTGTAGCAGCAGTAGCTCGGACGGCCGGTCTGCTGGGTAACGAATGCCACGAAAATCTCGCAGCAGCCCGTCTGCTTGGAGCCAAAGCCGCCGCCGATGCGCGGCTTAATAACCTGCACCTGCGACTGCGGAATGTCGAGCGACTGCGCGACCATGCGGCGCACGTGGAAGGGCACCTGCGTCGAGGTAGTCACCGAGATGCGGCCGAAGGCGTCGGTCGTCGCGAAGGCGCGGAAGGTTTCCATGGGCGCGGTCTGCGTGGCCTGGCTGGTGTAGGTGCGGGTGAAGACGATGTCGCTCTGGGCGAAGGCCTCGTCCAAGTCGCCAAAGTCACTCGTGCCGCTGCACACCAGGTTGCGCGGGACGTCGCCGCCCTGCGGGAACATAAAGGTCACGTCGCCCTCGGGGTGAACCACGATGTCGTTATCGAGTGCTTGGGTAAAGTCGAGCAGCGGCTCGAGCACCTCATAGTCTACCTTGATGAGCTTGAGCGCCTTGTCGGCAGCCTCCTCGGTCTCGGCGGCGACGATTGCCACCTCTTCGTTTTGGTAACGGACGAGATTCTCGAGGATCAAGCGGTCGTAGGGACTCGGCTGCGGATAGCTCTGGCCGGCGATGGTAAAGCGGCGCTTGGGCACGTCCTCGTAGGTGTAGACGCCCACGACGCCGGGCACCTTCAGTGCGCGCGACGTATCGATGGAGCGAATCTTGGCGCGCGCATACGGGCTGCGCTTGAGCTTAACGATGAGTGCGCCGGCGGGCACCATATCGCCGGTGTAGACCGGACGACCCTCGAGCAGGGCCTTCGAGTCCTTCTTGGGCTGCTTGTGGGTGATCTGCTTGTACGCGACGCCGTCGGAGCTCGTCTCGTTGACGGGCAGCTCGGGCATCTCGAAGCCCACCTGCACGCCGGACTCGTTGAAGAAGCGCACGATAGCGCGCAGCTGGCTCTCGTAGCCGCTGCAGCGGCAGAGGTTGCCGGCGAGCTGGCGCGAGAGCTCCTCGCGCGTCGCGACGAGGCTCGGATCCTCCTTGGCGGCGCGGGCAAGCGCCAGCACGTTCATGATAAGGCCGGGGGCGCAAAAACCGCACTGCTCAGCGCCTTCGGCAGCCATAGTGCGGGCAAGCGCCTCGGACTCGACCTTGAGGCCCTCGAGCGTGGTGACGGAGCGGCCCTCGACGCGCGCGGCGGGAACCGAGCAGCTCAGCACCGGGTCGCCGTCGAGCCACACCGTGCACAGACCGCAGTTGGTGGTTTCGCAGGCGCAGCGCACCGACGCGCAACCCTGCTCGCGCAAAAGCGAAAAAAGCATGATATCGGGGGCAATCTGAACCTTGACCTTGCGGCCGTTGAGCGTAAAGGAAAGATCGATGAGTTTGGCAGCCATTAGCGCACCTCGCTAGAATCGACGCCGGGCACGCGGCGGCAGGAATACTCGTCCGTGGCAAACTTAGGCACTTGCACGGTCTCGAGCTCGCGGGCAAGCGCGGCCGAAAGCTCGATGCCGGCGGCACGGCGCACGGCCTGGACAGCGAGCGGAGCCGAGATGCGGCGGCGGTAGTCGGCCGAGCCCCACAGGTTGGTGCCGTAGCTCAGCGCGCGCACTGATGCGGCCAGGGCGCGCAGCTCGTCCTCGGAAGGCTGCTCGCCCATAAGGCCGCACGCCTCGCCCTGCAGCAAGGTCGCGCGCAGCGGGCGGGCGCCCACGGTGACGTGCCAGGTGTTGTCCCACCAGGCGGCGGTGACGTTGAGCGAGGGGAAGTCGGTCGCGGCCTTACGCACGGTCTCGTAGCTCGCGCGGTAGTCGTGCTTGACGACCACGACATGCTCGATCACGTCGCGTACGTAACCCATGTCGACGAACTCCGCGAGCGGCACGCGGCCGGCGCCCGTCAGCTCAACATAGGAATCGAGCGCCAGGAAAGCCGAGAGCACGTCCGAGAAGCCAAAGCGACCGTAGATGCTGCCGCCCACCGTGGCGGTATTGCGCAGCTGCACGCCCACGATGTCGTGGACGGCGAACTCAAAGACATTGTTGACAAGCGCGTTGAGCCCGGCATGACGCTCGAGCTGGCGCAGGGTGCACATGGCACCGATGCGAAACTCGGTCTCGGTCTCCTCGATCTGATCGAGTCCGCAGGCCGAAAGGTCAATCGCCGTCGCCACACGATGCGAACCCAGGCGCATCCAGATGCCGCCGCCCACAATCTTGTTGTTGCGGTTCTTCTGCAAGAGCTCATGGGCTTCGGCCGCGTTTCCAACACGGACGTAGGTACCGAACTTGAGCACGTTCTCCCCCATCTCTTCACTTGTCCAGCATTTTTAAGTGTACCAAACGAGGGCGCACAGCCCTCGCCACCATAGAAAAAGGCTCCCGGCCGGAATGGCTGGGAGCCTCATCACATGCTATGTCAAGCGAAGATTTAGCAGACGCCTTGGGCGAGCATGGCGTCGGCGACCTTCAGGAAGCCAGCGATGTTGGCGCCCATGACGAAGTTGCCCTCCTCGCCGTACTCCTTGGCGGTGTCGTCCACGTTGTGGAACATGCCGCGCATGAGCTGCTCGAGCTTGCCGTCGACCTCCTCGAAGGTCCAGGACAGGTGCTCGGCGTTCTGGCTCATCTCCAGGCCGGACACGAGCACGCCGCCAGCGTTGGCAGCCTTGCCGGGCATAAAGGCGACGCCGTTCTCCTGGAAGTAGGTCGTGGCCTCGATGGTCGTGGGCATGTTCGCGCCCTCGCCGACCACCTTGCAGCCGTTGGCGACGAGCGCCTGGGCGTCCTCGAGCAGCAGCGTGTTCTCGCGAGCGCAGGGCAGCGCGATGTCGCAGGGCAGCTGCCACACGCCACGGCCGTCGCCCTCGTGCCACACGGCGTTGGGCTTCTCGTCGACGTACATAGCGAGCGTGACGCCCTTGTCGTGGCCGGAGCGCTTCTTGTTGTAAACATGCTCGAGCACGGTGTAGTCGATGCCGTCGGGATCCTCGACCCAGCCGTGGGTGTCGGAGCAGGCCAGGACTTTGCCGCCGAGCTGGGCGACCTTCTGGACCGCGTAGATAGCGACGTTACCGGAGCCGTGAACGACGACGTTCTTGCCCTCGAAGGACTCGCCGCGGCTCTTGAGGTACTCGTCCACAAAGTAAACCAGACCGTAGCCGGTGGCCTCGGTACGGGCGAGCGAGCCGCCAAAGGAGAGGCCCTTGCCGGTAAGGACGCCGGTCCACTCGTTGGTCAGGCGCTTGTACTGACCGAACATGTAGGCAACCTCGCGGCCGCCAACGCCCAGGTCGCCGGCGGGAACGTCGGTGTTGGGGCCAATGTGGCGATAGAGCTCGGTCATGAAGGACTGGCAAAAGTGCATGATCTCGTTGTTGGACTTGCCCTTGGGGTCAAAGTCGGAGCCGCCCTTGCCGCCGCCCATGGGAAGGGTGGTCAGGCTGTTCTTGAGGATCTGCTCCAGGCCCAGGAACTTGAGCATGCCCAGGGTGACCGTCGGGTTAAAGCGCAGGCCGCCCTTGTAGGGTCCAATGGCAGAGTTGAACTCGACGCGATAGCCGCGGTTGACCTGGACCTTGCCCTGGTCGTCAACCCAGGGAACACGGAACATGACGATGCGCTCGGGCTCGACGAGGCGCTCCAGCAGGGCGGCCTCCTCGTACTCGGGATGGGCGTCGAGCGCCGGCTGGATGGTGCCGAGGATCTCGGTCGCGGCCTGGATGAACTCAGGCTGCTCGGGATAGCGGGCCTTGAGCTCGTCGAGAACTTTCTGCGTGTAGCTCATGCTTCCTCCAATGATGGGAAACGAAAAGTGTCGGTCGCGGCACCCCATGCGCCGCGAACTTTATCGTGTATGGATAATATCGCACTGTTGCGGGAAAGTTTCGCATAAGCAGACGAGCAGATGTTTCGTTTTGATTACGATGCAGGTAGAGGCGTTTTTGAGTGCCTGACATGCAAAACCCGTGTTTCAAACCTGTTTCGTCCACGTGTTCCAAACCACCATATTGGGGACAGGCACCTTTGTGGTGGTGTTGACGGCTAGAGGACGAGCTGATGGTAGTCGGCGGGGGTTATGCGGCCTGCGGTGGCAGCGCGGAAGGCGGCGAGCGCATCGCCCGAGAACGGCATGGCCCAGCACAGCCCGCAGCCGGCGGTGATGGAGCCGGGCAAAGGCATAATGCGCCCGGGCACGCCGGCATCCAGGCACAGCCGCTCACATTCCATCACATCGAAGGTGCTGTCGAACGATACGATGATCTTGCGTTCGTGGTCGAGGGCATCACCGGACGGGCCGCCGCGGTGTGCCTCACGATACGCCGCGGCGGTCGCTTCCTCTTCCGCGGTATGCCCGCAGCCTCCGCAGCCGCAGGTACAGGGTTCGGACCCGTCGCAAGTGCAAGGTTCTCCCGTGTCGGGACAAATATCGTGAGACATGGCAACTCCAATCGTCTAGGCAAGCAACTCGGCCGCCGCAAACTCCTCGGGCGTATTGACGTTCTCGAAGCAGAGCGTCGAACCCGCGGCCTTAACGATCTGCGGCTCATCCATATAACCAGCCTGAACGCGATTGATCAGGCAGCGAATGCGTTGGCGGTCGCAGGCGAGCAACTCTTGGGCAACCGGCGCACACGCGTCACGGCGCCAGACGGCGCAAAGCGGCTCAATCCCCCGCTCCTCGCGCGGCACGCACACATCGAGCGCCTCGGCCTCAACACGATCGGCAAGCGCGCCGATGAGTTCCGGCGAGACAAACGGCATATCGCAGGCAACGATCGCCACGAGAGGCAGCCGAGCCGCAGCCAACGAGCTCGCGATGCCGCGCATGGCGCCCGCCGACCCTTCAAGATCCGCCACCACACGCGGCACCAGGCCGCCAAACGTGTGCTCCTCAAGGTAGGCAAGCTCGCTGGGACGCGAAGTCGTCACGACCAACTCGCCGGCAACTGGCGCCAGCCGACCCAGCACGCGCTCGATGAGCGGCTCGCCGCAAAACGCCATGCGCGCCTTATCGCAGCCCATGCGCGAGGACAGCCCGCCCGCCTGGACGACACAAGAAAGATCGGCACGTCTTACGGTAGTCATACGGCAAAACACCTCCATCGGCATGCTCGAAGCCCGGCACGCGAAGCCAAATACCGTCGCCGATAAAGCGGACGGCACGGCAAACCCATGCAAAACAAAACAGCGCCTTTGCGGCACGCAGAAAGACCGCGAGCACAAAAGCGCTGGTAGCGTATGGCGGGAACGTATGTGAATCGAACACATCCAAGACGTTTTGCACGCCTCGCAACGGTTTTGAGGACCGCGGAGCCCACCGGAGCCCATCCGTTCCCAAGTGCGGCGGTATTTTACCAAACCGAAACGGCTCTATCCCAAAAAGACGAGCAAGAAGTTGCGGTGGAATAGTTCCTGCATTTGCTGCCAAAGCCTCCAAATAGGAACTATTTCACCGCAACTGAGGAGGCGGGAGCGAGTGACCGGCCTAGCGCAGGGAGCGCAGGCCGCCGGCCTCCTTGTCGAGCACTGTAAAGCGCACGGCATCCAGGTGCTCCAAGATGCTGATTGCACGTTTGCGCGACACGCCCAGGGCCTCGCGCAGCACGCTCGTGGTGGCAGCGCCGCCGGCTGCCTCAATGGCGGCGGCGACAAGCTCACGCGCATGGGCCTCGGCGGCAGCGGACAGGGCAACGTCGCGCTCGACCTTAACGATCAAGCGGTTGAGCGAAAGCTCGCGCAGGGCACGCGTCATGGTGTCGCGATCGAGCTGCAGCTGCTCGCCCACCTCGGGCAACGTCGGTGCATCGAGGCCAGCTTCGTCCAGCAAGGCAACGATACGTTCGCAAGCCTCTCGCACCACGCGTGCCGCCGCGGCGGCCGAATGCGGATCGAATACCTCGGCGCCCTCGGCGGCGCACACGCCACGCGAGCAGCCCTCGGCAATCAGAGCCGCGGCAACGCCATCATCAGCGGCAGGCCACGCAGCATGGGCAACGGCTCCGGGCGTAAAGCCCGTCTCCTTGGGAGCCGCCGCGTGCATGGCCGACAGGGTCGCCGCCAGCGCATCCATCGCGGCGTCGAGCACCGCGGCGTCCGCCAAGAGGTCCGCGTCACCCGCGGCAAGCTTGCGAACGGAGCCCTGCGCCACCAACCCACGCAGTGCGGCATCGACCTCGCCGACACCAAGATCCAAAGCCGCGGCAGCATCAACCGCCGTAACCGGCAGCGTCTGCAGTGCCAGCCAAGCGTCCACACCGCCCGCGATATCGCCGGACTCGAGCGCCGCATACAGCGCACGTTCTCCTTCGGCAAGCTCGCGCGAGCGACGGCAGCGCGAAAGCAGCACGCGCCCGCCGCCAATAAGCATCACGGGCGAATAGGACAGCACCACGGCATGGTCCCCGGCACGCAGCGGCAGCGAGTTTTCCAAGCGCACCTGAACAATACGGGTCTCGCCCACCGCCATGGGGGCCTCGCCCTCCATGAACATGATGCGACCGACAACCTCGGCCGTACCCGCCATCACGTGCACACGCGCACCCGACTCGAGCACACGCGGCTTGGCTCCCTCGCGACCCAAATACGTAAACGCCATCATAAATCGCATCGTCTGGCCAAAGCGGCCCGCCACGCCGAGCATCTCACCGCGATCGAGTGCGGCGACGGCATCGCCCACCAAGTTGAGCGCCACACGCTGACCGGGCAACGCCCGCGGCGTATCGCCATGCACCTGAATCCCACGCACACGACAGGCCGTACGCGACGGCAGCGCGACGAGCTCATCGCCCACCGCGACGGGCGCATCGTGCAACGCGCCCGTCACCACGGTACCGGCGCCCTTGATCGTAAAGCAGCGGTCGATGGGCAGACGCGGTGCGGCATCGGTGAGCTCGGCACGGTCGCGACAGAAATCCCAGCAAGCGGCAACCTGCTCGTCGAGCGCAGCCAGCAGGTCATCGATTCCCGCGCCGGTCTTGGACGACACGGGGATAATCGACGCGCCGGCAAACACGGTGTCCGACAAAAAATCATCGACGTCGAGCTCGGCCAGCTCAATCATTTCGCTATCGGCCAGGTCGCACATCGTCAGCGCCACCACCATGTGTGTGACGCCCAGCAGCTCCAGCACATGCACGTGCTCGCGGGTCTGCGGCATTACGCCCTCAACGGCAGAGACCACCAACACGGCAACATCAATGCCCGTGGCACCCTGCACCATGGCGCGCAGGTAATGCGCGTGGCCCGGCACGTCGACCAGGCCGACGATCTTGCCGCTCGGCAGCGCCAGCTCGCCAAAGCCAAGCTCCACGGTCATACCGCGACGGCGCTCAACCTCCAGACGGTCGGGATTCTTGCCGGTCAGTGCCTCGATCAGTGCGGACTTACCGTGGTCAACGTGGCCCGCCGTGCCAACGATAATGGGGCACTCCACCAGCGTTTGAACCTCACTCATCGAGCAATCGCCTTCTTAACGCACGCGACGAGCGTCGATGCCGACGTCTCAATATCGCGGTCGCCAACGAGCGTGCGCACATCAAACAGAATGCGGTCGTGCGAGGTGCGCGTGACGACCGGTGTGTCGAAGTCCTGGACAAGCGAGCGCTTGAGCGCGTCGACCGTCAGGCGCGCGTCAACAAGACGCACGGCAACGCACATCGTGGGCAGCTCCACGGTAGGCAGCGAGCCGCCACCGGGGGTCGACGATTCCTCGACAATCTCCAACTCAACGGCGCACGGGCAACTAGCCTTATCGAGCCCGGAGACCATACGATCACGCAGCTTGCGGGCACGTCGCTCCAAATGAGCCTGCGGCAGCGTAAGCATGCTGAGCACCGGTACCTCGCGATGGGCAACATCGGCACCGTCCATGTAGATACGCAGCGTGGCCTCGAGCGCCGTCAGCGCGAGCTTGCCCGGGCGCAGGGCGCGCATAAGCGGATGTGACCCACAGGCCTGGACCAGATCGCGACGGCCCATGATAATGCCCGCCTGTGCGGCACCGAGCAGCTTATCGCCCGAGCACGACACCAGATCGAGCCCTGCCGAAACCGAAGCCGGCGTGGTTTCTTCGCCGCCGCGCACCAGGATGTCATCGGGCAAAAGCGCGCCCGAGCCCTGGTCCTCGTAGAACAGAAGGCCATGCTTGTGGGCCAGAGCGGCAAGCTCCCGAGAGCCCACCTCCTCGTGAAAACCCTCGATGCGATAGTTGGAAGGATGGACCTTAAGGATCATCGCCGTATCGGGCGTGATGGCGCGCTCGTAGTCGCCCAAATGCGTGCGGTTGGTGGCGCCGACCTCGACGAGCTTGGCACCCGAAGCCGCCATGACATCGGGGATGCGGAAGCTGCCGCCGATCTCGACAAGCTCGCCGCGGCTGACGATGACCTCTTTGCCTGCGGCATGGGTCGCCAGCACCAGCAGCACAGCGGCGGCGTTGTTGTTAACGACCAGCGCGTCCTCGGCACCGGTAAGCGAGCGGATCAGCTGCGCGGCATGTTCCTTGCGCGACCCGCGCGAGCAGGTGTCCACGCTGTACTCGAGCGTGCTGTAGCCGCGCGCGACCTCGGCCACGGCCTTGGCGGCCGACTCCGCGAGCGGGGCGCGACCCAAGTTGGTATGGATAACCACACCCGTAGCGTTGACGGCGGGACGCAGGCTCGGCAGCGCGGAGCGATGCGCACGCCACTCGATGGCCGAGGCCAGCTCGCGCTTGGAACGCGGAGCAGCGCCGGCACGAATCGCGGCGCGTTCCTCGTCGAGCTCGGCCGTCACGGCAGCATGGACCACCGCGTCGCAGGTCTCCCCCGCCGCCTTCACCACCGGCCACTCGGCAAGCAGCTCGTTGACGGAAGGAATGGCGCGCAGGCGGGCGCGCACCTCATCGGACATGTTTTGGCTATCGCTCATGTGCGGCCTTTCAAAAGAAACGTGGACCAGTCGAATGCATCAGCTGAGTCAATTAATCGTCATTATCCCCGCGCGCGACAATCTTTTCCACGCGAACGGCGTTTTCCTGGGTGAGCGCAGCGCCCGTCAACGGGTCCCAACGCAACGGCGTATGGTCGAGCGGGCCCACGCCCAAGGCTTGAGCGCCACCGGCATCGGCACCAAACGAACGCCCACCGGGGGCGGCCGACGTAAAGATGCACGCCGGATGCAAATACGGCGTCGTCTCCACGCGCACGCGGTCGCGGCCCATATCGCTCACGAGTTCGACGATCTCGCCGTCGACGATGCCCATGCGCGCAGCAACATCGGCATTCATCTGCACGGCATCCAGGTCCGATCCGGCCTCGGCGGCACCTTGGGCCGCAAGCCTTCGCGACGTGTGCGACTCAAAGGGTCGGTTGCCGCTAATGAGGCGAAACATTCCCAGCCCCGGCTCCACCATGGGGGCAACCCAGCCGGGAACACGACCCAAGCCGACGCGCTCCCACACGTCGTTTGCCAGCGCAATCTTGCCGCCGTCGAGCGGAACCACCGGCTTGCCCGTACGCGGCGGCAGTTGCACGCCCGCGTCAGCCCAACCGCGCTCCTTGAGCGCAGTGAGGTCGATCCCAAACGGAGCCACCTGGGCTGCCGCCAAGTCGTCGGGCGTAAAGTCAAAATACTCGCCAACGCCGCAGGCCGCAGCCAACCCGGCAAAGATCTCCCGCCCCGGCCTCGTGTCGTCATGCAAAATGGGCAGCACGGCATTGCGGTAGAACACGCGCGCATCGTTGCTGCCCACGACCGTACCCACGCCGCGGTCGACCTCCAGATACGACACGTCGGGCAGCACGAAGTCAGAAGCACGCGCCGTCTCGGACCAACGAATATCAATCGTCACGAGCAAGTCGAGCTGCTGCAAAATACCCAACCAAGCCTGTGCATTGCCATAGCCCGCACCGGGGTTACTGGCATAGACGATGAGCCCGCGCAGGTCCCCGGCAAGAATCGACTGACCGATGGTCGTACACAGACCGCGCACCGGATCGACCAGTGGATAGCGCTCGGACCCCAACTTGGGCTCACGTGGCATCGACGGCGTCGCAAAACGCGCAGGGTCCAAATCGCCCAACGCAAGCGGCGTGGGCGGGTTGAGGGCACCGCCCGCGTGTCCGATGCAGCCCAGCAGCACATCGACCAGACAAATCGCGCGCGCGGTCTGGGTGCTGTTGGCATACGCGATACCGATGCCGCCATGAAAGCCCGCATCCACCACGGCGGCAGGCGCAGCGGCAGCTAGATCGCGCGCCGTCGCGACAATCTCTTCGGCCGGCACGTCGCACATCGACTCGGCCCACTCGGGCGTCCAAGCACTGGACGCCTGCGCCAGCTCGTCAAAGCCTGTGGTGTAGCGGTCCACAAACTCGTGGTCGTACAGGCCCTCGGCTACCAGCACATGCGCAATGCTCAGCAGCAAGGCCAGGTCGCAGCCCGGGCGTACGCGCAGCCAGCGGTCGGCAAGCGCAGCCGAACCACTGCGCCGGGGATCGACCACGATAATCTTCGCCCCACGGCGACGGGCATCGTTGAGCGTATCAACGGCCCCCATCGTCGACGAATCGACGATGGAACGCCCCAAGTACATGATGCAATTGGTATGCGCCAAATCGGAGGCGGGACTATAGCCCAAGCTATGTTCCCAGCCGGTAAGTCGGCTTACCTCGCAGGCACCATCGGCACCGTACACGTTGGGCGAGCCTAGTGCATGCATAAAGCGATATGCCCAGTAGCGGTCGAACGAGGGAACGCCGAGCGTCATGCCCAGCGCACGAGGCCCGCGATCGTCAACAGTCCCCCCAAGGCGCGCTGCAATCTGCGCAAACGCCTCGTCCCAGGTAATCGCATCAAACCCCGAGCCATCATGGCGGCGTCGCATGGGGTGCAGAATGCGGTCGCGCTCGTCAAACGGCATTGCCAGACGATGCCGTCCGCGGGCGCACAGGGCTCGTGCCGCGCACGGGTGCCCCGGCACCGGCAACTCGGCCACCACGCGACCGTCCTCAACGCGTGCCGCAAAGGCACAATCGGCATAGCATCCCCCGCATGTGGTCACCACGGCGCGACCGTCACGCTCCACAGCAGATGCCATCTCGATTACCCCTTTCGCAAACCAAACACAATAGGCCAAAAGCCCGGCAACGGGCCCCAGACCCAAAAAGCCTCCCGCACGGCAACGCCCCGCGGGAGGCCAACGTCAAACAGGCGACTTATTACGCCTCGGACTTCTTGGCGTAGATAAACCAGTAGCCGAGCGCGATCAGAACCGCGCCGCCCACGATGTTGCCCAGCGTGGCGGCGGATAGGTTAAACGCAATGCCCGCGACGTTGAGCGCGTCGGCGCCGGCGACGTCGGCACCATAGCCGCACGCGTGCATCACGGCACCCATGGGCAAAAAGTACATGTTGGCAACGCAGTGCTCAAAACCGCAGGCCACAAAGGCTGCGATGGGCAGCAGAATGCCCACGACCTTATCGACCACGGTCTTGCCGGCAGTACCAATCCACACGGCCAGGCACACAAAGATGTTGCACAGGATGCCGCGGAAGAAGATCGTCACCCAGTCGATCGTCACCTTGCCGGCGGCGACGCTCACCATGGAGTTGGCGACCGCCTCGCCGTTGAGCTTATAGATGTCGGCCATGTACACCAAAAAGACGATGAACAGGGCACCGACAAAATTGCCGACCCACACGACGACCCAGGCCTTGAGCATCTGGGGCAGAGTGATCTTTTTGCTCTTGAGCGCGCAGACCATAAGCGAATTGCCGGTAAACAGCTCGGCGCCACACACCAGCACCAGCACCAGGCCCAGGCAAAAGCACAGGCCGCCAACGACGCGCTGGGCACCCCAGCCCAGCGTGCTGTCGCTCAAAAACACCGTAAAGAACAGGCCGCCGAAGGCGATAAACGCGCCGGCGAACATTGCCAACAGAAAGGCCTTAGCGATCGGCAGGTTAGCCTTGGTCACGCCGGCGGCCTCGGTCTTAGCCTCGATCGCGGCGGGCGTCAGGCAATCGGGAGCAGGATACTCCACCTTGGAATCTGCCATGTCAATCACTTCTTTCCTAATCAGCAGGGACAAGCGCTCCTATTGCTCCTGCCCCAAGCGGACAAAGTGGGAAAAGTCGTTGACGGCCACGGCGTCGTACACGGCGTCGACGGCGTCAAAGACCTCCGGGGACATGGGGTTGTAGAACTCCGTATCGCCCGGCTGAATCCCTATGAAGACGATATCTTCGCACGATTGCTCAATCTCTTCGATCAGAATCGACAAAGGGAGCGAATGCGTGGTGAACATCGACTTGCGGGCCACATCGCGCTTGTCGAGCAAACGGATGGCGCCGACGGGCAGCGCCATGTCGGCAGCATCGACCAAGACCAGACGCGGCGGACGCTCGCGCTTGACCTCGATGATGTCATCCTCGGGCGTTTGCCCGCCATCGATGGTGTACCAGCCGGCGATGGGTGCGTCCTCCATCTTTTTGGAGAGCACGGGGCCGGCGGCATCGTCGGCACGCAGCACGCTTCCCGCCGTGAGCACGATACCCGCAAACGGGGCGCCGTTCACACGTCCATCCACAACGCGACCCATTACTGCAACCTCCCCGTCAGATACACGCCCGACACATCGCGCACGCGCTCAACCAGATCGCGAAACTTCATTAAGAACGCGACCTGCTGGGCATGCAGGCCAAAGTCGTCGTCGAACACCGAGATGCCGGCCTTGGCCGACCCGCGAAAACCGCGCTCGTCGAGCAGCGCATCGCAGGCCTCGAGCAGCGACGGCACCGCCGCCTTGTCGAGCTGGCACTCGCCAAAGGAGCGGATGGCCTCGAACTTGGTCTTGGCCTCCCCCTCCGGCAACGCGTCGATAAGCGAATAGAACACGTTCACCGGCACCGACAGGCGCGGCTCAAAGCAGTCGAGCACGCCGGTGTGGTGGCCCACGGCGAGCGTGTAGTACAGCACGTCGCAGGCCTCCTGGGGAACGTCTTCCTCGGTCTCCACAAACTTACGCGTGAGCTCATAGAAGACCACCTGGTCGGGCGCATGGCCCAGGCAGGGGTCGGCGACGCCCTCGGCAGCCTCGTCGCTTGCGCGCGAGGCATCGCCAAAGGAGCCGCCGAGCATGCCGGGGCCCGCAAAGTAACCAGAGCGGTCCGTGAGCTCCATCTAGCGACCTCCGGCCAGCACCAGATCCTGCAGCGCCGAGTACACCTCGACGCGGCGAGGATCGTCCTGCTTGTCGATGAGCAGCGCCATGGCACCGCGGATATCGCCCTTGGGCGCGCCCTCGAGCGTATCCATAAACTCATTGGCCAGGTCGCGGCCGTAACGGTAGCCGCTCATGGCGCGAGCCTCGCGCTCGATGGCAACGCGCAGCTTGTACGGCACGCCGGGGTGCAGGATATCGGCCTGCTCGCCGGCGGTCTCCACCGTGGTCTCGGCATGGAGCTTTTGGTCCAGCAGGCCGAGTGCCATGGCAAAGCCGTAGATGGTCTGCGCGGGGCTGGGCGGGCAGCCGGGGATGTAGACATCGACCGGCAGAATCTTGTCCGTGCCGCCCCAGACGCAGTAGTTGTCGTAGAAGATGCCGCCGGTGCAGCCGCACGCGCCATAGGACACCACGATTTTGGGATCGGGTGCGGCCTCAAAGGCGCGCAGGGCCGGCATGCGCATGGCACGCGTCACGGCGCCGGTGTACAGCAGTACATCGGCATGACGGGGCGAGGGCACGACCTTGATTCCAAAGCGCTCGACGTCGAAGACGGGCGTGATGGAACCGAAGATCTCGATCTCGCAGCCGTTGCAGCCGCCGCAGTCAACACGGTAGACGTACACCGAGCGCTTGATCTTCTTAAGAAGGGTCGCCTTGGCCTTCTCGATGCTCTCGTCGAGCTCGATCTTGGTCGGGCGGTACTGGAGCCGCTCGGGCAAAAGCGTGGGTTCGGCCATGGTTACTCCTCCTTCGTATCAAAATCCATGATGATGCCCTCGACCGGCGCCGGACCAGCGGGGATCTCGGGCGCATCGGGGTTGAGCTCGCGGTCGATATACTCCGGGTTCACGCCGTGGCCGCCCAGATACTCCATGCCGGGGCCCTGGGGCTCGCCGGACGCAAGGGTCTCGTTGGCAGCCATGCCGCGCGCGTTGCCGGTCTTCACGGCCGAGGCGGCGCGCAGAGCGTCGAGCTCGCGCTTGCACTCCTGGCACATACCGACGGTACGGGCGGCCTGCTCGGCCTCCATGCCGCCGGTCTTTTGCAGCAGGCGCTTGGCGTAGTCGATCTCCTTGTGCGGGGCAAACGGCTTGCCGCAGCGCGAGCAGTGCTCGAGCGTGTAGACGCTCTTGCTGGTGAGGTCGTCTTTGCTCATGACGGCCAGCTCAAACTCCTCGGTGAGCTTGATGGCCTCCATGGGGCAGGCTTCCTCACAGCGGCCGCAGAAGATGCAGCGGCCGTAGTCGATCGACCAGGTGATGGTATCGGCCGCAAGGTCGGTGTCCATGCGAATGGCATCGGCCGGGCACGCCACGCCACAGGCACCGCAGGCGATGCAGAGCTCGGCATTGTGCTCGGGCTTGCCGCGCATGTCCTTGTTGGTGGGGAACGGCGCAAACGGGTACTTGACCGTCGCGTCGCCGGCCTTGGCGTTAACCTTCCAAAGCTTCAGCATATTAGAGCGCCTCCTCATCGAGCGGAGCGGCCATGGTGCCCTCGCCCGCAAGCGGCGACTTGTCGCGCCAGACGTTCTCGAACTGCTCCTTGTCGAGCACGTGGTCGCGCTTGGCGGCGACATCGGTCACCGTCACGCGGTCGGTGCAGGAGTAGCACGGGTCGAGCGAGCCGACGATCAGCGCCGCATCGCCTACGGTGTTGCCGCGGAACATGTAGCGCAGGACCGGCCAGTTGCTGTACGTGGCGGCCTTGGCGCGCCAACGGTAGCACTTCTGGTTATTGCCGAGCATGGCCCAGTGCACGTCCTCGCCGCGCGGCGCCTCGGTGGCACCGATGGCGTACTTGTGCGGGGTGTACTCCCAATCCGTGGTAAGGATGGGGCCCGACGGGCAGTTCTCGAGCATGGTCTCGATCATGTCGATCGAATCGTAGACCTCCTGGATGCGAACGGCGGTGCGGCCGAAGGCATCGCAGGTGTCTGCCGTGGCGGCGTGCATCTTTTGGACGTCCGGATCGGCGTAGCCGTCGAAGGGATGGTCAAAGCGCACGTCGCGGGCATAGCCCGAGCCACGCATGAGCGGGCCGACCGGCGAGAAGTCGCGTGCGATCTTGCGGTCCAGAATGCCGATGCCACTCGTACGCTCAATAAAGTTGGGCGTGGAGAGCAAGACGTCGACGAGCTCCTGAACCTCGGAGCGCAGCTGGTGGATGGTCGTGAGCGTGGAGAGCTTCTGCTCGGCCAAAATGTCGCGACGCACGCCGCCGATCACGTTGAGACCGTAGGTCTTGCGGTGACCGGAGAGCTTCTCGGCCAGGTCCATAGACTTCTCGCGGACGCGGAAGAACTGCTGGAAGCCGGAGTCGAAGCCGGTGTAGTGCGATGCGAGGCCAATATTGAGCAGGTGTGAGTGCAGACGCTCGACCTCAAGCATGATGGCGCGAATGTACTGGGCGCGCGGCGGGACATGAATGCCCTGGGCGCGCTCGACGGCCTCGGCATAAGCCACCGAGTGGGCGCAGCCGCAGATGCCGCAGATACGGTCGGCGAGGAACGTCACGGCGTCATAGTTCAGGCGCGTCTCGGCGACCTTCTCCATGCCGCGGTGCACGTAGAACAGACGATAGTCGGCGTCGACAATCGTCTCGCCCTCGACGAACAGGCGGAAGTGGCCGGGTTCGTCGGAGGTAATGTGCAGCGGGCCCATGGGAACGAGCGTGGTCTCCTTGCCCTTGGTGTCGGCCAAGAACTCGTAGTTTTCCATGTCGCTCGCGGGAGCGGGACGGAAGCGGTAGTCCATGGAATCCTTGCGCAGCGGATACAGGCCGCTGGGCCAATCGTCGGGCAGCACCAGGCGACGACGATCGGGCAGACCCTCGGGGATCAGGCCGAACATGTCGCGCAGCTCGCGCTCGCCCCACACGCAGGCGGGGACGAACGGCGTCACGGACGGGAACGTCATCTTGGCGGGATCGACCTCGGTGCGCACGGTCACCCAGCCGGGGTCCTCCCCCTCCATGGAGATGACGTAGTACACGGCGTAGCGACCGCACAGACTGCGCTCGTCGTTGCCGATGATCACGGGAATCCAGCCGTAGCGCTCGTAATACAGGTAGTGGACGGCCTCGGGCAGCTTGTCCTGCTTGACGGTAATCGTCAGCTGGTCCTCGCACTGCCACTCGACCTTCTCGATGCAGCCCGGAACGGCGCGGCGCAGGGCCTCGACATGGCTCTCGCAGCGACGGGCATACACCTTGTTCTCAGTTTCAATCATTCGTTACTCCACCTCGCTCTGAGCGGTCTCGGTACCGAACACAGCGCGGTACATCGGCGTCGCGTGAAGTTCCTCGGTGCTCTGCTCGAGCACGATGCCGGTCGCGGTCTCCACACCGTGCACGAGGGGCAGCGGGGTGGCGATGCCAAACCACAAGATCATGACAGCCAGGATGATTTCGGGGATAAGCATGAGCGCCGGTGCCTCATGCTTGCCCATGCCCTGGGGCGCATGGCCGAATACCGACTTGAGTGCGATGCGGGTGAGCGCGGAGATGGCCACGGTAAGACCGAGGGCGACCACGACGACCAGCCACATGGGGCCGGCGGTAACACCGGCGACAAAAGTCAGGAACTCGGAGATAAACATGCCAAAGGGCGGGAAGGCACCAAGACCGAGCAGCGCCAGGACGGCGAGCGCGGCGGTTGCGGGAGCAACCTCGACGACGCCCTGGATCTTGGCCAGGCTACGCGTGCCAAAGGCGTGTTGGATGTTGCCGGACACGCAGAAGGCAAGCGTCTTGGTAAAGCCGTGGAACACGCAGTGCAGCAGGGCCGCGGCGATACCCAGCGGGCCACCGATACCCAGGCACAGGGCGATAACGCCCACGTTCTCCACAGACGAGTACGCAAAGCGGCGCTTGAGGTCGTCCTGGCGGAACATCGAAAGCGCCGCCACCAAAATGGACAGCGTGCCGACGATCAACAGCAAAAGCTGCGGATACTCGGCGCCCACGGCCTGGATAGTAAAGCCGTAGAAGCGCATGATCACAAGCATGGCGCACTTAAGCAGCACGCCCGAGAGCAGGGCCGAGACAGGGCTCGGGGCCTGGGAGTGGGCATCGGGCAGCCAAGTGTGCATGGGGAACAGGCCGGCCTTGGTGCCAAAGCCGATCACGATAAACGCAAAGGCGAGGCGCATGAGCGTCGGGTCGAACTGGTCGGCATACGGCAGCACGCACGACAGGAATGCGGCCTCGTGGGCGTTGGGAATCACGTCGGCGGCGTTGGCGTAGATCAGCAGCGTACCGAACAGGCCAAAGGCCACGCCGGCGGTGCAGACCATCGCATACTTCCAAGAAGCCTCGAGGGCCGTCTTGTTCTTGTAGATACCCACGAGGAACACAGTGGAAAGCGTGGTTGCCTCCACGGCGGCCCACGTGAGGATCATGTTGTTGGACAGGCACGCGAGCAGCATGGTGAACACGAACAGGCTAAACAGCGCAAAATACTGCTTGGCGCGCTCGGCGGGCATGGAGCCCTCCTCGATATCGGCCTTTACATAGGGCAGCGAGAACAGCCCCGTGAGAAAACCGATAAAGCCGATGAGCAGCACAAAGATGGCGCCCAGCGAATCGAGGTGAAACCACAGGCCAAGAGCGCTCGCGGTGTCGCCGCTCATAAGGACGTCACCTGCCGTCACAATCGACAGCACCAGGACGGCTGCGACGGAGACCAGGTTGAGACCGGCAAACACGTTATAGGACGTGTTCTTGGGCAAAAACGCCATGACCAGCGAGAACACCAAAGGAGTCGCGAGCAGGGCGAGAATCAACGTTTCCATGGACTACCCCCTCAGCTCGGACAGGTCGCGCGCATCGAGCGAGTGGGAGTCGTCCCAAATGCGACGCACGACGATGGACATGATGATGACGGCAAAGATGGCGTCGGTGGCGATGCCGATCTCGATGATTTCGGGAGCGGTGGGGGCCAAAAGCGCGAGCGTCACGTGGCTACCGTTTTCCATAAGGCAGTATCCAAAGATCTGCTTCATGATGTTGCGCTGCGAGATGATGCAGGTGAGGCCTACAAAGAAGTGAGCGAAGCTAATAGCGAGCGCAGACGTTGCGACCTCGGCCGTGGGCAGGCTGATCTGCGTCACGACGGCAAAGCAGATCGCGACCTCGACGGCGATGATGCAAATGGCCCACGCGGGCTTAAGGCCGGCCTTGAGCGATGCGTCACTCGGCTCGCCCATCTTCTTGTATGCGCGGTTGAGGATGTAAGGGACCAGGACGACCTTAGTGATAAAGGCAGATCCAGCCCACATAAGCAGCTCCTTCGCACCAGTGGTGACACCGAGCGTGGCGAGAAGCCCCACGAGCACCAGCGACTGCACCGCATACCAGTTGATGGCATGTTTGATGTTCTTGGAGACAACCACCATGGTGGACGTGACGATCAGAAGGCCGCCAAGGATGTTGACGATCGAATAACCCATGTCGTTCTACCTCCTAACCGATCCAGCCGGCCGAAAGCGGGCCGCTGACGATGACCATGATGATGAGCACGATGAACACAAACGCCATCGCGCGGGGAAGCGGGGCTCCCGCAGCGACCTCTTCGCTCGGCTCGCCGGGGAGGCAATAGCCCATCCACTTGAGGAACCAGGCAAAGGTGGCTACGGTCTCGGCAACCATGATGCACACGAGCACCAGGATCGCAACGTTGCCGGCACCCACAGAAAAGCCGCCGGCGATGATCTGGAACTTCGAGAAGAACGTGTTCATGGGCGGCACGCCGGCAATGGCGAGCGCCGCGACACCAAAGCCCACGCCCGAGACCGGATACTTCTTTACGATGCCGCGAAGCTTGGGCAGCATACGCGTGCCGAGCGTAAAGGAGAACGAACCGGCGATCAGGAAGAACAGCGTCTTGGCGAAAGCGTGGTTGAAGATGTGGCACACGGCGCCATCAAAGGCCAGCTGGCTGCCAAAGACCGAAAGGCCCAGACCAAAGAACACATAGGAGAGCTGGGCGATCGTGGAGAAAGCCAGCAGGCGCTTCATGTCCTTTTGCGGCAGGTACATAAGGAAACCAAAGAGCATGGTGACCATGGCGTCGATAATGGCGACCCAGCCCACGATCTCGGGAATCTCGCCGGCAGAGACGAGTGCACGCGCGAACACGCACACACCGACCTTGACCATCGAGGCACCATGCAGGTAGGCCGAAACAGGCGTCGGCGCCTCCATGGCCGAAGGCAGCCACATGTACATGGGAACCTGTGCGGACTTGGCCCAGGCCGCAAACAGCACGAGCAAAAGGACGATAGCCTTGAGCTTGGCGTCGAGGCCGGCAATCGCGGTAATGGCGAAGGTACCGGTGTGGGCAAACACGATGGCGGCGCCCAGATACAGGCCGAGCGCACCGATATGCGTGATGATCAGAGCCTTCATGCCGGCCTTCTTGGCCGTAGGCGTCATGTAGTAGCTAATGAGGCCCCAAGAGCACGCACCCGTGATCTCAAAGAACACGAGCTGGCCCAAAAGGGTCGAGCTGTACACGAGGCCGGCCATGGCGCCGATGAAGGTCGCGAGATACGCGTAGAAGCGACGACGCGGCGCATCGGGATGCTCACGGTTATTCTCGCTCATATAGGGAATTGAATAGATCACGACAAGCAGGCCGATACCCACAAAGGCGGGCGCGAGCAGCGTGCTCATGCGATCGAAAGTGAATCCCATGACGAGGGTCTGCCCAAACGAGATCAGGGGGACCTGCGTGTCGGGCATGCCGGCGCCAGCAAAATTCGCGGCGAGGGCGATGGTGCAGACCGTCGAGACGGCGGCACCCAAAACGCTGAACCACTTGGCGTACGGACGGGGGAACAGGGCGACGAGCACCGAGGCCACCATCGGGGCCGCGATCGCGACCAAGCCGAGAAGGGACAGACTGACTGCAAATGACATTGTTTCTCCCTTCTCCTACACGCCGACGACCACGAAGACAAACGCCAGAACGGCGATGCCCACGACGGCCCAGGTCTGATTGCCGAGCACCTTAAAACGCGAGCGCGAGCAGGAGTTCTCGATCACGCCGCACACGACAAAGTCGATAATGCACTTCACCAGGAAGATGACCGCGCCCAGAACGGCGGCGGCGCCCACGGTCGCGGGCTCACCCCAGGGGACGAAGATCGCGCAGAACCAGGCGACGACCAGGACCTGCTTCATGGACATGGCAAGCTTGGCCATCGCAAGCGACGGGCCGGAAAGCTCGGCGAGCGGACCCTCCTGAATTTCCTGCTCGGCCTCGGCCTGGTCAAACGGCAGCTTGCCGAGCTCCATGTAGCAGGCAATCGCAAAGGCGATACCGGCGAGGATCACGGCGATCGGCGCGTCGATGGCACCCGTCATGACGTGCTGACCCATGGTGGCGATGTCGGTGGAGCCGCACACCAGGGCGGCGGCAAACAGCGCCAGCAGCATGGACGGCTCGATGAGAACGCTCATGAGCAGCTCGCGAACGCCTCCGATACCGGCGTAGGCGTTGGACGAATCCACGCCGCAGAGGGCGAAGAAGAAGCGGGCGAGCGCCAGGCTATACATGATGGTGATGGCGTCACCAAAGACCGGGATGGGGCTTTGTGCCGTAAAGAGCGGCAAGCCCATCGCGAGCATAAAGGCAACGGCGAAGAACAGCGGCGGCATAATGCGCAGCGCAAAGCTCGCGTCCTCGCTCTGGGACTCGGGGCGCGCAAAGAGCTTGGCCAGGTCGCGGTAGTCCTGCATGATGCTTGGGCCGCGACGGTTGTGCATCTTGGCGCGAATCACGCGGCCGAGACCGGAGAAGAACGGCGCGACGGCCATGACGACCACGCCCTGCAGAACGGCAAGTACGATGTTGTTCATGCTCTCCCCTCCTTAACCCATTTGCACGGCGAGCACGAGGAACACCACGAGTGCCGCGACGATGTAGCAGATATAGATGCTGTAGTTGCCGCCCTCGAGCTTGGTCGCGAGGTCGGCGAGCTTCTCGACACCCTTATGCGGGGCATCGACGAGAACCTTGTCGGGTACGGGCTCCACAGCCTCGGCCACGCCGGTGAGCTTCTGGAAGAAGTGCGCGATGGACCAGCAGACGGCCGTGCAGCGGTCGCGCAGCGTGTAGAGCGGCTGCATAAACCAGGACACCTCGGAGGCAAAGGTCGTGGCCACGACGGGCATATGCTCGTTGGGAGCATAGCCGCATGCCCACGGCTGGGACTTCTGCACCTTGCCGACGGTCTTGAGCTTGCGATAGCCGCAGGCAAGGCCGACAAGCACCACGAGCGCAAGAGCGATCGCGGGCGTGGAGGTGGCAGCGCCGGAGTACTGGTTCATGAGCTCCATACCCTCGGCGGCAAACACGCCACCGTACGGATGCAGCACGGACGCGGCGACATCGACCAGCACGGGCGCGATCACGGGAGCGCCAATGCCCAGCACGACGCAGATGGCCGCGAGCAGGCCCTGCGCAAACACCATGGGGGCGGGAACCTCCTTGGCATTGGCCGCGGCCTCGGAGCGGGGCGCGGAGGCAAAGGAGACGCCGTAGGCCTTGACGAAGCACGTGACAGCCAGCGCGCCGGTAATGGCGAGCGCGACGGCAGCGAACACGGCCACGATCATGACGGCCTTGTCGCCCTGCATGGCGGCGTTAAACAGCGACTGGTAGGTAAACCACTCGGACACAAAGCCGTTGAAGGGCGGAATGGCCGAGATGGCAAGCGCGCCAATGAGGAAGCAGATGGCCGTTGCCGGCATACGACGGAACAGGCCGCCCATCTTCTCCATATTGCGCGTACCCGTGGAGTACAGTAGCGCACCGGCGCCCAAGAACAGCTCGCCCTTAAACATCGCGTGGTTAAACGTGTGGTAGAGGGCGGCCATCAGAGCCAGGACGGCGATGCCGACCGAGTCGAGCGCCATGGCGGCCATGGAGGCGCCGACGCCGAGCAGAATGATGCCGATGTTCTCGACGGAGTGATAGGCCAGCAGACGCTTAATGTCATGCTCCTGCAGGGCGAAGGCCACGCCGAGGACCGACGAGATCGCACCGAAGACCATGACCATAAGGCCCCACCAGACCTGAACGCCCGAGGCGGAGAGCAGGTCGAGGCCAACCTTGAGGATGCCGAAGATACCGATCTTGATCATGCCGCCGGACATGAGGGCCGACACGTTGGACGGAGCCTCGGGATGTGCCTTGGGCAGCCAGCCGTGCAGCGGAATGATACCGGCCTTGGCACCAAAGCCAAAGAAGGCGAGCACGAAGCACACGGATGCGACCGCGGGGCTAAACTGCGTTGCGCGGAAATCCGCAAAGGCAAACGAGCCACCGGCGAAGTTGGTCATGGTGAGGAAGCTCGCCATGATGAGCACAAAGCCCACGTGAGCGATCACAAAGTAGAGCCAACCGCCATGGATGGAGTTCTCATTCTCCTCGATCACGACCAGGAAGTACGAGGTCAGCGACATGAGCTCAAAGGCAACCAGGAACCAAAACACGTTGTCGGCGGTGATGACGAGCATCATGGACGCCACGAAGGTGTTAAAGAAGAAGCCGGCGCGGCCCTTTTTGCCCGGGTACTCATCAAAGTAGTTGAGACCGTAGATCGAACCGGCAAACGCGAGCACCGAGATGAGCGCCACGAACAGGCCGGACAGCTGATTGAGCAGCAGCTGGAAATGGGCAAACGGGAAGAACACGATGGTGTCGACCGACGTGACATCGCCCAGCACGGCCTGGATACCGGCCACAAACGAAAGCACCGCAGCGACGGCACCGATAAGGCAGCCGGCGGACTTGGCGGCGTTATCGGCCTTGATCAGCAGAACCGAGGCGAGCGCACCGATGCACGAGACGGCAAGCGATGCGATAAACAGCGTCATGCTATCCATTGTTTTCGCTCCCTTCTGCTTTCTCGGACAGGCCCTGGGCCACAGCAGTGACGTTGACGGCCGGGCCGTTTTCGATCGAGCGCAGGCGCTTGGCCTCGTCGAGCTCGCGATCGGCCGCGCCGCCCATAACGGTCAGCGCCTTGGTGGGGCACGCCGCCACACAATGCGGGCCGTCCGGATCGAAGGCGCACAGGTCGCACTTGACAGCGCAGGTGTACTGGCCGGGAGCCCACGTAAGCAGGCTGCTCAGGGACTTAGGATACGAAGGCGTCGGGTCGCACATGCCTGCGACACCGGCGATAGACGTGCCATCGGGATGGATGGCTCCGAAGGGGCACGCGATGGCGCACAGCCTGCACCCGATGCACTCCTGCTCCTTGACGTGGATGCGGTCGCCATCGTGCTCGATGGCATTCACCGGGCAGACCTCGGCGCAGGGGGCACCCTCGCAATGGTGGCAGGCAAGGGCGGCCGAAATACCGCCGGTCTTCACGAGCGCCAGGCGCGGCGTATCCTGAAGACCCTGCATCCGGTGGGCGTCGGCACAGGCGGACTGGCATGTTCCGCAGCCGATGCACCTCTCCGGGTTGATGTCGATGAAGCGGTTCATCCCCACTTCCTTTCAAAATAACGGGCCGGGCTCCCGAACGTACGGGACGCCCGGCCCAAAAAGCCAACGAGAACGGGACTACACGATTTGATTCACGTGTGTCTCGTCGTCGAACTTGGCGGCGCCGGGCTCAACGTCCTGAGGAGCGGCGGCGTCCACCAGAGCCTGCTTGAGCTCGGTGTATTGACGCTCCACCTCGCCCTCTGCCCAAACCTGGTCGGCAATGGCGTCGACCTGGCAGGCGGAGAACTTGTCCTCGGGCGTATGCGAGACCGGGTCGACCTTGTGCATGGTCAGCTCGTTGCACTTGCCGATCCACCACTGGTAGGTCATATAGACCGTGCCCTTGTTGATACGGTCGCTCACGTCGGCGCGGCTGTATACCTGGCCGCGGCGGCTGTGAATCGAGACGATGTCGCCGTTCTTGATGCCGCGCGCCTGGGCGTCCGCGGGATTCATGCGGACAAAGCCGGGCTCGTCGGCGAGCAGCGCCAGCGTCTTGCAGTTGCCGGTCATCGAACGGCAGCTATAGTGGCCGACCTCGCGGACGGTGCACAGGATGAGCGGGTACTCATCGTCGGGAAGCTCAGAGGGCGCCTCCCAGTCGTGCGCCATCAGGTTGGCGCGGCCGTCCTTGGTGGTGAACTTGCCACCAGCGAACATATCGGCCGTGCCGTGGTCGTTCACATCGGTGCTCTTGACCGGCCACTGGGCGTAACCGCCCTCGGGAGCCATCTTCTCGTAGGTTGCGCCCACAAAGTTGGGGCACAGGCTAATGCACTCGTTCCAGATCTGCTCGGTGTTGTCGTAGTGCATGGGATAGCCCATGCGCGTAGACAGGTCCGCGAAGATCTCCCAGTCGTGGCGGCACTCGCCCTTGGGCGGAACGGCCGCGTCAAAGTGCTGGAAGCTACGGTCGGATGCGGTAAAGACACCCTCGTGCTCGCCCCAAGAAGTGGCAGGCAGGATGACGTCGGCGAGCATGGTCGTCTGCGTCATAAAGATGTCCTGGCAAATGAACAGATCCAGCTCGGAGAGCGTCTTGCGCATACCGGCCGAATCGGGCTCGGTCTGAACCGGGTCCTCGCCGTAGTTGTAGAAGCAGTGCACCTTGCCCTCGTCGACCAGGTGGCCCAGGTCGGTGAGCTTGTAGCCCTCCTCGAGCGGGAGCTTTTCCTCGGGCACGCCCCAAGCCTTGGCAAACTTGGCACGCACTGCGGGGTCGGTGACTTTCTGGTAGCCAGGGTACAGGTTGGGCAGCATGCCCATATCGCAGGAGCCCTGGACGTTGTTCTGACCGCGCACGGGCGCGAGGCCGGAGTTGGGTTTGCCGATCTGGCCGGCAACGCAGGCGATGGAGGCGATGGTGTGCACCGTCTTCAGGTTCTGCTTCTGCTGGCATACGCCCATGCCCCAGCCAATGATGGCAGAGGGCTTCGCCGTGGCGTACATCTCGGCAGCTTGGTGGATCAGCGCGGGCTCGACACCCGTGATGTCCTGGACGGATTCGGGAGTGTAGTTCTTGATGGTCTCCCACCACTCGTCAAAGCCGTTCGTATGCTCGGCGACGAATTCCTTGTCGTAGAGGCCATCGTTGACCAAGCAGTTGGCAAAGGCGTTGAGGAACGCGACATTGCAACCGTTCTTGATCGGAAGGTAGAGATCGGCGATACGCGCGGTTTCGATATGGCGCGGGTCGGCGACGATGATCTTGCAACCCTTTTCTTTGGCTCGCACGATACGCCTTGCGACGATGGGGTGCGAATCGGCAGGGTTATAGCCGAAGAGGAAAATGCAGCCCGCATCCTCCATACCGGGGATGGAGCATGACATGCAACCTGAACCAACCGTGTCCATCAGACCGAGGACAGTAGGGCCGTGTCAAGTACGGGCGCAGTTGTCCACGCTGTGGGTGCCGATGCACGCACGCGTAAACTTCTGCATGACGTAGTTCGCCTCATTGCCGCCGCCTCGCGAAGAGCCGGTGGTCATGACAGCGTTAGGACCATATTCGTCAATTATGGCCTGCATCTTAGATGCGGTGAAATCCAGCGCCTCGTCCCAGCTTACGCGCTCAAGATCCGCGCCCTTAGTGCGGCGGATCATCGGGTGCAGTACGCGAGGAGTCAAGATCTTGGTGTCGTTGATGAAGTCGTAGCCGCTCATGCCCTTAAGGCACAGCTCGCTCTGGTTGGTGATGCCGTTGAGCGGTTCGGTACCCACGACCTGGCCGTTTTGGACCAGGAGGTTAAACTGGCAACCGGCGCCGCAGTACGGGCAGATCACTTTATGCTTCTCCATGACACCCTCCTTCCTTTCTCTGCTACCGATCAATCGGTACGTATTTGACAATCGTTGGGCTTGTATGGCCGCCCGCCTACGCCTCGTTTTCGATGGTGGCGCGGGCACGCTCGGCAGTCAGTTCCGCCAAACGCTCCTCGTCTACCAGGGTGAGGCCCTTAGTCGGGCACGCCTCGGCACACGCCGGACCGCCGGGACGGTCCACGCACAGGTCGCACTTGAGCACGAAGCTCTTAGTCTGCGAACCCACGCGAACGTCGCCCATCAAGACCGGAACCTGCGTGGTCGCCACGCTCACGGCGCCAAAGGGGCAGGCCATGACGCAGCTCTTGCAGCCGATGCAGTTGTCCTCGTTAACGCCGATGCGATGGTTCTTTGGATCAAAGAACAAGGCGCCCGTAGGACAGGCCTTCGCGCACGGGGCATCCTCGCAGTGATGGCAAGCCACCGGTGCGGAGATCTCGTACGTACGCGTCACGCGCAGGCGCGGCGCGGCGATGTTACCGGGGATGTCGTGCGCCTCGATGCACGCCGCCATGCAGGTTTGACACCCAATGCAGCGCGAGGAATCGGCTACGACTCGTTTATTGCCCATGTTGTTCACTCCCTCCTGAATCCCTTGTCGGAGAGACCCTGTCGACATTGCCCCAGGCCGCCCGTGACCTGGCATCGACGTATCGAATGCATGCGGCGAAACAGGCACTCGGTAGAATTTCCCCAACGGTATACAGGTTGAATATACGCAGTTGCAGGGGGCAAACTTGAGCTTAACCCCTGCAATACGGGTGTATTGCAGGGGTTTTGGCAGGTTGGAATTATTCTCGATAGGATATAAAAGCGAGTGTATTACACGCGTACGCCCAAGAAGGATTTCACGCTCGCTTCTGAAGGATGTAGTACGTTTGTAATAATGTTCACACTCAATTACTCGAGTGCAATAAAGTAGTTGTTATAGAAATGGCTATTACTAGCCAAAGCTGTATTTGACTATTCATATTGCACGCTCATTAAGGGAGGCCAGTGATGTCATCGACTCAAAAACGAGCCATCCTGCAGGTGCGCATTCGCGAGGAAGACAAGCAGCATGCCGAGCGTCTCTACGACGCCATGGGCACATCGCTCGCCGAGGCCGTACGTCTATTTGTCGCGCAGAGCATTTTGATGTGCAAGCTTCCCTTTCAGCCGGTCGCCGTACGCTCAAAGGACGGCACCGCCGCATATGGATCGCTCAAAGCATATGGGGACCCCAATCGTCGCTCCGAGGAACGCAATGCCTGGATTGAATACCTTGCTACAGAAAGCGACGATTCGATTTTGGGTCCCGAGGAAGTAGATATCCGTGAGTAGCACCATCATCGACGAGACCGTCATCCTACGCTACCTGCTTGACGACGACGAGGTTCTGTCACCGCGCGCCGCAAAGGTCATCGCCACGCGCACCGCTCGTGTCTACCCCGAGATCATCGCGCGCGTCGTGGTCACGCTGCGCGACGTCTATAAGGTTCCCCGCGTTGAGATTGCTGCGGCCATGAAAAGGCTGCTCGATGACGTCATGGTCGACGAGCCCACCGTTGTCGCCCTTGCCATCAAGCTCTTTGGCAAGACCCATATGGACTTTACCGACTGCCTCCTCGCAGCCCGAACCGCGATCTACAACGATGATGTCGTGAGCTTTGGTAAGCCCATCATCCAAGGCATGATCGATTACCGCCACAAGCGCCAAACCGCAGCCGAAGCCCGCAGCAGCCGCAACCGTAGCACCGATGCCACCATCGACAAGCTCCGCCACCACGGTCGCCACTAACCGACAGGCAACGGCATCGCCCGCCCCTCAACCCCATCCCCTCCTAAGTTGCGGTGAAATAGTTCCTGGATTCAGGCTTATTCGAGCTTTTCGGGAACTATTTCACCGCAACTTTCTGTAAGGGTGGTTTTAGTGCCGCCGAGGGGCACTAATCAACCGTTTGCCGATATGTTTGGCTCTAACTCATGACTCTGACCTGCCCCGTCAAGCTTTTGGTCAGTTCATGGCAAGGTCTGGCGGACCAAATATGGGATAGCGTAGTGTCATTCACTCCCCCTCGAGACCATGGGGTCGAAAATGAGTCATAATAAACGCTGTTCCAAACCGCAAGTAGAGCTGTTCTTCCGGTTATTCGAGGCCCATCATGGCGGGCACCTGTTTGTAGCTACCAAAAAATGGGATGAACGCTGTGCCTACGCGCTCATGCAAAAAGAGATGATTATTCGACTCTACAACCATGTCTACGCTGATTCCGCGTATTGGAATGACCTCGGCGTCGAAAATCGCATCTTTCAATTGGCATCCGCTATTGCGATCGTTGAACCGGATGTCGTGTTTTGTGGAGCAACGGCGGCACTGCTCTATGGCATCGGTTCTGCATATTCGCTTCTCGACAAGGTGCAAGTGCTGCTGCCGCGTTCCACCAGACGCGATATGTACGAATTCGTTGAATACCGACGCTGGCGGCCGGGCGACGTATGGCAGCTCGGCCCGTTTACGTTAACGGATCCATATCGCACGGTGGTCGACATCGCCCGAACGAGCGCTTTTCGATATGCACTAGGCTATGTCGACGGGTTGGCTCGTGAGTACGGTGTCGAGCGTGAAGAATTGCGTGCATATGCACAAGGGAACTGCCGCGGACTGCATGGCATCGCGCGCGCATTTGACTTTTTTGAACATATGGATGGCAGATCGGATAACGGTGGAGAATCCGAAGCACGGGCGGCAATGATTCTGGCGGGAGTTGCCGCTCCCGAACTTCAGGTTGAAATCACTCGACCGGGAAACGCCGGCTATTATTTGGCAGATTACGGCTGGCAGATGCCAAACGGCTCTTGAATGCTGGCTAAGCTGCATGGACTAGGCAAGTTTGAGGACGATGCCCAAAATGATCCGGAACATACTGCGGCAAAAACCTATCGAGCCGCCCTCATACGCGACGCGAACCTGCGTGCAATGGGCCACAACGTCATTCATTTCAAGCTCTCAGACACCTACGATGTCAAAGCATTCGGCTCTATGATGCGCGGCTACGGTATACCAACCACAAAACCCTACGCAGACTCCTGACCGGCTGCCCTCATCTTCTCGACAACAAAACCCATCATCGACCCAGCCCGCTCGGCCTCAATAAGTTGCGGTGAAATAGTTCCTGGATAACAGCTTTTGTGGCTAATCCAGGAACTATTTCACCGCAACTTAGGAGGGGATGTGGGGCAGCATCGATTCCCGTCGACCCGTACATTTACGAAAATGGCTCTGGTCCCAAAAGGAGCCAGAGCCGTTCGTCTATCTAATGGAGCGGGCGACGGGAATCGAACCCGCGTCATCAGCTTGGAAGGCTGGGGTTCTACCATTGAACTACGCCCGCAAGATATGGTCGGGACGACAGGATTTGAACCTGCGACATCCTGCTCCCAAAGCAGGCGCGCTACCAAACTGCGCCACGTCCCGAAGGTGTTGAGCAGCTAAGGTCTAAACCTTGCGTGTCCCAAAGCGAAGGAAATTATACGGGAGACTCCCCGCCTGTGCAAGCGTAGAAACCCTAGCTCCTCGAATGTGCGACAAACTGGCTATGGAGCAGGCCAATCACAAATGCAACCACGGCGACCGGCGCCCACGCGGCTCCAATATCCGCCAGCGGCAGCGCATCGAACGGCAGCCACGTACCCACAAAGAACGCATCGCGGACCGAGGTGATCACACTCTGCACAGCAACCACGCCGCCGACCCAGACCCACACCTGCGGATGAGCGTCGCAAAAGCCGTGCACCAGGCCCATCAGTACCAGCACGATGGCAACGGGATACAAGGCGTTGAGCATGGGCACCGAGAACATGAGGATCACGTCGAGGCCCACGTTGGAAAGCACGCACGAAAACGCCGCGAACACAAAGGCGAGAACCGCAAAGGGACGGTGCATGGCCTCCTCGGAGGCCTCCGCTCCCCCTTCGACCACATACGTCTCGCAGAAGTAGCGCGAGCAGCAACTGATAAGGCCGATGCACACGTTCATGCAGGCGAGGAAAAAAATCGCAAAGACCACGACCGTGCCGACAAGACCAAAGTGCATAGAGGCCGAACGGGCGAGGATGGCGGCGCCGTTGGTGACATCGGGCATAACCGTGCCGAGCTGCATACCGGCAAGGCCCAAGCCGCAGTAGATGATGGCCATGAGAACGCCAGCGATCACACCGGAACGCGAAATCTCGAAGGCCACGCGCTTGTCATCGGTAACACCCAACTCGTGGATGGTCTCGGCGATGATGATGCCGAAGGCGAGCGACGCGAGCAGGTCCATGGTCTGATAGCCAGTCAGAAAGCCCTGCACGGCAGCGCCTGTATCGTAGGGAGCCTGCGGCGCGGCAGCCGGCCCCAGCGGCGAGATCACGGCGGCACCCACGACCAGCACGATGAGCGCAATGAGCGCGGGACCCGTAATGCGCCCGAGCACGCGCGTGATAACGCCCGGACGCAGCGTGAGCGCAAACGCGACGACAAAGAAGCCAACGGCAAACACCAGGCGAGCCGTGCCGAGCGAGACGCCCTCGGGCAGCAGCGGAACCAGCATCTCGAAGGCCGTGGAGCTCGTGCGCGGAATAGCCAGGCACGGGCCGATGGCCAGATACACCGCCGCAACAAAGAACTCGCCAAACTTAGGATGCACGCGCCCAGCCAGATCGCGGGCCGTGCCGGCGAGCGCGACGGCGATAAATCCCATAACAGGCAGACCGATAGCAGCAATCAAAAAGCCGATCATGGCAAGCGGCGTGGCGGTACCGGCCTGAAGTGCCAGCAACGGCGGAATGATGAGGTTACCGGCGCCAAAGAGCATCGAGAACAGCGCAATGCCGACGGTAACGACATGGTCGGAGCGCAGGCCGCGCGGAGCGGATGAGGCCATAGGCACACCTTTCGGGTCGAAACAAAAACGGGACGGGCAAAAACACCCGTCCCGCAAGTATAAACGGTCTAGCAGGCTAAATCGTGCAAAGCGTCAATCGCAGTGTCGACTTCCTCGTCCGTGTTGAAATACCCAAACGAGAAGCGAACGACACCCTGGCGTTCGGTCCCGAGCGCGCGGTGCATGAGCGGAGCACAATGGGCACCGGGGCGCGTCGCAATCCCCCACCCTTGCATGAGCGCGTCCGAAATCTCGGCCGAATCGATATCGGCTACGTTGAGCGACACAATCGCAGAGCGCGTCGACTGGTCAAAGGCACCGTAGAGCTTAATCCCCGGAATCTTGCGCACACCGGCAAGGAAGCGATCAGCGAGCACACGCTCGTGGGCAGCAATCGCCTCGAACCCACCCTGGGCCTCGATAAAGTCGAGGCCAGCGGAAAGACCCGCGATGCCATGGCCGTTGAGCGTGCCCGCCTCAAGGCGCGTGGGCCACTCAAGCGGCTGCAGTGGCTCGAAGCTGTGCACGCCCGTGCCGCCCATGGCCCACGGAGCCACGTCAATGCCCTCCGCCACGGCCAGGCCGCCGGTGCCTTGGGGTCCCATGAGCCCCTTGTGGCCGGTAAAGCACACGACGTCGAGCCCCATGGCTTGCATATCGATATACGCCGTACCGGCAGTCTGAGAGGCATCGACGATCACCAGCGCGCCGGCCGCATGGGCGATGGCAGCAACACGCGAAACGTCGACCGCGTTGCCGGTCACATTGGAGGCATGCGTCACCACCACGGCGCGCGTACCGGGCGTGACCAACCGCTCGAGCTCGTCGTAGTCGAGCACGCCGTTCGCGTCGCAGCTCGCATGATCAACGGTCACACCCTGCTCCGTCGCTAGGCGATTGAGCGGACGTAGCACGGAGTTGTGCTCGAGCACCGTTGTGACCACACGGTCGCCGGGGCGCACCACGCCATTGATGGCGGTGTTGAGCGCCGCAGTGGAGTTGGGCGTAAAACAAACATGGTCAGCACGCGGGCAACCCAGCAAGCGCGCAAGCTTGGCACGGCAAGCGTGAATCGTACGAGCGGCATCGAGGGCACCCGACGTGGCGCCGCGCCCGGCATTGCCGAGCGAACACATCGCCTGCGTCACGGCATCGATGACCGCCTGCGGCTTGTGCATGGTCGTCGCCGCGTTATCCAGGTAGATCATCGCACGACCTCCCACATATCGATCACGGTATAGCCCTCGGTAGAAACGCCCGCCGTGGCAAGCTCGCCGCGCAGCAGCTCCTCATCAGCAGGCGACGCCTTCCACGCCAGGCCACAGCCGGCAGCGACCTCCCCGGGCACGGGAATCGTACGCCCGGGAAGGCCGCGCTCGATGCACAGGGACTCACAGCCCATGGCGGCCGCCGTGGTGGGAAACGTGATGACAAGCGCCGGGCGCTTCTCCCTCATGGCAACTCCAACCAATACGCTACGGGCGCACAACGCGCACGGCCTGCTCCATCTTCTCCACGATCACGTACATGTTGGTGACCTCGCCCACCGCAAGCTGGTCTTTAATGCCAAAGTGGTCCAAGCAGGTACCGCAGGTGAGAATCTCGACGCCCTGCCCGGCCAGACCCTTCAGGTCGTCGAGTACCGGAGAGCCCTCGACGGTGAGCTTGGCACCGCCGTTGTAGAACAGCATGGTCGCGGGCAGCTCCTCCTGCTGCGTCACGGCAAAGATAAAGGCCTTCATGAGCTTGTGGCCCAGCTCATCGTCGCCACGGCCCATGCAGTCGGTGTAGACGGAAATGACGAGTTTGCCCTTGCCGGCGCTGGCATCACAGAAAGCGGCACCGTCCTGCTCGGGATCCGCAACGGCCACGGCACCGGCAGTCGCGACGGTCACGTGCCACTCGGCGTCCGAGATCTTCTCGACCGAGGCCGTGCAGCCCTTCTCCTGCGCCATCTTGGAAATGTTCTTGACGGCGGTCTCATTGTCGACCGAGGTCACCACGGCGCCCTCGCCATCAAGCTGTTTGAGTGCCTTAAGCGTCTTGACGACGGGCAGCGGGCAGGCATCGCCCATGGCATTGACTTCAATCTTGGTAGACATAGCAAATCCTTTCAAAAGGGACCGCCCAGAACAACGGACGGTCGCATAAACGGTTTCCTTAATGCACAACGCGGACGGCAGGACCGCCCGGCTCCGCCTCGCACACGCGGCCGATTGTGGCGGCAACGCGACCTTCGGCATGCAGACGACGCGCAAGCTCATCCACATCGGCAGCAGATGCCGCGATAAGCAGGCCGCCCGAGGTCTGCGGATCGTACAGCGCATCCAACATGCCCGGCTCCAGGTCCTCGTCGGCAGCCACACGCGGGCCAAAGAAGTCCTGGTTGCGGTAGGAGCCCGCGGGGATAATGCCTAGACGCGCCATGTCGAGCACCTGGTCAAAGAGCGGCACCGCCCCCGACTCAAGCTCAATCTGCACGCCCGAGCCCTCGGCCATCTCGCACGCATGCCCGATCAGGCCAAAGCCCGTAATGTCGGTGCAGCCGTGAAGCTCGAGTCCCTCGGCCAGACGAATCGGGGCCTCGTTAAGGGCGCGCATAGAATCAAACATCCGGCTGGCCTCGTCCTGCTCGATGAGCTCGCCCTTAATGGCCGTGGTGATGATGCCCGAGCCGATCGCCTTAGTCAGCAGCAGAACATCGCCCACGCGTGCGCCGCTGTTGGCGAGCATGCGGTCGAGCGCGACAAAACCGCTCACGGACAGGCCGTACTTGGGCTCGTCGTCGTTGATGGTGTGACCGCCCGCGATGGAGCAGCCCGCCTCGACGCACTTGTCGGCACCGCCCGCCAGAATCTGGCCGGCAATCTCAACGCCCAGACAACTGGGTATGCAGAGCAGGTTCATGGCGTGGCTCGGCCGCCCGCCCATGGCGTAGATGTCCGACAGCGAGTTGGCCGCGGCGATTTGGCCAAACAGGAACGGGTCGTCGACCATCGGCGGGAAGAAGTCGATGGACTGCACGAGGCCCAAGTTATCGTCAACGCGAAAGACGCTCGCATCGTCGGAGGTATCGAACCCCACGAGCAGGTTGTCGTTATGCACATTGGGTAAGTCGCCCAGGACCTGGGCGAGGGCTCCAGGAGCCGACTTAGCGGCTCAACCAGAGGCAGCGGTCATCTGCGTGAGCTTCACGGGTTCACCAGCCATCGATTCCTCCTCTCATAGGTCAATCAGTTCCCCCCAGTATACGCATGGCGGCGCCGAGAGCGGACGACTTATCGCAAGCCCCCTACGCGAGCGTCTGTGCGCAAATGGCCGCATCGACCGACGAGCAACCCGACGGCATGACACAGGTCCACGCAATGGCGCCATCCGTTTTTCACCACCGCGGCCTTCGCGGCCGTCGAACCGATGTCGATACCAATGCCAACCTCGGCATCCTCCCTCACATGTGACAAAAGGACTGTCCCTTTGTCACATTATCGACAAACCAAATGGATCCTGCTGGCATCAAAATGCATGCGCAGCGTCTCACCTGCTTGCGGCAGCTCATCGACAGGCATGCCCACTTTATTGACCTTCCACTGCAGACGCGTGGGCGCATCGACGCGCGGCGCGTCCAGCAGCACCAGCCGCTCAAAGCGCGAATCGCTCACACGAGCCACGTGCAAATCATAGCTGTTGCGGCCCCGCTCGGCGCGATTGTCAACATGGAAGTAGCTCGCGCGAATGCCCAGGTACGCCACGTCGTCGGGCACCTCACGACCTACATTAAAGGTCATGCCCCAATCGAGGGCCTCGACCTCCCGGATCCCAATCTTGCGCGCACGGCTTGTGTTCTTGCAGCCCGTCAGGCGCAGCGCCGCCAGCGTCTGCGGACGGCGGACCACGTCCTCGACGGAGCCGATCTCCTCAACATGCCCGTCGTGCATTACGCAGATACGCTGGCACAGGCGGCACGCCTCGTCGATGTCGTGGCTCACGTAGAGCACGGTGCGGTTGCATACATCGAACAGGTCGAGCATGTTCTGCTCGAGTGCGCTCTTAAGATAGGAATCGAGTGCGCTCATGGGCTCGTCGAACATAAAGATGCCCGGATGCGCCGCCACCATGCGTGCAAGCGCCACACGTTGCTGCTGCCCGCCCGAGAGGCGCGCGGGGTAGCGGTCGGCAAAATCGGCCAGACCAAAGATGCCCAGATAGCGCTCGGCGAGCTTTTTGCGCGCGGCGGCGTTGCCCGCGTCCTTTACACCGGCGCACACGTTATCAGCCACCGTCATGTTGGGAAACAGCTGATAGTTTTGGAACAGCAGGGCACACTTGCGCTCCTGGGGCGACAGGTTGATACCCGCCGCCGAGTCAAAGAAGGTGACGCCGTTGACGACGATCTCGCCCTCGTCGGGCGTCTCCACGCCGGCAATGCAACGCAGGGTGCAGCTCTTGCCACAACCCGAGGCGCCCAGCAGCGCCACGCGCTCCTCGCCGGCCCCAAGCTGCATGTCGAGCATAAACCCGGGATAGCGCTTTTTGATATCCAGAACAAGCGACATGGCTTATCGACCTCCCTTTGCGACCGTGTCATCGCGCATGAGCTCGGCCAGCGCTTCGCGATCGATACGCAGTGCATCGCCGCCGACCGGGTCTAGCGAATCGGTCTGGCCGCCCAGCTGCTTGGCCTGCTTGCGCTCCGCACGGGAGAGACCACGCTCGCGATACTTTTGCGAATGCGCCGTGTACATGTTGATGAATAGGATGACCAAGAAGCTGAACGCGATTACGGCCACGACCCAAAAGAGGGCCACCAACGTGTTGCCGCCCATCCACTCAAAGTAGATGGCGATGGGAATGGTCTGCGTAATACCGGCGTAGTTGCCCGCAAAGAACAGGGTACAGCCAAACTCGCCCATGGCACGCGCGAAGGCGAGCACCGTGCCGGCGGCGATGGAGGGCCAACCAAGCGGCATCATAAGCTTGGTAAAGATGCGACGTTCGGACCATCCCAGGGTTCGCGCGGCGTCGAGCATCTGCGTGTCGAGGCTCTCAAAGGCACCGAGCGCCGTTCGGTAGACCAGGGGAAACGACACCACCACGGCAGATATCACCGCCGCGGGCCACGTAAAGACGATCGAGACGCCGTGTGCGATAAGCCACTGGCCGATCCCGGTCGATCGACCAAATAGCATAAGCAGCAAAAAACCGCACACCGTGGGCGGCAGCACCATAGGAATCGTAAAGACCGAATCGAGCAGGCCCTTGATGCGACTCGAGGTACCCATAGTCTTCCATGCGGCGAACAGGCCCAGCGCAAAGGAGATCAGTAGGGCAAAGCCGCTCGTTTTAATGGACACCCAAAACGGGCGATAGTCGATGTCGCCCAAAAAGGTGGCCAGAGAGGTCAAGGGTCCCTGCTCATCCCGCAACACGACAGACGATGCTTCTACCATTTGAGCGCTATCAAGCCAACGCGCGCCGCCCTTGGCATCACCCGAGGCCGATGCAATCACCACATAGCGGTCCCCATCCGCGCCGCGCTCGTCAAAGCCATAGGTATACCCGCCGGCATTAAACGTTGTTTCCGCCGTGACATACCAAGGAAGATCCACGTCCCCCAGCTGCGCACCTCCCATGCAGTTTGCGCTGTCGAGCTCACAGACGAGGGCCTTGAGACCCGATACGCACTCGTTGTCCTGCGGATCCAATCCATACTTGTCGACCGCCTTGGGCGATATCCACACCACAACGCGATCGGCAGCAGGCGCAACTACAAGGTCCACGTCCTCGTCAACGGGAAACCGGTAGCCCTCGGGCTGGCCCTCCATGGCACGAGCGGTCCCCTTGGCCAACCGCTCAAAACCCTCGATCCCATAGGAAAGCCCATGAGCGGTCGCAGCAACCTGGGCCCCGTCCTCAGCGTCCCCAGCAAACGCAAATCCCGGCACCCAGCAAAGCGCAAGGGTCAAAGCACAGGCGACAAGTATGCGGAATCTATTAAGCACGAAAAGCTCCAAGAGAATACAAGGACGGAGTGAGACGCAAAACGATGGAATTATCGCGCCAAGCCGCACTACTCGGAAAGCTCAAAGCCGTACTTAGCCCAAATCTTCTGAGCCTTCTTGTTGGTCAGACAGAAGTCGATAAACGTCTTGGCCTCGTCGGCGTGCTCGGAGCTCTCGGCAACGGCGCCCGGGTACACGATGGGCTTGTGCGAATCCTCGGGGCACACGAAGGCCTCCTCGATGCCGTCATAGCGGAAGATATCGGAGCTGTAGACAAAACCGGCCACGCAGTCGCCTGTGGACACATAGGCGGCGGCGGTACCAACTTTGTCGGCCAGTGCGACCTTGTCGGCGATCTCGGGTGCGTACTCGCCGTCGTCACCCTCGGTACCGGTGTAGAGGCCCACAGAGGCCAGTGTCTGGTTGGCGTACTTGCCGGCAGGAACGGTCTTGGCGTCACCGATGGCGATTTTGCCGTCCAGGTTCGCGACGTCGGCGATGGCCTCGGCCTTGGTGTCGGAGCCCTCGGCGCGAATGATCACAAGATCGTTGACGAACATATCCTCACAGGTGTCGGTGTCGACGAGCTCAGCGGTCTCAGCGTCATCCATGGTGCCCTTGGAAGCGGTGATGAGCACGTCGACCGTGGCACCGGCGCGCATCTGCTCGACAAGGTCGCCAGACGCCTTGAACTGCGTGTCGGCAAACGTGGTACCGGTCTGCTCGGTGTAAAGCTCCTGAACCTCGGGCAGAGCCTTCTCGAGCGAGTTGGCGGCAAAGACCTGCAGCTCGACAGTCTTCTTCTTAGAGGAAGACTTGGCGGAGCCGGCATCGAAACCAGCGGGCTCGGACGTCTTGTTGCCCGAGCAGCCAGCAAGGCCAAGGCCGGCGGCAGCGGCAGCAGAAAGCGAGACAAAACCGCGGCGTGAAACCATATCGAACATATTCAACCCTTTCGGACCTTGTGCCCGGGTACCCCACCGCGGGCTTTAATCTGCAATCAGATTATACTTCTGCGCGAATAATGATAGTGAGATATTATTCTCGTCAGAGAATATAGTTTCAAGTTACCGTGCACCTCGGCGTCGCTTCGGCGGAAAACAAAAGCGGAGCGACCGATAAGGTCGCCCCGCCGCAGGTAAACCACTTAGTTGGTATGTCCTCCGCCCGCTGTCATCTGAGCCGCATGCTCCAGCTGGTCTGCTATGGCCTCCCAGCTTTCGCGGGCGGCCTTCGTAGAACCGGGGAAGTTTACGACAAGTGTATGACCTCGTTGCATACAAATAGCGCGCGAGAGCATGGCGCGACGCGTCTTGGTCATCGAGTACGCACGGATTGCCTCGGCGACACCCGGCACATCGCGGTCGCAGACGGCACGCGTCGCCTCGGGCGTCACATCGCGCATCGAAAGCCCCGTGCCGCCGCAGGTGAGCACGACATTGGCGTGGCACTCATCGGCGGCTTCCACAATGGCATCACCGATCTCGCTGACGTCGTCGCGCACGACCACATGTGAGGCGACCGTCCAGCCCTGCGCCTCGATAAGTTCCTCGAGCGCGGCTCCGGCCTCATCCTGGGCAAGATCACGCGTATCCGAGCACGTCACGATCGAAATCTTCAACTCCATAGCATTCCTCCTATAGTACCGTGCCCTCGGGCAGGTCGACGCGAACAACGTCCACGACATCGCCCGCCGCAAGGTCGCACGGACCCTCGTTAATACGCAGCAGGCAGTTGGCCCGCTGCATCGTGCCGAGCAGCGCCGAATTCTGCGTCTTGGCCTCGGTCACCAACAGCTCACCGGTCTCGGGGTCGCGCGAAACCGTGGCGCGATCAAAGAAGCGTCGGTCCTGTCGCTTTTTCACGCCGTGTGTGAGCGTCGCCTGCTGCACGGGACGCGCAACCTCGGCAAAACCGCGCATCTTGCGAATCGCCGGACGGGCAAGCATCTCAAAGCCCACATACGCCGCGGCCGGATTGCCCGAAAGCCCCAGGTAGGGCTTACCCCTGAGCAAGCCAAACGTGATGGCCTTGCCCGGACGCATCGAGATGCGGTCAAACAGCACCTCGCCCTCGCGCCGGACGAGCGCCGTTACGAAATCGTAATCGCCCGCCGAGGCGCCGCCGCTCGTAATGACAAAGTCGCACTCCTGCACGGCACGATGAACCAGCTCGGCAATCGCCTGCTCATCATCGGGCACAATGCCGTAGAACACGGACTCGGCGCCGGCATCGAGCGCTTCGGCCATCAACGTCGACGAGTTGGAGTCGCGAATCTGCCCGCGCGCCGGCAGCTCACCCGGCGCAACCAGCTCCGTGCCCAGCGAGATAATGCCCACGCGCGGAGCGGCATGGACCTTCACGCTCGCGTAACCGGCGCTTGCCAGCAGGCCGGCGCCAGCCGGAGCCACAACCTCACCGGCGCGCATCACGACGTCGCCGGCATGGGCCTCCTCGGCGGCAGCGCGAACGTTCTCCCCCACCTTGGCCGGCGCCGAGAACCTCACACGCGAGCCCTCGTTGCCGTCACTGTCGAGCACATCGACGATCTCGTATTTCACCACGGCATCGGCACCTTCGGGTACCGGCGCGCCCGTCATGATGCGGACCGTCTCGCCCGCGCCGATTACGCCCTCAAACACATGTCCCGCAGCCTCGTGTCCGATAACGTCGAGCGTCACCGGCGCCTCGCCAGACGCCTGCGCCAAGTCCGCCGAGCGCACGGCATATCCGTCCATAGCACTGTTGGCAAACGGCGAGATGTCGATGTCGGCCACCGCGTCCTCGGCCAAGGGAAGACCGGTGGCCTGCCACACGGGAATCTCGACGAGATCGGTCGGAGCAACGTGCGACAAAACAATCGACTGCGCATCCTCCAGCGGTATGAGTTTCTCTGCCATATGCACCTCTTAATGCCACGGCGCACAACAGGGGCGCCAATTCTTTATGCTTGTCTCAGTATAATCCCCCCGACGCACGACCGCGACTCGGCCTATATTCGCAAATACACCTGTCGGTTGCAGGCCGCGAAACAGAATGGAAACCAACCCACCGGCTCGTCGCGTTTACCGCGTTTTATAATGCTTGCGTTGCAACCTAAAAGAGGAACGTATGGCTCATAACGACAAAACCGAAAGCGCAAACGAAACGCAGGATCATTCCCAGCCGCTCGATGACAGCGGCTTCTTCTCCCTGAACGACGTCATCATGGCAGGCAGGCATCAGCTCACCCGCTCCGAGCATCTTCTGGCTGCCGACACGCGCCGCAACGCCCGAAACCTACTCGCGAGTGCAAAGTTGCTCGTACTCGTTGTCATCGTCTCGCTCGCCATGGGCGTTGCCGCCTGGGCGTTTTTAGCCTCGCTGAATATCGCGACCGACTATCGCGAGCACCATGCTTGGATTTACGCGCTGCTTCCCGTTGTGGGCGTTGCCACCGCATGGGTGTACAAAAACCACGGCCTTGCCGCCAAGCGTGGCAACAACCTGGTGATCGACTCCGCTCTGGGCACACGCCTCATCCATATGCGCATGGCCGTCCTCACCTTCGTCTGCTCCACGCTCACGCACCTAACGGGCGGATCGGCCGGTCGCGAGGGAGCTGCGGTGCAGATTGGCGGCACCATCGCCAGCAACATCTCGAGCCTCGCCCACCTCAAAAAGCATGACCACCACGACCTCATGCTCGCCGGTATCTCGGCGGCCTTTGGCGCCGTATTCGGTTCGCCCCTTGCCGGAGCTTTCTTTGGCATGGAGATGTGCTTTATCGGCAAGATCGACTACACTGCGGGCATCTACTGCCTGGTCGCCTCGTTTACCGGCTACTTTACATCACTCGCCCTGGGTACCGAGTACGAAGCAAATGTCATCGCCAGCGTTCCCGCTATGACGCCCAAAACGGTCGTCATCGTTGTTATCAGCGCCATCATCTTCGGTCTGACGGCACGCCTCTTTGCGTGGTCGGTTCGAACCGTCAAGAGCCTGTACGGTCGCTTTATCACCAATTACCTCGTTCGCGCAGTCATAGGCGCACTCGTGGTTTTGTCCGCCTATGCCCTCCTCGACGCCTGGAACTACGCCGGCCTTTCCACGTGGCTTTCAGGCGCCGGATTTGCCGGCAACACCACCCTGGCGGACGCAGCCATCAAGTTGGTCGTCACAGCGCTTACCCTGGGCGCGGGCTTCCAAGGCGGCGAGGTCACGCCCCTGTTTGGCATCGGCGCGGCACTCGGTGGCTGGATCGGTTGCCTTACCGGACTTGACCCCAGTTTTCTGGCGGCTCTCGGCATGCTCGGCGTGTTCTGCGCCGGCCTCAACGTGCCCATCACCACCTGCATGATGGCCATCGACCTGTTCCACGGCACGGCCGCCGGGTTCTTTGTCATCGTGGCCTTTATCAGCTACCTAACCGGCGGGCACCGCAGCGTGTACCCTGCCCAGCGCATCATCTCACCCAAGCGCCGTTCGCTTATTGCGGATGAGGGCGGTACGGTAGCGGATGCTATCGAGCGCCACAACGACCTGATAGAGTAGATGTAATAATCGCCGTGCAGCCACAATCGGGGGCAATTCGACCTGAGCGCGACCGCACTGCCATGTCACACGCCGGGAGTCGCCCCATGCACGCAACTGATTTTGGTCGCACGCTCATCATCGCCAACCCAGCCGCCCAGTCGGGTGCGGCGCGCGAAGTTGCCAAGCGCCTGCAACGCTTTTTGGACATGACTGCACGCGCGTCCCAGTTTGACCTGGTGCTGACCGAGCGCATGGGACACGCCAAGGAGCTGGCCGCCCAGGCTCAGGGCTATCGCACCGTTATCGCTCTAGGCGGCGATGGCGTGATCCACGAGGTCGTCAACGGGCTTATGACGCAAAAGGCGGACGCCCGCCCCGCTCTTGCCATCCTACCCGTGGGCTCCGGCAATGATTTTGCCCAAACACTCGGCATTGACGATTTCTCCGGCAAGGATTTTGGCACGCTGCTCACCTGCGAGCTGCAGCGTCAGGACATCGGGCGCATTCGCTCGTGGAGCCCTGCGAACGGCAGCGGCGAGGCTACCGTTGAGCACTACGACCAGACGCTTTCGGTCGGCATCGATGCCGCCATCGGCCTTGGCACCACCGAGCTGCGCAAACAGACCGGCTTGACGGGCGCGCCGCTCTACACCCTCTCGGGACTTGAGCAGTTTGGCCTACGCTATCGCAACTACCCCATGACAGTCAGCTTTGACGGAGCGCCCGCCGAGCGCGTGAGGGCAATCATCATGGCGATTCAGCTGGGTCCTACCTATGGCTCGGGCTATCGCATCTGTCCCGATGCCGACCCCTGTGACGGTAAATTCGACGTCTGCTACGCCTGCGGCCCCGTTCCGCGCGCGGTCGCGCTTCCCATGTTCCTTTCGGCCAAAGATGGCCACCACACCAAGCTGCCACCGGTTCGCATGCGCCGCTGTCGCCATGCCGAGCTTACCTTTGAGGAGCCCAACTACCCCATCCAGGCCGACGGGGAGCCCGTTGTCGCCTCGCGCATCGAGGTCGACGTCCTCGGCGGCGCCCTCAACGTCTGGCGCCCCACCCACTAGCCACCCCTAAGTTGCGGTGAAATAGGGACTGTTTTGCGGCTTTAGCTGCATAAACAGTCCCTATTTCACCGCAACTTATGAGGAGATCATTCGTCGCTGCCCGGTTTGCGACGGTTGGCCTTTTTAATGGCGTTGAAGTGCTTGTCATTGAGCCTGCGCTGGCGAGAGCGCTGAGGCACCTTGGTCTTTACGCGTCGGCGCGGTGGACGCCCGCGACGCTCAAGCTCAGCGCGCAGCTTATGCAGGCAGCTGCTACGGTTTTGGAACTGGCTGCGGCTCTCACGCGCCGTCACGGTAATCCCCGAAGGGATATGCTTCATGCGCACCGCCGAGTCCGTCGTGTTCACGCCCTGCCCACCCGGGCCCGTCGCGCGAAACACCTGCACCTCGCAATCGCGCGCCAACTCCTCGACCGACATCTCGGCATAGTGCGCATACTCACGCCATCCCATCTTGTTCTCATCCATATCAACACCCCCCCTCATACAAAAAATGTGACAAAGGGACAGTCCCTTTGTCACATCGCATACCAATCGCTTGTGTTGCGTGCTTAGGCGAAGGTGATCTCGCCGGTCTCGCAGTCCATATCGGCGATACGGGCCAGGCTCTCGACGCGGAAGCCGCGCTCGCGGAGCTTATCGCCACCGCCCTGGAAGCCCTTCTCCACCGCAATGCCAATACCGGACACCTCGGCACCCGCAGCCTCGCAGATCTTGATAAGACCCTCGAGCGCGCAGCCGTTGGCCAAAAAGTCGTCGATAATCAGGACCTTGTCACCCTCGGACAGGAAGCGCTTGCCAACGATGACCGGGTACTCCTTCTGCTTGGTAAAGGAGTAGATGGTCGTGGCATACTGCTCGCCGTCGAGGTTGATGGACTGCGCCTTCTTGGCAAAGACAACCGGCACGCCGCCAAAATGCTGGGCCGCGATGCAAGCCATGCCAATACCCGAAGCCTCGATCGTAAGGATCTTGTTGATCTCGACGCCCTCGAACAGACGGGCCCACTCGGCGCCCATGTGGTCGAACAACTCAACGTCGCACTGGTGGTTGAGGAAGGCATCAACCTTAAGGACGTTACCGGCCTTTACGATGCCGTCATGGCGAATACGCTCCTCAAGCTCCTGCATGGCGCAACCCCTTCTCACGGCAACGATACCGCGCGATTAATAAACGTTGTTCGATAGTCTACCACGGACCGACCCCCGCTCGCCCCACAAGCCGCATCGCACCACAAACCAGTCTTTTTGGGACGGCGCGAATCGTGGCAGACAGCCTCCCAACACGCTAATGGCGGGCGCGCATCTTCACCAAACGCACCATGGCAAGCGCAAAGCCCACAGCGGCCACAGCCATGAGTACGTAGAACACCGAGCGAAAGCCGAATAGGAATACATCCGGACGGCCTGCAACAAAACTGGTCACGGCCTCGCCCATCGCCACGCTCATCTGCCCATACAGGATATGCGACGCCGCCGTAATGCCGAGTGCCATGCCGGCATAGCGCGCCAAACTGCCCAAGCTGCCCGCAAAACCAAGTGCCTCGCGCGGAGCCGACCCCATATACAACGAGTTGTTGGGACTCTGGAAAATCGACGTACCGCAGGACATAAATGCGACGCAGCACACAATCATCAAGATGGAAGAGTGCTCGTCAAGCGTGCTCACCGCAAAGAGACCGCACACGTACACGCCCAGGCCAACGGCCGTGGGCGCTTCACAACCAACACGGTCGGACACCGAGCCCGAAAGCGGGCCCACAAAGGCATTCACGACCGGCATCGCCAAAAACAACAGGCCGGAGATATCGGAGCTAAAGCCGTGGGCATCCTGAAAGTAGAACGGCAACACAAACTCGGAGGCACCGATACCCACGAACACGATAAGCATGCAAGCCAGGTTAATCGTGAAAGCCGAGCTCGCAAAGCAGCGACGCGCCGCCTCTGTCAACGGCATAGGGCGTTCGCCAGCCTCCGGCTTCACATGCGGCAGCGTATAGAGTCCCACGATAAACGAGATTACGCCAATGGGCAGATTGATAAGGAAGATGCTCTCCCAGGGAAAGCTCGCCACCAGCACGCCGCCGAGCACGGGGCCGCACATCATGCCAAGAGCCACAAAGGTCGCCAGAATGCCCATGGCACGGCCGCGCTCACGCGCCGGAAACGACTCGGTGATGATGCCCATATTGTTGGCCATCGCGGCGGCACAGCCAATGCCCTGCACGAAACGCGCCAAGATAAGCACCTCGAGCGAAGCCGAAAGCCCGCAAAGCAACGAGCCACCCGTAAAGACGATTACACCAAGCTGGAACACATTCACCTTGCCGCGCACATCGCCCAAGCGGCCAAACGGCAGCATGGCGACGCACGTCGCGAGCAGATACACCGAGCTCACGAGCTGAATGCGGTCGAGACCCACCCCCAGCTCCTTTTGCATCACTGGGAGCGCCACCGTCACGATGCTCGCATCCAGACACGCCATAAAGGTCATGACGAGCACGGTGAACAGAATCGCCCATTTATTCTTACCGTGGGTGTCGCCCTCTAGGGCAATGTGTTCGCGGCGCAGCTGCTCGGCAGTTTTCTCCATGTATATCCTTTCTATCGTGCAACGCAAAAACGGGACCCCAATCGCCTACAAACGGACACGATCGGGGTCCCGCCTACGGAATCGGAACTATGAGGACGTCGTCAGCCGAAAAGCCGTCCCACGCCTCGCACGCACGCTAGCCTAGCACTGCTCAAGCGCCTGCTCAAGGTCGGCAATCAGGTCGGCCGTGTCCTCGAGGCCGCACGACAGGCGCACCATGTCGGCGGAGATGCCACAGGCGATGAGCTCCTCATCGTTCATCTGGCGATGCGTGGCGTTAGCAGGATGCAAGCAGCAAGTGCGGGCGTCGGCCACGTGCGTGGCGATCTGGGCGAGCTTGAGGCTCTTCATAAAGGTCTCGGCCGCTGCGCGACCACCGTTAAAGCCAAAGCTCACAACGCCGCACGTACCGTTGGGCATGTACTTCTGAGCCATGTCATAGTACTTATCGCCCTCTAGGCCCGGATAGCTCACGAAACGCACCTTGGGATGGCTCTGCAGGAACTTAGCAACGGCCAGGCTGTTCTCGCAATGACGCGGCATGCGCACATGCAGGCTCTCGAGCGAGCTGTTCAGGAAGAAGGCCGCCTGCGGGTTCTGCATGGGGCCAAGGTCGCGCATGAGCTGAGCGGTTGCCTTGGTAATGAAGGCACCCTCGCGACCGAACTTCTCGGCATAGGTCACGCCGTGGTAGCTCTCATCGGGCGTGGTGAGACCCGGGAACTTGTCCGCATGGGCCATCCAGTCAAACTGGCCGTGGTCGACGATCACGCCGCCCAGGTAGGCAGCATGTCCATCCATGTACTTGGTGGTGGAGTGTGTAACGATGTCGGCGCCCCACTCAAAGGGACGGCACATCACGGGCGTCGGAAAGGTGTTGTCGACCATCAGCGGCACGCCGTGCTCATGCGCGGCCTTGGCAAAGCGCTCAATATCGAGCACGGCAAGGGCGGGGTTGGCGATCGTCTCGCCAAAGACGAGCTTGGTATTGGGCTCAAAGGCTGCCTCGAGCTCCTCATCGGTGCAGTCGGGGGCAACGAACGTGCAGGTCAAGCCCATGCGACCCATGGTGTGAGCCAGCAGGTTGTAGGTACCGCCGTAGATGGCAGAGCTTGCGACCACATGATCGCCGGCACCGGCCACGTTAAAGATCGCGAGGAAGTTCGCAGCCATGCCCGAACTCGTGAGCATCGCTGCGGTGCCGCCCTCCATCTCGCAGATCTTGGCGGCAACCAAATCGCACGTGGGGTTCTGCAGACGGCTGTAGAAATAACCAGACTCCTCCAGGTCAAACAGCTTGCCCATGTGCTCCGACGTGTCGTACTTCCACGTGGTGGACTGGTAGATGGGCACCTGGCGCGGCTCGGCATCTCCCGGGTGATAGCCGCCCTGAACACATGTAGTACCGATAGTCTGCTCGCTCATATCTAGCTCCCTTGCCTGGGTTTTAGTTTTATTCGGTTCACGATACCGCTACCCCGCACCCCTCTCAACCCATCCAGCAGATAGGTTATGGGACAAATTAATCAGGTTAATTTGTCCCAAATCTTAAGAAAGTGTTCGATAGCGAAAAACAATGAGATATGCACTGCGGTCTCGATAAGCGAATGCGCCGGCAAGGGTACCATAGGCGGGTACACCGTGACCAAGGAGACAACGATGAAGCAAATCGATACGGCCCAGCTCGACATCACCGCCTGTCAGGCTCAGGCTGCCGAATATCACGCCCGTGGCTTTAACTGCGCCCAGGCCGTCGCCTGCACGCTCGCGCCCGCCGTCGGACTCGACCCCCAGGTCGCCTTTACCCTCACCGAGGGCTTTGGCGCCGGCATGGGCGGCATGACCGAAACCTGTGGCGCCATCTCGGGCGCCGTGGCCATCATGGGCTTTGTAATGAGCGATGGCATGGAAAACCCGAAGACCAAGGGCCAGACCTACAAGCTGTCGCGCGAGATTGCCAAGCGCTTTGGCGAGAAGAACACGACGACCGTCTGCGGCACGCTCAAGGGCATCGGATCGGACAAGGGTCCGCTCCGCAGCTGTCCCGGTTGCATCGACGATGCCGTCGAAATCGCCTGTGATGTACTAAAGCAGCTCGCCGAGTAAACGGCAGCGACATAAAACGACGGTCGGCGTGCTTGGGATCCGTCCAAAAGCACACCGACCGTCGCCGTTAGAACTCCGCAAACTCGGGTGCGCTGACCTCGATCTCCTCGCGCCCCGCCATAAGCTCGCGCATCTTAGCGCAAAACGGCTCCTGCTCCCCCGCTTTGAACACCAAATGAATCGTCACGGTATCCGCGTAATCGGTATCCGAAACCTTGGCACCCGAATCCTGCGCCAAACGAAGCACCTGCTCGTACTGCGGATAGGCCACATGCACGTCAACAGGCATGACACTCGTCATCTCGACAATCTGCCCGGCCTCCTGAGCCGCGGCCACCGCCGCCTGCGTCGCCGCGGTATAGGCGCGCACCAAGCCACCGGGCCCTAACAGCGTGCCACCAAAATAGCGCGTCACTACGCAGCAAACATTTTTGAGCTCCGCGCCACGCAACACCTCGAGCGTCGGCATCCCGCTCGTGCGGCTCGGCTCACCGTCATCGCTTTGACGCTCGCGTCCATCGACCAAAATCCACGCGGAAACATTGTGTCGAGCGTCGTAATGACGTTTGCGAACGGTCTCGATAAAGGCATTCGCCTCATCCTCGGACTCAATATGGACCAGCTGGGCAATAAACCGGCTCTTGCGGTCCACAAACTCGCCCGAAGCCTCAATATTCGATTGCAGAGTAAAATAGCTGTCCAACAAAGCCCCTCAACAGAATAATGCGCGGCAACAAACAGTCTCAATGATACGGCAAAGGCCGTACCGATTGTCAGGGTAACAAAAATGCCAAGTGGGCCTGTAAGCCGGGTTCTGTCGTGAACGGTCATTTATCTTGTCTGCACGTTACCGTGCAGCTCCACGCACGCTACCCGAACGCGGACCGGGCCGGCCCATAGCGTTCCTATTCGCGCTTGCTCCGGATGGGGCTTGCCAAGCCGCCGTGTTGCCACGACGCTGGTGGTCTCTTACACCACCGTTTCAGCTTTTCCCTTTACGCCTTGCGGCGCAGGTGGGAGTCTTCTTTTCTGCGGCGCTTTCCGTCGGATCACTCCGCCCGGCCGTTAGCCGGCATCCCGCCCTCTGGAGCCCGGACTTTCCTCACGCGTACTGCAAGCAGCACATCGCGCGACCGTCTGGCCCACTCAGCAGTGCAAGAGTGTAACACACCGTTGCCGCAGGCAATGGCACAACGCAAACGCTCGACACGATAAACCAAGAACCGCCATGCGCTACAATGGTCCTGTCGATGGGCAACGTCGTCAGTCGAGACGCGACCGCGCTCCGCACCCCTCCGTCTACTCGGTATGTTCCCGCCTCCTCCCCGAGGCGGGATGTCGGCTTTTTTCATGCACCGACAATCCAATAGCCTGTGGACAGCCCGGCAGCATTGCGCATCTGGGCGCCAAATGCAAAAAGGGACCCGTCCATTACGGACGGATCCCTTAAAACAAGTGATCGTCAAACCGATTTACTCGGCGTCGGTCTCCTCGTCCTTCTTCTCGGAAGGCAGCGGGGTAACCTCGATCTCGACGCCCAGAGTCTCAGCAGCAGACTTCATGGACAGGGAGATACGACGACGGTCGAGATCGATCTCCATGACCTTGACCTGAACCTTGTCGCCCACATGGGTGACCTGAGAAGGCTGATCGACGTGCTTGTTGGCCATCTCGGAGATGTGCACCAGGCCCTCGATGCCCTCGCCCAGATCGACGAAAGCGCCGAACGGGACAAGCTTGGTCACAGTACCCTCGACGATAGCGCCAACGGGGTACTTCTTGACCAGTGCGCGCCACGGATCCTCTGTGGTCTGCTTGAGACCCAGGGAGATGCGCTCGCGATTGAGGTCGACGTCGAGAACCTCGACCTCGACCTCCTGGCCGACCTTGACAACCTCGGAAGGATGGTTGACGTGGTTCCAAGAGAGCTCGGAGATGTGGATGAGGCCGTCGATACCGCCGAGGTCGACGAAGGCGCCGAAGTCGACGATGGAGGAAACGGTGCCCTGGAGACGCATGCCAGACTTGAGCTTGGACAGGATCTCGGAGCGCTCGGCCTTACGGGACTCCTCGAGCACGACGCGACGGGAGAGGACGACGTTGTTGCGGTTGCGGTCCATCTCGATGACGCGGGCCTCGATGCGGGTGCCCATGTAAGAGGTGAGGTCCTTGACGCGACGGAGGTCGACGAGGGAAGCGGGCAGGAAGCCACGCAGGCCGATGTCGAGGATCAGGCCGCCCTTGACAACCTCGATAACCTCGCCCTCGACGTTCTCGCCGGAGTTGAACTTCTCCTCGATGCTGTTCCAAGCACGCTCGTACTCGGCACGCTTCTTGGACAGGACCAGACGACCGTCCTTGTCCTCCTTCTGGAGAACCAGAGCCTCGATGGGATCACCGAGTGCAACGATGTCTGCAGGGTTAGCGTCCTTGCGGATGGACAGCTCGCGGACCGGGATAACGCCCTCGGACTTGAATCCGATGTCAACGAGCACCTCGTCATGCTCGATCTTAACGACAGTGCCGTTAACGAGATCGCCCTCATCAAAGTCGGTAATCGTACCGTCGATGAGGTTGTTCATCTCCTCCTCGTTGACATCGTCAAGAGAGAAAATGGACGAGTTCTGAATCTCACTCAAAGGTGGACCCCTTTCGAACTACGGGGCCCCGATTGCTAGGACCTACAGAAGGGTGCGACAAGCACACAACGTTTAGGAACACTCGGGAGCCGACAGATACTAATGTGACGCTTATGCAATCACGTTTGTATAGGTTACGGGGAAATGAGTTCGATTTCAAGCGTGAACTGCGATTTTTTACTCGTGTGGAGACTTTTTCGTAATCTTATGAACACACGTCTCCGCAACTTGACGATAACCAGCCAGGCATTCGGCTTTGGGGTAAAGTATCCGGAGCCAACGATTCTAGATCGATTTTTCGAGAAAGGTGCCCGCGTGCTCAAAGCAGTCGTTTTCGATATGGACGAAACGCTTCTTAGCATCAACCTTGACGCGTTCATCCTTCGCTATTTTAAGGATGTCTCTTCGATGCTCGCGGATATCGGGCGCCGCAGCCGCGGTGGCACGATGGCACGCCTCGGCACCATCCTGGTCGACCTCAACGCCAATCGCCGCAGCGGCACGGACAACCACACCAATCTTGAGTTTTACCAAGAAGAGGTCGAGCGCCGATGCGGGATTTGCCTCTCCGATCCCCTCATCTACGAGGCGTTTACCTACTACGACCGCGAAGTTCTTCCGTACAAGAATGACGAACTCATCAACGCCCATGCCATGCCGGGCGCACACGCCGCGCTTCAGGCCGTACAGGACGCAGGGCTGCGTTGCGCGCTCTTTACCAATCCCAGCTTTCCCCAGGGGGCCATCGAGTGCCGCATGGGTTGGGGTGACCTGACCGACGCCCCCTTTGAACTCGTCACGCACATGGGAAACGCCACCCGCTGCAAGCCCGATGCCACCTACTATCTTGAGCAGCTTCAGGTGATGGGGCTCGAGCCGCACGAGGTCCTTATGGTGGGCAACGACCCCAAGCGTGACTTCCCCAGTCCCGCCTGCGGCATTCAAACCGCCTATGTTGGCCAGGGAAAACCCGGCCGAGCCACCTGGCACGGAACCATGGAAGACTTCGCCCGCGACTTTAACGCCGTAGTAGAAGCCTTCTACGAACACCAAGTAGCCGACGAACTGTCCTAGCACACTTGGGTTTTGCCGATCATGATGTTGAGGATCTCGACGTCGGTATCTTTCATGCCCACACGGCCTACGTAGCCCATGCTGGCAATCGTCTGCTCGACGGTATCCTGGATCAAACCCTCGCCGGCACGGAAGCCACGCCCCTGCATGGCCATGTCATGTCCCAGAATCGCCGCATCGACGGCAGCCGAAATCTTGGCGGCACAGCTCGCCTTGGCGCCATCGCACACGATGCCGCCAACGTTACCGAGCGTGTTCGAAACCGTCGCGCCAATCTGCTCGCGCGTGCCACCGCACAGCCAGGTAATCGCAGCGCCGGCGCCGCACGCGGCGCAGATAGCACCGCAAAACGCCGAGAGTGCACCAATATAGCTCTTGATATGCACGGCGATAAGATCGGACAGCATCACGGCGCGCACCAGGCGCTCATGGTCGCAGCGCAGGTATTCGGCATACTCCATGACGGGCAAGGCGCAGGTAATGCCCTGATTGCCCGAGCCGCACACAATAGCGACCGGCAGCGCGCAACCGTTCATGCGGGCGTCGGACCCGGCGGCCGCACGGGCACGGGCCCGGCAGGCGACGTCATCGGCACGAGCGCCCAGCAGCGTACGGCCCACCTCGGCGCCCCAAGCGCGCGCGAGGCCCTCGGCACTGATAGCGCCGTTCAGCTCAATCTGACGCTCAACGGCAGCGCGGGCGCCCTCAATGTCGCCGCCCTCGATAAAGTCGATGATGGACTCAATCGACATGGGCGTGTCGGCCTTATCCGCCGCCCGCTCAGCCACGACGCGCTCGGCGCAGGCGGCGCACTCCCCCGCCGACTTGCCGCACACCGGAATACCGTCGAGCGTATGGCACGTGACATTGGTGTGGTGGTCGGTAATCTCGACGACCGCGGTATGGCCCCCCGCCGTGGCGGTCGCCTTGATGTAGAGGTTGGGCACACCCTCGACAAGCGACACATCGCAGTAGCCGGCGTCAGCGAGGAGCTCGGTCACGCGAGCACGATCTTCGTCGTTAACGCTCTCGAGCACCTCGAGCGCGTTCTTGGCGTCACCGCCCACGGCGCCCAGCACGGCCGCAGCTTCAATACCGTGCATACCGCCCGAGTTGGGCACGGTCACGCTCTTAACGTTCTTGATGATGTTGCCCGAGCAGGCAACGTCCATATGATCGGGTTCGCAACCGAGCGTCTGGCTCGCCAACGCCGCTGCGTAGGCAACGGCAATAGGCTCGGTGCAGCCGAGCGCACAGACAAGCTCGCGGTTCAAAACATCGCAAAACGCGGCATCACGAAGGGAATCGGTAGGCATAGGTATCTCCTGTTTGCATTACGGGCTGGGCTCTCGAAAATAATTAGCCCTTTTATTTGATAACAATGCATCAAAAACCGCAACCATGGTTCCGGCGGACGGCGCTCAAGCACAAACTGGCGGCATTCATTCATGAAAAGCAGGTCTTATTGCATGCTAAAGCGTTTGACCAAAAAACGCCCGAGCGTTTACACAAAAGTCGCGCTATCATGCAGTCGAACGCGGTAAACACCTTTAGCATTTGCGCCGCATAGACCAGAGAGGAACCATCCATGAAGATCGGTATCGGTAACGACCACGCCGCCGTCGAGCTCAAGAACATCATTTCCGAGCACCTGAAGGAGCGCGGCTGCGAGGTCGTGAACTTTGGCACCGACACCTCCGAGAGCTTTGACTACCCCATCGCCGGCTACAAGGTGGGTAAGGCCGTTGCCAACGGCGACGTCGACCTGGGTATCCTGACCTGTGGCACCGGCGTCGGGATTAGCCTGGCTGCCAACAAGGTGGAGGGCGTACGCGCTGTCGTATGCTCCGAGCCCTTCAGCGCCAAGCTCTCCCGCATGCACAACAACACCAACGTGCTCGCCTTTGGTGCCCGCGTCGTGGGCTCCGAGCTCGCCAAGATGATTGTCGACGAGTGGCTCGACGCCGAATTTGAGGGCGGCCGTCACGAACGTCGCGTTAACCTCCTCAACGAGATCGACCACACGCGCGGCCTCAAGGTTGTCGACGAGGCCTAAACCACTTAGCGCCACAAGCTAACAGCAGGGGCCCGCTCGGAACACATGTCCG